>Ga0070697_100000213_pt1 | contig 47455 bp, 45 predicted proteins | sample KBSK1501metaG_FD_65475 | JGI IMG/M metagenome (GOLD analysis project Ga0070697, IMG submission 65475) | Corn, switchgrass and miscanthus rhizosphere microbial communities from Kellogg Biological Station, Michigan, USA - KBS K1-50-1 metaG | ecosystem: Host-associated > Plants > Roots >... | reverse complement strand
CAACCGCCTCCACCAGGTAACGGCCCAGGGCCATAGCGACACCTCCATCTCGGTGGTGTCAACTATGTCCTGCGACATCCGAACCCCCGACGTGTCAACAATGTGGTGAAATCCCACACCTCCGGGGGCACCAAATGCACGGCTTGGGGGTCGTGACCGAGATCATGCCGGCCGGTCACGTCGCGGGCGGAAAGTAGCCGCAATAGCAGGCGCTAAACCTTATGCTTACCGGCCGGAATGCGGTGCGAACATTGCGCCCATGACGTCCCCGATGGGGTTTTCTGCACCCAGTGTGGGGCGCATCAGGGCACTACGGCGGAGCTGGGCAACGCCAAAACGCGCGAGCACCGGTACGCCGCACATCCCTCGGAGCACGTCGCGCAGCCATCGGTCTTCACCACGCTCTTCCCGCACCTTGGTGATCACAAGATCCACGAGTTTCGCTGGGCGTTCGCCGTTGGACTCGCCGGCATCCTCGTCCTCTATATCGCGGGACTGATCACCGCGGCGATCCTGGTCGCCGCGTTCCTCGTCCCGGTCCTCTACCTCATGTACCTCTATGAGGCGCAGATCTACCGGGACGAGCCGGCCACGGTGCTCGGGTTCACCATCGGAGGCGGCATCGTGCTGGGCATCGCCGTGTCGGTGGTCATGAAGCTCGTCTACAGCCCATTCCAGGAGGTCGGCAACCCCCTGGGCAGCGCCGGTGTCAACGTGGGCACGCTGCTGCTCCTCGGCCTCTTGCTGCCGATCGTCCAGGAGGCCTTGAAGCCTCTGCCTGCCTTGCTCCTGCCCAACAGGAAGGACTTCCCAGAGACCGTCGACGGCCTGGTGCTCGGGGTGGCGGCGGGTCTTGGATTCAGCCTGGCGGAGACTTTGGTCGGTTTCTCGAGCGTGCTCACCGCTCTTCCGCCGCATGAGACCCCGGGCAACTGGATCTTCGACCTGGCCACGCTCGCCGTGTTCCAGCCGCTGCTGCAGGGGAGCGCGACCGGCATCGTCGTGGCGGCGATCTGGCGCTACCGCCGCGGCCGCCTGGCCGGGCGCGAGATCGGCGGCGTCGCGATGGCCGTCCTCGCCCACGTGGCCTACGCCGGCGGCACTCAAGTGCTGAGAGCCGACGCGGTCACCCCCTTGTTGATCCTGGTCTGGCAAGCAGTCGTCGTTGGTGCACTCCTCATCTACATCCGCTACCTGCTGCACTACGCGCTGCTCGAAGAGGCCGCTCATATGGGATTTGCCGAGACGGTCTGTCCCAACTGTCACGTGCACATAGTTGCGTCTGGTTTCTGTCCGAACTGCGGTGTGGCGCTGACGGCAGCCCCAGGCTCGGTGAAGCGGTCTCGCAGGCCTCGCAAGGAGGCGCCTGCCGGGGCGTCGAAAGGAGCCTAGGTGGCGATTGCTTGCGCCCGCTGCGGCGCTCAAAACCCCGATGGCAACCAGTTCTGCCAGGCATGCGGAACGCCGCTGACCGTCCCTGCGGCGGGCGTCGCCCCCGCCGGGCCGCCGCCGCCCCCGGCCGCGCCCCCGCAGGGGCCCCCTCAGGCACCGGCGCCGGCGCCGGGCGCCTCATGGCAGGTCGTCGCACAACGACCGGCGCCGGAAGCGTCATGGGCGCCGGCCGGACCGCCGGTTGGCGTGGCTCCTCCGATGGGCGCCCCGAGCGGCTACCAGAGCCCCTATTACGACCCGACCGGAGCCCAGGTCCCCGTGCACCGCACTCCGTGGACGATGATCGTTGCGGGTGTGGTGGCGCTCATCGTCGTCATGGGCGGATTCGGTACGGCACTCGCCCTGATGGGCAACCACGACAACTCACAGAACGGTGGCCTGAGTGCGGTGCCCAGCCCCACTCCGTCGCCGACCGCCAACGACACGGCAACGGTGTCGAACATCGGTGAGACCGTGCCGTTGCCGGCCGGCTGGACAGTCGTGTCCAAGGACGCAACCTCGGTTTCGTTGGAAGACCCCACGCATTCGGGCGATGTGACCGTCGTCAGCGGACCGTCGAGTCCGGCCCAGACCGCCCAGCAGAACATGGTGACGATCGACCGCGCGCTCCAGAAGAAATACCCCGACACCAGGGTGTGCCCCGGCACCAACGTCTCGACGAGCACCTTCAACGGTGCGCCGGGCATCTTCTACACGCTTTGCCTGACGCTGACGTCGGGTAACCAATCGCTGCGAGCGGTCGCCTCTATGTTTGCGGGAGCCAACGCCGACGGCAGCGTGTTCTACCTCGTGATGATGATCACCGAAGAGGGCAACCTCCAGGGATTCACCGCCGTAGCCCGGCCGGTCTTGCAGGGCATCCACTGGAAGCTGTCGTAGACGCGGCCGCGCCCTTACCGCGCGCCGGCGGCATGAAGCGTGTGCTGGCGATCGTCGTTGACTGGTTCGTGGTGGGGATCATCTCGACGGCCATCGTGCCGGTCGCGCATGAGTGGTCGGGTCTCTACGGATGGGTCCTGTTCCTGCTGCTGGACGTTGTTCTGACCGCTTTCTACGGGCAGACGCCCGGTCGCTACGCGGCGCGGATCCGTGTGGTGCGCGCGCATGGCGGCGGACCTCCTGGCTTGTGGCCCGCTTTGCTGCGCACGATCCTGGTCCTGATCAGCGGCTGGCTGGGGCTGTTCGTCTATCTGCTGTCGCTGCGATACGCCGACCAGGCGCCGCGGCGGATGTGGTGGGACGCGGCCGCCGGCACACAACTGGTCCCGGCGGCTTAGGTGTGGAAGATCAGCAGGCCGCGTCGGCGTCGAAGACGACGCCGTTGACAGACGTCGTGCCGCTTTGAACGATCCAGACTGGCGACCCGCCAAACGCGGTCCCGGCGCACGCATATTGGCCGAACACCACCCAGCTGCCGTCGATGCTCGTGACCGTTCCGCCGCCGGTGATCGCCTGCCAGGCTGAGCTCGTGGAATAGACGCCCACCGCTCCGTTCGTCAGCGTATGCGCCTCGTCGACGGCACCTTGAATCGCAGCTACGTTGTAGGCGAGGTTGGCGGTGGACCAGGAGTTCGCGGTCTCGACATCGAGCCACCATGCCGCCCCTGGGACGGGTGCGAGCGAAACGGCGTAGCTTGCCTCGCTGCAGCCGATCGCGTAGGCCTGTGCCGGCCTGCCGCTATAGCCCTTGCTGCTCGCGGCGCTGCTGCACGCTGCCGTGACATCGCGCCCGTACGCCCCTGAGTAGCCCGTGTTGAAGTAGAAGGACATCTGCGCAAGCCCCGCCGCGGAGACCTCGGAACCGAGGCATGAGCTGGCGCTGAAGGGTCGGCCGCCGGTCGCGTTGATGATCGCGAAGTTGGCAGCAGGTGGGGCGGAGCCACATTGACCGGCGCTCTCGTCAAAGCCCGTCCAACCTGAGGAGTAGGGATCGACTGCCGCCTGCGCCAGAGTTGCCGAACCGACCACAGCCGCTGCCATCGAAACCGCAACCATAACCAGTCGCTTCATGGATGGAAGACTAGATCAGGTCGTGCTTGCAGCGGGCGCGGACACGGGGGTCAGGTAGCGCATCGGGTCAACGACCTGGTCGTTGATCCGCACCTCGAAGTGGAGGTGCGGTCCGGTTGACAGGCCGGTCGATCCCTCGAGGCCGATCCGCTTGCCTCGCGTGATTCTGTCGCCCAGGCTGACATCCGTCTCCATCAGGTGGGCGTACAGGGTGATGACCCCGCCCCCGTGGGCGATCATCACGTAGTTCCCGTAGCCGATGGACGTGTGCGCCACGGCGACGACGATGCCATCCGCGGCGGCCAGGACGGGCGTCCCCAGGGACGCCGCGAGGTCGACGCCCGTATGGAAGTGCGGGTACGGGCCGAGGCTGGGCTCGAGCAGCACATCGGTGGGCCCGAACGGCTGGGTGACGCGGGCACCGATCATCGGCCAGGAGAGCGCCAGCGGAGACAGGTTGGTCCCCGGCGGTAGCTCGCGCGTCGCCACCTCCAGGCCGGCGCCCACCTGCGCCTGGCTCCAGGCGGCCTGGTAGGACTTCCGGACCAGGTCCTGTTCTTCTTGCTCGAGCAGGTTCGCGAGCGCGCTTGTGACGCTTGTAGGCTGGCCCGCCAGCTGGCTCTGGGCGGACTGGATCTGAACGATCAGGTCGTCGAGCTGGGCGCTGATGTCGTCCTGGCGGAGCATCAGGTCGCCAAGCTCGTTCATGCTGGTCACGAGCTGGTCCCTGATGCCGTTCTCACGATCCAGCGCCGAAAGCCGCGCGTCGCGATCGGACTGCAGCTTCAGAAGGTCGGCCTCCAACCGCGATTGCAGCGCGTGCGCCCGATCACCGGCCACGACAAGATCGATGGTCGACACCAGCGCCTCCCGCAGGCTTCCGGCCCGGGCGATGATCTCGATCAGCGATTTCGGCTGGCGGTAAGCAGCCCGCGCCGTCGCCGCGACCTGGGCCCGTTCGACGTCGATGCGATCCTGCGTCTCCTGGATCTGTGCGTCGAGCTGCGCGATCTGGTTCTCGAGGTCGGCGATGCGCGCCTCCTCCTGCGAGATCTGGTTCGTGAGCACCTGTTCGCTGACCGCCGTCTGGTCCAGGGCGGTGCTCAGCTGCTGCTGAGTGGTCAGCGCCCTGGCGAGGTCGCCGCCCAGGCGGGCGCGCAGCTGGTCATAGACGGTCGGCTGCGGGTTGGCGGCTGCCGGACATGCCGCGGAGGAGCCGGTCGATGCGCCCGATGCCGCCGTGGTTCGTGCCGAAGTGGCCGTAGACGTGCCACAGGTCGAGTAGGCGACGCGCGCGTGCGAGAGCTGGAACGAGAGGAGCATGCCGAGCAACGCGATGCCGGCCGCTGCTCGTCTCACACGCGATACCGGCGAAAGCCCAACGTCGCGGTGACCGCGCCCAGCAGGAGGCCGGCGATTATGACCGCGGCGACCACGTACCTCATCGAGGTGAGGCCGACGCCGGGTAGGACCTGCGCATAGGTGGCCGCGGCGAAACGCGAGGCGAGCAGCCAGGCGCCTCCCGCGATGACCCCGGCCAGGGCTCCCGCGAGCGCGCCGGTCATGAGGCCCTCGACCACGAAGGGTCCGCGCAGCATCCAGCCGCGCGCTCCGAGCAGCCTCGTGATCGTGACCTCGTCCCTGCGCGCCGCCGCCACGCCCCGGACCGCGTTCGCGCTCACGGCATAGGCGACGACGGCGAAGATCAACAGCAGCGCCGCGCCGATCGCTCCGATCACAAAAGCGATGTGACGCAGCCGCGAGTAGGTGTCAGGGTCGTATGACGTGGGATAGGTGGGGTCGACGGCCGAATCGCCCGTCACCGAGCCGGCGACCGCCGCCACCTGGTTGACCGACCGCACGGTCACGTCGAGGCTGGCCGGGAAAGGGTTGGAGGAGCTCAGGCTGCCGAGCGACTCGAGCCCGGGCCGGCTCGTCGCCTCCTTCAACGCTTGCTCAGCGGTCACATAGCTCACCGAAGCCACGCGAGGGTCGGCGACCAGCCGCGCTTTGAGGGCGCTGACCGCCTCCGGCGTCGCGTCGGACGCCAGGTAGACCCGCACGACCGACGCCTGGGACACTTCATATGCGGCGACGTTGGCGATGGCAAGACTGACCATCGCGATCATTCCCGCCAGCACGAGCAGCAGCGCCATCGAGCCGAGCGCCGGGGCCGTCAGCCGCAGGTCCCGGCGCCAGCTTCGCAGCCCGCCCAACACCACGAGGCGGAAGCTGTTCGCCAGCAGCGCCGCGGAGCGGCGCCAAAGCGGCAGCTCGGTGCGTGGTTGCTTTCGGTGGCTGACAGCGCCGCGGTCCTTGTGGCCATTGCGTGTGCTGTGTCCGTTGAGACCGTTGGCGGCGGCCCCCTTGTGATCGTTGTGACCGTTGTGGCCGTTCGGGGGCAGCAGCCGCCGCCATAAGGGTTGGGTGCCGCCATTGGTTGCGGCCGGGCGGCCGCGATGGACCAGCACCTGGCCCGCCGGGAGACGCAACACCCTGCCCGCATTGAACGTCGGCTGGTGTGTGGCGACGATCACCGTCGTACCGGCGGCTGCCGCTTCCTCGAGCAGCCGCTTGACCACCATCGCGTTCTTCTCGTCGATGGCCCCCAACGGCTCGTCCGCCAGGAGGATGCGCGGACGGCCCGCGAGCGCTCGCGCCACGGCCACCCGCTGCCGTTCCCCCGCGGAAAGCTGGCTTGGATATGCCCTGCGCCGGCCGGCGAGCCCAAACGCCTCGAGGGCTTCGAGCGCGCGCCGGCGAATCCTCCCATAGGGAACCGTGGGATCGACCAGCATCAGCGCATAGACCAGGTTCTCGAGCGCGTTCAACCGGGGCAGCAGCCGCTGGTCCTGGTAGATGAACGCGACCTCGCGGCGGATGCGGCCGAGACCCCGCCGCCACCACCGGTGAAGGCCTCGCCCCTCGACCCAGACCTGCCCGCGCGTGGGGCGGAGCTGGCCGTGGATGAGGCGCAGCAGCGTGGTCTTGCCCGCGCCGCTCGGCCCGGTGATCTCGACGAGCTCGCCTCGCGACACGTTGAAGCTGACGTCCGAGAAGACGGCGGTGCGACCGAAAGACTTGGTCACGTGCGCGATGCGAACGGCGTGAGAAGGCGCTGCTGCTCCGTTGGAGCCTTGAGGATGCGCGCCGTTCCCGTTGGTCGCATGGCGTGCAGCAGCGCTCCCGTTGCCCTCGGGCTTCACTGCCGCGGCCACGCCATCGTGGGCCTCGGCGTGCGCGCCGTTGGAGACTACCCCACGGTGTCCCACCCTTTCCCCGTCCAGATTAGCCCAAGCCGGGCGAAATGAGACGGGACCCTAGTCCCGATTTGGGCCGGCCCGCAGCGGGCCGGCCCAGCGTCAAATCGACCCGAAAACGATCAGTGGCCGTTGACGGCCGCAACGAGGTCGGGCAGCAGATTGGCCGCATCGGGCGTGCCAAGGCCGGTGACGGGATCCCAACCGGTCGTGGCCGGGTAGCCGGGGACCGACGGGTCGGCGGTGTTGTTGCCCTTGGTCACGTCGAAGAAGTCGTTGGCGTAGCGAGTGGCGTCGGCGCCGAGCTTGTAGAGCGCGGGGTTGATTAGGCCGAGCCCATGGCCGTTGATCTGGTCGGCGATGGCGACCAGGCCCGCCCATTGTGGGGTGCCGAGCGAGGTGCCGCCGATGTCGAACCAGCCGGTGCTGCAGGGCGCCGAACCGCAGAACAGGCCGCTCTGGCCGTCCGGCGGGAGGCTGATGTAGACGAGCGCCCCGGTGCCGGCGCTGGCTTGCAACGCGATGTCCGGAACGCCACGCATAGAGCCGATCGGGGTGCTGCCCGCGGGCAGCGAGCCCTGGTAGTCAGGCTTGCTGAAGACGTGGCTGAAGCCGCCACCGCTGAAAGTCCAGCCGACCTCGGCGACACCAGGGTTGGCTTTGCACTTGGTCGGAGGGTCGGTGCTGTCCACGACTCGCGTGGCGGTGTTGGTGGGGTCGGTGCAGAGATACGTGCCGCCGACGCCGGTGACCAGCGGGTCGCTGGCCGGCCACCAGACGGCCGGGCTGGGGAGGAGCGAGCCGCCAACGCCGACGGGCGTCTTGATCACGCCCTCTGAGCCGAAGTCTCCGGAACCCGCGAGCACGGTCACTCCGTTCTGGGCTGCGGAGATGAAGGCGTGCCTGAGCTGCAGCAGCGATGTGGAGCTTCCGAACGCCTCCTCGGTGGACGCGAAGCTCTGCGAGATGACGCTCGCCAGGCCGTGGTCGACGACGAATTGCTCAGCATTCATCATGTCCGGGAAACCCTGCACTCCCAGCGTCTCCGCGGTGGGAGTCGTGACCAGGAGGATGTTCGCCTCGGGCGCGATCGCGTGAGCCGTTTCGACGTCGAGCGATACCTCGAGCGCCCACCCGGCCTTGTTCTCCTGCCCGATCCCATTCGAGGTCGGGGGAGGCGCGGTCGTTGCGGGCGAGCCCTGCACGTGCAGCTGGCTGAACTTAGGCATGCCGCCAGTGCATGTCACGCCCTCTTCGCCACACATCGGCTGAAGGTTGAAGGCCTGGTCGTAGACGTGCAGGTCGTGTGCGATCGTGTCGCTACCGTAGGAGTCGACGATGGCGATCGTGACGCCTTTGCCTGTGAAGCCGTTTGCGTAAAGAGGCGCCAGGTCGTATGCCGCCTGCGTGGACGCCGGCGTGAAGCACCGCCTCCCGGCGCTGAAGCATTGCGCCTCGGTCGGTGGAGTCGTCGACGTCGTCATCTGAAAGTACTCCGCCACCGCCGGGTGGAAAAGCACCGGCAGGGATGTCGCCGCCGACGCCGGTCCAGCGAACGCCACCCCAAGGGTGGCCATCGAGCCCGTCACCAAACGGGCAATACGGCGCAGATGAATTCTTCCCACTACAACCTCCTCTTCGAATGGACGTAGGTGGAGCCGAGTGCCCCTGAGCCGCGAACAACCGTAGCCGTCGCGGGGCCGTCGTGTCCACTAGGCGCTCGGCGGATTCAGGAGCAGCCGGTCAACGCGAGCGGAGCCGCGGAGACGCTGACGGCGAAGTCGCCGCCTGAGGGTGAGACGCTGACGAGCCGGCTGCCGTCTCCGCTAATGGTGATCGTCTGCGTGGCCGCCCCAGAGGTGACCACTTCCCCGATCGCCTCGCGCGGCACCCACACCAGGGTGGGTCCATCGCCAGGTTCGCCGTGGGCCGCGAGCGAGAACGCACCAGTTGTCGAGTCATAGTGGTAGCTCAGGCTCGGATCGGCCGATGCACGTGGATACACGCGCGCCAGCAAACGTTCGCGCTCAACCCTCAAGCAGCCGTTCGGCGGTTCGCTGGCGGGGTTGCCCTGACCACAGTCGATGCCTTGATAGACGCCCCATGTGGAGGTGCCGCCGCAATTCTCTTTCCATGTCCAGAAGGCAAACCCGACCCGATGCTGTTCCTGCTCGAGCAGCTCGGTGGCGAGGATTTGCGCATCGTCTGAGGGGAAGTCTCCGAACTCACCGACGAAGAGCGCCGCATTGATCGCTCTGGCCTCCCGCTCCGCAAGCGAGTAGGTCTGGTCGTAGCCGCCCCACGGATAGCTCTTGGGGTCGATGCCGAGCAGGTGGTCCAAGGAGAAGACGTGCGTATAGGCATGAAGAGAAAGAACCACATTCGGGTACGAGCTGACCGGCATGCCGAGATGTGTCGGGAAGTCCATCACGTGGCGGAGCAGGCCGGCGTCCAGGAAGATCAGGTGGCGCTGGTCGCGTACGCCGAGGTCGGGGTAGCCGCAGATGGCCGGCATGTAGAAGCCGGTCCAGCATGGCAATCCATCCCGGACGCCGGTGATGGCGTCGATCACGCGCCGATAGAAGGGTAAGAGAAGCAGATCCTCGAATCCCGGAGGCAGGTTCCAGCCAGGCAGTGGCTCGTTGAAGAGGCTGTAGCCGGCGACCGTGCTGTCGTCCTTGAACCTCCTGGCGAGAAAGGCGACCGCAGCGATGTACTCGTCCTGGATGCCGCTGCGGTCGTACCAGAAGTTGCTGTTCGCCTCGAGGACGGCGGGGTTGATCTCTCGCTGTCCGCTGTAGGTGGTCGATGGGAAGCCGTCCGTCAGCGTGGCCCATGCGGGCGCGCCCGTGTAGTAGCGCAATTCCGGCACGGCGCCCCCGGGCAAGGCGGGCGTCGAAGGCCTGCCGACGAAGCGCGAGTAAGCGTTCTGGTGCATGTCGAGAATCACGTATATGCCCTGCGCGCGAGCCCACTCGACCACCTGCGCGATCCGATCGAGATAGGTCCCGCTGAACTGACCGCGTTGAGGCTCGAGCAAGCTCCACGACAGGGCCAGGCGCATGGAGTTGAAACCCAGGGCGGCCATCCTGGCGATGTCGTCCTGGCACAGGGGCGGCACGGGCATGTAGCCGCTGTTGGCGGGACATTGACCGTCGTATGCGCCGGCGTCAAACGGGTAGTAGGGAGGAGTGTCTGCACGGGACGGATCGCTGTTGTTCCAGAAGTCGATCAGCCCTCCGGGGATCGCGCCGTGCAAGAGCACCATCCTGTTGCGATCGTCGGCGATGTAAGGCGAGCCGTCTTGCGGATGCTCGACGTGCAGCCAGGGGAGCGCTCCCTGGGGCGCGGACGACGAGACGGCGGGCGCGGGCGTAAGCCGCACGACCATGGAAACGAGGACGGCGCCCGGGTAAGTGAATGCCGCCACCAGCACCACCAGCAGCACGATGGCGACGCGCCAGATACCGCGGGCCATGTTCAGGAAGCCAGGAACCAGTAGGCCACGCCGAGGATCAAGGATGCGAGCCCGATGATGCCGGCGACGAGGCCGATGGTTGCGGAGGTCGCTCCCTTGAGCTCGCCATTCGAAATGCGGATTCGTCGCAGCGAACGCCCGCCTGACCAGATGGCGAACGGGGCGAAGACGCCGAACGGGAGGCCGAGAAGTCCGAGGACGAGCGCCCGCGTGGCCGCGCGATCTCTCATCGGGCGCTGCCCTTAGCGCGTCACCAGAACGAACCGTCGGCCAGCAGGACGTACAGGATGGGGCCGATCCCCCAGAAGAACGTGATGATGATCCAGATGACCTTCTTCAGGCCACTCATTTCCGCGCGCCCGACGATGTTGATGATGCACAGGACCCAGGCCAGCGGGTGCAGAAAGATGGCCAGCAGAATCTCGACGAGAAGCTTCATCGGCATCTCCAAACAATCACGAGCCGGTGACTCCGCATAGCATGCAGCAGCGCAAAGAAAAGGCGCGGGGTGGTTCCCCGCGCCTGACAGCGAAAATGAGTACCGACGCCGCTACGCGTCCACCGTCCAGGTCACGATTCCCACCTCCACCTGGCTTTTCGTCTGGGACCAAGTAGAACCAAGCGACGAACGTAAGTACCCGATTGATTTCGTGGGCCGTGCGCGGTCTGTATCAGTCACACTAACCAGGGAGGCCCTGATTGTGACCTTGACACGAGTTTTGATCGCGTGAGCAGCCGTAAGTTGAGCCGCATGCAAGCAGCGACCGGAAGCGCGGTCGAGGCCGGGCTCCAGGCAGACAGCAGCCTGGCTGCGCGCGAGCTGAGCTTCCTGGTCCGCCTGGCACAGGCCGCGGCCTCCACCCAGAAGCCGGACGAGCTCCTGGAGCTGATCATCGGCGAGGCGACCTCGGCAATGGGCACCGATGTGTGCTCCCTGTACCTGCTCACCTCGCCCGGCCGCGAGCTGCTCCTCACCGCCACCAACGGGTTGAACGAGAAGATGGTGGGCAAGGTCGTGATGCGAGTGGGCGAAGGCATCACCGGCTGGGTCGCAGAGAGCCGGCTTCCGGCCGTGGTCCCGGACGTCAGCGAGGAGCCGCACTGGAAATGGGTGCCGGGCCTGGACGAAGACCGCTTCCATTCGATGCTGTCCGTGCCCATCGAGGCCGGCCCCCGGCTGGTCGGGGTGCTCAACGTGCAGACGGTCAACAGGCGCGCGTTCGACTCGGGCGACATCGACTTCCTGCGCGCCATCGCGGCGCAGGTGGCCGGCATCCTGGAGCGGAGCGAGCTGCAGCGGCGCATGGAGGTGCAGCTGGGCGAGATTCAACTTTCGCATGACATCCACGAGCGGTTCACCAAGCTGTCGCTGGAAGGCGCCGGCATCTCCTCGATCCTGGAGGTGGTGGGCGCGCTGGCGGGCGGCCGCGCCGCTCTCTATTCGCCCGACGGCTACCGGGTCAGGGGCGTGGGGGAGGCTTCGGACGGAATGCCTCCACGGATCCACGCGCCCACGCCGCTGGCGCAAGCCGGAGCCCGGGAGGTGCGCATCACCGCGGGCCGGCCGGCGCGACATCTCGACGTCGTCCCCGTACGGGCGGGCGCGGACCTACTCGGCCTCCTGGCCGTTGCCGTCGACGCCCAAACGGTCGATTCACACGGCCGGCGCCGCGCCCTCGAGCATGGTTCGACGGTCGTGGCGCTGGAGCTCTCCAAGGAGAGGGCCGCGGCGGAGGTCGAGCGACGCCTTCGCGGCGACCTCGTCGAGGAGGTGCTGGCGGGCGGGATGGAAGGTGACGAGGCTGAGCGCGTGGCCAGGCAGGCAGAGCGCCTGGGCCACCGGCTGCCGCACCGGGCGTGGGTCGTCGTGCTGGAGCCGGACGACGACGAGACCGAGGCCGCCCTCGCCGCCCGAGGGCAGCAGGATCGGCTCGACGCCGCGCTGTCCGGGCTGATCAGGTCGCGACTTCCGGGCGCGCTCACGCTGGTGCGTTCGGCGTCGGCGGTGTTTCTGATCCCCGACGAGATCGCCGCCGACCTGGCGGCGGTCGAGAAGCTCGCCGGGCTCGTCCTCGCCGGGGCGGCGCCGGTGATGAAGCCTGGAACCGCCTCGGTCGGCATTGGCAACCTCGCCACCTCGGTCGGCGAGCTGGCTCGATCCCATATCGAAGCGCGGCAGGCGCTGAGGCTGACTCGCCGGGTGGGTGGGCGCGGGCGCGTCGCCTCCTACCGCTCGCTGGGGGCGTTCCGCCTGCTGCTCGAGGTCCAGAGCCCGGACGCTCTGCGCCGCTTCGTCGACGAGCTCCTGGGCACCCTGCTCCAGTACGCGCAGTCACGCGACACGCCTCTCCTGGAGACGCTTGAGGCGCTGTCGGCCACCAGATGGGTGCGCCGCGCGGCAGCTCGCCAGCTCGGCATCCACATCAACTCGATGAGCTACCGGGTCGAGCGGATACAGGCGCTCACCGGCCTGCAGCTCGACGACCCGGAGACGAGGGTGGCGATATCGATCGCCCTCCGGGCCCGGGCGATGCTGGGAATGTAGTTATGAGCGGGAACCTCGGCGGTTCCCGCTCATCGCCGGTTCGGCTGCGCCGAAGCGGCTGCTCACCTTCCCCGGGATTTGACTGTCTAAATGTTCTTCCCGCCACGCCTTCCGCGTATACAGCACGCGAGGTGACGGCCGGAATTAATCCGGCCTGATAACCCGCGCATGTAGAGAAGCAAGGACCCCCGACGCAGCCGCCGGGGGTCCTCTGGAGGGTGGTTCTTACTGGGGGTTAGACGTCCGCGTAGAGCATGAACTCCCACGGGTGGGGTCGCAGGGCCACCTGGTCGACCTCTTTCTTGCGCTTGTATTCGATCCAGGTCTCGACCACGTCCTTCGTGAAGACGCCTCCGGCGGTGAGGAACGCGTGGTCCTTCTCGAGAGCGTCCAGCGACTCGCTGAGCGAGCCCGGCACCGACTTGATCTTCGCCTTCTCCTCACCCTCGAGCTCGTAGATGTCCTTGTCGACGGGCTCCGGAGGAACGATCTTGTTCTTGATGCCGTCGAGACCGGCCATGAGGCAGGCCGAGAACGCGAGGTAAGGGTTGGCGGCCGGGTCTGGCGAGCGGAACTCGACCCGCTTGGTCTTCGGGTTGGTCGAGTACATCGGGATGCGCACGCACGCCGAGCGATTGCGCTTCGAGTAGACGAGGTTGATCGGCGCCTCGTAGCCGGGCACGAGCCGCCGATACGAGTTCGTGGTGGGCGCGCACAGCGCGAGCAAAGCCGGCGCGTGCTTCAGGAGACCACCGATGTAATAGATGGCGGTCTGGCTCAGGCCCGCGTAGCCGCTCGTGTCCGCGAACAGGTTCTCGCCGTCCTTCCACAGGCTCTGGTGGACGTGCATCCCGGAGCCGTTGTCCATGAACAGCGGCTTGGGCATGAACGTGGCCACGTAGCCGTGCTGCGCGGCGACATTCTTGATGACGTACTTGTAGACCATCATCTTGTCGCCCATCTTCGTCAGGGTGTCGAACCGCATGTCGATCTCGGCCTGGCCGGCTGTACCGACCTCGTGGTGCTGCACCTCGACCTGCACGCCCGCGTCGATGAGCTTGAGCATGATCTCCGAGCGCAGGTCCTGGAGCTTGTCGGTCGGCGGGACCGGGAAGTAGCCCTCCTTGTGCCGCGGCCGGAACGCAAGGTTGGGTTCGGTGTTCTTGCCCGAGTTCCAGATGCCCTCGTCCGAGTCGATGTGGTAGTAGCCGCTGTGCGCGTTCTGGTCGAAACGGAGCGAAGTGAACAGGTAGAACTCCGCCTCCGGGCCCCAGTAGCTCACGTCAGCGATGCCTGAGCGGCGCAGGTGCTCCTCCGCCTTCTTGGCGATGAAGCGAGCGTCGCGGCTGTAGGGCTCGCGCGTGATCGGGTCGATGACGTCGCAGATCAAGAACAGCGTCTTGTGCGAAAGGACCGGATCGATCGTGGCCGAGTCCGGGTCGGGGATGAGCAGCATGTCGCTCTCATCGATCGACTGAAAGCCGCGGATGCTGGACCCGTCGAATCCGAGGCCGCCTGTGAAGCTGTCCTCTTCGAGCTCGCCGATCGGCAGGCTGAAGTGCTGCCACGTTCCCGGCAGATCTATGAACCGGACGTCGACGACCTCGACGCCCTCAGCCTTCGCGCGTTCGATCACCTCGCGCGGGCTGGTCTTGCTGCCGACCTTCGTGTCGATCGCCATGTACACCCTCCTGAAACCTTGGATTTGACGGGCCCTTGGCCATCGTAGGAATCGCGGGCGGACGCGATCCACGTTGGGCCCTACCGAATCGGCACCGCTGTTTTACGTGTGGATGACACGACAAGAGATATCCACAGCCTCCCGCCGGTCGTGCGATGCGCACGAGTAGCGATCGGTCCGTTCGTCGAAAACGCACGTTTCGAGCGATGCAAGGGCGCCGCCAAGCTTCTGTACGAGATTCGACCGGCTGCGGTCCGCGGCCAGGTCAACACGGTCCACCTTCACACAGGAGAGGAGCGCGCATGTTTCTTGATGGAATCATTCCGGCACCAGGCTGGCTCAACTCGGGCGACACCGGTTGGCAGCTGACCGCAGCCACGCTGGTCGGGTTACAGAGCGTCCCCGGCCTGGCGATCCTCTACGCCGGATTGATGAAGCGCAAGTGGGCGCTCAACTCGGCGCTGATGGTCCTTTATGCGTTCGCGATGACGCTGTTGGTCTGGACGCTCTGGAGCTACAACATGAGCTTCGGAAAGCCGATCAACATCGGGCCGGGCTTCCTCGGCATTCCCTGGCCGGTGAACTTCGCGGATACCGAGATCGGTCAAGCGAACATCCCGCTGCTGAGCAACAACGGCCTGCTGCCTCCGCTCGGGTTTCCCAACTCGGCGATGGTCTATTTCCAGTTCGTGTTCGCGGCCATCACGGTGATCATCCTGGGCGGCGCGCTCCTTGGCCGCATGAACTTCAAGGCGTGGATGCTCTTCGTGCCGCTCTGGATGACCCTGGTCTACCCGGTCGGCGCCTTCATGATCTGGGGCGGCGGGTGGCTCGCGCAGCTGGGCGCCGTCGACTACAGCGGCGGTTACGTCATCCACGTCGCGGCGGGCGTTTCGGGAGTTGTGGCGGCCGCCGTGGTCGGGCCGCGTCTGCTCAAAGACCGGCAGCAGAACAATCCAAGCAACCTGCTGATGGCGATCGCCGGAGGCGGCTTGCTGTGGCTGGGCTGGAACGGGTTCAACGGCGGCGACCCATACTTCGCCAACGCTGACGCGGCGGCCGCGGTGCTGAACACCAACCTCGCCACGGCGACAGCTTTGCTCGCCTGGATGCTGCTCGACGTCTTCATGACCGGCAAGAGCAACGTGGCCGGGATGATCAACGGCATGATCGCGGGCCTCGTCGCGATCACCCCCGCCGCCGGCTTCGTCAACGGGTTCGCTGCCATTGCAATCGGCGCCGTCGGCGCGGTGATCCCCTGGGTGACCATGCAGTACCTTCCGCGGGTGAAGGCGATCGCCAAGATCGACGACACCCTGGGCGTCATGCACACGCACTTCTTCCCAGGGGCCATTGGCGGCCTCATGACCGGCCTGCTTGCCGACCCCAACATGATCGTGTACCCCGGCAGCGGCAGCACGCCGGCGTTCTCCGTCACGGGCCTGTTCTACGGCAACCCCAAGCAGTTCCTGGTCCAGGCCTTGGCGCTCGGGGTGGTCATCGTCTACAACGTGATCGCGACGTTCGTCGTGATCAACATCGTTCGCTTGCTGGTGCCGCTCCGGATGCCCGCCAAGCACCTCGAGGTGGGCGACGAGATGGTCCACGGCGACGTCTCGCTGGACCTGGGAACGTTGCGGGAGGGGATCGAGCCACCTTCGGTCCCGGTCACGCACGAGCCTTCGGCAGAGCCAGTCGAGGTCGGGTCCTAGCCGTGCTTCAGGCGGGGGCCGTGCAGGTCTTGGTGTCGATCACACGAGCATCGCGGCCCCGAATTCGTGTCGACGGTCCGTATCAGCCCCGAACCCCAAAGGAGAAGATGAGGCCATGGTTGCTCTTTACGTAGCAGGAATCGCCGCCTTCTGGACGCTGCTTCTGCTCGTCGTCAGGCGGAGAACACCGGAAGAGGCTTAGAAACAGCGACGCGAGAGGGCATCGGGTCCCTCTCGCGTGCTCAGCCTGGCCGCGTCGTGCGGTTAGGCCGCGCCGGCTTTGCCGGCCGTTGCGCCCGCTGAAGCGGGCACGTTCTTGTCGATCCAGGCCTTGATGGGGGCCTTGCCACCCGGGTAGCCGATCAACCGATCGACGAGCTCACCGTCACGGAACAGACCCAGCGTCGGGATGCCCATGACGCCATAGCGAATCGCGATGTCCTGGTTGACGTCAACGTCCAGCTTGCCGATCAACACCTTGCCGGCGTACTCACTCGCAAGCTGCTCGACGACTGGCGTCATCATCCGGCACGGGCCGCACCATTCGGCGTAGAAGTCGACCACCACCGGCTCGCTTGCCTGGAGCACATCGGCCTCGAAAGTCGGGCCGTCGAAGTGCTTCATGTTTTCCATGTCGAATACAAGCCCTGGGCGGCGGCTGGTATTCCGCAGCCATAATCGGTCGGTGGCCTCCGCGCAGGGCGTCCAGCCCGTATCCGCCTTCGATCAGGCTCTCCACCAGTTCGGGTCCCGCCTGTTCGAGGCCGCTCCCGGGCTGATCACATGGGTGCTGCTCCTGTCGCCGGCCTGGATTCCGATTGTCTTCCCCTGGCCTGGCGCCTTCGTGGTCGCGGGCGCGGTGCTGGTCTTCGACGTCTACTGGCTCTTGCGGTCGATAACCGTGGTCACGGGGGTGCACAGCACGCTTTCTCGGATGCACCGCGACATGAAGAAGGACTGGCTGGCGCTCTGCTACACCGACCAGCTGGAGGGCCTCCGAGACCCGCTCCAGTACATCCACCTGTGCGTCATCCCGACGTACACGGAGCCGTACCACGTCCTCGAAAGGACCGTGCAGGCGATCGTCGACGCCAACTATCCGGCCGACAAGAAGATGATCGGGATCATCACCCGCGAGACGGACAAACCCGGTTGGGAGAACGTGGCGCGGCTGAAGGAGAAGTTCGGGGAGCGGCTCCGCGGCTTCTACCACATCAAAGACCCGCTCGAGCCGGGGATCGTGGTCGGTAAGTCCGCGGCTATGAACTGGGGCGGGCGATGGATGGTCCGCGTCCTCACCGAAGAGGGCTACGACCTCAACCAGATCCTGGTCACCGACCTCGACTCCGACTACCGCGTCCATCCCGAGTATTTCGCGTGGATCAGCCTGCACCACGCCCGCGAGGTGCTGCGCGACTTTGTCATCTGGCAGCCCGTGCCGCTCTTCCACAACAACATCTGGCAGGTGCCGATGGCGGTGCGGGTGATGTCGGCCGCGACGTCGCAGTGGCAGATGTTCCTGCACTCCCGCCCGCACCGGCTGGTGGCGTTCAGCAGCTACACGTGCAGCCTGGAGTTCGTACGCCGCGTCGGCTACTGGGACAAGGATGTGATCCCCGAGGATTCGCGCTTCTACTGGAAGGCGTTCTTCACGTTCGGCGATCGCTTTTCGGTGAAGTCGGTCTACCTGCCCATATACGGCGACTCACCGAACTCGCGGGACTATGCCTCGACGCATATGAGTCAGTACAACCAGATCAAGCGTTGGGCCTGGGGCATCACCGACGTCCCATACGTGCTGGCGCGGCTGTTCAAACATCCGGAGATCCCGCTGCGACTGCGCATCCGCCGGTTTCTCAACCTGTTCTTGAACCACCTCAACTGGATCTTCCTGCCGCTGCTGCTGATGTTCGGCGCCTCGGTGCCGATCTGGGTGAGCCAGGACTTCGCGCTCACGGACCTGGGGCAGACCCTGTGGTCGTGGTCGGGTCTCCTGCTCACGACGACGCTTTCAACGGTGATCTTCTTCTTGATCTTCGAAATCTCGATCCTGCCGCCCAAGCCCGTCGAGTGGCCGTTCTGGAAGAAGGTGGGTGTGCACGTCCAGTACCTCGCGTATCCCATCGTCGGGCTGGTGCTCAGCGTCCTGCCGGCGTTGGAGGCGCACACGCGTCTGCTGCTGGGGCGCTACCTCGAGTACCGGGTCACCGAGAAGGTTTGACCACGATGGATTCCGTCAGCGCGAGAACCATCGCCGAGACCATCGGCAGCCAGTTTCACGCCGTCCACGATGAGATGCGCACGCAGGTCGAGGGGCTCGATCGGAAGGCGCTCAACTGGAAGCCGCACCCGGATGCGAACTCCATCGCCGTCCTCGTCTTCCACACCCTCGGTTCGGAGCGCGAGATGATCAATGCGGTGCGAGGGATCGCGACCGACCGCGATCGCGCCGCCGAGTTCGAGATCGAGGCCGACGCAGCCGACCTGATCGCCCTGCTCGAGCTGGCCGACGGCGACCTGGACGACCACATCGCCGCCCTCACCGCTCACGATCTGACCGTCCCGCGACCGCGCGGTGACCGCCCACCGCGCCCCGGGCTGGAGTGGCTCGTGCGGAACTACGGGCACGCGCGCGAGCATCTGGCGCAGATCGAGCTCACCAAACAGCTTTACGACGCCGAGCGGTAGGTTCTACCCTCGGTCACGCCCCACACACCGGGCTGTTGACGATCCACGGCAGGCAGAACGTCGGGCCCGCAAGCGCCCAGAGCGTGAGCAGCGCGACGAACGCCAACCCGGCGACGAACACCGTGCCGGTGATCACGTTCCGACCCGGCACCGGCCACGTCTTCCAGTGCAGGCGCCTGGCCATCGGGGGACCGGCGATGGCGTCGATGAAGGGGAACAACAGCAGAGCGCCGAGCACGATGGTGGGGATCACGATCGAGAAAACCAGCTCGTTTCCCAGCTTTAGAAACTGGAAGAGGAAGAGGAAATACCAGTCGGGCCGCGGGATGGTCACGGTGCGCGGGTCGGCGGATGCCTCGAGCTGAAGGTTCTTCTGCACGAAAAAGGACAGCAAGCCGACGGCGACGAGCATCACCACGGCGATGACCGGGTACGGCCAGAAGTGGTCGGGGAAGAAAGGATGCGTCTCGTCGTCGGGCATGTCGTCCGCGAGGTGGTGGCCGGCGTCGCCCATCAGGATGGGGAAGAGGGCCAGGCCGACGACCACCGGATAAAGGATGTGGTCCGGCCCGATGGGCAGGCGCTTGTAGTCCGGCTCGAGGGTGTGGCCGTGAGACTCGACCTCGACGACCGGGATCTCTGTCTCGGCGACGGCCGCGCCCGGACCTTCCTTCGTCACGTCGTTGTCACTCATCACAGTGGCTCAGAGATTCCATGCGCACGTATGAAGCGGAAATGGACGTACATCAACAGTACGATCAGCGCCGGCAGCAGGAACACGTGGATCGTGAAGAAGCGCTGCAGCGTCGGCGGACCGACCACGCTGCCGCCTTGCAGTATGTCCCTGATGAAGGCGCCGAGCTGTTGCGGCGGCACCCCTCCGGCGATCTTGATCGTCACCTGCGTCGCGAAGTAGGCTTTCGTGTCCCACGGCAGCAGGTAGCCGGTCAGGGAGAACGCGAGGATGAGGAGCAGCATGGTCACGCCGACTATCCAGTTCAGCTCACGCGGCGCGCGGTACGAACCCGTCCAGTAGACGCGGGCCATGTGGAGCAGCACCATGATGATCAGGAGGTTGGCGCCCCAGAAATGGACGCCGCGGATGAGCCAGCCGAGATACACGCTGTTCTGGATGAAGTTGACGCTCGAGTAAGCGGCGGCCGGGTTTCCGCCGGCATCCGGTACGTAATAGAGAGAGAGCAGGATGCCGGTCAGGAGCTGCAGGACGACGAGGATGAACACCATCCCGCCGAAGCAGTAGTAGAAGGCGTTGGCGAAGTTCGGCACCCGCTGGTACAGCGCTTCATCGACCGCTTTCGTGAACGGGTAGCGCTCGTCGAGCCACTCGACCACCGCCACCTGGATCTCGCGGGGGTGCGGGATTGCCATTCGGACTAAAACCCCAGGACGATGCCGTCGACGTCGATGGTGTTGGGATCCTTGCCCTTCGCCCACGTGAGGTGCGACAGGGGATAGGCCGCGGGGCCGTGCAGGACGTTGCCGTCGAGGTGGAAGCGGGAGCCGTGGCACGGGCAGTCGAAGGTCTTCGCGTCCTGGTTGAGCGCGACGGAGCACCCCAGGTGCGAGCAGTTGATCGCGAGCACGCTCACATTGCCCGCCGTCTTGACGACGAAGCCGCCGAACGCCAGATCTCCTGGCGCGTTGTCACCTCCGCCGTCGGCCATGAGGAAAGCCGAGTTGGGGGTGGTGGGCGCGTCGAACTTGATGACGTCGCCGTCCGCCAGCGCGTTGATGCTCTTGGGCAGCGACACGGACAGCGGTCCCTTCTTCTGGCCCTTCGGAGGCGCGGGCAAGAGGAAGACCACGATCGGCGCCAGGCCGACGACCACGGTCGAGGTCAAAAGGACAGCGATCTGCCACCCGAGAAATGTCCGCCGGGTGAACTTGCGAGGTGTCGACTCAGCCATCCGAACCGAATTCTAGCGGCCCTTCAGGGCCGGGGATAGGGCGGCAAACCCACCGCGTCCCGCACCTCGACCATGGTCCGCTCGGCGAGCGAATAGGCACGTTCTGCTCCCGCGGCGAGGAAGGCGTCGACCTGCTTACGGGTCAGGCCCGCTCGGCGTTCGCGGAACGGCGCGAAGCGCTCGATGATGCGTTCGGCCAGCAGCACCTTCTTGTCTCGGCACCCGATCTCGGCCTTGCGACACAGGTCCCAGTAGTGCTGCCAGTCGTCGAAGAAGAATTTGTAGAAGGCGCATACGTTGCACAATCGGGGATGCCCAGGATCGGTCTTGCGCGGCCGCTTCACGTCAGTGACCATGCTCAGGACCTGCTTGCGGATCGCCTCAGGCGGATCGGTGACGCCGACGATGTTGTTGAGGCTCTTCGACATCTTCGCCTTGCCGTCGGTGCCCTTCACGATCGGGGCCTCCGGGTTGAGCACGATCTGCGGCTCCGGGAAAACCGGGCGGTAAGTGCGGTTGAACCTGCGCGTGATCTCTCGTGTCAGCTCGACGTGGGCAGCCTGGTCACGACCCACGGGTACGACGTCGCCTTTGACGATGATGATGTCCGCGCACTGCAGGACCGGGTACTCGAAGAGCCCGAGGTTGACGTTGTCGGGTTGATCCCGCACTTTCTCTTTGAAGGTCGGCACCCGCTGCACCCAGCTGAGCGGCGTGACCATGGCCAGCAGCAGGGCCAGCTCAGCAACCATCGGGATCATGGATTGGCGGTACATCACGGTGCGTTCGGGGTCAACGCCGATGGCGATCAGGTCCATCACCATCTCGTACATGTCGTCGTTGAAGTCCCGCGCGTCGGGCTTGGTGGTGAGGGTGTGGTAGTCGGCGACGAAGATGTACGACTCGTACTCGTCCTGGAGGCGAACGTAGTTGACGCCCGCGCCCAGGTAGTTGCCTAGATGGAACTTGCCCGTGACCCTGATTCCGCTGAGCGAACGCTTTCGGCCCGTCATGTGGGCCAAAGTGTATTTGACAAGGGATCAACCCCTGGGGACCGGGCGTTAGCATTGCCGCCATTGCCAGACTCCGACCCGCCACCTGAAACTCCGGTCGCGACCGCCGGGCTAGGGTCGCGGGCGCTCCGCAACACCGTCCTCGTGCTCACGGCGAAGGTGATCGGGCGGCTCATCGCGCTAGTCACCGTGATCGCGACCCTGAGGTACCTCACGCCGGCGCCTTACGGCACCTTCGTGACCCTAGTCAACTACACGGCGATCGTGAGCGTGGTCCTGGACCTCGGCTTCAACGTCCTGTACGTCCGCGAGGGGGCTCGCCATCCCGCGGACATCCAGCGCTACCTGCGCAACGTCATGTCGCTGCGCCTCGTGATGGCCGTCGGCAGCCTGGTCATCCTGGCCGTCGCGCTCACGCTGGCCGGCCTGAACAGCCTGCTGGTGCCCGGCTTCGTGCTCATGGTCCTGACGTCCTATTCGACCCTGCTCCGAAACACGCTGTACGCGGTCCAGCGCCTGGGCTACGAGGCGATCGCCGTGGTGCTCGAGAGCGCCGTCCTCTTGGGGCTGGTGGTCATCGGCATCAAGATCGGAGCCGGGGTCACGTACTTCGTGTGGGCGTACGCCGCCCAGTACGCGTTCAGCTGCACGTACTTCGCGGTCGTGCTGTGGTGGAAAAAGATCGCGATCATCGGCTGGGAGTTCGAGCCGGTCCTGCTCCGGGTGTGGTTCTTCCAGGGCTTGCCGTTCGCGCTCACCTTCGTGCTCACGATCCTCTACTTCAAGGTCGACCAGCCGATCCTCTACGCGCTCCGGCCCCACGTGGAAGCGGGCTGGTATGCGGCCGCTTACAAGCCGTTCGAAGCTCTGCTCTTCATCCCCATGACCCTTCTCTCCGTGGTGTTTCCCGTGCTGTCCGTCTACTTCCGCGAACGGCCGCAGGAGCTGGCCGACGCGGTCAGCCGGTTCTTCAAAGCGCTCCTGGTCGTCGGCTGGCCCATCGCGGTGGGCCTGCTCATGCTCGCGCATCCCCTGACGACGATGTTCCTGTACCCACAGTCGGAACCGGCCCTGCAGATCCTGGCGCTGGCGCTGGCCCTCGGCTTCGTCAACAACGCCTTCATCGGCGCGCTCAGCGCCTCCGACCGCCAGCTTTCCTTCACCTGGGCGGCCGGCTGGAGCCTCGCCGCCAACGTCGCGCTGAACCTCATCCTCATCCCGTTCTTCGGCTACCTCGGGGCCAGCTGGGCCACCGTGCTCACCGAGGTGGTCCTCGGGGTCGCGGGCTGGATCTTCACCGCGCGCTACATCGGTCGCGTGCCGGTCCTTCAGCTGACCTGGCGCCCGATCCTGGCCGGCCTCGTCATGGGCGCGGTGATTTACCCCCTGCGCAACCTGGACGGCGTCCAGCTCATCATCCCGATCGTCGTCGGGGCCGTCGTCTACGCGGGCGCGGCCCTGCTGCTCCGCGCGATCACATCGGACGAGATCGCCTTCGCCCGGAGAGCCCTAGCGCTAGCACGCTGATGAGAAATAGGCCGGTGATGCTCAAGCCGCGCGGCGCGGCGGAGCCGGTGCCCTGGGAGGAGATCGCGGTCGATGCGCCCGAGCTGGGACCGCACACATCGCTCGAAGACGCCCAGTTCGTCGCCCTCGACGTCGAGACGACCGGCAACGCTCCGTTCCTCGTCCTCGAGATCGGGGCTGAGAGGTTCAAGCTCGGCGGCACCCTTTCTTTCTTCGACACGCTGGTCGACTGCCGCGCCCCCATCAACCCATATGCACGCCGGCGCCATCACATCGATCGCTCGATGCTCATCGGGGCCCCCGAGTTCAGGGATGCGCGGCGGGCCTTCCTCCGCTTCGCGCATGGCGCCGTGCTGGTCGAGCACAGCCATGACGCGTTCGACACCTGGCTGGTCGGGCGCGGGCTGGAAAGTCCGCTCGAGCATCCGATCATCGACACGTCCGCGCTCGCAAGGCTCGTCCTGGAGCTGCCCAAGGGACAGACTCCGGGTCTCGCCCGGCTCGTGGAGGAGCTCGGTCTCGACGTCACTCCCGCCCACGCGGCGCTCGACGATGCCCGGGCGACCGCGATGGTGTTTCGGGCGCTGATCCAACGTGCCCATGAGACCCTGGGGTGGCAGACGTTGGGCGATGTGCTCACGGCGCTGCCGCCGCGGCCGATCGTCGACCGCACGCCGCCTAATCGAAGAGCGTCATCTGCAGGTCCGGTTCAGGGTGCTCGAGGCCAGACAAACCCACCCCGATCAGGCGCACCGGCCTCGACTCGACGTGGGACTTCTCCAGGGCCGAGCGGGCGGCGCGGAAGATCGTCTCGACGTCGTCCGTCGGGCTCGTCCGGCTCACCTGGCGGCTCACCAGCCGGAAGTCCGGGAGCTTGAGCTTCACGTAGATCGTGCGCGCGCGAACGTCCTCCGACTTGAGGCGCTCGACCACGCGGTCGGTCAGGTCGCGCAGCGCCTTCTCGAGCTGGCCGCGATCGCTGACGTCGTTCTCGAAGGTCGTCTCCGCCGAGATGGTCTTTGCCGGCTTGCTGCCGTCCACCGGGGCGCGGTCGCGGCCCTGGGCCATGCGCTGCAGCACGGCGCCGCCGACCCCCAACGCCTGGACGAGCCTTTGGGTTTCGTAAGCGGCGAGCTCGCCCACCGTCCGGACGCCCATCGCCTTGAGCTTGTCCTCGGTCTTGGGGCCGACGCCGGGGATAGCGCCGATGGGCAGGGGGGCAAGAAAATCGGCCTCGGTCCCGGGTGGCACGAGGACCAGGGCATCCGGCTTCCTGGTGCCGCTGGCAACCTTGGCGACCAGCTTGGATGTGGCCGCGCCGACCGAGGCCGTCAGCCCGACCTCGGTGTGGATCTGATACTTGATGCGACGGGCGACCTCCTCGGCGTTGGAAGTCCCGTGCCGCGTGCGGGCCGTCACGTCCAGGTAGGCCTCGTCGAGGCTGATGCCTTCGACCAGCTCGGGGGAGGTGAAGCGCCTGAAGATCTGGTGGATGAGGCGGCTGGCCTCCCGGTACCGGGCGCCGTCCGGGCTGATCACGACCAGCTGAGGGCACATCTGGAGCGCCTCGTGCAATGGCATTGCCGAGCGAACTCCGAAGGCCCGCGCCTCGTACGAGGCGCCCATGACCACAGCGCGGCGAGACCGTCCAGCCACCGCCACAGGCACGCCGCGCAGCTTGGGGTCGTCGCGCTGGTGCACCGACGTGTAGAAGGCGTCGATGTCCACGTGGAGGATGGTCCGGGGCCAATTGTCGGGTCGAGGCATGGTTGTGGCGGCCAGTCTGCCACAAGAGCTTGTGGCCCAAGCCCAAAGCGTGCGCTTCCTGGGCGGGCCTAGGGGCTGGGCGTGCCCAGGGCGGCGGCGACGTTCGAGAACACGTTGGCGATCTGGCCCCCCATCGTGCCCAGGATGACGATCACGATCACCGCGACCACGACGAGGACCAGCACGAACAGGCCGATGCCGAGCCCGATGGCGAGGCCGGCGCCGCCCCCCGCCCGCGGAGGCGGCGGACCGGCGGCAGGCACCCAGGCCTGGCCGTTCCATCGCCACAGGCGGTCCTGTGAGTAGGCGGGCCTCCAGCTGGCGCCATCCCACCACCAGAAGCCGTCCGGCGAGAACCGTCCTTGCTGGCCGCCCGGGGTCGGCGTGACGGGTGCCGCCTGTGGAACCGGCTGTGGCGCCGGGGTCGGTGGCATGGGGGTCGCCTGGGTGGGGGGCGCTGAGGCAGCGGGCGCCGGCGGTGGCACCGCCGGGCCGGGCGAAGGTGGCTCGGGTTCCGGTTCGGGTGCGGGCGGGCTGGGGGGCACCGGCGGCGGCGGCGGGTCCATGTCGACCCAAGCGTATCGGAGATTGGTAGACAATCCCGGCAGACATGAAAGGCGTGATCCTGGCCGGCGGCACCGGTAGCCGCCTGCACCCGCTGACGCAGATCACCAACAAGCACCTGCTGCCGATCTACGACCGCCCGATGATCAGCTATGGGATCGAGGCGCTCGTGAAGGCAGGCGTGTCGGAGATCATGCTCATCACAGGCGGCACGCACGCGGGCGAGTTCCTGCGCCTCCTCGGCGACGGCGAGGAGTTCGGGATCGGGCGTCTGTTCTACGCGTACCAGGCCAAACCCGGCGGCATCGCCGAAGCCCTCGCCCTTGCCGAGCGCTTCGCGAGCGGCGGCCGGACCGTAGTGCTGCTCGCGGACAACATCTTCGGGCGATCGCTGCGGCACTGCGTGGATGCTTTTGGCGAGCAACGGGCCGGAGCCCGCGTCGCCCTTTCACCGGTGACCGATCGCGCGCACCTTCGGCACCTCGGCGTGGCGCAGCTCAATGGCAGCCGGCACATCGAGCGAATCGTCGAAAAGCCGGCCGAGCCTCCAAGCGAGCTGGCCGTCACTGGCGCTTACTTCTATGACGAGACGGTGTGGGAGGTGCTGCCGCAGCTGAAGCCGTCGGATCGGGGCGAGCTCGAGATCACAGACGTCAACAACTGGTATGTCGAGCGCGGGTTGATGGAATACACGCTCCTCGAAGGCTTCTGGGGCGACGCGGGCGAGTCGATCGACGCGTACTACAGGGTCAACGACTTCGTGCGCGAGAACGGGGCGAACCGCGAACCATGACCGCGACCGCCAGCCAGATCGATGGCGTGGTGATCAAAGAACTGGTCACGCACGGGGATGAGCGCGGCTTCTTTCGCGAGATCATCCGCGAGACCGACGGTTTCTTCGAACACTTCGGGCAGTGGAGCGATTCGCTCATGTATCCCGGCACGACCAAGGCCTGGCACATCCACAAGCGGCAGACGGACTGGTGGTACGCAATCGGCGAGCTGAAGGTGGCGCTGTACGACACCCGGGTCACATCACCGACCAAGGGCCGCCTCATGGAGTTCCTGATGGGCGACATGCACCCCATTTGCGTAAAGATCCCTCCCGGAGTGGCACATGGGTGCCGGGCGCTCGAGCGCACCCATTTGATCTACGTCACGTCCAGCGTCTACGCGCCTGACGATGAGGGCCGCATCCCGCACGACGATCCGTCGATCGGGTACGACTGGACCTCAGGTCCCGCCATCAAGTGAGGGAGCTGAAGCGCCTCCTGGTCGCGGGAGGCGCGGGTTTCATCGGGTCGAATTTCGTCCGGCTCGTGCGCCAGAACCGTCCTGAGGTCGAGATCACGGTGCTCGACAAGCTCACGTACGCGGGCAACCCGGCGAACCTGGCCGAGTTCGAAGGCACGAGCGGTTACCGGTTCGTCCAGGGCGACGTCTGCGACGGCAAGCTCGTGGATTCGCTCGCCTCTGAGGTGGACGCGATCGTCAACTTCGCCGCCGAAACCCACGTCGACCGCTCGCTCATGGAGCCCCTCGCTTTCATCGATACCGATGTGCGCGGCACGGCCGTCCTGTGCGAGGCCGCGCGCAAGCACTCGCACCTCGTGTTTCTTCTCGTCAGCACAGACGAGGTCTACGGCGAGGTGCGCGAGGGCCGCTCGCGTGAGGAGGACGCACTCAGGCCGCGCAGCCCTTACTCCGCCAGCAAGGCCGGCGGCGAGCACATCGCCCGCGCGTATGCCGAGAGCTTCGGCCTGCCGCTCCTGGTGACGCGTGGCTCGAACACCTTCGGCCCGTACCAGTACCCGGAGAAGCTCGTGCCGGTGTTGATCACGAACGCCATCGACGGGTTGCCGCTGCCGCTTTACAACGACGGGTCCGCGGTGAGGGACTACATCCACGTCGAGGATCACTGCCGCGCGATCGATCTCGTGCTGCACGAGGCGCCGCTGTCGGAGCCTGTCTACAACATCGGTTCGGGCGTGGAGACAGACGGGAACCGCGTCGCCAATGCGGTCCTGGAGATTATGGGCAAGCCCAAGAGCCTCATCGAGTACGTGGCCGACCGTCCCGGCCACGACTACCGCTACGCGCTCGACGTGACTCGAATCACCGATCTGGGATGGGAGCCGCGGATCACCTTCGCCGGCGGGCTGGAGCAGACCGTGCACTGGTACGTGGACCACCCGGAGTGGTGGCGACCGCTGAAGTCAGGCGAGTACTGGGACTACTACAAGCGCAACTACCGGCCTCTCACGCACTCTTCTTGAATCGGGCCGCGATCCCGACCCAGTACCAGCGCAGGTAGCGCGGCAGCCATTTCCACAACTGGAAGCGGCTCTGTCCGGCGGTTCGGTCGCGCCAGGTGGTCGGCACCTCGGCCACTCGCATCCCCAGCGCGTAGGCCTTGACCGTGAGCTCGAGCCCGAGCTCGAAACCGCCGGTGGACTCGATCGTCACCCGCTCCAGCAGGCGCCTCGAGTACATCCTGTAGTTGCTGGTGGCGTCATGGATCGGCAGCCCACCAAGCCAGTGCAGCGAGAGGCCGGCGACGCGGGACATGGTGCGCTTCATCAGCGGCCCGCCGACCTGGTGGCCGCCCCGCATGTAGCGCGAGCCGGCGACGACGTCGGCGCCGCCATCGGCAAGGGCATGCATCGCATCGATGTCACCAGGGTCGTCGGAGCCATCACCCATGGTCACCAGCACGTAGGGCGCCCTCGCCGCGGCCAGCCCGGACCGGAGGGCGTTGAGCGCGCCTCGGCCGAGGTCGTTGCGGTGGAGGCGAATCTCCGGCAGCTCGGACTGGAGGCGCTTGACCACGGGCACGGTCGTGTCTTCGTCGAAGTCATGCACGACCAGGACCTCGAGCGGACGTGTGGCCGTGCGCGTGACCACCCCGCGCAGCGTCGGTACCACGTTCTCGCCCTCGTTGTAAACGGGAATGACGACGCTGAGGGCCGGCGGCGCGGGATCGCTCAGATCCTTCCCGCCTCGATCTCTTCGCGCACCCACGGGATGACCTCGTCCAGCATGTCGTCGAGCGAGGTCGTCGCCTCGAAGCCGAGGATCTCGCGCGCTTTGCGCACGTCGGGCACACGGCGCGGCACGTCGTGCTCGTATGGCGGATCGGAGACCAGGTGCACCGCGCTGCCGGCGCCGTGAACGTTGTGCCAGATCGTCTCCGCGAGCTCTCGCACCGTGGTCGATTGCGCGGTCGAAAGGTTGAAGTCCTCGTTGACCGCCAGCGGCGACTCCATCGCCAGCCGGATGCCTCGGGCGAGGTCGCCTCCGTATGTGTAATGACGCACCTGGCTCCCGTCGCCGAGGATGTGGAGGGGATCCTGGCCCTTGAGCACCTTCTGGCACAGGTCAGGAACGACATGGCTCATCGCGAGCTTGACGTTGCCGCTCATCACGTCGTGGTCGCGCAGCGCGCGCCGCTCTCCGACACCGACGCAGTTGAAAGGCCTGACGATCGTGTAAGGCAGGCGGTACTGCTGATGCGCTCCGCGCGCGAAATACTCGGCGGCGAGCTTTTGAAAGCCGTACGTAGATCGGGGTGGCGGGCTCGTGAGCTCGGCGCCCTCGGGGGTCGGAAATACATCCGCCGACTCGAAGACCATGCTGCTCGAGATGACGGTGATCCTGTCGAGGCGGCCGCTTCGCCGCGCGGCGACCGCCGCGTCGAACGTGGCGGCGCATATGCGTTCGTTCTCGGCCAGCAGGTCGTAGGCGAACTCGTGGAAGTACGAGATGCCGCCGATCATCGCGGCGCCTGCCACCACGTGGTCGCAGTCCATGGCCAGCTCCGTGAGCAGGCTGGCGTCCTTCGCGTCGCCTTCGACGAGGCGGTACCGGGGATCGTCGTCGTGGCCCCTTCGCACCGGCCCGTACTTGCTGAAGTTGTCGACGCCGACCACCTCGTGGCCGGCCTCCAGCAGATCCGCGACCAGGTAGCCGCATATGAAGCCGGCGCTGCCGGTAACCAGTACCTTCAGAGCCGGATTGGTCCCGTGATGCCCCACACGTCGACGACCTCGCGGTCCTTGAGATCGAGCTGCCTGTAGGCGCGGTGCGGCGCGGCGATGACGAGCAGCTCGGCTTCCTTCAGCACGTGATCGAGGGGCAGGAACGACTCGTCGTGGATGTAAGGGTCGGTGCACAGCACGCGAGCGCCCTTGAACGCGGCCAGCTTGCGGAGCTTGTAGCTCAGCGATGCCCGCGGGTCGTCCGACTCGCCCTTGAACGCCATCCCGAGGATGCCCAGGGTGCGGCCCGAGAGAGGCCGTCGCGAGTTGAGGGTGTCGACGATGTAGTTCGGCAGGCCCTCGTTGATCTGCATCGCGGCCTGGCCCATGGGGAAGTGGTCGGGCGTAAAGGCCGAGAGCTGCATGGTGTCCTTCAGCAAGCACGGGCCCGCGGCGAAACCTGGACCCGGAAGGTCGGCGGCGCGCGGATAGTCGTGGCGGATGGCGTCGAGCACGCGGTTGTAATCAAGGCCGGAGCGGTGCGCGATCTGGAAGAACTGGTTGGCGATCGCGAACTTCATGTAGCGCCAGGTGTTGGTGAGCAGCTTCGCCAGCTCGGCTTCGAGGGGCGTGGTGCGCACGACCTTCACGCCCAGGCGCTCGAAGAGGCGGCTCGCCTTCTCGAATCCTTTGTCGCTCGACGCGCCGACCAGCTGGGGTAGGCTGCGGATCTCCTCGAGGGCGTGGCCCTCGGCGATTCGCTCGGGGCAGAAGACGACCTCGGCGTCGACCCCCGCCGCGCGCAGTCGCCGCTCCACCGACTCCGTCGTGCTCGGGAACACGGTGGACCGCAGGACCACCAGCGAGCCGTCGCGCAGGTGCGGGATCAGCTCATCGATCACCCGGTCGAAGATGCGGACGGACGGGTTCATGAATTCGTCGATCGGCGTCCCGATCACCAGGATCACGGTGTCGGTCCGCTCGAGAAGGTTCGCATTGGCGGCCAGCTCGAGCCGGCCGGTGGGGAGCAGCTTGCGCAGCAGTTCTTCGGCCCCGGTCTCGAGGAACGGCACGCTGCCGGACCGCACCTGCTCGATCTTGGCGCCGTCGATGTCATCGATGCCCACCGTGAAGCCGCTGTCCGCGAGCGACAGCGCCAGCGGGAGCCCCACGTGCCCGCAACCGCCGACGACGACTACGTCCAGGCCTTTCATGGCCGCCAAATTATGATGGCTGGGCCCGTGTCCTCCGCCCGCATTTGAGCCGAACCGAAACGACAACGCGCGCTCGTGCCGATGCTCCCGGCCCCCACGTCCTGCTCGACATGCGCCCGCTGCAGGGCCCGAGCGCCAAACGTGGGGTCGGTTCCTATGCCACCGGCCTCCTGCACGGACTGATCGAAGAGGGCTTCGGTCCGAACCTCAGCTTGCTGCTGGACTCCGGTCTGCCGGTGCCGCCGCTGCCGGTCGGCGAGTACCGGCTGGCCTCTTCGCGCCGGCGGTATCGCGGCCAGCTGGCCGCGTACGAAGAGGCGGTCGTCCTCGGCTCCGACCTGGCGCGCATCGGCCCCGACGTCTACCACGCCATCGACCTCAAGCTGCCCGGACGTTCCCCCGTCCCCGTCGCCGTCACGCTGCACGACCTCATCCCGTGGGCGTGGGGCGGACCTCGCATGCGGGGCGAGCGATTCAGGTTCTGGCTTGGACGCCGTTTTCTCAGGCGAGCCGACCTCGTCCTGGCGGTATCGAAGGCGACGGCCGATGATGCCGTCCGCCTCGGCAGGGTCGATCCCAAGCGCATCCGGATCGTGCCCGAAGCGGCGGGCGACGAGTTCAGACCGAGACCAGGCGCCCCCGATCGGGTCCGCCGGCGCTGGGGGCTCAAGCCCGGGTATCTCCTTTTCGTCGGCGCTCTCGACGCCCGCAAGGATCCTGCCGCGCTCCTGCGCGCCTGGCGTGCAGCCCAGTCGTCCAGCTCGGAGCTCGAGCTCGTGATCGCCGGCGATGCGGGTCGCCAGGCGCCCACGAACATGGGCGCCGCACACCGGCTCGGCCAGGTCGATGACCCCGAGCTCGCCGACCTGTACGCCGCGGCGGGCTGTCTGCTGTTCTCCAGCCGTTACGAGGGGTTCGGGCTGCCCTGCCTCGAGGCCATGGCCTGCGGGTGTCCGGTGGCGGCGTTCCGGAACTCGAGCCTGCCCGAGGTGCTGGGGGGCGCCGGCGAGCTGGTGGCGGACGGCGATGCCGAGGCTCTCGGCCGCGCGGCCGCCGCCCTGGTCAAGGATCCCGACCACGCCCGGCGCTCGGGGCTCGAGCGAGCGAAGAGTTTCGGCTGGCGCAAGTCCGCGCGACAGACGATCGCCGCCTACGAGTCCGCACTGGGGGCGGGGCGGCGCGGCTGAGATAATCGGCACGCTTTGTCCAGGGTTGCGGTCATCGGCGCGGGTTACGTCGGCCTGACCACGGCGGCGTGCCTGGCCGACCTGGGCAACGACGTGATCGTGGTCGACATCAATCGAGAGAAGATCAGCCAGCTCCTGCACAACCGCGTTCCTTTCTTCGAGCCGGGCTTGAGCGAGCTCGTCGAGCGCAATGTCAAAGCGCGCCGGCTCACATTCACGACCTCATACGAGGAAGCGGTGCCCGGAGCCGAGTACGCGATCATCGCGGTGAGCACGCCCGAGGGTGAGGGTGGCGAGGCTGACCTTTCGTTCGTCGAAGCGGCGGCGGGCTCGATCGCGGATTGCATGGACGGGCCGCTCGTCGTCGTCAACAAGTCGACGGTGCCACCGCTAACGGGCGACATGGTGTCCAAGGTCCTGCGCAGCCGCAACCAGAAACACCCGGCAGAGGTCGTGTCCAACCCGGAGTTCCTGCGCGAAGGTTCGGCGATCCAGGACTTCATGCACCCGGACCGCGTGGTCATCGGGAGCCACGACCGCGCCGCCGGCGAGAAGGTCGCCAAGCTCTATGAGCCGCTCGATGCGCCGATTCTCATCACCCCGAACATCTACACCGCGGAGATGGTCAAGTACGCATCCAACGCGTTCCTCGCCGCCCGCATCTCTTTCATCAACGAGATTGCGCGCATCAGCGAGCGCGTCGGCGCCGACGCCAAGCTGGTGGCGGAGGGCATGGGCCTCGACAAGCGCATCGGGCCGAGCTACCTCGACGTGGGCCTGGGCTACGGCGGTTCCTGCCTGGTTGGCGAGGAAACGGTTCTGTTGCGTCGGGGCGAGCACGCGAGCTTGACCTCGCTAGCGCGGGTCTTCGCCGAGTTCACCGCGTGGGGGGAGGCCGAGGTGCTCGCGTGGCGGCCTGACACCAGGTCGGCGGGCTTCCTTCCAGTGAGCGCAGCCACCATGCGACCGTTTGAGGGCGAGATCCTGGAGGTGCGCACGAAGATGGGACGCCGGGTTCTCTGCACGCCCGATCACCCGTTTGCCACCCGAGAAGGCACCAAGCTCGCCTCTGAATTGGGACCTGGCGATTGGCTCCCTCTGGCGTTGGCAACCCAATCAGCCGATGACGGTGCCGCTCAATTCGAAGTGCTCGACGGGCTCGCCACTGCGGAGCTGGGACGCTCGGACGTGATCGTCAGACCGGCCACACGAGTCCTCGACGGCACGCGGGCCCGCGATTTGCAGCCGGTGCTGGCGATGGCGCGATCGCACGATGTCATGCGGTCGGGCGCAATGCGCCTGGTTGAGGCTGACGCGTTGGGCCTGGCCCTGGAAGGGGCAACCTTCAAGACCGCTCGGAACGGCACCGAAGTCCCACAGCGCATGGAGTCCAGCCCGGCGTTCTGGCGCGTCGTCGGTCTGTACCTGGCCGAGGGCCACATCTCCAGGGATGGCCGGCGAGAGCGAATCCAGTGGTCCTTCGACCACCATGGGGAAGAGGATCTCGTCGCGGAGGTGCGCGATTTCTGGAAAGCGCACGGCGTCAAGGTCGACGTCTGGCAGCACACGACCGCGACTTCGGTCGTTGTCTCGTCCCGTATCCTGGCCGGTTTCTGGCTCGGCGTTCTGAAGGTGGGAAGGAACTGCAACGACGCGCGCCTACCGGACCAGATCTGGACCCAGCCGGCCGAGCACAAGCGGGCTCTGCTGGCGGGGTATTGGCTCGGTGACGGTAGCTGGAGTTATGTCCGCGGCGGACCGAGCGTGGTCCTGGAGTGCGGAACCACCAGCCGGGAGCTCGCCGATGGGCTCCTTCGCCTGCTCGCCGACCTCGGCGTGGTCGGCTCTTTACGCGTCGGCCGCACGGCCAAGTCGACTCGCGACACCTACTGGATCAGGATCTGTGGCGCGGCCCAGGTCGAGGGTCTTCTGGACCTGGTTCCCGAGTGCGACCGCCAGGCTATCGTCGAGTCACTGCGCCGGCAGCAGAAGCGAATCGCGCCCACGGGATATCGACGCGATGGAGCGGGTACAGCCTGGGTTCGCGTGGTCAGCGTCGACCGCCGCCCGTTCGCAGGGGCGGTCTACTCCCTGGAGGTGCCGGGCGCGCACACCTTCGTCACCACCGGCGGGCTGGTCACGCACAACTGTTTTCCAAAAGATGTGAAGGCGCTCGCCGCGCTGGCCGAGCGGTTCGACTACCATCCCGAGCTCCTCAACGCCGTCATGGACATCAACCGCGACCAGCGGATGCTGGTCATCGACAAGCTGCGAGAGATCCTGGAGGGCCTCAACGAGCGGATCGTCGGCCTGCTCGGCCTGGCGTTCAAGCCCAACACCGACGACCTCCGCGAGGCGCCCAGCCTGGACATCGCCCGCGTTTTGCTCGCCGCCGGCGCGCACGTCCGCGCTTACGACCCGGCGGCGATGGACGGCGCGCGGGTCAAGCTGCCCGAGGTCGAGTACACCCGTGACGCGTATGGAGTCGCGGCCGGCGCCGACGCCGTGGTCGTGGTCACCGAGTGGAACGAGTTCCGCCACCTGGACCTCGCTCGGGTGAAGTCCTCGATGCGGCGGCCGGTGGTTGTCGACGGCCGCAACATCTACGACCCGGTGGTCATGCGTGGCCTTGGTTTCATTTACAGGGGCATTGGCCGCGACTAGCTCCAAACCGCGCGCCGTTGTATCCGGTGGAGCGGGATTCATCGGTTCGCACCTGTGCGAAGCGCTGCTGGCACGAGGCTTCAGCGTCCTCAGCCTCGACAACTTCATAACGGGCTCTCGGGACAACCTTCACGATCTCGCCAGGAATCCCGACTTCGAGTTTCGCCAGGCGAACGTCAACGAGCGCATTGCCGTCGACGGCGACGTGCGCTACGTCCTCCACTTCGCGTCTCCCGCCTCGCCGCCGCAGTACGACGCCAACCCCATCCACACGCTGAAGGTCGGCACGCTCGGGACCATGAACATGCTCGGCCTTGCGCGCGCCAAGGACGCCACCTTCCTGCTCGCCTCGACCTCGGAGGTCTACGGCGACCCGCTCGTCCACCCCCAGCCCGAGTCGTATTGGGGCAACGTCAACCCGATCGGGCCGCGCGGCTGCTACGACGAGGCGAAGCGATGCGCGGAGGCGTTCGCCATGGCCTACCACCGGGCTCACGCGGTCGACACGCGCATCATCCGGATCTTCAACACGCACGGGCCCCGCATGCAGGTGTCGGACGGCCGCGCGGTGCCCAATTTCATGGCCCAGGCCATCCGCGGCGAGCCAATCACCGTGTACGGGGATGGGTCCCAGACGCGCAGCCTGTGCTATGTGTCCGACCTGGTCCGGGGCGTGCTCGCCGTGCTCGAGAAGGGCGACGAGATGCCGGTCAACCTGGGCAACCCCGAGGAGGTCACGGTCCTGGAGCTGGCGCAGATCATCGTGCGGCTCGCGGGGTCTTCGAGCGCCATCGAGTTCAAACCGCTGCCGGTCGACGATCCCAGGCAGCGACGGCCGGACATCACCCACGCGCGCGAGCTGCTCGGCTGGCAGCCGGAGGTCGCGCTCAAGGACGGCCTTTCCCGCACCCTGGAATACTTCCGTCGGGTGTTATGACGCCGTGCGCCTGACCGACGAACAGCTGAGGCGAGTGATCCGAGACGTCCCCGATTTTCCACAGCCGGGGATCATCTTCAAGGACATAACTCCTCTGCTGGCGGACAAGGCGATGTTCAAGGGCGTCGTGGAGCAGGTGTGCAGCCACTGGGTCGACCGCCCGCCCGACATCGTGACCGCGATCGAGGCCCGCGGCTTCATTCCGGGCGGGGCCGTGGCCCTCGGCCTGGGCGCCGGATTTGTGCCCATTCGCAAGCCGGGCAAGCTGCCCTGGAAGACCGTCAGCCAGGACTACCAGCTCGAATACGGAACCGACCAGCTCCAGATCCACGAGGACGCGGTGAAGCCCGGCCAGACCGTGCTGATCGTGGATGATGTGCTTGCCACCGGCGGCACCGCCGCCGCGGCGACCCAGCTGATCCGCAAGCTCGGCGGCGTCGTGCTCGGCGTGCACGTCCTCATCGAGCTGAGCTTTCTCGAAGGGCGCGGGCGGTTGCAGGACATCGAGGTTGTGAGTGAGCTCGTTTACTGAGGAGAGGAGATTTTTGAAGGTCAGCGCTAGAGGCAACGACGTCAAGGACCTGAAGCTCGCCGCGGAGGGTCAGAACCTGATCGACTGGGCGGCTCGTGAGATGCCGGTCCTCAACATCATCCGGCTTCGCTTCGGCGAGCAGCAGCCGCTGAAAGGGCTCAGGGTCGGCGCGTGCCTGCACGTGACGAGCGAGACTGCCAACCTGATGCTGACGTTGAAGGCGGGCGGCGCGGACATCGCTCTGTGTGCGTCGAATCCCCTGTCGACGAACGACGCCGTGGCGGCATCGCTGGCGGCGCATCACGGGATCAAGACCTATGCGATCCGCGGTGAGGACAACGACACCTACTACCAGCACATCGAGGCGGCCCTGGACCACCGTCCGCAGCTGACGATGGACGACGGCGCGGACCTCGTTTCGGTCCTCCACAAGTCGCGGCTGGAGCAGATCGGTGACGTGCTCGGCGGCACCGAGGAGACCACGACCGGCGTGATCCGGCTTCGTGCCATGGCGGACCGCGGCGTCCTGCGCTACCCCATCATCGCGGTCAACGAAGCCGACACGAAGCACATGTTCGACAACCGGTATGGGACCGGTCAGTCGACCCTCGACGGCATCATCCGCTCCACCAACGTCCTCCTCGCCGGCAAGACGTTCGTGATCGCAGGGTACGGATGGGTCGGCCGCGGCCTCGCCTCCCGGGCGAAGGGCCACGGCGCGGACGTGGTCATAACCGAGGTGGATTCCGTCAAGGCGCTGGAGGCGGCGATGGACGGCTTCCGCGTCTTGAGGATGGACGAGGCGGCGCGCGTGGGCGACATCTTCGTCACGGTCACCGGCGATGTCAACGTCCTGGACCGCAAGCACTTCGAGTCCATGAAGGACGGCGCTATCCTCGCCAACTCGGGCCACTTCAACTCCGAGATCAATCTCAAGGCGCTGGACGACATGGCCACCGGCGTGCGCCAGGTGCGGCCTTCGGTGCAGGAGTACAGGCTCCCCGACGGGCGCCGGCTGCACCTGCTGGCGGAAGGCAGGCTGATCAATCTCGCGGGGGCCGAGGGTCATCCGGCCGCGGTCATGGACATGAGCTTTGCCAACCAGGCCCTCAGCGCCGAGTACATGGCCGCCAACGCCGGCAAGCTCGAGCGGCGCGTGTACGACGTCCCCGACGACATCGACAAGGAGGTCGCGCGGCTCAAGCTCGAGGCGATGGGGATCGGGATCGACACCCTGACCGAAGAGCAGCTGCACTACCTCTCGTCCTGGGAAGAGGGGACGTAACCGATCTTCGGGCCCGCTCGGCGCACGTGGGTGCTGGGCGGGGGCGGCGCTCGCGGCGCCGCCCAGGTTGGGGTGCTCCAGGCTCTTTTCGAGGCGGGCGTGGAGCCCCCGGTCGCGCTGGTCGGCGTCAGCGTCGGCGCGCTGAACGGCAGCTGCATCGCCGCCTACCCGTCTCAGGCCGGTGTGATGATGCTCCGCGAGCTCTGGATGTCGCGCCAGGCCCTGGACGTATTCCACGCCCACCCGCTCGGCGTCATCCTGTCCGGCCTGCGGCGCGGCCAGCTCAGCGCGCTGCCGCAGGACAACGTCCGCCGCCTCGTCGAACGGGCGCAGGCGCTGACCGGCATCACGACGTTCGAGCAGATGCGGCTGCCGTTGACGGTCGTCGCCACCGACCTCAACGCGGGCAAGCCCGCCGTCTTCCGCGCGGGCAACCTGACCCCGGCATTGCTCGCTTCCACCGCCATTCCGGGCGTGTTTCCATCGGTCAAGATCGACGGCCGCGAGCATATGGACGGCGGGATCGTCGACAACACGCCGCTCGACATCGCGATCGATGAGGGGGCCAAGGAGATCCTGGCCGTCAGCCTCATGGCGGGAGGCGAGCACGAGCAGGCGCCCACGACGTGGACGGAGCTGATCGCGCGCACGCTGCAGCTCGCCCTCCACCACCAGATGCTCAGCGACTACGAGCGCCTGCGCGATCGCGCCCGCATCACCGTGATCTGCCCGATCACGGCGCCCACGGCAACGTGGGAGATGAAGCGCGAGCATCTCGACTCGGTGGTCGAATCGGCCCGGAACGCAACCGCGGCGATGCTCGCCCAGAAGGGGTCGAGGTTCATGCGCCACTCCGGAATCCAGTACCTGGAGCTGCGCCCGACCTAGTAGGATTCGCGTCGTCCCAGAGGTATGAACCTGGCGCTTGGGGACCGGCCCACACGGTGGCCGTGCCTTGCCGGCGCGGGAGATTCAAAGGAGGACCCGTCCGTGCCAAGTCTGTTCACGTCCGAATCGGTCACCGAGGGCCATCCCGACAAGGTGGCCGACCAGATCTCAGATGCCATCCTCGACGCGATCCTGGCGAAGGATCCCCTCGCGCGAGTGGCTTGCGAAACAGCCATCACCACCGGCCTGGTGATCGTGATCGGCGAGATCACCACCGACTGCTACGTCGACATCCCTCGCATCATCCGGCAGACGGTGCGGGAGGTCGGCTACACGCGCGCGAAGTACGGCTTCGACGCGGAGACCTGCGGGGTCATCACGAGCATCGACGAGCAGTCGCCTGACATCGCGCAGGGAGTCGACGTCGGCGGCGCCGGCGACTCGGGGATGATGTTCGGCTACGCCTGCGACGAGACCCCCGAGCTGATGCCGCTGCCCATCACATACGCGCATCGGCTGGCGCGGCGGCTTGCGGAAGTCCGCCGCACCAAAGCGCTCAACTACCTTCGCCCGGACGGCAAGGTGCAGGTGACGATCCGCTATCGGGATGGCGATGAGCCGCCGGTCGTGGACACGGTCGTCCTGTCGACCCAGCATCACGAGGAGGTCACGACCGAGCAGCTGCGTTCGGACATCGGCGAGCACGTCATCGATGCCGTCATCCCAGGTGAGATGAAGGACGGCCACCTCCGCACGTTCATCAATCCGACCGGCCGGTTCGTGGTCGGCGGCCCGGTGGCCGACGCGGGACTCACTGGCCGCAAGATCATGGTCGACACGTACGGCGGCTACGCACGCCACGGCGGTGGCTGCTTCTCGGGCAAGGACCCGACGAAGGTCGACCGCGCCGGAGCCTACGGCGCTCGGCATGTTGCGAAGACCATCGTCGCTTCAGGGCTGGCGCGACGCTGCGAGGTGCAGATCTCGTACGCGATCGGTGTCGTCAAGCCGGTTGCGATCAGGATCGACACGTTCGGGACAGGCAAGGTCCCCGAAGCGAACCTGGTGGCCGCCGTCAACAAGCTGTTCGACCTGAGCCCGCTCGGGATCATCAAGGAGCTCAATCTCAGGCGGCCGCTGTTCCGCCAGACCGCCGTTTACGGCCACTTCGGACGGACGGACATCGACGCGCCATGGGAATCGACGGCGCGTGCGAAGGAGCTGGCGGAAGAGGTCGGTTGAGAACAATAGTGGTCATTCCCGCCGGCGGGGCGGGGACGAGGCTTTGGCCGCGTTCGCGGCGGTCGACGCCGAAGCATGTGCTCCCGCTCGGCGAGCGCGGCCGCCCGCTGCTGCGTGAGACGTACGAGCGGGCGCGCTCGGTCGCCGACGAGGTCTTCGTGCTCAGCGAGGTTCGGCAGCGCGAGATCATCGAGGCCGTCCTGCCCGAGGTCGACGCCGCCCATCTCATCCTCGAGCCGTCCGCGCGGGGAACCACGAACGCGTACGGCCTCGCGACCCTCACGCTTGCCGCCCGTGAGCCCGACGCGGTGATGGTGGCCATGCCCGCCGACCACGTCGTCAGGGGCGGCCCGAAGGCGCGAAGCGCCGTCCGCAGCGCCGTCCGAGTCGCGGCGGCCACGAGCTCGTTGGTGACCGTCGGGCTGAAGCCGGCGTTCCCGTCGACCGGACTCGGCTACATCCATGCGCCCGGGCGCGCGAGAGGCGGGGCGGTGCGCGTGAAACAGTTCATCGAGAAGCCTGACCTTGCGAGCGCGAAGCGATTCATGAAGGCGGGGGGCTATTACTGGAACCTGGCCTGGTTCGCGTGGCGGCTGCCGGTCTTCATCGAGGAGCTCGGACGCCATGCGCCGTCGCGGCTGGCGGCGCTGCGACGGGTGCTGGCCGCCCGCGAGGCGGGCGACGAGGAGACGGCTGGGCGCCTTTACACGCGATTGCCGGTCGACGTGGTCGACAGGACGGTCATGGAGAAGACCGATCGCCTGCTCCTCGTCCCGGGCGATTTCGATTGGGCGGACATCGGGAACTGGGCGGAGCTCGGCGACCGGGTGCACCCCGACGCCCGCGGCAACTCGGTCGAGGGCGAGGCCGTGCTCGTCGACACCCACGGAAGCCTGGTCCTGGGAGACAGGCGGCTGGTCGCGGCCATCGGGCTCGAAGACATGATCATCGTCGACACCGAGGACGCGATCCTGGTCTGTCCGCGCACCCGCGCGCAGGACGTGAAGAAGGTCGTGGACGCGCTCAGGCGGGCCCGTAAGACCCGTTACCTATAACCACCCCACGAAATCTTCGATTTCGCGGGGACCCCGGTTGTTACTCTTGATCGCTGACTGAGATGGCCGACCAGATCAAGTTCGGCACCGATGGCTGGCGTGGGGTGGTCGCCGACGACTTCACCTTCGCCAACGTCCGCCGTGTGGCACAGGGATCGGCCGAGTACCTGCGGTCACGTTCGGCCGACCCTCTCGCGGTGGTCGGCTACGACTGCAGGTTCGCGTCGGAGGAATTTGCGCGAACCGTCGCCGACGTCTTCGCGGCGAACGGCGTGCGCACCCTCATGTTCGACCGGCCCTCACCGACTCAGGTGGCGTCGTGGACGGTCATCGACCGCAAGGCGACGGGCGCCGCGGTGGTGACCGCGAGCCACAACCCCTACCTGTTCAACGGCATCAAGTTCAAGACGGACACCGGCAGCTCGGCGTCGACTGATGTCATCGCCGACCTCGAGCCGCGCATCAATGCGCTCGAGAGCGTGCCGGTGCCGGACCAGACCGCGTCGAAAGACCTGGTCTCCATGTACGACCCGCGGGCGGCCTATTACGCGCAGATCGCGCGGATGGTCGACCTCACCGGGATACGGTCATCCGGTCTCCACATCGTGCATGAGTGCATGTACGGATCGGGCTACGGCTACATCAAGGAGCTTCTCGAGGGCGGGCGCACGACGGTGGTCGAGCTGCACAGCGAGCGCAATCCGCTCTTCGGAGGCGTCAACCCGGAGCCGATCCCACCCAACATAGATGCCGCCATGGCGTACATGCGCGGCGGCGGGCAGGACCTCTGCATCTGCACCGATGGCGACGCGGATCGCGTGGGCATCATCGACGAGACCGGCCGCTTCATCAACCAGCTGCAGGTGTTCGCGCTGCTGATGCTGTACCTCTTCGACGTGAGGCACATGGTGGGTCCCGTCGTGAAAACGGTAAACATGACGTCGATGGCGGAGAAGCTCGGCGGCGAGTTCGGCGAGACCGTCTACGAGGTCCCGGTCGGTTTCAAGAACGTAGCGCCGAAGATGATGGAGACGGACGCCGTGCTCGGCGGCGAGGAGTCCGGGGGTTTCGCGATCCGGGGGCACATCCCCGAGCGGGACGGCATCCTGGTCGGCCTGCTGTTCGCGGACATGATCGTCAAGCTGGGCCGGCCGCTGTCGCAGATCCTGGCCGGGCTCGAGAAGCGGGTCGGGCCGCACGCGTATGCGCGCCACGACATCCACCTCAATCGCGAAACGTACGACCAGGACCGCACGCGAATCCTCCACACGCTGGAAACTCACGAGCCGAGCGAGGTAGCAGGCGTCAAGGTCCAACGGATCCGCTCGGATGACGGCTTCAAGTTCTACCTGGCCGACGGCAGCTGGGTGCTGCTCCGTGCGAGCGGCACGGAGGCACTGGTTCGCATCTACTCGGAGGCTGCCGACAAGGCCGCCGTCGAGGCGCGGCTCGCCGCGCTCGAGGACATCGTTGGGCTCCGCGCCCACGCCTGAGATCAGACGCGCGGAAGAATCGCGCGTCGACAAGCCCTGGGGTTACGAGATTCGCTGGGCGGTCACCGATCGCTACCTGGGCAAGATCATCCACGTCAACCAGGGCGAGGCGCTCTCGCTCCAGTACCACGAGCACAAGGACGAATGGCTGCTGGTGAGCAAGGGAGCGGTGGACATCGAGATCGGGGGGCTGGATGGGGAGCTCGAGGCGCGGCGTATGCGCGCCGGCGATGCGGTGCATCTGCCTCCTTACACTCGCCACCGGGTGACTGCGGTCGAGGACTCGGACATCTTCGAGGTCTCGACGCCGGAGGTCGACGACGTGGTTCGGCTCGAGGACCGCTATGGACGGGCCGGAACGTGAACTCGAGCCCCACCCGGCCCTCCCCACAGGGTGGGGAGGCTAGACTTCCCCGGGTCGAATGAAAACCCCGCCGACCCCCGAAGAGAGGTACCCGAAGGCGGCCACCGCGGTCGCGAGGGACCGTGACGGCGGGTTCCTGGTCTTCGCCGCCGTGGTGCTGGTCGCGATCGCGCTCGGCTTCAAGTCAGAGCTGCTTGGCGAAGGGCAGGTCTGGGCTCTGGCGCTCGGCCTGGTAGTGCTGGCCTCGCCGGCCCTGCTCGGCTACCTGCGCGGAACCCAGGAGTTCCCGCGCGTCGAGCACTACATCCCGGTGGCGCTCGGCGCCGTGACGCTGGCTGGACTGTCGATCCTCCCCGACTTCGAGCTGTGGAAGTACCTGGTGGTGACGGGGGCGTTCGGGGTCGGTTTCATTCTCCTCGCGCGGCTCGATTACCTGCGCCTACGCGACGCGGAGAAGCGCGGCCACATCCTCGTCCAGGAGGCGGTGCTGGTCCTCGTCGTCGCCGCCGCCTACCTCGTCCTGGTGACGATCAATTTCAACGTCGTCCTGCGCCTCGTCTGGATCTTCACGATCACCTTCCTGGCGTCCTATCGCAGCTTCCGCATCAACGGCGTTCCGATCGCGCCGCGCCGGGCCTTCATCTTCGCCCTCTTCGTCGCCCAGGTCGTCACCTTCCTCGCCTGGGCGATCGAGGCTCTCTCGAGCGTGCTCGTCGTCAACGAGGGGCCCAAGGCGGTGATGCTGTTTTTCGGCTGGTACATCAACCGCGGGCTCGTCCGCCACACCGTCGAGGACAGCTTCACCCGCAACGTGATCCTCGAGTACGCCGCTTTCGCGGCCATCCTCATCTACCTGTTCGTCGTGAGCTACCACCCACCCGGACAGTGAATCGGAGGGAACCGGGACGGTTCCCTCTTGTACCTTCTACATACCGAGGTAGGCCTTTTGTACGTCCTCGGACGCCAGCAGCTCCTTGCCCGTGCCGGACTTGACGATCGAACCTGTCTCCAGGACATAGGCTCGATGCGCGACGTCCAGTGCCTTGGTCGCGTTCTGCTCCACGAGCAGCACCGGCGTTCCCTGGGCGTTGATCTCGCGAACGATGCTGAAGATCGTCTCGACCAGGATGGGGGACAGGCCCAGCGACGGCTCATCGAGCATCAACAGCTTCGGTTTGGCCATCAGGGCCCGGCCCATCGCGCACATCTGCTGCTCGCCGCCTGACAGCGTGCCGGCGATCTGGTGAAGGCGCTCCTTCAAGCGCGGAAAGAGCTCGAACACGCGATCCATGTCCTTCTTGATCTCGGCCGAGCTGCTGCGCGTGTAAGCGCCCATGCGCAGGTTGTCGAGCACGCTCATTCGCGTGAAAAGGCGCCGGCCCTCCGGCGACTGGCAGATGCCCAGGTTGACGATCTTCTGGGGCTCGGTGCGGGTGATGTCCTGGCCGTTGAACTTGATGGAGCCGTGGTTGGGGTGGAGGAGGCCCGAGATCGTGCGGAGGGTCGTCGTCTTGCCTGCCCCGTTGGAGCCGATCAGGGCCACGACCTCGCCAGTGTCGACCGCGAGCGTCGCGCCTCGGACGGCCTGGACGCGGCCGTAGAAGACGTCGATTCCCGAAACCTCGAGGAGGGCCATCTAGCCGGTCACGCCGACTTGCCCAGGTAGGCCTCGATCACTCGCTGGTTGTTGCGGACCTCGAGGGGAGGCCCCTCGGCGATCTTCTCGCCATGGTCGAGCACCACGATGCGCTGCGACGCCTGCATGACGACCTTCATGTCGTGCTCGATCAAGAACACCGTGATCCCACGTTTCAGGATCGTCTGCACCAGGTCCATGAGCTCCACCTTCTCCTGCGGAGTGAACCCGGCGGCCGGTTCATCCAGCAGCAGCAGCCTGGGGTCGGTGGCCAGGGCGCGTGCGATCTCGAGGCGCCGCTGCTGGCCGTACGCCAGGTTGCGCGCGTACCTGTCGGCCAGGCGGTCCAGCCCGACCAGCTTGAGCAGCTCCATCGAGTGCTCCTCGACCTGAACCTCCTCCTTTCGCTCGAAAGGCGTCTTCAAGAGAGAGTCCCAGAGCTTGGACCGCATGCGGCAGTGATGGCCGAGCTTCACGTTGTCGAGAGCCGACATGTACTCGAACAGGCGGATGTTCTGAAACGTGCGCGCGATGCCGGCCTTGGCCGTCCGGTGCGGTGGCGAGCCCGTCAGGTCCCGATCGCGAAATGTGACCTGGCCGAGCGTCGGCTTGTAGATGCCGGTGATGCAGTTGAACAGCGTCGTCTTGCCGGCGCCGTTCGGCCCGATGAGCGCGAACACCTCGCCGGTCGGGACCTCGAAGCTGACGTTGTCGACGGCGACGAGTCCGCCGAAGCGCTTGGTCAGGCCCTCGACGCGCAGGATCGGTGGGATCGGATCCATATCAGGCCTGCAGCTGACGTGGGGCCGCCAGTGCCTCGTGCTCGGCGTGCTTGAGCTCCTGCTTGCGGATCTGGCTGGGCAGGAGTCCTTGCGGGCGCAGAAGCATGATGCCGACCAGGATCAGCCCGAAGATCACGTACTTGCTGCGGGACACGACCTCCGCGATGCCAGGCCAACCATTGGGGTTCGACTGATTCAGCCAGTCGAGGCCGAGGGACGACGCCAGCTGCTGCATCTGCGCCGGCGCGTTGGGCAGGAGCCAGAAGAGGATGAAGTACAGGACGATCGCGCCGAGCATCGCGCCCGGGATGTTGCCCATGCCCCCGAGCACGACCATCGCGAGCACGGTCACCGACACGATGAAGCCGAAGTTCTCGGAGCTGACATACGAGAGCTTGGCGCCGTAGAACGCACCCGCGAATCCGCTGGTGGCCGCGCCGATCGAGAAGGCCAGCAGCTTGATGGACACGGTGTTGACACCGTTCGCGGCCGCGGCGGTCTCGTCTTCGCGCACCGCCATCCAGGCGCGTCCGAGGCGCGAGTTGTACAGGTTGTTGACCAGGATCACGACAAACGTGATCAAGACGATCATCAGGACGTAATAGGCGGTGAGATTTGCGGACGTGAACCGGAAATCTGGCACCCACGCGAAATCCTGGCCGACCCACGGTCCCTGGAACCAGCCTGGCAGCGTCGGCACGTCGAGCGCGCTGATTCCGGGCACGCCCCCGGTCCAGATTCCGGCGTTGCGGAACACGCGCGGCACGATCTCGCCGAAGCCGAGGGTGACGATGGCCAGGTAGTCGCCACGCAGGCGGAGTGTTGGAGCGCCGAGCAGGGCGCCGGCGCTGGCGGCGACCAGCATGCCAATGAACAGGGCGATCCAGAACGGCACGTGCAGGGAATGTCCGAGCGGCGTGACTCCCAGGTGGTTCGACGCCACCAGCGCGTATGTGTACGACCCGATGGCGAAGAACGCGGCATAGCCCAGGTCGAGCAGGCCCGCGAAACCGACGACGACGTTGAGACCGATGGCCATCAGCATGTAGATGCCGCCGTCGGCGGCCAGGCCGACGAGATAGTCCCCGCTGCCGCCGGTGGCGAACTGGACGATGGCGGGGAAGAGGAGTGCGCCCACCGCCATGAGGAAGTAGGCGATCGCGTTGGGATTCCGCAAGTTGGATCGGACGAAATCGCGGGCGCGGGTCATTTCTCCGGGACTCGCATCCCGAGCAGGCCGGTCGGCCTGAAGACCAGGACGAAGATGAGGATCCCGAACACCAAAACCTGCGTCCATGCCACGGAGAAGTAGCCGTCCGATATGGAGTAGATGACCCCGATCAACAAACCGCCCAGGGCGGCGCCCGGTATGTTCCCGATGCCCCCGAAGACGGCGGCGGTGAATGCGTACAGGCCGTAGGTGAACCCGTCGAACGCCGAGAAGGAGTTGTAGTAGAGGCCGTAGATGATCCCGGCGGCGCCCGCCAGCGCGGCGCCGATGAAGAAGGTCGCCGAGATGGTGCGGTTGATATCGATGCCCATGAGCTGCGCGGCGTCGCGGTCCTGGGCGGTCGCTCGCATCGCCTTGCCGAGCTTGGAGCGGTTGACGAAAAGCGTAAGGGCGACCATCAGCACGACAGCGATGACGATGACCATCACGGCTTTGGCCGCGATCGTGACCCCTCCGCCGAGCGGGATCTGGAACTCAGGCAGCAGGTCCGGGTAGTGCAGGTTGAACGGCCCGCGCCAGACGTTCATCGCGCCCTCGAGAAAGGCCGACATGCCGATGGCCGTGATCAGAGGGGCGAGGCGTGGAGCATGCCGCAGCGGCCGGTAGGCGACGCGCTCGATGGCGACGTTGACCAGCGCGCAGAGCAGCATGGTCACGATGAACAGGATGAGCAGGGGCAGGATCAGGGCCGCGCCTGAGGTCTGCCCCTCGACCACGCCCAGCACCGGCAGCAGCGCCACCGAGAAGAAGGCACCCAGCGTGAACACGTCGCCGTGGGCGAAGTTGATGAGCTCGATGATTCCGTAGACCATCGTGTAGCCCAGGGCGACGAGCGCGAAGATGGCCCCCTCGGCCAGCCCGAAGCCGATCGTCTGGAAGAAGTAGGTCGCGCCGCCCTCGTAGACCCGCTGCACGGTCGCCACCAACGCCACGGCCACGATCGCCAGGCCGACAAGGTTGATCACCGACCCGGTCGGTGCGGCGATCACCGACGCCCGAAGCCGTTGGACCATGGCGGCCATCCGCGTAATTGTTCACAAATCCGCTGTCTTGGCAAAAAAAGAGGAGGGGCCGAGGCCCCTCCCCTGGTCGGTAGGCGGCTGTTACGAGGTGGAGACGGCGATGTTCTTGACGGTCGTCCAAGCGCCGCCCTTGTACTGCTGGACCTGCAGGGCCGGGGTCGTCGGGTCACCCGCCGCGTTGAGGGTGTAGGTCCCGGTGAGGCCCGGGAAGTTGGAGGTCTTGGCCATCTGGTCGATGACCTGCTGCCGGGTCGGCATGTTGCCGCCGTTGGCGTCGATCGCGCGCCCGATGGCGTCGATCAGGATGGCGGCGCAGTCGTA
>Ga0070697_100000211_pt1 | contig 47665 bp, 42 predicted proteins | sample KBSK1501metaG_FD_65475 | JGI IMG/M metagenome (GOLD analysis project Ga0070697, IMG submission 65475) | Corn, switchgrass and miscanthus rhizosphere microbial communities from Kellogg Biological Station, Michigan, USA - KBS K1-50-1 metaG | ecosystem: Host-associated > Plants > Roots >... | reverse complement strand
GATCCGCAATCCAAAATCCGTGGACCATCTGGTTGTTTCATGATTCTAGTGGATCGCTGACTCTCTTCGGGCCTCCAATCCGCAATCCGAAATCCGCAATCCAAAATTCTTAGTGTACTATCCCCAACTCATCCAACGAGTCGAGCAGCTCAGCCGCATCGCGATAGACGCGGAACGCGCCGGTTCGCGTCAGTTCATCTTCACCATAACCGCCGCTCAATAGCCCGATTGAAAGCATTCGCGCCCGGCGCGCCGCCAATAAGTCCCAGACGGCGTCACCCACAACGTAGCAGTCGTCTACCGGCACCCCCAGCCGCTGTTGGCAGTTAAGAAACAGATCGGGAGCAGGCTTGGCTCGTAGCACATCGCCACGATCGACGACCACCGTATCTGTTCCCACGCCCAGCACCTCCAACGAAGCGTCAATCTCAGGGCGCCGGCCGGAAGTTGCAATGCCGTGCGGCACGCGTGTTTCTCGGAGGAAGCGCAACAGTTCGACGGCGCCTGGTAAAGGCGTGCGCTCCGGCAGAAACTCCTGAAACAGTTCTCCGTGCCGACGCTGCAGGGTCTCGGCCTCTGCCTCAGTAATCTCTCGACCTATTTCACGAGCGATGGCCCGGGTGAAGAGACCGCCACTCATTCCTATGCGGCGGTGAATTCGCCAGCCATCGATGGCCATGCCTCCCTCAGCCAGCGCGCGCTGCCACGAGAATACGTGGGCATAAACGGTGTCGACCAGAGTTCCGTCAAGATCGAAGATTAGTGCGGGCATTACATTCCCCCTCTGAATAATTACGGTTGCGGTAGCGCGTCCCGGCGGACAAGTCCGCATTCTAAACGGAGAACAAAAGAATGTCTGATGATGAACTAAAAAACCGGCCGTTTAGAGAGCGCACTTGTGCGCCACTGGCGAAAAGAATCTCTAATTCTCGACATTAGTTGGCGATCGGAGAACAAGGAATCTCTGCTTCCTGTTTCACAGCGCGGGCTTCAGCAGCAACGAAGGAAACTATCCACGAAAATACACGAAATAACACTAACAAGGAATTTTCGTGTTCGTTCGTGTGATTTCGTGGATCGTGGGCTCAGTTAAGACCTTGCTCAAAATAGAAGAAATCGCACCGTTGTATTACAGAGATGGCACAGAGGCGTAAGGTTATGACAGCCGCAGCGTTCACAACTCCGGGTAAGTTTAGGTGTACAATTTCGTTAACCAGGATGGTGCCTACGAGCGCTCGTGGTAAGCAGTCAATGCTTCCACGGCCCCTTCGTGCATTCTCTCCGGGCGGACATAAAGCCAGTGTTTCGCAAACTCCTCGTCGGTCATGGTCACCTGGGTTCGCTCTTTGCTCTTTAACCATGCTTCCACCCATTTACGGAGTTCCGGATCGTTGTTCATTGCCGTGCGTGCGGCATGCATGTTAATAGGTGAGCTCATCAACTTCCTTTCGCTTACAGCAGCAACGTGTCAACCCGGTGCGCGTGAACCATTTGTTCACATGGCGACCATGCGAAGACCGTGAAGCGGCCGTCTTGCGAAGCTACCAGCGCAAGTGCGTCGCGCTGGTCATGGACAAACTGCGCCGCTGACAGATGCCTGGTTCCGCCGGTTTGCACCGGATTAACCACTTCGGGCCGGTCGCCAACTACAGGTTCAGTGGCCACCATCACCTCAACCGGAGCACTCCCTTCGGGCCGTCGAATCTTGGCGCCAAAAGCAAGCACTTCATACTGATCGTTAATCACAGTTGCACCGTCTACGGCCGTCAGACCTGCAACCGTGTCAACGGCTTTGCGCACTGCCGCAACGAGGAGGTTCTCATTCACATCGTTGACCTCCTGGCGCATTAGATCGCCGAGTGCAGCAAAAGAAGGAGTGACGGAATAAACGATCGGATGAGCGATTGACTGTCGCCAGGCGTCACTGCCCGTAGGTACTACCAGCAGCGAGCCGCCATGGCCGTGTGCGCGCATCGAAGCCGCCAGTTGTACGAGCAGATTGAATTTGTGGTCCCAGGAGCCGGGTGAGGTGAAGGGAAGTAAGGCGGTAAGCAACGACGGACAGTCGGGCAAGCTTGCTCCATGCTCGTCAACTATCTTCACCTGCTCGCCTTTCAGCACCGCTACGTTGGCAAACTTTCCAAAGCCGTCCATGCGACGATGCTTGATAACCAGTAACCCGGGTTCGATGACTTCCAATACAAAACAGAAACTCGGCACTTTCCGTGTGGCGCCCCAAACCTGCAATTCCTTACTATCCGATGCGGTCTGCGCGCCCTCCTCAAGTAGACTCCAGACGCCGAGATGAATTCCTGGTCGCTCGACCGCTGGGCCAAGCTTTGTCAGTACGTCGGGACTAAGCGGCAGCGGCCGCTCAAAGATCAGCGGCTGAGGTACCTGCTCGTGGGGAAAGAATGCGAGTGAAATTTTTGGCGAGCGGCCTTCTTCGCGCCGGAGGCTGGCCCAAAACGTGGCGTCAATAATCGACTCGATCGTTTGCCGGTCGGGTTCCGGCGCCAGCTCTTGTTCTCCTCGTTTGCGTGCCGCTGAAAGGTGGCGCTCGAAGTGGGCTTCAATCGCAGGGGCTACGGCCCGCGCCGCCTGGTAAGTAGGTTCACGTCGCATGCTTCTGGTTTCGGTCTCGATCAAGTTCATCAATTCCTTTACAGGTTTTTCTCAGGTCCCAAAGCGACGGTGGTCGACCATCAAACAACGGTCCTGCACAACCTTGATCCCTTCCTGCGCTAATTTCTCAGCCACCATCTGATTACTGATCCCTGATTGCATCCACACCGACTTCGGCTTTTTAGTGAGCATGTCCTCGAGGTGGGCGGAGACATCTTCCGACCGGCGAAAGACGTTGACCATATCCACCTCGGCCGGAATCTCAACCAACTTGCGATACACCTCTTCGCCGAGAATTTGTGTCACGGTCGGGTAGTAGACCGGAACCGGAATGATGTCAAACCCCGCGCTCTTGAGATAGCTGGGAACATAGAAAGCAGGTTGATTCGCCTGCGCCTCCGTTTTGATGCCGAGCACGGCTATGGTTCTTGTTTCGCCCAGTAAGACCCGGATTTGTTCACTACTGGAAATGATATTGTCCTGCCAGTTCATAACGGAAGTATACGATGCGGGCGAGCCGGTTGGGTAATCGCACCCGAAGTGGAGCTGATGGTATTATGCGCCGTTAAGGGAGGATCAAATACGATGAGTTCACGGTTACAAGGACGGGGCGCTCGTTGGTTGTTGCTGTTCACGATTGGATTGAGCCTCGGGTTGCTTGTCTTGCTGCCGCAGGCAGGGAGGCTGGCGTTAAGCGAACCAATCGCCCATGCCCAGGACGATGACGCTTATAACATCGAATTAGAGAAAGGGCTCGATCTGCTGCGGCGACGAAAATTCGAAGATGCATTGAAGAGCTTCAAACGCGCGAATGAAATGCGCGGTAAGAAGTCGCCCGAGTGTTTTTTCCTGATGGGTCAGGCTTACTACTCGTTAGAGGCTTATAAGAATGCCATCGAAAGCTGTGATAAGGCTCTTGAACTGGCGGGCAACGATAACGCGTTGCGCGTGCGCGCATATAACCTCAAAGGACTCTCGGTGCAATCGCAGGCAGAGCTTAAGGACCAGAAGAAGCTAAGCGAAGCCGAGAGCGTGTTTCGCGAAGGTCTGGCGCTGAACGTGCAGCTGCCCATTCTTTATTACAACCTGGGTATCGCGTTGTTACAGCAGAATCGTGATCCGGAAGGCATCGCCGAGCTGGAAAAATATCTGAAGCTGGCGCCGAGAGGAGACTCCGTCGAACAGGCTCGGAAGATGATCGAAAACCCGAGGCGCGCCCGCGAAGCATATGCGCCGGACTTTTCAATCGTTACTGCGGATGGCGAGCACATTACGCTGGAGGACCTCCGCGGGAAAGTGGTGGTGCTCGATTTCTGGGGGACCTGGTGTCCTCCCTGTGTGGCGTCGGTGCCTTCGCTGCGCAACCTGCATAAGAGGTATACGAAGGAACCATCATTTGTCTTGATCGGAGTTAGCTCGGATTCCGAAGAGGAACCCTGGCGCGACTTTACCGCTAGAAACAAGATGGTGTGGCCGCAGTACTGGGATCGCGATGGACGCGTGCGGAGGGCGTTCAACGTGCACGCCTTTCCCACTTACATTGTTATTGACCACGAGGGTATTGTGCGTTACCGCAGCAGCGGGACCAGCTGGGAGCGCTCGGCCTACCTTGAGGATGCGATCAAGAAACAAGTGAAGATCGTGGCGAAGGGCGAAGGGTGATAACCGGCCTACACAATTAGGACACTACTCAACCGCCAAGACGCCAAGACCGCCAAGGGAACCCGACAAAGAACAGATTGCTCAGTTGCAAATACCCACACTGTTTTCTTGGCGTCCTTGGCGCCTTGGCGGTTAAATTAGTGCATCTTGAAGGGACCACCGTGAGGTTCAGGCTCCACCTCGGGACGCGCGGAATCCTGGACTACCTCGTGCATCTCCAGCTTGTTCGACTCTGAAAACGCGTCCTTCGGTAGCGTCCCAGACTGTGCGTGTCCTTTGATAAATGCATCAGAGCGCACCCAGTTTAGAAAATCCTGCCGGCTATTCCACACCGTGAAGACCACATATGGATCGCCCTCGTTCACGGGGCGCAGTACCTGGTTGGATATGAACCCGGGCATCTGGTCCACCAATCCGGCGCGGTCACGGAACCTCTCCTCGAAGGCTTCCGCATACTCCTGCTTGACGTAAATACGATTTGCGACAGTGATCATTGCGATGGTCTCCCTTCGTCTCATGATACACGATGATGTGTTAGATGGTTGGCTGGCCAGAGAGCGAGCAAGTATTTAATAGGTCCTATAAGTCCTGTAGGTCCTATCGGACGTCAATCTTCTCTCAACGGCTTCGAACGCAGTCGCTTGATCTGAGAGCGACGGGATTTTTCTTCCAAAGTTCGGTTCTTAACACTGCGAGGAATGCGCGTGGGCACGCGCGCGGGAGCTCGATAATTCAACCGCTCGACCCGATCGCGGAGCTTTTGCAGACAGAGGGCTTTGTTTCGGTGCTGGCTGCGTTCCTGTTGCGAGGTTACAACTACGCCCGAAGGCAAATGTCTGAGACGGACGGCGCTTTCCGTTTTGTTGACGTGCTGGCCTCCCGGGCCGCTCGCCCGAAACGTCTCGACCTCACACTCACGGAGTAAGTCGTCATCAGATTCCGGCAATTTGATCATATTCACCCGAGCGAGCGAGAGGGCGATTTCGATCTAAAACTAAATCCACCAAAAGGAAATGATAGTACCTAACGCCAATTGGCATGAACTTCGAATTCGCAATTACAGAGATTTTCTTTGACCGGCCGGATTTCCCCATGTATAAATCGCGCGGGCATAATGCCCATTTATGGCCACCGCCGGGGAGAAAGCCATCCCCCCGAAAAGAGCTCCAGGTGAAGGCCATCCTATGAGTCAACGCGAGCGGAAAAACTCTGAAAGAAAATCGGGCAGCGTCAGCCACCTAACGCGGCCAAAACGGAAGAGTTTGGGCCTTGCTTCATTGACTGAGGACGAAAAGAAGATTTTAAGTTGGGGCCGCGAAAAGAGAATGGAAGAATTCCAGAAAGTAAACGCCGGCATTGATAAGCAAACTTTGCAGGACAAGCTCTTCTACATCGACACTATCACTATCGACAGCGGCGAGATTCTTGATATCTTGAGACTCAGTCCTACTCTTACCTGGGAGAAGGTCAGGGACATATTTCTTGGTGGACCAGTAGATGGCTATACATCCACATTTCACAGTCTGGAAGAGATTATTTACCCGGAACACTTCTGGAAAGCTACCATCGAGAACGAGAGAGAGAAGCTGTAAACCTCCTCACCTGGACCGCGGGTGCCCGCGCCCGCCTCAACTTCAAATGCCACGTTGTTTTGGTTGAACGGTCTACTTATTCTTGATTCGAGGCAATGGTTGAGGCGGGGGCGCCCGCGGTCCCTGTGAAGAGCTTGGGTGGTCCAACTCCGAGGTAACGCAATGCATACTGTCGACCCAGTCCAACGAATCCTGGTCCTACTCGCGGCCATATTAATGGTGAGTGCGACTTTGGTAGCTTCGCTTCCGGCTATTGAACTGGATAAAAACTCGGGCGGAAATAAAAACCGGCTGTTTGCTTACAATCGATCTGATGCCTTCGATTTAAAAGAGGATCCGGCCAAAGAGCAGGATGGGGTTAAGATTCGCGACGTCAATTACGCGGCTTACGCGCCCAAACACGGCCGCATCAAGGCTTATCTGATCCAGCCTTCCGGCAAAGGCCCGTTCGCTGGCGTGCTGTTTTTTCATTGGCTGGGTGATGTTAAGTCAGACCGGACTGAGTTCCTCGATGAAGCCGTAGCCCTGGGAAAACAGGGAACTGCTTCGCTTTTGATCCAGGGCTATTTCCCGTGGTCAGAACAGCCAACGGATGGGCCAACAGATCATCAACAGATCATCGATCAAGCGATTGAGGTGCGCAGGGCACTGGATTTGTTGCTCTCCCAAACAGGAGTTGATAAACGGCGGATCGGCTACGTCGGTCATGACTATGGCGCGATGTTTGGGGCCATAGCCTCAGGGATAGACAAGCGGGTGAAAACTTATGTGCTTATCGCCGGGGTCGGAACCTTTAGCGACTGGTCGTTAAACTATTGGAAGGGTCCTTCGCAAAAAGGAGCGGATGTATATCGACAGGCGGTGAAGGATGTTGATCCGGTCGGTTATGTCTCTCACGCCGCGCCAGCATCGCTACTGTTTCAGTTTGCCACCCACGACAAGTATATTTCGAAGCAGGTCGCAGACGATTTTTTCGCTGCCGCCAGCAAACCAAAGGAAGTGAAATGGTACGACGCCACTCACGATTTGAATGTTGAAGCAGCCAGGAAGGATCGTCGCGACTGGCTCACCCGCCAACTCCGTTTGAATAATCGAAAAAACTGAACGCTCACGTGCTTGATAGACCAACCGCGTAGCTTTTACCTGAACTGGTCCGGACCAATTTCCGGGTTCACTGCGATAACCTCATCCACCGGCAACCCTGCAAGTTCAGCGTGTTCGCGACAGGCTTCGGCATTAGGGGCCTCAAACTCACAGAACGAATGCTTTCCATCGGCAGTCACATGACTGCGAATCCATTGCATGCCAACCTGGTCGCAGGCGCTGATGACATTTTTACCAACAGCGTTGAGCTGTTCGGGAGTAAGGGGCGGCAATGTACGCGTGACCATGAAGCGCGGCATCGATTTCCTCCTTTTACATGCTGGAAGATCAGACTCGGTTGAGATGAAGTGTAGTGGCCCACACCACCTTGTCAAGAACAAAGTCGTGACCGTGGTGTCAACTTGGCGACATTGTAGGGGCGTCCCTCCGTGGGCGCCCCGTGTTGCGCGTCGAGGGGCGCCCACGGAGGGGACGCCCCTACAATATTGCGACACGTCAAGTTGCAAAAACGATCCACGAACTTACACGAACTTTCACTAAGAACTCTAGACGGACTGCGATAGCGCGTATTCAATTGCCCTCTCTACCGGCATGGCAGCTCCGGCATTCCATGAGACGGTTTGGATCGACTGTTCCAGCATCTTCCGGATCGGCTCCAACGTTCGTTCCAGTCTAAGCTGTTCATCAGGCGGACCAGGCAGACCGTGCTCTTTACGGAGGGCGTTAGCGGCGCCGGCAAGACGCAAAGCGCGCTCAGGTTGTTCCTGTACAACAGCTAGCTTCGCAAATCCCTCGAGCAACCTAACGACGCCCCGAATGTCGCCCAACTCACCAAATATCACCATGCTCTCCTCATAAAGCGAACGCGCTCTCATGCAGTCGGCCTCGTCTGACGCCAGGTTTCCCATGTCTGCCAGCGCGTTTGCAATGTCCCATTTGCTGCCCGACTCCATGAACATGGCGAGGCTCTCATTGTAAAAAAGACGGGCTTTTTCATAATCACATTGTTTACGCGCCGCATCGCCCAGATGACTCATTGATGAGGCGATGCCACGCGCGTCCTTCAACTCCCGGAAGATATCCAGCCCCTCTTCGTACAATGCGCACGCTCCGGAATAGTCTCCCTGGTTTTCGGCGACGTTTCCCAGGTTGTTAAGCGACAGGGCAATCGCGCTCCGGTTGCCGAGTTCCCGCCACGCTTGCAGACTTTCTTCATAGAGAGAACGCGCAGCCGCGTAGTCGTAATTTCTGACGGCGATGATCCCCAGATTATTAAGTGAATTAGCAATCCCCCATTTGTCGCCCACCTCGCGATTAATTGCGAGATTCTCTTCAAAGAAGGCGCGTGCCGACGGGTAATCACCTTGTGCGTCGGCCAGGACTCCGGCGGCATACAACGCTTTCATTCGTGGCTTTGGCTGGTCAGAGCTTCCGGCAATACCAAGAAGTTTTCTCAGGAGACCTCTGCCTTCCGTCAGGTAGCCGCGCGTTTCCCAAAACCGCCACAAGGCCCCGCCGAGTCGCAATCCGATCTCCGCCTGCGCGCTTTCCACTGACCATTCGAGCGCAGCGTGAAGATTCCCATGCTCACTTTCCAAACGATCCAGCCATATTTCCTGATTCGAACCCAGCAGTTCCGGCTCACTCCGCTCAGCGAACCTCAGAAAGAAGTTTGCGTGTCGATCGCGGATAACTGCGGCTGCTTCACTCTGTAACAGACAACCTAATCCGTATTCCCGGATTGTCTCGAGCAGCCGGAAGCGCGACTCGCCTCCAAGTTGGTCTTCCTGCCGCTGCAAACTCTTGTCGACCAGCGACGACATCCCCTCAAGAAAATCGATCCTTAGATCGCCTGCCGGATTGCAAACCGCCTCTGCGGCTTCCAACGTACATCCATCGACAAATACAGCCAGCCGCATAAAGAGCTTCTTCTCATGCTCATCCAGCAGCTGATAACTCCAGTCTATTGTGCCCCGCATAGTTTGCTGTCGTTCCGGCAGATCGCGAGCTCCTCCTGCTAGTAGTTGGAACCGATCCTTCAGACGTTCGAGCATCGCGGCAGGTGAGAACAACTTGATGCGCGCGGCAGCGAGCTCAATGGCCAGTGGCAGTCCTTCCAATCGTCTGCAAATCTCTATCACCACACCTGCATTTTCATCTGTGATTGAGAAGTCGGGCTTCACAGCTCGCGCGCGTTCACTAAATAAGGCCACGGCAGAATATTGCGACAGCACTTCCAGCGGCGGCACCGATTTGGGTTCAGGCAGAGTTAGCGGGGGAACTGGATACTGATGTTCCCCGCTTACATGCAACACCGCCCGGCTCGTCACCAGGATCTTGAGTTCAGCCGCACTCCCCAGCAACTCGATCACCAGTGGCGCCGCAGCAAGTGCTTGCTCGAAGTTATCAAGCACCACCAACATCTGTTTGTCGCTTAGGTAATGTTCTAGATTTTCGACGAGATCCTTATCGGAGGTTTCTTTGACGCCAAGAGTTTTCGCGATTGCCGAAGCGACCAGGCTGGAGTCGCTGACGGCGGCGAGAGGTACAAAGAAGACTCCATCGGCGAAATCGTTAAGCAAGTTAGATCCGACTTCCAGGCTAAGCCGCGTCTTGCCCGTACCGCCGGGACCAGTTAGGGTAACCAGACGTACTCCGCGTTGTCGTATAAGTTTTTTGATGGTCCCGGCTTCTGACTCGCGTCCGATGAGAGCGGTAATCTGCGCCGGCAGATTATTAGGAATGGTTGCCTTCCGGGATCGGGGCGAAGCAGCTGGAGGCTGCAAACCACCACTTGCTTGCGAAAGACTTCTTGCAAGCATTCCTTCGCTCTTTAGTTTTTCCTGGAACTCCCAGTCTCGTTTCAACTCTTTAAGATCAATCAGCAACTCCTCGCCCGTCGGATACCGCTCATCTTTCGCTTTGTGTAGAACCTTCTTCAATACGCGTTGCAGTTCGTCTGGCGCCGGTTGCAGGTACTGCGCCAGCGGCGGCGGCTCCTTCTCCAGGATGGAAATGATCACATGGCTCATTGTCCTTCCCTCAAATGGTTTGTGTCCGGTCAGCATTTCATAAAGCACTACTCCAAGACTCCAGGTGTCAGTAGTTGGGTCTACCGCAATCCCACGAGCCTGCTCCGGTGACATGTAACTAACCGTACCCATGATCAAACCGGGAATGGTGTTAAGCAGTATTCTTGTCGCTCCCTCGGAATCGGTATCTTTTGCCAGATCACTCTTCTCCGTGAGTTTAGCGATCCCGAAATCCAAAACCTTCACATAGCCGTCGCGACGAATCATGATATTTTCGGGCTTGATATCGCGATGAACAATTCCCGCGACATGCGCGGCTGACAACGCCGAGGCGATCTGGATAGCGATATCCAGAGCCTCAGTTAGAGGTAAGGGTTGGCGTGTAATGCGCTCTCTGAGGGTTTCGCCCTCAATGAATTCCGTGGCAATGAAATGCGCAGAATCTGTTTGGCCGACCTCGTGGATGGTCAAAATGTTCGGGTGATTCAAAGCCGATGCGGCTGAGGCCTCCTGCCGGAAACGCCGCAGGCGCTCGTCGTCCTTAATTAAGGTTGCGGCCAATAGCTTTAAAGCAATCTTTCGTCCGAGTCGCGTGTCCTGGGCCAGGTAGACATCACCCATTCCTCCAGAACCCAACTTAGAAAGAATCCGGTAAGGTCCCAGTGCATCGCCCGCCGCCAATTTTGCATGAGCGTCGCTTACGAGCGGCGCTCCGAACTGAGCTGCGGGAGACTCAAGAAAACTTCCCGCATGGTCATAAGAGAGCAGAAGCGACTCTACCTGCTGTCGTAGCGACTCATTGCCGCCACAGGCTTCATCCAAAAACGAGCCGCGCGCATCCGAGTCGAGCTCGAGCGCAGCCTGCAACAGGGCTTGAATGCGTTGGTAGCGTTCGGGATCCATTGCTACTTTGCAACCCTCATCCCAAGTGATTGCGTTGAGTTAATCAGACTTTGGCCTTTGGTCTTAGGTCTTTGACAAAGCCCCAAGCCCCAAGTCCTTTTTCAGTTATTCAGCCACGCTTTTTAATTCATGATACAGCCACGTTTTTGCCATGCTCCAATCACGTTTTACTTTGTCGACCGATAGCCCCATTACTTCAGCAGTCTCTTCTATAGTCATTCCGCCAAAGAATCTGAGCTCAACAATCCGGCTTTGTTCAGGTGAGATCTGGGCCAGTTCTTGCAGCGCTTCGTCGAGTGAAATCAACTCTGAGGCACGCTCATCAGCTACAACCGCCGCTTCATTTAAAGACACGTGCCAGGCATTTCCGCCGCGCTTGGCGAAGTGGCGCTTACGTGCGTAGTCGACAAGGATTTGCCGCATGAGTTTGGCAGCAATCCCAAAGAAGTGGGCGCGGTTGTGCCAGGCGATGTTCTTCTGACCTACCAAACGCAAGTAAGCCTCATCGACGAGTGCAGTGGTTTGCAGTGTGTGGCCGGCTCGCTCCCGATTCATGTAGTGGTGCGCCAGTCGATGCAGCTCCGCCTCAACCAGCGGGATTAACTTCTCCAGGGCTGCCTGATTGCCATTGCTCCAATCCGCGAGCAGTTGCGTTACTTCATGGGAAGAAGATTCAGCCATTCAAACCCTGTGTGCCGGTCTCACTGAAGAGGGGAGCTTAGACAATTCTTGTTGCAGGTTGCTCACCCATCCTGACAGTCACAAACTCGCTAATAATTAATCAATAACTCGTTAAGGAGTTCCCGGCGGGCATGCTCTTATCTTTTCCGCCAGCGGCTAAGGCTGCCGTTTTAACAGCAGAAATTTCGGCGGGCTGATTCTAGTTCCGAGTGATGCGTTGCGCAATCTCAAATATTTCGCCCAGCGTCCGCCAATCTTAGACGAATTCGCGCATTAAAGAGGTGAGCACGATTAAGAGTGCTCGAGTTGCCTCAACGGGCTTGAGGCATCTACCGAAAGAAACAGCGCTGGCACACTGTCCCTGATCGCAACTCTTAACGTTTTTCAATTCAGAGAGGAGTTTGTTATGTCGGTTTATATGGTTGAGCGCAGTCTACCGGGAATCGGGATGGACCAGCTGGCTGCCGCACAGAAGGCAGCAATCGAGATGAGTAATCAGTTCACCGCCGACGGCAATGACGTGCGCTACATTCGCACGACTTTCGTGCCGGGTGAGGCGCATTGCATGTGTCTGTTTGAAGCGGATGACGCCGACGTCGTCCGCGCAGTAAACGAAGCGGCGCAGATTCCCTTTACCAGGATCGTTGAGGCTCTTGATCTAACGCCTTAGCCACAGTTACGCTGAACGCAAAACCTACCAGCTTAACTTCCGCCAACGGGAGAAGGCAGAGATCGGATTGCAAACGCGTTATCACTCAGATGAATAGGAGGAGATTATGAAACGATTTTTCCAGCTCATTACAGCGGGTGTTCTTTTGCTTTCGTCTAGCGGGGCCATGGTATTTGGCAGTCAGAACTGCAAGCCGGTCGTCGGGCACTTTGAGGCCGTTCTGGTTCCGCCTGGTCAAGGCCATTGCCCGTCGGATCCAAACGCCTTTTGCACCGTCGGGCGCGTCTGGGGTGGCATTCAGGGCAACTACCAGTTTGTGATTACCGGCGCACTTCCGTCCGCGCTGATTGGTGGCACTCCGACGGTTCTCTTCTTTACCGGGAAGAGCACGATTTTTTTAAAGAGTGGCGACCAATTGCTCGGCACCGATACCGGAAGCATTGACTTGCCGCCGGGACAGGGTGGATTCGCCTCGCTGATTACGTTTGACGGTGGTACTGGCGACATGAGCGGCGCCACCGGCCAGATCAGACTGCGCGGTGAGTTCGATGCTGCGCAAGCCACCACGAGTGGCGACTACATCGGCACGTTATGCACCCCATAACGAGTCTGGCATAGTCTTCGGAAAAGCTGCTGCCTACAGGTGTATAGAGTACAAGCTTTAGCTTGCTTGTTTTGCGCAGGCGCAACCTAAAGGTTCTACTCTAAACGCCTGTAGGCACGGCGATCATTATGCCCTGAGACGAACTAGAACGGGTGGCGCTTGGTCGGCAACTGTCCGTGTTTTCGACTCCCTGATCATTCCAGAGACGAGATTCCCGATGTTAAGAAGATCGCCCGGCTTGGTCAGATAAGCACGAGCTCCCGAATTCAGACCAGCTTGTTGTTCCGTGGGCAACGCTGCGGTCGAATACATTACTATAGGAAGTCCTGGATAAATATGCCGAAGCTGGCCACACAGGGTAGTTCCCACGCCATCCGGACAGGCGCGATTGAGCAAACAGATATCAAACTTTTGAACCCTGGCTTTGTGTAAAGCGCCGCCGTGGCTCTCCACGCTGGTTAATTGGTGCCCGGATTGATCGAGCATAAACGACAGTAAGGCGCGAATGTCGGGTTGATCCTCGACCAACAAAACGTGCCCCGTTGTAGTGGCAGGCTGCGACATCGAAGCGCCTGGCGACGGCTTATCCGAGCTGTCGATCTCCGCGGAATCGGCGTTCGGCTGGTCTTCGCCGGCGGCCTTTAAAGCAGTCCGGACAGACTCGACGATCTGTTTGGGACTATGGCTCGATTTAGACAGGACCATGGTCGCCCCGGCTTTCCAGGCCTCTTCTACCAGGCCCGGCTGCGCCGCATTGGAGAAAATAATCACTGGCAAGCTCTTGAAGAGTGCATTCGCGCGAACCTTCTTGAGCACTTCGATGCCACTGAGTTTTGGTAACATCAGATCAAGTATTACCAGATCGGGCCTGGTCTTAATGATCAAGTCGAGTCCCGCGATACCGTCCGAGGCGACCTCAACCTGATACCCTTCGGCAATAAACTTATTTCGATAGACAGTTGCCAGCACCTGCTGATCTTCCACAACGACAATCATGGGCTGCTTGATGGTTTGTGACATGTTTTTCCTTTTCTATTATTGGGCTACAAGAGGTTCGAACGTTTCTGCTAAAAAGAGCTTGACCCGCTCAAACTCTTTGCACGCCTGAGCATAAAGGAATCTGGCGCCGTCAAATTGATTCTCCCGGCCCATTCGCTCTAGCTCCAGCATTGGATTCACTAACGCGACCATGCCGCAATTAGCACTGGTCCCGGCGCAGTTGTGTGCAATCAGATCTATGTCGCTCGAATTGCCGGAGGAAATCGCCGCGCCGAGTTTGATGAGGCTCTGTTCCGTCTGCACGCAATACAAATCGAGTATTTCGGAGATTTCGACCGGATCATCTCCCAGGGCCTGGTGCAAACGTTCCAGGTCTACGGGCGCAGTAAGTTCCTGCGCCGCGACTTTAGTTGCCAGGCTCTGGTTTGAACCGGCAAAGAAGTGCTCCAGTACTCTGGCAAGCTCAACCTGTTTGACTGGTTTGGTAATGTGATCGTCCATGCCGGCTGCCAGGGACTTCTCCCGATCGCCGGTCAGTGCGTGGGCGGTCATAGCGACGATTGGAGTGTGTTTGGTAGTGCCTTCTCGGCGACGTATCTCGAGGCTAGCTTCATAACCATCCATCTCCGGCATCTGGCAATCCATGAGTACCAGATCGTAGGGTTTGCGGCTCAACGCTTCGACTGCCTGGCGTCCATTCGCCACTGTGTCCGCGCGGTAGCCGAGCTTCTGCAGCTGCCGTACAGCTACCTTCTGATTCACGATGTTGTCTTCGGCGAGCAGAATGAGTTCATTAGACATGCGCTTTGCCTCCCGCAAAGTGTGTTTGGAAACGACTGTAGGGGTGGGGATAGAGGATGCACTTGATACGCTGCTGACAACCGTCGTGAGACAGTCGAACAACTGCGATTGGCGCACCGGCTTGGTCAAATATGCGGCAATCTCAGCGGAGGGAAATGCGGCGCTATCACCTCGAATTCCGGACGAGGTCAGGAGAACCAGATTGAGTCTGGCTAACATGGAATCAGCCTTGATAGCGCGGGCCAATTGAAATCCGTCCATACCGGGCATCTGGTGATCCAGAATTACCAGATCGTAAGCCGCACCACCGGCTGCAGCAGCTCTTAATATCTCTAATGCTTTCTGTCCTGAGTCGGCCTGGGCATGAATCATGCCCCAGGAACCTAATTGATGTGACAGGATCTTTCGGTTTGTCGCATTGTCGTCGACGACCAGGACGCGCAGCTTTTCAATGCTTTCAGTGTGCAGCCATGCGGAGGCCCTTGCCGGGGGCTGCTTATCCAACCTGACCGTAAACCAAAAGGTCGAACCCTGGCCCGGCTGGCTGACTACTCCAATTTCTCCACCCATTAGCTCCACTAATTGTTTTGAGATCGACAAGCCCAAACCGGTACCGCCATATTTGCGCGTGGTTGAGCCATCAGCCTGGGTGAATAACTTGAACAGGTTGGCCTGTGCGGCCGGGCTGATCCCAATCCCGGTGTCGGTGACAGTGAACCGGATAGTCACCGTCGTTTCGTTTTCACTTTCCTTCTCACCGCGCACAATAATCTCACCGCGCTCGGTAAACTTAAGAGCATTGGCAACCAAATTCGTCAGGACCTGACGCAATCTGCCGGGGTCTCCACGCAATCCAGTAGGCACGTCACGGTAGATGAGCGAAGCGAATTCGACATGCTTGGCGCGTGCCCTTTCAGCCAGCAGTTCCATGGTCTCTTCGACCGCATTGCGCAGATCAAAATCGAGGATCTCAAACTCCAACTTACCCGCTTCAATCTTCGAGAAATCGAGGATGTCATTGATGATCGTCAGGAGCGCGTCGCTGCTTGAGCGAATAGTTTCAGCAAAGTCACGCTGATTTGCGTCGAGTTCAGTATCGAGCAGCAGACCCGTCATCCCGATCACTCCATTCATAGGCGTACGAATCTCGTGGCTCATGTTGGCCAGGAATTCTGATTTGAGCCGTGCAGATTCGACCGCCGTATCGTGAGCTTCTTTGAGTTCGTACTGGAGATGCACCCTGTCAGTAACGTCTTGTGCTGTGCCAAAGAGCTTAACTGGCTGACCATCGTTACCGAGGGTTACCTTTACGTTTACGTGATGATGTCGAATCGACTGGTCTGGCCTGATGATGCGATTTTCATAAGCGCAACCCTGCCGGTCGTGAAGAACTTTCGCGATCTCAGCAGCAACCCGTTCGCGATCTTCTGGATGTACGGTTTTTAGATAACCTTCGTGGCTGAGAATAATATCTGACGGCTGAAGGCCATGAATGCTGTACAGGGCCGCAGACCAGGTTGTTTTGTTGGCGGCAATGTCCCATTCCCAATTGCCGGTCGAGGCCATGTGCTGCGCCTCGATGAGCTCCAACTCTCTTTGTTTCAGCTCTGTCTCAATATTCTTTTGCTCGGTGATGTCCTGAGCGTAACCCAGCACGTAAGCGTCCTTCGATGTTTCGCCAATGCGCGTGTTGCGAAACATCCAGATCCGCTCTTCGCCGGCACGGTTCTGAACGTGCATCAGGCCGCTCTGACTTGGCTGCGCCGCAATTCCCGCCAGATAGTGAGGAAAGAATGGCCTGGTGGCGGGCGCAATGTAGTCGCGCAAATTGTTTCCCACCATTTCTGCCGGTGTGTAATCGAGGGCCTCAGCCGCGGCAGGATTAACGGACAGCAATTTACCTTCCAGGTCATGCGTACAGATCAGACCCAGGCCGTTGTCGACCAGCTCGCGATAGCGCTTTTCACTGATTGTCAGCGCATTGGCCGTCAGCTTTTTATCCGTAATGTCACGGAAAGCCAGCACCGCTCCAGAGATCCGCCCGTGGCTGAGAATCGGGGCAGAGGTAAAAGCTATTGGGAACGTCGTCCCATCGGCGCGGATGAAAAAGTCTTCCTCATCCTCAATCGTCTCGCCAGTACGCAGCACGTTAAGCAATGGACACTCCGCGGCTGGGATCCGAGTGCCGTCCGGATGCTGGAAATGAATCGCGTCGTGCACCTTCTTGCCAAGCAAGTCAGCTTCACGCCAGCCAAGCAGCCTTTCGGCGGCCGGATTCATGAACGTAATTCGGCCCTCGATGTCGAGGGCATAGACTCCTTCGCCCAGACTACGAGTGATTACCTGAGTGAATTCCGATTGACGCCTGAGTTGCTCTTCGGCTTTCCGGCGTTCCGTCGTGTCCTCGCCGATGCTGGCTGTCCCGATCACATCTCCGGAAACTGAGCGCAGTACAGAGTTGTTCCACCGAACCGTCTTCCGCTCACCTAATCGCGTGAGGATTTCGTTCTCGTGATGCCATGCCTCCGGCAAGTCAGTCAAGAGCGCCGCATGGACACTTCTCAATTCGACAATGGTTTCGGGCGGCAGAAACATTTCGAACCAGTCGCGGCCAATTACGTCCTTACGTTGCCAACCCGTCAATCGCAGAAAATAATCGTTGCAGTCCGTGATTCGGGCTTCGCTGTCGAGCACCAGGAAAAGGAGCTCGACGTTGCGCAGCATTTCGCTGAAACGACGTTCACTCTCTCGGAACGCCTCTTCTGTCCGAAGAGGTTCAGCAATCTGATCTTGCATTACAGAACTCCTCCGATTGGTGGTTGTGACAGTCTGTGACAGGCAAGACACCAAACAACGACGGCGTTTGTATCAGCACCCTTATCAATGGCTAACCGTGATTGAACCGCGCTTTTACCATGGTTGTTCACAGAAGGGATTCTTGAATAGGGGGTTGGTTTCATGTGCTACAGATGTTTTGAAAGTTTGGCCGGACAGATTTGGGGAATTCGGCAGGTCGCAGGGGCAAACTGACGCCGTAACGGAGAAACGGGAAGGCATAAAGCACCACCAAGGGGAAAAGAAGACTCCGCAAGGGCCTCGAAAGGTTACCGCACCTTCTATGCCGCAAAATGCTACAGGCGTCTGAGTACAAGCTTCAGGTTGCCCCTTCGCAGACAACGCAAGCGGAAGCTTGATGTACTCTATACACCTGTAGTCAGCAGAGCGGTCAGGTAGTAGCCGTTGGGAGCCTGTTTTTATTCTTGACTGTTCGTTCCAAAAAGAGTATAAGGTCGGCCGAAGGTAGAAAGTTGAATGGCGCGCCACAAAGAATTCGATCGGGATGAGGTCCTCCATAAGGCGATGGAGGTCTTCTGGTCGCGCGGGTATGAGGCGGCCTCAATCCAGGATTTGGTCAAGCATATGGGCATCAACCGCCAGAGCCTTTACGATACTTTCGGTGATAAGCACGGCCTATATTTATTGGCCCTTGACCGTTACCGCGAAGTAGAAGGTCGCAGGTTGTTTGAGCTGCTGGAGCGGCCAGGCTCGGTAAAGAAAATCCTGCGGCAATTGTTCGCCAGCGTCGTTGATAAGGCGCTCTGCGAGGGGCACCGGCGGGGCTGTTTTATGGGTAACGCAATGTCAGAATTGGCTGGCCGCTGCAAAGAAACTGCCTCCAGGACATGCAGCAACATGGCAGCGACAGAGGACGCTTTCTACCGCACGCTGTTGCGCGGAAAAAAGGAGGGGGAACTCAAGGGCGTTGGGGATCCTCGCGCCGTGGCGCGATTTCTCAACACCAACCTCCAGGGTCTGGTGCTGGTGGCTAAGGCTACGCAGGATCGCAAGACGCTGGAGGACGTGGTCAAGGTCACGCTCTCGGTACTCGATTAATTTTTTTTGAGCTGTTCTGGAACGATTGTTCCAGAACTTAAAGACGGTCTCGAGGAGCGCAGACAGTTTCAAAAAAGGGTCGCAGGCAAACAAGAAAGGAATGGAAGCATCATGGGCAAGTTAGAAGGTAAGGTAGCGGTCATTACGGGCGGCAACTCCGGTATTGGTCTGGCAACCGCGAAAGAGTTCAAGGAAGAGGGCGCACGGGTGGTCATCACGGGCCGCGACCAGCAGACGCTGGACGACGCCGTCCGTGAGATCGGCGGTGACGTTCTGGCGGTCCGCTCGGACACGTCCAGTTTGACGGAGATAGACAAGCTCTTCGCCACCGTTAAGGAAAAGTTTGGCCACATCGACGTGCTCTTCGTTAACGCCGGTGTTGGCAAGTTCGCGCCGGTCGAGGACGTGACCGAAGAATTGTTTGACTCAATCATGAACATTAATTTCAAGGGCGCGTATTTCACGATTCAGAAGGCGCTGCCGTTCCTCAATGACAACGCGTCCATCGTCCTCACCACGTCCATCGTCGCCCACATCGGGATGCTGAATTCGAGCGTGTATTCAGCGAGCAAGGCAGCCCTCCTGACGCTGGCGCGGACTCTCTCCGCTGAACTCGTAGGCCGAGGCATACGCGTCAACGCTGTCAGCCCCGGCCCGATCACCACGCCTATTTTCAATCGGGCCGGGCTGCCGCCCGAGGCGCTTGAGGAGACCAGGAATGGTTTAAAGGACCAGGTGCCGATCAAGCGGTTTGGGCGACCCGAAGAGATCGCCAAGGCTGCGCTGTTCCTGGCCAGTAGCGATTCTTCATTCCTGTTGGGGACGGAAATCATTGCCGATGGCGGCATGAGTCAGCTTTGAGCTGAAGATGGAGAAGAGTGGAAATGACTATTAAGAAACAGATCAAGATCATCAAGCAGGCGGAGCGCAACGATTCGCAGTCGGATAAAGGCCCAACCAGTGTCCGGAAGGAGACCGATGAGAAGCGAAATCCGGGCACAATCGTTGCGGAATGGATAAGCGAATTGCGGCGAAAGAAGGTCGAGGAAACCGCCCAGGGGTTCCACAGCCTGTTCGGAAAAGCAGCCTGAGAACTGAATGAAGGATAGACACAAAATGAAACCCCTGACTACACCAAAGGAGAAGACAGATGCCAACGCTTTTTGACCCGATTAGAATTGGAGACATTGAACTCGATAACCGCATTATCATGGCACCGATGACGCGCAGCCGTGCGAACGAGGCCGGAATTCAGCCGGACCTTGCCGCTGAGTATTACGGCCAGCGCGCTTCGGCTGGCCTGATCATTACCGAGGCCACCAATATTTCGCCGATGGCGAAGGGCTATATCCGGACACCGGGTATTTACAATGAGGAGCAGATCCAAAGCTGGCGGCCGGTCACCGACTCGGTGCATGCGCGCGGCGGTAAGATCTTTCTGCAAGTCTTTCACACCGGACGGATCGCGCTGCCTGATTTTCTTCCCGGCGGCGCACAACCAGTGGCCCCAAGTGCGGTCCGGGCAGAAGGGCAGAACTACACCGACAAGGGAATGAAAAAATTCGTAACTCCCCGGGAGATTACCAGAGAGGAGATCGCGCAAACGATAAAGGACTTTGCCACGGCCGCCTCGAATGCGATCGCGGCTGGTTTCGATGGCGTGGAACTGCACTCGGCGAGTGGCTACATCGTTCAGCAGTTTCTTTCGACCAACGCAAATCTTCGCTCCGATGAATATGGCGGCTCGATTGAAAACCGCACCAGATTTCTTTTCGAAGTGTTGGACGCAATGATCGCGGCGGTTGGTTCACAGCGCGTCGGGGTGAAGTTTTCTCCGCAGATCCCGTTCAACGACATTGAGGAAACCGACGCCGGTGTGGTCTACCCGTACATCATGGAACATTTGAACGATCGGAAACTGGCATACGTTTATGTCGGTGACTCCAGCGGCGGAGCCTGGCACGCGAAACTGCGGCCTATTTATCAGGGTGTATATTTTGCGGGTACGAGTTTCACGAGAGAATCGGGGGAAGCGCTTTTGTCGGAGGGTGGCGCCGACGCAATTGTGTATGGCACCAAATTCTTAGCGAATCCGGATCTACCCGCGAGGTTCAGACGCAACGCGCCCCTGAATGAACCGGACCAGTCAACGTTTTATGTGCCTGGCGAGCGTGGTTATACCGACTATCCGGCGTTGGCGGCAACCCCCTAGAGCCGCTACCTGAAGAACGAAATGTATAGGAACCGTTTTACTTTTGGTTCGTATGCTGAAGAAGCGAGCAAAATCGAAGAGGCGGAGTTTTAATCAATATGAGATCAGAAATTGAATTGTTAATTGATGGGGCGTCAGATCCACAGCCTGGACGCGTCGATGCTCAGGCGCACCCTGAACCGGATGATGACATCATGGACGCGTATTCGCGCGCGGTCATTAGCGCGTCGGAGAAAGTCAGCCCCTCGGTTGTCTACATAGAGGTGCAACAAACTGCCAGAAGCAGAAGGGGAAATGCTCCGCGAAGGCCGCAGGAAGCTCGAGGCAGCGGCTCGGGTTTCATTTTCACGCCAGACGGTTTCATTCTGACGAATAGTCACGTGGTCCACGGCTCTAACAAGATTGAAGTGACCGTGGCCGATGGACGGAAGTACGTGGCAGATTTGATCGGAGATGACCCTGACACCGATCTCGCGGTCATCAGAATCAATGCGCCGAATCTGGTGCCTGCTCACCTGGGTGATACACAAAAGATTCGAGTTGGGCAATTGGTGGTGGCCATCGGAAATCCGTACGGCTTCCAATACAGCGTCACCGCCGGAGTCGTAAGCGCGCTCGGCCGCTCGTTGCGCGCCCAGTCGGGCCGGCTAATGGACGATGTTATTCAAACGGATGCTGCGCTCAATCCCGGGAATTCGGGTGGACCGCTGGTTAACACTCGTGGCGAAGTCATTGGCGTCAACACGGCGATGATTCTGCCGGCGCAGGGAATCTCTTTCGCTACTTCGATTGATACGGCGAAGTTCGTTGCCGGGCGTCTGATTCGCGACGGTAAGGTTAGTCGCAGTTATATAGGCCTGGCCGGACAGAACGTGCCGCTGCCACGTCGGGTAGTCCGCTACTATAACCTTGACGTTGAGAGCGGAATCCTGGTGGTGTCTTTCGAGGGGAACAGTCCGGCCAAGAATGCCGGCCTGCGCGAAGGGGACATCATTGTTGGCTTCGACGATCACCCAACTGCCGGCATCGATGATCTTCACAAGCTCCTGTCAGAGGATCGCATCGGGCACAAGTCATTGCTAGTGGTTATTAGGGGCACGGAGAAACTGAGACTCGAGGTGGTACCAGAAGAGTCTCAGACTGGGACCAGCAAGTGAAATAGAACACCTGACCACAGGCGTATAGAGTCCAACCTTTAGGTTGCGTCTGCGCACATACGCAAGCTAAAGCTTGTACTCTATACGCCTGTAGTCGGCAGCAACCTCCCCCGTCGGCGGCAACTTCCGAAACACACCCTGCTACTAACAGCCACCCAGGCCGAATAAGGCTACAAAAAAGATTCCAATCAAGCTAGACTGCCGATTCAACTTTTCAGCAGGAGCGATAAACATTGAAGACCCAACTCTGCGCGCTCGTCGCACTCCTTCTATTGTTCGTGACAACCGGTCAGGCCCAGCAGCCGGCCCCGTTAATCACCAATCTCGAAGGGCGGCAGACGATAGACCTCAATGGACCGTGGCAAACCATCGTTGATCCTTACGAAACGGGTTATTACGACTACCGTTATCTGCCCAGTCCCAACGGCTACTTCAAAAATACGAAGCCGAAAAGCCCAAGCGATTTAGTCGAATATGATTTCGACACTTCTCCCCAACTAAATGTCCCGGGTGATTGGAACTCCCAGGATCAAAAACTACTCTTATATGAAGGCACGATCTGGTACAAAAAATCTTTCGACTATCACAAGAATGAACAATCCCGCCTCTTCGTCTATTTCGGCGCCGCCAACTATTTGGCTGATGTGTACCTGAACGGTCAGAAGCTCGGTCAACACGAAGGAGGCTTCACGCCATTCAATTTTGAGATCACCCCACTCGTCAGGGAGAAAGACAATTTCTTGATCGTTAAAGTGGATAACAAGCGCCGGCGTGATGCCGTGCCGACGCTCAATACCGATTGGTGGAACTACGGCGGGTTGACGCGCGACGTAAGTCTGGTGGAGGTGCCGAACACTTTTATTCAGGACTATTTTCTGCAACTGAAGAAAGGCTCGATGGATGAAATCGCCGGTTGGGTGAAGCTAAGCGGCGCCAGGGCCGGTAAATCGATCAGCATTGAGATACCTGAAGCTAACGCAAAGCAGGTCGTCACCACCGATGCCAGCGGTTACGCGCCCGTCAGTTTTAAAGCGAAATTGAATCTCTGGTCACCGGGGAATCCCAAACTCTATCAAGTCAAACTGACCAGCGGCAGCGACGCGGTGAACGACCGGATCGGCTTTCGCAGTATCGACACACGCGGAACGGACATACTGCTAAACGGCAAACCGATCTTTTTGCGCGGCATCTCGATCCATGAAGAGTCGCCTTTGCGTGCCGGCCGTGCCTTCAGTGAAGACGATGCCCGGCAGCTGCTGACCTGGGCCAAAGAATTGGGCTGCAACTTCGTGCGCCTCGCCCACTACCCACATAACGAACACATGACAAGGCTGGCGGACGAGATGGGCGTCATGGTCTGGTCTGAGATACCCGTCTACTGGACAATTCTCTGGGACAATCCGGAAACGTTTGCGAATGCCCGGAACCAACTCGCCGAGAACATCACCAGGGATAAAAACAAGGCTTCGATCATCCTCTGGTCCGTCGCTAACGAAACACCGGTGGGTGAAGCGCGGCTCAAGTTTCTCAAAGGCTTGATCGATCATGCGCGCATGATGGACTCGACTCGTTTGCTGACCGCCGCCAACGAGCGTCACTACGCAGATGCTACTACGCAAATGATCGACGATCCCCTGGGCGAATATCTCGACGTGCTCGGCTGCAACGAATATGTTGGTTGGTATGACGGGGTGCCGGAGAAAGCGGACGGCTTAACCTGGAAGGTAGCCCAAAACAAGCCGCTGATAATTAGCGAGTTCGGCGCCGACGCTCTGTTCGGGAATCACGGTGACAAGGCGGCGCGGTTCACCGAAGAGTATCAGAAGGATTTGTATGAACATCAGATCGCGATGTTGCGGAAGATTCCAACGCTGCGGGGCATGTCTCCATGGATTCTGACTGACTTTCGTTCCCCTCGACGTCCGCTGCCGCGCATCCAGGAGTTCTATAACCGCAAAGGGTTGATTTCCAATCGGGGCGCCAGGAAGCAGGCTTTTTATGTCCTGCAAAACTTTTACCGGGAGTTGGAGAAGGAAGGGAAGTAACCAAAGTCAGTACGCATGACACATTCAGTGAATGCAGCGGCGGAAATCCGAGTTGAGGAGTGGCGTACGGACGCCTCCCGAGCTGCTTTCATCGATAAAGAACTAGACATGTTGGCTGACGTCTTGCACGCCGTCGTACATGCGGGTGCGGGAGTAAGCTTCTTTACGCCCTTCCCAATCGAAGAGGCCCGCGCGTTCTGGGTCGACAAAGTTCTCCCGCAGGTGCGCGCCGGTGCGCGTCGAGTTTTGGTAGCACGTCGTGATGAACTCATAGTGGGAACTGTTCAACTGGAACTGGAGATGCCGCCAAATCAGCAACACCGGGCGGCAGTCGCAAAACTGTTGGTCCATCCGAACGCCCGGCGCCGCGGAATTGCCAGAGCACTGATGACGGCTCTGGAAGATATCGCACGTTCTGAGGGACGAACCTTACTTACTCTCGACACCGTCTCCGGCAGCAGCGCCGAGTTGCTCTACAGATCTCTCGACTTCATCACGGTAGGAGTCATCCCAGGCTATGCTCGCCGCGCCCTGACCCCGGAGCTCGAGGGTACGACGATCATGTACAAGAGTTTATTGGCGCAACCTCGTCAATGAGAGTTATCATCTCCCAACAATTCAATCAGGAGGATCCATAAAAACATGCGACACGCGTTCGTTTTCGCCCTTGCTTTCCTTGCTGTCTTATTAGTCCCAACTGCGAGCTACTCCCAGGGTGGGCAGTCGAGTGCTCCGATGGAAGCCTCCCGCGGAATTGCCGGCGGCGGAGTGTCAGTTTCCGGGTGGACCGGAAAGATCGACGCCAAAGAGGCGGCAGCCGGGATGACCCTCAACAGCGCGAAGCTGGTCAAAGAGGACAAGGCATTGCACGTCACCACTGGTCCGGCAGTGACCTATTGGAATCCGAAAAACACAGCTAAGGGAGACTACACAATAAAAGCGACGTTCACGGAACCGAAGTACATGAACCTGAATAACCACCCACACCCTTACGGTTTGGTAATTGCGGGCAATGATCTGGGAACGGACCAGCAGAGTTACCTTTACTGTGCGGCCTATGGTAACGGCACCTTCATCGTTCGCGGTTTTGGACCAGCACCGTTTCAAATGAATGGGCCGCGCGGTGCTGCGGACCCCGCTGTGCATAAAGCGGCTGGTAAAGGAGAACCGGTAACCCAGGAGATTGCGATTTCAGTGAAGGGCGACAAGGTCGAGTGTGCCATCAACAACAAAGTCGTCGCCAGCTATGACAAGTCTGCACTCGTAACTGCAGGTAAACTCAAATCGACGGACGGCGTTTACGGCATCCGCTTCGCTCACAACACAGAGGCCCTAGTGACCGGCCTCAAGAAAACGAAACCTTAGGGACAAACAATATCCGCAGATTACGCAGATTACACGGATTGGGAAGAGCAGACGCAGCCAGCCGACGGCAAACAGCAATCCGACAGCTGCAAATCGCAAAGAGTAAAACGATCCACGAAATCACGCGAACGGACACGAACTCAAACCTCTTTTCGTGTTACTTCGTGTGATTTCGTGGATCTCTTTGCTGTCTGCGCTAAATCCAGTTGCCAAAGGGACCACCTGGTACTAGAATCCGCCCGCTCCAATCAGTCTTATCCAACTCAATGAGGAGGAGATATGAAAGTAAGAGTGATCCTACTTACGCTGGCAGCATTTTTTGTTAGCGTGACTGTGTGCTCAGCGCAGAACGCGCATATGGGCACATGGAAACTGAACGAGGCGAAGTCGAAGATTGGGCCAGGCGCGCCGAAGAACAGCACCGTGGTCTACGAGGCCGCGGGCGATAGTATTAAGGTCACCGTGGATGGCGTGGACGGCGAAGGCAATCCGACGCATAGCGAATGGACCGGCAAGTTTGACGGCAAATACTACCCCGTAACCGGCGATCCGAATTCAGACACGAGGGCGTACCGAAAGATAAACAACCATACCCTGGCGTTGACCGGCAAGAGAGGCGGCAAGATAACTCTCAGCGGTCGAATAGTTGTCTCGGCCAACGGCCGAACCCGCAACGTAACCACCACCGTAACTAATGCTCAAGGCAAAAAAGTAACCAACCGGGCGGTATACGACAAAGAGTAATCGGATCTCAATCGTGAGGTCACCAACCGTCCCGCGCAGGAGAGACGGTGTAGTAACTCTCGCCCTTGAGTGTCATGAGGTCATCAGTACCACCACGCGGTTAAGCCTGTGTGAAAACTGTCAAGCGGGAAACTAAGAGAGGGGGCAAGCCCACCTTTCTGAGCGCGAGCTGACTACGGTTTTCGTTAATCTCCGTCGGAAAGGCATTTAAGGTAATTCTCACCACGGTGCTGATAACCTCGGGGTTGGGAAGGTGGGCTTGCCCCCGGCTCTTGGTTTCCCGCGTGACAGTTTTCACACGGGCTTAGCCGCGCGAACTCATAGGTCTGTAATCATCACGAAACGCCACGAAACCCTTCGGTTAGTTTCTCCCATCCCGACAATCATGGACTGACAAAAGGCGTGCACCAGGTGCACTCGAAAGGAATCGAGGCACCTGGAACCGGTGGACAGGGATCGGGAAAACATCGCAAGTCGAAAATCGGCAAAAGCAGCATAACCACCTTCGCACAATTGTTAATTTTGCGTGTCTGGAACAGGCAGGACAATCCGTGCCCGGTGACGAACGTAGTCAATACACTCACCCTGATTACTGAAGCTACGTGGCTGCGTAAACTTCATCCAGCCGTCGTCCTTACATTCGCTGGCATTGCTTGGCGGACCACATCGGCGTTCGTTATTCGGGATATTCACAGTTGTCGGTTGTCCCTGAGGGACGATGAAGGTGTTGTAAACTACTACATCCTCCGTGGCGCTGAGGTTTTTCGCTCGATGGACATGGCCATCAAGCTCCTCAAAGGCTTGCCCCGGGGTCAGCGTTTCCTCGCCGCCACATCCTTCCTCCACGGTCAAGGTACCGCTTTTTACGACGTTGAAGGCGTACCCGGGGTGATAATGCCATGCGAGTACCTCGCCGGGTTTGATAGTAAGTGTGCGCACAGTTACTGTGGCGGGCCCATCGAAGATTTCTGAATGCGGGATCGTTCCAACAGCAAGTATGACAGTGGTAGCCGCATACGCGATGACACCGAAAAGGCCGGCGCCAATACTGATCGCAATCACGAAGCGTCTGCTCATTGTTTTGATTTTCATGTTTGATCTCCTTTTACAAAGTTGACGTGGTGTTGGTTTTGCGGATGGACTTCGCAGCTCCAGAAGAGGTCTGTCAGGCTCCGAAGACTTAGTCATCAGCAGTTTGCGGTCCGGAGGCGGCGCACTATAATGTGCGGCATCTCAGATCTGATTAAGCTACTGGACGCCGAGAGACTTGCTCATTGAGGGTTTGGAAGTCCTTAAAGACCGCCAAAACTTCTCCAAAAGATTTCCAAGGAAGGCCGGTAGATCTCAGGAAGCGCCCGTATGCTCGAGCAATCCAGGCACATCTACGAATTCGGTCCCTTCCGACTCATTCCCGAAGAGCAGCAGCTCCTGCGGGATGACCAACCTGTACCGCTCACCCCCAAGTCGTTTGACCTGCTGGTAGTGCTCGTGGAAAACAGTGGCCACCTGATCGAAAAAGGTGAGTTGTTGAAGCGAATCTGGCCGGATAGTTTTGTCGAGGAAGCTAACCTGTCGGTGAATATGTCTGCGCTGCGGCGAGCATTGGGCGAAGGCCCGAATGAACATCAATACATAGAGACGGTTCCGCGCCGGGGTTATCGCTTCGTGGCGAGCGTGAAGAAACGCGGAAATGAGATCATCGAGCCATCTAGCACCGAATCACTTGAGGAAAACGATTACGATCGGCTCGATGGGGATGGCGGGGGACAGACTTCACCCGCATCACTACCTGCAACCTCACGTGCGCGCGTATCTCTTCACCGCTGGGTGATTGTTTTAGTCGGGCTGCCGGTGCTCTCAGCTTTGCTGCTGCTGGGGTTCAATGCAGGCGGATTACGTGAACGCTTGCTGAGCAGAGTGGGCCTGTTGGGGAAAGCCAATCCGGCACGTATTCAGTCAATAGCGGTGCTGCCGCTGGAGAACCTCTCCGGCGATGCTTCACAGGATTACTTCGCGGACGGAATGACTGATTCGCTGATCACCAACTTGTCCAAGATCGGCGCGCTACGGGTGAGTTCACGGCCATTGGTGATGCAGTACAAGGGCGCGCGCAAGCCGCTGCCGGAAATCGGCCGCGAATTGAATGTGGATGCACTGCTAATTGGTTCGGTGGTTCGCTCCGGCGAGCGAGTGCGAATCGCCGTGCAGTTAATCCATGCGGCCACGGACCGAAATGTATGGACTGACAGTTACGAGCGGGATCTCCGCGACGTGCTGGCATTACAGAAAGAGGTGACGCAGGACATCGTCGGCGAGATCAGGATAAAGCTTACGCCGCAGGAGCAGGTTCAATTCGGGAGCGTTCGTCCGGTCAACCCCGAAGCTTACGACTTCTATTTTCGTGGCCGGTTTTATCTCAACCGCCAAACCAAAGAAGATAATCAGGCTGCGATGACAGCTTTGGAACGCGCCGTTTCCATCGACCCCACCTTCGCTGCGGCTCATGCGGAACTGGCCCAGGCTTATGTTTGGAGGCTCTTTTTATTCGCGCCAGGGGAGAAGCAGTGGGCAGAGAAGGCTTTTGTCGCTGCCGAGAAAGCGCTTGCGTTAGATCCGGATCTAGCCGTGGCCCACCTGGCCCGTGGCCGTCTTCTCTGGACGCCTGCCAACAATTTCCCTCACGAGAAGGCAATTCAGGAATATCGCCGCGCACTTAGTTTGAACCCGAACCTGGATGAGGCGCGAAATCAGCTCGCGCTCGTCTATTGTCACATCGGGGCTTTCGACGAAGCGCTCCAGGAGTCGCACAAAGCGGTCACGATCAACCCGACCAATGACCTGGCCCAATTCCGAACCGGGCAGACTCTAAATCTCCTCGGGAAGTATGAAGAGGCGCTGTCCGTGCTGCGGAGCGTCCCTAAGGAAGCCAATCGGGAGTTGGTTGGACATCAGATTGTCTGGGCCCTCTTCAATCTCGGCAGGAAGGAGGAAGCATCCGCCGCAACTGAGCAATTCTTAAAAGACTACCCGGCGGACAATGGCGGTCTGTTTACCGGCCTGCATGCGGTCCTGGCAGCTTCAGCCGGACAAGAAAGCAGGGCTGAGGACGACATTAAATTGGCTATAGAAAAAGGAAAGGGTTTTGGCCACTTCCATCACACGGCCTATTACATCGCCTGTGCTTATGCGCTGATGAATAAACCTGAGCCGGCAATAAAGTGGTTGGAGGCGGCCTCTGACGACGGCTTCCCCTGTTATCCATTATTCGAGAAGGATGCGAATCTGAATAATCTGCGACAAAACGCCCGCTTCATTACCTTCCTGGCGAAGCAGAAAAAACAGTGGGAGTATTACCGGACGATTTTGTGATAAGTCCAATCTGTCTTTCTCTGTGCATCCTCAGTGTGCTCGGTGTCTCAGTAGTGAGTATTTCCCTTGTTAGATTCACCACCGAGGCACAGAGTTCACAGCGCGGCTTTCAGCACAAACGAAGGGAACGATCCACGAAAATACACGAAATAACAGTAACGAAAAAATTTCGTGTTCGTTCGTGTGATTTCGTGGATCGTGGGCCCGGTCAAAACCTTGCTCACAATACAAGAAATCAAACCTTTGTCTTACGAAATCTTTGGCTGAGATCTCTCAGTCAGATGCTTGGTAGTATTTTCCGTCACACTCGGTGGAATCATGTCTGCGAAGTCTGTCTGGTCCAGCAACTTTGCGGTTGACCTGGATTTGAATTCCCCCTGTGTCTCGGGCAAAGCCGCTTCGACTTCAGTTAGCGGGGCCCTTCGTTTCCACTGCTTCTTGAGCTGCTGGGTTCTGATGAACGTCTGAATGTGCCAGCCCCCAATCGCAAGTAAGAGGCTGGCCGTAACATAGATCAGCGGATGCGTGCTGGATCTGAATCCCAAAAAAGCATACAGCAAAATCGCCAGAGTAAAACTTGCGACTATAGTTAACAAACTCAGAACGGTGTTAGCTTTCAGATGCTCTTCAGGCGGACGCTCACGTTTGCTCCGTTTCGACAGATCGGGCAAGAAAATACCGCACTGCCGGCAGTAAGTTTCAGGCACTTGTTCGGCTTTTCCGCATCTTGGGCAAAACATATTAATCAAAACGATTATCGCGCCAGAAAGGTTTTAGTTTTAATTTCCTCGGTGCGACCTCAGACAATCCGCAGAGTTAGGGGAAGCAAACGACCTTCTCCGTTCGGAGGAGCGGAAGCGAGTTGCGAATTGCCACTCAAGCAGTTTCCGCTCCTCCGAACGGAGAAGGAGTTGTTTTGGGATGACGATCTATAAACATGTCGCCCCTAACGGGGCGATGACCCGTCGTTGATCCTAGGTGGCACCGACCGCGTTCTTTGGCAGGCTAGGTTTCGCCATATTTGACACGCGTGGCCTAACAGGTACCGTTACAGTCGAATGAAGTTCTTTCCAATGGATGGCAACGTCGGCCAATGGAACTGACAGCGCGAGGCAGGACCAGATGATTGCCTGAACAATTTCAACTCCCAGAGCTTCCCATCCCGTTACTCCCATAACAAAGCGCCCGGCAATGAAGACCAAAGCGATGGCATAACTGCGCGTGGCCCACTGGCGATGCAGCGCAATTTTGCGTTTGTATGCGAAGAGACCAGCGAAGGCAGTGGCCCCAATAAGCATGAAAGCATCCACCATGCCCAGAATAGTGAAGGAACGCGGCGCTCCCATACGCTCCTGGAAATACTGTATGTAGGCGCCGAGGGGCGCCAGTCCGAATGCCCCCAGCACATACATTCGTCCCATCACGCGATGCGCTTTAGTAAATCGCTGTCGCAGCCGATCGGAAAACTGGAACGGCGCGAACAGAAGTACTATGGCGCCGAATATACCGTGGACCAGCAACCACCACTTGAAGGGCGCGTAGCGTTGCCAGGCCGGATGCGACGAGTCGACCAGAAAGCGTTCATTGTGATACATCACATAGGTGCTCGCCACCGCAATCATTGAAAAGACCACATACTTCGCGTTGAGCTTCATCGGGGGACTCCTTCTCGTAATCTCTTGTGGTCAGCTGACGGATGACGGAGGACGGATGACCGCCGACCAATGACCGCCGACCGATCCAAGCACGCCGCCTCTTTCATTACCAAAGACCGTCAGGACTGCATGCTTCTTGTCTATTTGTTAACGCGAATCTCTGCGGACTTTTGGGTCACCAGAAGGAAAATTATTTTCGTCGGATGAACGGAAGGATGAGGTTTGCACAAGATCCGAAAATTAGACTCAAGTCTCCGTGCGACCTCCGTGAACTCCGTGTCTCTGTGGTGAATCTACTAAGGGAAACACCACCACAGAGACACAGAGCACACGGAGGATGCACTGAGAAAGTCAAGTTTTTTACTGACACGCGGGATTGTAGTCGTCGGGTCCGAACACCTGTCGAATTTCCGTCTCACCCTCCCAGCCAGGCCAGTGTTCCCGGTGAAGCTCCATGAATTTCACCGTGGCGTCGATCATCTTCTCCTTCGACTCCACCTCAAATACTGCGTAGCCGCCGACAACCTCTCTGGTCTCTGCGAAAGGGCCATCGATTACCGTGACTTTTCCCTTTGAGAGCCGAACGCGGTTACTCATCGCCGTGGGGGCCAATCCTCCGGCCTCCAACATCGTGCCGCCCTGCGAGGCGTCCTCGCTAAGTTTTGTAATAGCCTCCATAAGTTTCGGGGGTGGAGGGCCGGAATTCTCGGCTGATTTTACAAAGGTCATGAATCGCATCATTACATCTCCTTTTAGTGTGTAGTTGGTAGCCGGTGACTGCCGATCATAAAACGGTTTCAGTCCAGGCTCTACTTGTAAGTCGAACGAGGGATGACGAAATCGACATAGGAGAAAGGAAAAAGGGAAAGAGCTGGCCTTGCCCCGCTCTTTTTGCGAGTCTGTCGGGAAAAGAATGAGGTACGTGATTACAGGCGTAAGTACAACCTTTAGGTTGAGCCCGCGCCAACACGCAAGCTAAAAAGCTTGTACTACATACACCCGTAGGCAGCAGTAGCTCTTTCTAAGGCTTGCCGTTTTTGACTAACGTCTGCTCGAACCAATTCACGGTCGCGGCCATGGCGCGCTTCGCGTCTTCATCGCGAAACCCGTGACCAGCGCCGGGGATAGTGATGAAGTCGGTCTTGACATTATTCTTTTTTAAGGCGTCAAAGATAATTTGGCTATTGCTGATATTCACCAATTGATCTTTGTCGCCATGGATCAGAAGTGTCGGTGGATCGTCGGATGTGACAAAGACGATAGGCGAGAAGTCCGCCGCCTTTTCTTTCTCAAAATTCAAAGCGGGAAAACGATCAAGTACGGTGCCGCTGGGTGGGGGGTTCAAACCACGTGCTAGCGGCCGCAGATCGACCGGTGGAAAATACGCTACCACCGCCGCAACTCGATCGCTCTCTTTCATAAAATCTTCCTTTGCAGCCGGATCTCCATTATCCGAAGCCAGACCGACCATCAGCGACAGATGACCGCCGGCACTGCCTCCATAAACCCCGAGACGATTCGGATCGATGTCCCAACGTCTGGCGTTGTAACGAATGAATCGCACCGCTCGACGCACATCCGCAACGATTTCCGGAATCAGGTATTTCGGACTACCCCCGTGCCGGAGAGTGATTACAGTGAAACCCGCGTCAAGCAACTCCCGATACCGTGGGAGCGCCAAATCTGGTGGAACGTAGTTGGAAATCCAGCCGCCGCTAACCATGAAGATTATCGCCGCACCATTGGTACGCGTCTTGGGCTTAAAGATGTCGAAGGTCAGCGCCATCCCATCCTTGTGCCCATAGACTACATCCGGAATCACGTCGACTTTAGTTGAGGGGGTTGCGGGCTTTACCTGCGCAACCTGGCTGACTGTCAGAATCAAAAGAAGAAGTGCTGCGTACATTAATCTGCGCATTTAGTTGCTCCTCCGATATCAGTTCAAAAAAGGCATCGTGCGTCAGGACATGGCTCATGACGAATCACGGCACGTTGGACGGTCGCGCCTCGGCGAAGTAAACCGCGCTTGGGGCGTCTGATCGGGCCACCGCGATGTCCGGGAGACCGTTTCGGTCGAGATCGGCGATTGCGAATCCGTAGACGGTACCCTTGTTGTCGCCAAAGTGGACCGGTCGATAGTGGCGACCTGAACCGTCGTTGAAGTAGACCGTCGAGGGAGCTTCGACGTTGCCGACGATGACATCGATCTTTCCATCGCGGTTTAGATCGCTCACCGCGAGCGCGTATGGTGTCGCCTTACCTTTATCGATCGCCAGCCCCGCCGAAAAGGTGCCATCCCTCTGTCCAAAATAAATTGCGAGGCCTCGCCGTTCGTCGATCGCTACGATGTCGAGGAACCCGTCTCGATCGAGATCTGACGCCTCGGCCATGCGAATCGTCGCATCCGGCGGTCCGAAGGGCACTCGTTTGAGATTCGAAAAGGTGGCGTTGGGGCCGGCGAGGTAAACGTAACTCTGGCCGCCGTCGCGATGCGGAACGGCCAGGTCGATCAGTTTGTCATGATTGAAGTCTGCCGCGGTGATGGTGGTCGCGGATTCGTGAGAGAACGCGATGCAGTCTGCATCGAAGCGGCCTTTGCCATGGTTCAGACAAATGTAATTGGCCGGATGGTCGCTCCGATTGGCGACGATAATATCGGGCCGGCCATCGCGGTTGAGATCCGCCACGCCGGCGTTTCGAGTCTCCCACTCCGGCCGGCCGTAAGAGGATCCGAGTTGGAAGTGACCCTTCCCATCATTCAGATAAATGACCTTCGGATCCGGCGCGTCGCTGCTGAGCACAACATCCAAATCGCCATCCCGGTCGATATCAACCAGCCGGCCGGAATACGAGCGGTATGCGGTTTCGCTGAGATTGTAAGCGGACACGATGTGGCCACGGTCGTCGCCGAGAAAGACGCGGCTCTTCAAGGGCCAATGCCGTCCCTTGACCAGCAGAAGATCAAGATGGCCGTCGCCATTCAGATCACCGATGCTCACATTGGCCGAGGTTTCGGAGGTCGTTTCGAGCAAGAGGATGCGATCGTAGCGCGGGAAGATCGGCGAGCGGGCCACCGCGGTGATTTGCCCCGCGACGCTCTTGGTGGTTCGAGTGGCCGGCCAGCTAGTCAACAGGACGAAGGCGGAGAGGAATATTATCAGTGGAGATTTCACGGCATATTCGTACCTCACCTGACGCCAGGTTTCAATGTTCGCCGCAGTTCTTCACCCCTTACGAGGCTGCCGCGACATTCAAAAACTGGACTTTCTCTGCGCATCCTCCGTGTGCTCGGCGTCTCTGTGGTGAATATTTTTCTAGGCAAATTCAGCACGGAGGCACAGAGTTCACTGAGACTGCACAGAGGCTTGAGGCTCCTCCTTATTGAGCGCAAATGGAAAAGGGCCGCTCAACTCGAGCGGCCCCTTCGATCGAAATCTGCTGGATTGGTTTAGCGACCGCCGGTTGCGGCCACACTGGCATTGACTTGTTTCGCCTGGAATTGCTGCCAGTAGGCTTGAATGAAGTCAAGCTGCTTTCCATGACCGTTGCTGGTATAGAAATCATACTGCTTCATCTCAGCGTAGGCCTGGTCATAGTTCCAGTGATCGTGATTGAAACGATATACGGCACCCATGATTCCGGTACGATGCCGGCCGCCCGCGCAGTGTACGTAAAACTTACCTGTGGCTGGATCATTTGCGACTTTCAAAAACGCGCTTACCTGTTCAGCGCCCGGGTAAGCTTTGTCAACGATGGGAATGTTCACATAGCGCATCCCGGCAGCGACAACCGCGGGTTCTTCACGGTCTCTCGAATTGTCAGTCAAATCGATGACGGTTTTGATTCCCAGGGCCGCGAGGTTTTTAAAGTCCTCGGGTTTTGGCCGTGCGCCACGATAAAAATTGTCATCCATTTGTCCAAAGTTGCTGATCTTAATAGTAGGAAAACTGCTCTCCTTTGGCTTGGCAAAAGCGAGTGCGGAAAAGGTGAAAATAAGGGCGAGTGTTGCAATAACGGTCAGGGAAGACTTTCTAAATTTCATTCTTAAACTCCTCAAGTAATTTGACACAAGTTAATAGCCGTCGAGTTTTTTTAAGCTCGCAGATCCAAACTAAACTGTCGGGGGGGATTTACTTGATTTCCCGGCTTCCGGGGAACCAAAAAGGAAACTAGTTAACAACAATAAATACGCATCAAACAGTCGACAATAAGATTCAGAAATAGCTCATTTCGTTGCCAGAAAATCTTCCGGAATTGGTGTATCTTTTCGGTCGCTAAACGTCCCAATTGGTAGGTTTTGGGGGAACTATGAAATGGGCTTTTCATAAGCTCGATTTTGCTCTCAATAGCAGCTGGAATTCGCGGGTCTTGTGATTGCCAATTGCCGATTTCCGATTGCCAACTGGCTTTTGGCCAAATTACCAATCTGCATTCGGCAATCGGCAATCACAAGGCGTGGTGGTATTGACTTCACACCACCTCGTTGACCCTCACTCGGACTACTTCATTCGCTTACTTGGATGGTTGTACAAATAACTGGATTTGGACGAGCTTTCTGACAGATTCGCGAAGCTTCCGAAACCGCAAGGTTAATCAAAGCCAGGTCAATAAAAGGCCCAAAATATCCACTAAAAAGCAATTTGAGAATGAAATCTTCGATAAAGCGTTAACAGAATTCCTGCCCAGCCGTCTTTATTATTGGAGTTGCAAAATTATTAGGAGACTGCAATAAAAATGAAACCGAGCGAGGGGATTCGCGTTAATTAAATAAGGGGAGATAGTCATGTTGCAAATACACGCCAAAAATCTGGGGAATGTCGCCATCCTGTCTCTGCAGGGTCAAATCGTCACCGGTGAAACGGAGATTCTGCGCAATGCCGTGTCTGCCCTGTCAGAAGTCTGCGCAATCAAACTCGACTTGGCGCGGGTGACTACAGTGGATGCAGGGGGCTTGGGGGTGATGCTGGCGTTACGCGAGCAGGTTCAAGCTAAAGGAATGCGCCTCGAGCTGATGAACGTCAACAAGCGGGTGGTCATGGTGCTGAAACTCACGCGCCTTGATACTGTTTTCCAAATTACTTCCGGGGTCGAATACTTTCCCGCAGTTTTGAGTAACCAGCGAGCGGCTTCGGTAGCACATCGCGCGAAGCTGGCGCCGTGCGCCTAGCTCCTCAAGTCCGATTTGTAGGGGCGGCACTCCGTGGCCGCCCCTTCTTCGGCTTCCGTTCAACTCTACGAAGAATCATTCACAATGGGAGGGGTGGCCACGGAGTGCCACCCCTACAAATCCTACTTCGTGCTTGCCGACTCCTTTACGTTCGCGCCGGAGAGGTAGGCCTTTGCCTCCTCGATCTCAGGCCTGATGCCATCTGCATGGCGGGACAGCGCCATGAGCTCTCCGTAGTAAGTCCTGGCCTTCTTCCGATCTGATGCGAGATTAGCCGCACGCGCCGCGCCATAAAGTCCATTGAATCGATTGGGCGCGCTGCGAAGCGACGTCTCGAATTCCTGCAGGGCGGCGGTCGGTTGTTTAAGCTCCAGCAGTAGCTCGCCCAGTTGCTCACGCGCTGGAAGAATTGCCCCGGGCGTAACGGGATGTTTCTCAGTCGCGTCTTCCAGGTCTGCTGCCGCGCGCATGATTCGTAGCGACTCTTCGTTCCGCCCTTCGGCGCGTGCCAGCCAGGCCGACGCAACCTGATGCTGGATCTCAACCTGCCTGGCCCAATCGTAATCACCTTTGGCGATAACCAACGCTTCTCGGATCGCCGTCAATTTCTCGACCTCCTGGCGGGCCGAAGCGGTGTTGCCGGTGCGTGCAGCCCCAATCGCTCGCGCAAAATGAATGTGGGCTTCGGCCCACGGGAAGTGCTGCCAGGGGAATGCTCCCAGACTGCCTGCGTGTAATTCCAATCCAGCCGCTTCATCCCATCGTCGCCGTTCAAGGGCAAAGCGTGCCGGGATTGCCGCGGCAGCATAGGCCACCTTGAAACTCTCCGGCTCAACTCTCTGAATCTTGTTCAACTCATCGAGCACACCCGCCGCCTGTTTATCCTGCGCGGCTTGCAGGTAGGCATAGGCCAGATAGTCCATTGCATGAAGCTGTTCATCCCAGGCTCCGGGCAAATGGTTTCTCACGGCGTGGTCCTTTGCCGACGCCCGAGCGTCGAGGTTTGACTGGATCGCTTCCTGCCACAAGCCCAGCCGCGTGAAAATGTGTGAAGGCATATGTTGCGCATGCGCCGACGCGGGTGCGAGCTTCGCATAGCTGCGTGCGGCAGGCAGCGCGAGTTGGGCCAACGCCGGAAAGTCGTAGCTGTGAATGATGTAGTGAGTGACCCCTGGATGCTGCGGCTCCTGCGCCAGCACGCGGTTTAGAATTTGAGCGGCTTCTTTTTCACGCGCGTAGCTCTTGTCATTCGACATCATTCCCGTCGCGATGAGCGTCAGCGCATAGAAGACGCCGGCCTCACGGTCCGCCGGATTGCGCCGGTGAAGTTGCTCCATCGCGTTGCTGTACGCGAACGTCCGGGTTTTATGATCAAGTTTGTCGGAGTCCCGGAAGAAAACCTCTATCGCCGCGATGTAATCTCGCTCACGCTGAGTGCGTGCGCCTATGGCTTTGGCTTTTTCCACCGCGCTCGCCGCCTTCTGCAACTGGGCCGCGGTTGGCGGGGCCCAGAGCGGATGGTAGTTGCTCATCGCGATGCCCCAATAAGCCATGCCGCAACGCGGGTCAGTGACACTAACTTCGGCGAACGCCTTTTCAGCCTCTTCATACTCAAACGAATGGAGCCAGGCGACTGCGCGATTGAATTGCCTCCGGGCCGGCGGTTTGCAGGAGACTGTGAAGTTGACCCGCCCGAGCTTTTCTGAAGAATCGTGCATGTGGGTGTGCTGGCCCTGGTGTTCGTCTTGCGCACTGGCGGAGTTGGTCTGACAAAGGAAGCCCACGATAAGGGCGGCAGTTGATAATTTGATGACCAGAAGAATGCGTTTCACGGGTTCGTCCCCTTTCACGGGAGGCAGAATGACGAGCAGGCGGTTGAGTTTTCTATCGGCAACGGCGCGATGGCCGATCAGCTTTTATGATAAAGCCGGCGGCCATGTCAATGACTGTTACTTCGCCCTTCCCGTTCGTGTGATTTCGTGGATCATGCTTTTCTACGGGACAGCCAAATCTATCCGCAGATTACGCCGATTACGCAGATTCGAAAACAATCCGCCAGTTAGCTGGCGCGCCTAACTTCCAGCAGGTTTTCCGTCCTCATGTTGTCTGTAATCTGCGTAATCGGCGAAATCTGCGGATAGTCTTCGCTGCGATACTTTATGCCATTGCCCGCTTACGCGAGCTGGAGGACATGACCGCTCGCGATCTCGGTTACTTCTCATCTAGAATCTTTTACAAGAATATCAACTGACAACACGTAAAGGGGCTTTAGGCTTTCACCCGCTCGCGGGTTTAATACTTTGCTGTAGCGAAAAGAGATGAGTGAAAAAGAGCCGACACCACCGACACGCGGCGCCGAGCCGGATGACATGTTTCCCACGCTGACGCCCGCCCAAAAAGCACGGGTTACTAACCACGGCACAGTGCGGCAGGTCCAGCCGGGCGAGACTCTGATTGAAGTGGACACCGTGGGGAATAAGTTCTTCGTGGTTAACTCCGGCCAGCTCAATATTCTCAGGGCCTCCGGCAACACAGAGGAAATCGTGGCAGTTGTGCGACCGGGAGCGTTTACCGGCGAACTCAATGTCCTCTCCGGCCGGCGGGCACTCGTACAAATTCGTGCCGCTGAGCCAGCCGAAGTTATCGAGATTAGTCGCGACCAATTGCTATCGTTGATTCAAACCGACAGTGAGTTGAGCGACATTTTTCTGCGCGCTTTCATCCTCCGAAGGTTGGAGCTGATCACGCGTGGGATCGGAAATGTTGTACTTATCGGGTCGGTCCATTCTCTTGACTCGCTCCGCATAAAGGAGTTTCTGACGCGTAACTACCAGCCCTATTCCTACATCGATCTTGACCGTGACGCCGAAGTTCAGGAGTTGATGGATCGTTTCAGTGTCACCGCCACAGATCTGCCGGTGATGATCTGTCGTGGCAGACTGGTGCTGCGGAACCCAACCAACCAGGAAATCGCAGACTGCCTGGGTTTCAACGAGGGAGTTGATCAAACACACGTGCGCGACCTGATCATTGTGGGCGCCGGTCCGGCGGGCTTGGCGGCTGCAGTGTACGGAGCTTCAGAGGGACTGGACGTCCTGGTGCTGGAATCCAACTCTCCGGGAGGACAGGCTGGTTCGAGCTCGAAGATCGAAAACTATCTGGGTTTTCCCACAGGTATATCGGGGCAGGAGCTGGCGGGGCGGGCAAACACGCAGGCGCAGAAGTTCGGGGCGCAAATGTTGATTGCGAAAGATGCCAAAAGGCTGGCCTGCGATCGCAAGCCCTACGCAATCGAGATGAGCGACGATCAGAGAGTACCGGCGCGCGCGGTCGTAATTGCGACTGGCGCGCAGTATCGCAGACTGCCGCTGGAAAACCTGTCGCAGTTTGAAGGCGCCGGTGTGTATTACGGCGCCACCCACCTGGAGGCACAGTTGTGTGGTGGTGAAGAAGTAATTGTAGTGGGTGGAGGAAACGCCGCCGGTCAGGCAGCCGTTTTCCTGGCTCAAACAGCGCGCCGCGTTTATATGTTAGTGCGATCCGGCGGGCTCCGGGAGAGCATGTCCCGATATCTGATCCGGCGAATCGAGGAGAGCGATAAGATTGAACTGCGCATACACACAGAGATCACGGCGCTCGAAGGGAACGATCATCTCGAGCGCGTGCAATGGCGGGATAATCAGACGACGACGTTCGAGACTCACAATATTGGTCATGTCTTCTCAATGACCGGAGCTATTCCCAATTCACACTGGCTCGACGGCTGTGTTGCCGTCGATCATCAAGGATTCATCAAGACCGGCTCGGATTTGTCGCCCGAAGAGTTGGTCGCTGCGCATTGGCCGCTCGCGAGGGCCCCTTTTCTTCTTGAAACCAGTCTGCCGGGCGTGTTCGCGGTCGGCGACGTTCGGGGCGGGAATATCAAGCGGGTGGCGTCGGCGGTTGGTGAAGGATCGATTGCGGTTGCCTTCGTTCATCAGGTGCTTAACGAATAGGAGAACACGATGGTTGAAGAAGCTTGCTCTCATATAGCCGAGATTACGAACGTCAAACATCCGAAGCGGCTGGAATGCGAGGAGTGCATAAAGATCGGCGCCCGGTGGGTGCATCTGCGAACCTGTCAGACATGTGGGGCGACGTTGTGTTGTGACGACTCGCCGAATCGCCACGCAACCAAGCATGCAAAAGCGAGCGGTCATCCGGTAATTGCCTCAGCCCAACCCGGCGAGCGTTGGCTTTACTGTTATCCCGATGACGCGTTTGCCGAGTATTGAGGACAGGGGCAGGAGGCGGGAGGCAGGTGCAGAAGAAATATAGGACCTATATGTCCTATAGGGCCTATATCTATTCTGCACCTGCCACCTGCCTCCTGCCACCTGCCTCCTGCCACCTGCCTCCTGCTTTCTGATTCCTAGTAGTCCTCCCAACGGCCGGCTGTGGTTAATAGCGGTCAGGTCTGTGGTAGCCAACATTATCCACATCTCTTAAGCGTCATAGGATCAGCCCGTACTAAAAAGAGGGCCCTTGCCCTCCAACCCGACTGTTTGGAGCTGATTCAATGACGACTAACAAAATCAAATTCAATGTGCGATTTATCTGCCTGGCGCTGATTGCGATAGCAATTCTCTGCTCTTCCGCCTCCTCGCAGACTAAGGATGACAGTGACGACAGAACCCTTTCCCCATACTTCGTGGTGAAAGGTGATCCCAACGTGGATCACTTACCTCTGAAGGACACGCGGGTTGAGATAGCTGTTTCAGGAGTTATCGCTGATGTGAAGGTAGTGCAAACCTATCGAAATGAAGGTTCACGCCCAATCCATGCGTCTTATGTGTTTCCGGCATCCACTCGCGCTGCGGTTTACGCGATGCGGATGCGAATTGGCGATCAGATTATTGTTGCCAGGATCAAAGAACGGGAGGCAGCAAAGCAGGAGTTTGATGCGGCGAAGAAAGACGGTAAGAGCGCCTCTTTGTTGGAGCAAAATCGGCCAAATGTATTTTCGATGAGTCTGGCCAACATCATGCCCCAGGATCAAATTGAAATTGAGTTGCGATATACCGAATTGCTGGTGCCCACGGATGGAGTTTATGAGGTGGTCTATCCGACGGTGGTTGGGCCACGATATTTGTCGCAGCCGGAGTCTTCGGCGCCGGCTGAAGACCACTGGGTTAAGAGTCCATATTTTCATCAAGGTGAGAAACCCACCAGCTCGCTCCACATTTCAGCCAGGATCTCGGCCGGGGTCCCGATCCAGGACTTGAGCTGTACGTCCCATCAGATTTCTCCGCAATGGCAGAGCCCCAACATCGCGCAACTGACGTTGGACGATGCGGATCCATTCCAGGGAAATCGCGACTTTGTTTTGCGCTACCGTTTGGCGGGAAATCAAATCACTTCCGGTCTGCTTCTTTTCCAGGGTGAAGACGAAAACTTCTTTCTTTACATGGCCCAACCACCACAGCGAGTGACGAGTGAGGACATACCCGCTCGAGAATACATTTTTGTGGTTGACGTCTCGGGCTCGATGGATGGATTTCCCCTGAATACTTCCAAGCAACTCTTAAAGGACCTGATTGGACGGTTGCGCCCGACGGATTTGTTCAATGTAGTCTTATTTGCCGGCGACTCATCGGTGCTTTCCGAAAAGTCGCTCCAGGCAAACCAGGAAAACCTCGCGAGCGCAATTCGTCTACTGGAACAACAGCGTGGCAGCGGCGGCACTGAGTTGCTGCCGGCGGTCAAGCAAGCTATGAGTCTTCCCCGCGAAGCAAACATCTCGCGCAGCATCGTGCTGGTAACGGATGGTTACATTTCAGGAGAGCAGGGAGTTTTTGATTACATTCGCGAAAATCTTAATCAATGCAACGTGTTCTCGTTTGGGATCGGGTCATCAGTAAATCGTTATCTGATTGAAGGTGTGGCGAAAGCGGGAATGGGCGAGCCCTTCATCGTGACGAATGAGTCGGAAGCGCCGGCAGTTGCAGCCCGATTCCGTGAATACATTCAGAGCCCTGTCTTAACCGATATTCAGATCAGGTCAAACGGTTTCGACACCTACGATGTTCACCCCGGGCACCTTCCTGATCTACTGGCTCAACGCCCGGTAATTCTTTTCGGCAAATGGCGCGGACCAGTAACCGGAAGTTTTGAGCTGCATGGAAAAACAGGGCGGGGAGACTATGCCGCCAGTTTGGATGTTGCCGGGATCCAGCCTGATGAGGGCAATCGGGCCCTGCGATACTTGTGGGCCCGCTCCCGCATTGGTGAGTTGTCAGACTACGGATCCAGAAATGTATCTGCGGAGAGAGTTAAGGACATCACTTCCCTGGGTTTGAAGTACAACTTGCTGACTCAGTACACATCATTCATTGCCGTTCGCGAAGAGGTCAGGAACCCGACAGGTTCGGCGAACGACGTGAAACAACCGTTGCCGCTGCCCCTGGGCGTTAGCGACCTGGCAATAGGTCAAGGCACTGAGGCCGGAAGTGAACCGGAGCTGGTGTGGTTGATAACGGTGTCTTTGGCGCTTGCGCTGATCATGATGGTCCGTTGGCGTCGGCGATCACATTCACACCCGGTTTCAACCAGGTGAGAAAGGGCCGGACCCCTTCGGAGTCTGTCGGGAAGAGAAATGATTGAAATGATTACAGGCCGTATAGAGTACAAACTTTAGGTTGCGCCTGGGCAAACACGCAAGCTAAAGCTTGTACTCTATGCACCTGTAGTCAGCACCAGCTCTTTCCGACGGGCTGGAACGGAGGCGAAGGCGCGGTGGATCAAATGAGCAAACTTTTTATGAATCGGAAGTTTAACTGGATGCGCAACGCGCAGCTCGCGGTGGTTTTGCTTTGCGCCGCCTTAGTCAAGCTCTACTACTCAACCGCCAGCGTCAACCAGTTGCGCTGGATCCTCGCGCCCACAACTTTCCTGGTCGAGATGATAAGCGGGACACGCTTTGAATTTGAATCGCATGCAGGATACATGAATGACGATCGCAGTTTCATAATTGCCGCCTCATGTGCCGGGATCAATTTCCTGATCACATCGTTCCTGATGCTTTCGCTAAGCAAACTCTGGAAAGATCGATCGCCAGACGCTACGCGTAAACTTCGCTGGAGATTCATCCCCGTCGCCGGGATGTTTGCTTACCTTGCGACCCTGGTTGCTAATACAGTGCGCATTTCGACGGCGTTGCATCTGAACCGGATGCCGCCCGAAATTAGCTGGTTGAATCCAAACCAACTGCATCGATTCGAAGGGATTTTTATCTATTTTGGATTTCTGCTGTTGTTGTTTATGGTTAGCGAAAAGTTGACTTCGGAAGCACCCTGGACATCTCAATCCGCGTCGTTTAGAAAGCGGACTTGTCCGCCCGGCGGGGCCACAAGTGGCCTCTCTAAACGGACCTTGGGGGATGACTGTCAACGGACCTTGGGCGAGAGCGGCTTTCTTAGGCAATCTCTCTTTCCGCTGCTGGTCTATTACGGAACCACTTTAGGAATTCCAATCGCGAATGGCGCTTACCGGCAGGGGAGTAGTTTCTGGGAGCATTCGCTCTATGTGTTACTCACTCCTTTAATACTAATTCTCCCGCTCGTCACTTTCCGGTTTTTTAGATACCAGCTGGCTCAGAGAAGGCGTCAAGTTTGAGATAAGAGCTGCCTGGCTTAGCGGGCACCGGTGACCGAGAGGAGGGGCTACCAGCTGGTGGCTGGTTTGGTTGTCTTGCTACCCTCAACCTGATCAATCTGCTCGACCAACTTTTCAGGGTTCGTGGGCTGCTCCAATACTCTGGCGTGTGAATCATGAGCAATGTCAGCACCCACCTTGACTGCGATCTGTTGCAGCAGGGTGAGCATCTGAGTGTTTTCCTGTTCGGACAACAGATTGATCTGAAGATCGAGGTGGTTACGCTTTTCGTTTACTCTGGTATCGTGATTCTGGCTGATAAGAATAAACGTCGAAAGGAAAATTGCTTCGAGAGAAACCACCAGGGTAAGAAACGTAAAAGGAAAAGGATCGACGTGTCTGGTTCCAGGCATCAAATTGAAGGTAATCCAACCTCCGAACCAGAGCACATGCACCCACACAAAAGTCATGCTACCGCAGAAGCCGGCAATAACTTCTGCGATCCGGTCGGTGCGAGTGCGTTGTTCTCTGGCCGCCGCCTCCAACTTTAGAACTGTCTCGACGTTTTTCTGGGTCAACTCCTCAACAGATAAGAGCCTCTGGCGATGGCTGCCACTATCTGAACTCATCTGCGTATTCATCATTATTATTCCTTTGAAAAGGAAGAAGGGCGAGAGGCCTTTGCCCGTCGCCCTGCTCCAGTTGTTCGGGACAATCTCTGTCCCAGTTCCTGGCTAGTTATTGCCGTTGCCAGTCTTTATTAAACAGTCTCCCACGTGCATTCGCACTCGTTTCGATTGTAGGCCGTGTCGTGGGGCCACGTGGCAATGGCTATGCCGCGTTTGAACTGCGTAGGGGTTCACTGGAGTGTGGTGATTCCTGTTGCGCTGGTTCTATAGTGTTCGCACCAACCATCGTGCTGTTATTGGACTCACCTGACAGCGTTGATTCGGTCACGAGAGACCGGTGCAACAACTCTGTTAATTGTTCTCTTTTAAGTTTACCTTCCAGCGTCGCCGACTAGAATTGGTACATGCGACAAGGCGACTTGCTAACTTAGAATCTTGAACTTATGAGACGATAAGACCCTGAAGAGGAACAGGGAGACGTTTGGGCATGGGCAGCGTCGCGAGACAGATCGAGAGCAAGGCGTCGACTTCGAAATCAAAAACCGCGATCATCGCGGCAATCGTTGGCAATCTCGCTATCGCGGTTAGTAAGTTCGTGGCGGCGGGATTTACCGGCAGCGCCGCCATGCTCTCGGAGGCGATTCACTCGGTCGTGGACACGGGAAATGGCGGGCTGATGCTTCTCGGTGTCTACAAAAGCCGCAAGCCTGCCGACTCCGACCACCCCTTCGGTCACGGGCGCGAACTCTACTTCTGGACGCTCATCGTTGCCATTCTGGTCTTCGCTGTTGGGGGCGGTATGTCGACCTACGAGGGCATTACTCACCTTGCTCACCCAAGCCTGCCGGAAAATCCTGGGTGGAGTTATGCGGTGCTTGGGTTGGCCTTTATCTTTGAAGGCACTACCTGGTATTTCGGCTGGAAAGCCTTTAGCGCAGAAAGGAGAGGCAAAGGTGTTCTGGAAACGATTCACGATACTAAAGACCCGACCAGTTTCTCCGTGCTGCTCGAAGATTCGGCGGCCCTGCTCGGATTGATCTTCGCCTTCCTCGGCATCTTCCTCGGCAGACAGCTGGGTCTCACTTACCTTGATGGCGCGGCATCGATAATCATCGGTCTGCTCTTATGCATGGTGTCTGTGTTGATGGTCTACGAGAGCAAGGGTCTGCTGATCGGTGAGGGGCTTGATCGCGAGACGCTGAAGTCTTTGCGCGTGGTGGTGGAAGCGGATCCGGCGGTTGAACGGGTGCAACACCTTCACACGTTGTACCTGGGCGCGCACGAAGTGCTGCTCACAATCGAACTCCGCTTCCACAGCACCATCTCCGCCCTCGAGGTGAGACAATCAGTCGCACGCTTGAGGGAATCAATTCGAACCAAACACCCTGACGTGACCCGCGTCTTCTTTGGCGCCGCATCGATCAGTGGAGATAGCCACCCCGAGTGAGTTGGGGAAAACTTAGACTATTTGAGTTGATCCGGGTGGACGAAGAAGCAGTGACGCCCAAACTCAAGAACCGCACCAGCGCAGGACTCTTGGGACAAACCCAGGAAGTGAGTTAATTTGTGACGATTAAGCCAAAGGAAAACCCCAATGCAAAGACTTTGTTCGATCGCCGCCTTGATTTTCTCGACCGTGTTTGCTGCGTCAGCGCAGGCTCCGGCGCCTTCCCTCCGGTCATCGACTGAAATCGAGCGCCGGGTCGACTCCATACTTAACCAGATGACACTCGCCGAGAAGCTTGATCTGCTTGGAGGCGTCGACGGCTTTTTCATTCGCGACGTTCCGCGTCTCAACTTGCCGCGACTGAAGATGGCTGACGGACCCGTCGGCGTCCGCAATTTTGGACCAGCGACGGCGTTTGCCGCAGGCGTAACTCTGGCCGCTACCTGGAATCCCTCGCTGGCGCAGCTGGTGGGGACCGAGCTCGGACGTGACTCTCGCGCCAAAGGAGTGCACTTCCTCCTGGCCCCCGGCGTCAACATTTACCGCGCTCCAATGAACGGACGCAACTTTGAGTACTTCGGCGAAGATCCTTTCCTCGCCTCGCGCATTGCCGTCGGTTACATCAATGGCGTACAGAGCCAGGGTGTGAGCGCGACAATCAAACATTTCCTGGGGAACAATTCTGAGTTTGATCGCCACAATACGGATTCAATCATTGACGAGCGGACCATGCGCGAGATCTACCTGCCCGTCTTCGAAGCCGCAGTTAAGGAAGCCCGCGTCGGGGCCATCATGGATTCCTACAACCTGACCAACGGCCGGCACATGTCGCAGAACAAGTATCTGCTCACCGATGTAGTGAAGAAGGAGTGGGGCTTTGATGGCCTGATCATGTCCGACTGGTCCGGAACTTATGACGGTATCGAGGCAGCAAACGCAGGTCAGGATCTCGAAATGCCTTCGGGCTTACATATGAACCAGCAGATTCTCAAGCCTGCGATTGAACAGGGCAAGGTTTCTGTCGCTATCATCGACGACAAAGTGCGCCGCATCCTGGGCACGGCGATGCGCTTTGGCTGGCTCGATCATGATCAGACTGCGCTGTCTATTTCCCGCTATAACCCGCGAGGCCGCCAGGTGGCGCTCAACGCCGCGCGTGAAGGCATCACGCTGCTGAAGAACGATGGTGGTCTGTTGCCCCTGAATAAGACGAAAATCAAATCCATTCTAATAATTGGTCCATCAGCCTTCCCGGCCGTTCCCGTTGGCGGCGGCAGCGCCGAAGTGCAACCATTCGCAGCCATCAGTTACCTGGAGGGTTTGAGTAATTATCCGGGCGCCGCATTTCAGGTGTATTACGACCGCGGCGTGCTCCCGTACGCCGATTTGGCGAACGCAACCAATTTCACTACGTCTGAGACGAACGGGAAAGCGGGATTGACGGCAGAATACTTTGACAACTTAGACCTGAAAGGGACTCCCACGATCACCCGCACCGAAGAGCACGTCGATTTCGGGACCGCTGCGCGCTTGCTGTTCCCGGAGCAGACGCTTTCGTCACGTTGGACCGGTTATTACACCCCGCAGGAGTCAAGTTCCTACGACATCTTCGTGCAAACGACGAGAGAAGTCGGCGGCTCTTATCGTCTTTACGTTGATGACAAACTCGTCCTGGA
>Ga0070697_100000210_pt1 | contig 47762 bp, 39 predicted proteins | sample KBSK1501metaG_FD_65475 | JGI IMG/M metagenome (GOLD analysis project Ga0070697, IMG submission 65475) | Corn, switchgrass and miscanthus rhizosphere microbial communities from Kellogg Biological Station, Michigan, USA - KBS K1-50-1 metaG | ecosystem: Host-associated > Plants > Roots >... | reverse complement strand
TCTTCCATAACACTGCTCGTTTTCCATGGCATGCGCTTCTTTTACACGCAATTGCCAAAATTCCAGCAGTGTCAGGGATGCTCCCGGTCTGTTCTGTCAGGGATGTGCCCGGTCTATACCTCCAACCTCCTCCACCCCCCTCCCTTGTTTTTTGTAAGTGTTGATTCTAAATAGCTTAAGTTTTCTGTAAGTTGATTAGAATCAATATTTGTGGGCCATGGTGTAAGTGTTGATTCTAATGAGCTTACGATTGCACCAGAGCTGTGCAGAATTGCCTCGCGAATCAGCACGAGAATCGGATGGAGACTCGTACTCCAGTTGCGGGGACCAGCACAAAAACAAAAACGGCAGCCGATGGCTGCCGCAGTCCAAACATATCCCTAAAAAGAATGATAATACGGAGCGAAAGCCCGGTCAATAAGAAAATGGGGATGGGCCAGTTTCCGATTACGCGGGTGGTCTCAATGGGTCGACGCAACACTCAGGTAGAACCCGATTTGCATTGAAAACAAAGGCCAAATCGCTCGCTGGGGTTAGGTCAGCCGGAACACTACCCTGGCTAGGTTTTGACCGAGTACAGCCAAACGGATCGCTTCTCCCGGGGAAGCATTGTCGAATCAACAGATTGGATGGTATTGCATCGACCGGTTGAGCTGGCAGCACTAATCGGAAAAGTGAAATCGGCCCAATCCTCAATGTCTCAATGTCCGGTTATGCGACTTAGCAGGAGTCTTCGCCAAAGAAGCGCGCATGGGAAGTTGCATCAAGTGGAAACTCTGGTCCACTGAACAGCACATCGGGCACACGAGTCGGATCCTGGGCAATCAAAGGCAGCACCCGTGCGCGGCGAGCGTCAGCTTCAGGTCCGAGCCGCTGAAATACATCATAAAACCAGCCGCTGACTTTCTTCACGACGCTGTAATCTGCGTCATGGCGCTGCGCGTAGCGGTTCGCGGCTGCATCCCAGTCCGTTCCAGCGAGCAACTCATCAGAAAGGACTCTCGCGTCTCGAAAAGCAAGAGAGAGCCCCTGTCCCCAAGAGGGATCGTTAGAGGAAGCTGCGTCGCCAGCCAGAGCGACCCCGTCAAGGTAGGGGTGCTCCACCCAAACATCTGCACATTCAAAAGACGCCAGAGGCCCTGCTGGTTTTGCGTCACCGAACGGGATTGCCTTTCCAGCCGTAGCTGTGAACATCTGTTTGAACCGGGCGAAATCTCCTTCACCCTGAAGACGTGAGCATTTTTGGGGATGAAATCCGAAATACGCGCGCGCCCGATCTCCCCGTTGAGGAAATAAAGCAGCTACAGCGCCGGTCGAAACGTCATTGGCGACGTATGCCACGGAGTGATCCACCTCAGTCGGGAGGCCACTCAGCCAGACGCCACTTAGCAACAAAGGAATGGAGCCCCGCTGCACCTTAAAGCCAAGTTGAGCGCGCAACGCTGGACTGCGACCGGGGCAGAGTACCACGAGGCGTGCCTCGAATTCGGCCGGTTGCCCAGCGCCTCCAACCATCACCTTTGGCCGTCGGCCCGGCAGAACTTGTCGTACGGTCACGCCCCGGCGCACCTCTGCACCCGAAGCCGCAGCTAGCGTAAGCAACTTCTCCTGCATATCCGGGTGGTACATGCCCCACATTGCCTCGGCGGGTATGGTCGTGGCCACAAGATCGCGCCGAAATGCGCGCTCGCCGTTAATGCTTTGCTCGAACCAGCGCAGCTCTGCCGCAGCTAGTCCAAGGGACTGCGCGACACCGAGCTTACGTGTTTCCGCCACGCCCCATGGCTGCAACGACTCGCCTCGAATGCGATCACGAAATTCCGTTTCTCGTTCAAGCACGAGCACCCTCGCTCCGTCTGCAGCCATTCGCCGAGCCAACGAGGAACCAGCTACGCCTCCACCCACCACAATCAGGTCGAAATTCATACTCTCCCCGCAGAATCGATCTTCGCCCTAGACGAGAGACACAATCGGCCGTGATTATATCCCGTGAATAGCGTCGTGAAGTAAGGTCACCCCCAACTCCTGGTGCGCTAACCGGAAACTGACACATCGGTGTGAAAATGGCAACACTCTGAAGCTAGGGCGTTGACCTTCGTGACTCGGCGGAGAGCGTTATTTGCTGGAGAGGGCGAACTGGTTGCCGTCGGGGTCTTTGAAGACGCTGGTCGAGCCCCAGACTTCGGTCTTGGGTTCGACGATGAACTGCACGCCTTTGGACTTCAGGATTTTAGCGGTGGCGAAGAGGTCGTCGCACCAAAAGGCGATGGACTGGAATTGGCCAATGCGGTTTTCGTGGCCTTCGGGGGTGAAGAGAGCCAAGCCGGAGTCGGCGCCCGGGATCAGGAGTTCGATCCAGCGCTGGGTTTCGGTGAAGGCTTGATCGGTGATGACTTTGAAGCCGAGGGCTTCGGTGAAGAACTTCAGGGAAACATCCTGATTGCGAACGGGAACGCTTACGAACTTGATGCCACGAATCATGACAATCTCCTTAGTAAAACTATCGAGAAGATATCTTGTGGCAGCGGGGAGTTGCAATCAGCCAGGCGTTACTATATGAATGGCTGGTATAGCTATGATCCCGCTGGACGATTACGTCATTGATGTGCTGATGCGCGATCTTGTCGGGCATGACCGGAGGCCGGTGTGCTATCTGGTGTATTTGTGGCTGGCGGCGGAGCAGGGGCGGAAGAATGCGGCTGTGGAGATCAGTTACCGAGAGTTGGCCGAGAGCATTGGGGTGTCGAAGAGTTCGGTGCAAGGGGCGGTGAGTTGGTTGGTGCGGAGGAAATTGCTTGGGGTTAGCAAGGCTACCGTGACGGCGACGCCCAGTTATTCCGTGTTTTGTCCGTGGAGGAAGATTGCAAATCGGGAAAAGGTAAAACGGGAGCAGGGACACGGATGAATCACGGAGGGCACAAAGGACATGGAGAAGAAAAAAAAACAGGGCACGATGTATCGTGCCCCTACGAGGAAAAGACTTAGGAGCGGAAGAGGACGGATTCGCGCTGGAAGGTTTTGACGGCGATGAAGATGGCGACGGCGGCGTAGACGCAGGTGGAGGCGAAGATGACGGCGATGGAGTTCCAGTGATAGGTGCCGGTGATGATTTCTTTGCAGATGAGGCTGGTGTTGAGGATGGGGATTAGGGCGAGCTTGGGAGTGAGCTCGACGCCGGGGAGGACGCTGGCGACGGCGGGAATGACGACGATGAAGGTCATGGGCGTGAGATAGCTTTGGGCTTCTTTGTAAGTTTTGGCGAAGAGGGCGACCGTCATTAGGACCGCGGAGAAGAGAACGGAAAGCGGGAGGGCCATCAAGAACACGGCGACAACCGAGGTGAGGCCGAGGTTCATGTGGATGCCGGCACGCGAGGTGTTCGCAGAGTTTGAGAGAGCATGACCCATGTAGGCGAAGGAAAGGCCCATGGACGTGACGGAGAGGATTACGGTGGTGAGTGAGGCGGAAAAGACGAGGAGAAATTTTCCGAGGACGAGATCGAGGCGAGAAACGGGGCTGGAGAGAATGGTCTCCATGGTGCCGCGTTCTTTTTCGCCAGCGGTGAGATCGATGGCGGGGTAGATGGCGCCGGTCATGGAGAGGATGATGACCATATAGCCGATCATGCTGCCGATGCTGGCGCCGCCGACTTTCTCGGGCGGAGCGACGTTGTGCTGTTTGGTGTCGAAGGGAGCGATCAGGGAATCGGGGAGATTTTTTGCTTCAAGGCGCTTTTTGACGAGGTCGTCGCGATAGGCTTTTAGAGATTTTTCAACGTGCTCGGCGCCAAATTCCGATTTGAGTTCACCTTCGTAGTAATGAATTTGGATGGTTTGGGGAGTGCCCTTATCGAGAGAAGACTGAAAACCTTCGGGAATCTCCACTGCGGCACGAATTTGTTTCTCCGAGATTTGGTCTTTCCAGTTGTCCACGTAAGGAACAACTTCGACATCCTTGTTGGCCTTTAAAGCATCGACGACGGCCGGGGAATCTTCGCCGTGAATGATCATGATTTTGGGAACTTCTTTTTTGGCGCCGCCGATTAAAACGGCCGAGAGCGAAATCATGCCTGAGATCAGGATCGGAAAAGCAAGGAGAGGGACGAGGACCGTGGAGATGAGGGTGCGGCGGTCGCGGAGCCACTCGGTGAGTTCCTTGCGATAAACGACGCCTACGGCGTGAAGGTTCATGACGATCAGGCCTCCGGGTTGGCGAGCGGGCCAACGACTTTGACGATAATTTCTTCGAGATTGTGTTCGTTGTGTTTGGCGCGGAGCTCGGAGAGGGTGCCTTCTTCGAGAAGCTTGCCGCCGTGGATGATGCCGATGTGGTCGCAGAGGCGTTCCACTTCGCTCATGATGTGCGTGGAGAAGACGACGGTTTTGCCGCGGTCGCGACAGTCGGCGATGAAGCCGATGATGGTGCGGGCGGTCATGACGTCGAGGCCGGTGGTGGGCTCGTCGAAGATCATAACGGGAGGATCGTGGACGAGGGTGCGGGCGATGGAAGTTTTCTGCTTCATGCCGGTGGAGAGTTTGTCGCAGCGGCGGTCGCGGAAGCCGTTCATGTCGAGGCGGGAGAAGATGTCGTCGATGCGTTTTTTGAGGATGGGCTCGTCAAGACCGTTGAGGCGGCCGAAATATTCGACCATTTCTTGAGCGCTGAGGCGCGGGTAGAGGGCAGTGCCAGAGGAAAGAAAGCCGACGTTGGCACGGACTTTTTCCGGGTGTTCGACGACATCGTGGCCAGCAATCATAGCGGTGCCGTCGGAGGGCTCGAGAATGGTGGCGAGCATGCGGAGGGTGGTGGTTTTGCCGGCGCCGTTGGCGCCGAGCAGGCCGTAAATCTTGCCGGGTTGGCACTGAAAGCTAACGTTATCGACGGCACGGATTTCGCCGCGCTTCTTGTCCTGGAAGCGCTTGGACAAGCCACGAGCATCAATCATGGATGGACCCCTCGGTTGCGGCAATTAGAAGTCAGGGCAACAAGGCTACAGAGTCTACTACGGCTGGTGTGGCGGAAATATTACGAATGTGGAGCACGTGACTGGTGACTCGTGGATTGGTGACTGTGAGTCGAGGATAGTGATTGCTAGGGAGTGGGTGAGTGGCGTAATGCGTGGCCATACGTTCGGATGGCAAAGCTCCAAGAGCACGGCAGAGAACGGCGCATCCTGAGATGCGGGCGGCGCATCTTTATAGTGTTGGAGATGCGGCACTTATTAGGAACGATTGTGGAGAAAGCGGCTGGGCTCTTGTTAGAATGAAACACTTCGGGGTCCGCCAGACGCTGGGCAGCAAGCCACGGACAAGTTCGAGCAAAGGATTGGGGCGCTAGGGCTTGTGTGTCTTGCAGAGCGCCGGACTCGAGACTGCGTGGAATAGGAGAACATGGATCGAAAGTTGCGCAACCGGATTGTGATTTTCCTGCTGCTGGCTGGAGTTTTTGCGTATTTCCTGGTGTGGCTGAGCGGAAGGAAGCCGGCGGCGAAGATCTCGGCGGTGACGCCAACGCGAGAAAACCTGGTGTCGTCGATCAGCAGCAACGGGAAAGTGGAGCCGATCACGCCGTACGTGATGAGGGCGCAGCTCGACACGTTTGTAGAAAAGGTATTGGTTAGAGAAGGCCAGAGAGTGAACAAGGGACAGCTCTTGCTGCAGCTAAACGTGAAAGGAGCCGCGGCGCAACTGGCGGAAACGCGGGCAAAACTATTGAGGGCTCAGGACGATCTGCGCGCGGCCAAAGCCGGCGGCAAGGCGGATGAAGCTGCCAAGGTAGCGGGCGATTTGGCCAAAGCCGAGGCACAACGCGACCAATTGCAACGGATTCATGATTCGCTGACGCGGCTTGCGGCGGGACAAGCAGCCACAAAAGAGGACCTCGCAGCCAACGAACTGGCGCTGGTGAGCGCGAACGCGGAAGTTACCCGGCTGCTGGCGGTGAAGCAGGAATTCGACCGGCAAGCGAGGCTGGATGCGGAGCGGGGGGAGTTGCAAGTGCAGCAGACACTGAGCGAAATGGCGGCGCTCGAAGACAAGGTGAGCGACGGGAAGATTGCGGCGCCAGTGGACGGGACGCTTTACTCGCTGCCGGTGAGAGCGGGTGACTACGTGAAGTTGGGGGACTTGCTTGCCGAGATGGCGGATTTGCACAAAGTTCGCGTGCGCGCGTTCATTGACGAGCCGGATCTGGGCGCTCTTGAGCCGGACCAGCCGGTGATGATCACGTGGGATGCACTGGCAAACCGAAGCTGGCCGGGGAAAACAGAGATCATTCCCAAACAGGTGGTTCCGCACGGAACGCGAAGCGTCGGTGAACTGCTCTGTTCGGTGGTCAACGACAAATTGGAGCTGCTGCCAAATATCAACGTGAATGTACGAATCAATTCGAGAGAGCGAATGAACGTGCTGGCGGTGCCGCGAGGAGCCGTGGAGTCCGAGGGCGGCCACAGATATGTGTTTGTAGTGAGGGCGGGCCAACTGGGAGTGGGCAAGTCCACGCTTGAGAAACGAGAGATCAGAGTAGGCATCGCGGATGCGACCAGCTATGAGGTAATGAGCGGATTACAAGAAGGGGAAATGGTCGCACTGCCGGGAGACACGGATTTGAAAGATGGCATGGCCGTTCAGGTTGTAAATACGAATGCGGCGTAGATTGAAGATATACAGAGAAACAAAATGGCTGGTACTGGCAGCGATGCTGCTTGCCGGAACAACCAGCGTGTTAGCGACGGTCAAGCAGAACGATGCTCTGGAAGCCGGGCGGCGGGCTTACGAGAGCAGCAATTACTTGGAAGCGGTGCAGGCGTTGCAAGCGGCGGCGGCGAGGGATCCGCAGAACGGCAATATACAGTTGCTGCTGACAAAGTCCTATTTGGAACTGCAGGAACGGGATGCGGCCATCGCGAGCGCGGAAAAAGCGGTAACGATCGATCCGGAGAGCTCGGTGTATCACGAATGGCTGGGGAGGGCTTACGGCGAGAAAGCGGACCATGCTTCGATGTTTTCCGCGCTTGGGCTGGCGAAAAAAACGCATAGAGAGTTTGAGACCGCCGTACAGCTCGACGAAAGGAATTTTTCGGCGCGGCAGGCGCTGATCGAGTATTACTGCAGCGCTCCCGGCATCGTGGGCGGGGGCGAGGATAAAGCCAAGCCGGAAATCGAGAAGCTCCAGGCGATGGATGCCTCGGAATGGCATTACGCTCTGGGAAACTGCCGAAGGCAGAAAAAAGATTTCGCGACAGCCGATGCTGAGTTCAAGCTGGCGCTGGAAAGCCATCCTAAGTCGGCGGACCTGATCTACGACATTGGCGATTATGCAGCGAAACGCAGCCACACGGAGCGCTTGCTCGAGGTTGCCGAGATCGGAGAGCAAGCAGCTCCCTCAGACCCACGTAATTTGTTTTATCGCGCGGCGGGCTTGATCCTGGGGAACGAGAAGCCGGAAGAGGCGGAGCAATTGTTGCGGGAGTACTTGCAGAAAGCGCCAAAGCACACGGGGTATCCGCGATACGCAGCCGCGCACGAGTGGCTGGGACGCCTATACGAGAACAGAGGCGAAAAGGAACGCGCGGTAAAGGAATTTGAGGCGGCGCTGCAACTGGATCCGAAGGACAAGATCGCGCGCGAATCGCTCAAGCGGCTTGGGAAGAATTAAGGAAGAGCAGGCATTCGAACGGCTCCTGGTTATTCCGGCAAGGGCCGTTCTGGCCGACGCGGCGAGTACACCTACATGATGGATCTGAGGGAAACACTTTCCGTATCGATCGACGCACTGCGGGCAAACAAATTGCGCGCGGCATTGACCTCCTTGGGCGTGATTATCGGCAGCGCGTCGATCGTGCTGGTGGTGACCGTAGCGCTGACCAGCAAGAAATTTGTCATCTCGAAAATTGAAGCGGTGGGCTCAAACGTCGTGTGGGCAGAACTGGTCCGAAGCTCGGAGAAGGCCCAGCCGCTTAGCTATGAACTGACACTGGACGACATGGAGGCGGCGAAGAACGCGATTCCCGAAATCGTGCAAGTGGCCGGAACATCGGACGTCCAAATGACGGTGGTGGCTCAAGGAATGGTGAGGCCAGTCACTTTGATCGGGGTGACCTCGGGATACCAGGAGATTCGAAGGCTGGTCATCTTCCGCGGCCGCTACCTCGATTCACTGGACCTGGAAGCCCGGAGCAAGACGTGCGTAATCACACCGCAACTCGCGAAGAGACTCTTCGGACAGGACGACCCGGTGGGCCGAGATTTGCACGTGGGAGAGCTGATCTTCACGATCATCGGGGTCTTCAACGAGCGCGTGGAAACCTTTGGGCTTTCTGACATTCAGTCGGAAACCGTCCTGATACCATTTGGGCTGATCAAGTACTACACGGGCGTGAATACGCTGAAGGTGCTGGATGTGCAGGCCGCGTCGCCAGAGGACGTACCGAGCGTGCAGCGGCGATTGACAGAGCTGCTGCAAGGCCGGCATCCGAGCGGCGCAGAGTATCACGTGCAGACGCTGGCGGCGATTTTGACGGCGGCAAAGGATATTTCGCTGGCGCTGACGATCGTGTTAATCGTGATCGCGTTTATCGCGCTGCTCATCAGCGGGATCGGGATCATGAATATCATGCTGGTGACGGTGACGGAACGGACGCGGGAAATTGGAATCCGCAAGGCCATCGGAGCCGCGCGCAAAGAGATCATGTACCAATTTTTGACAGAAGCGTTCTTGATCAGCGGGGGCGGAGCCGTGCTGGGGATTTTGATCGGGTTGCTGGTGCCGGTGGTCGTGCAGTTTTTTCTTCCGGGAAATCTGCGAGTGCCGGTGTCGTCGTTGAGCGTGGTGCTGGCGTTTGTGGTGTCTTGTTCGACGGGTCTCTTCTTTGGATATTTACCTGCGAATCAGGCAGCCAAGCTGCAACCGATAGAGTCGCTAAGGTATGAGTAAGCGAGCAAAAGCGAGCGGATTTTGCAGAGATCAGGCGACGAACGAAGGAGCGAGAGAATGCGAAAAATGACTGCGACAGCGAGTGGCGCGGCGTTGGTATTGCTATCGGGAGCGCTGCTAATCGGCGGGTCAGCGCGTGCCCAGACGGCGTCCGTCCTGCAAGCGTCCGGCGGACAGGCCGCGGCGCAACCAGGGGGAGCAGTTGCGGGAGCACAACAGAACGCACCTGTGGCGCTGACATTAAGAAGCGCGATTGAAATGGCGCTCAGGAACAGCAGGGACATTCAGGTGGCGAAACTCCAGGCCAGCCTTGCGGAGCATGCATCGATGGTCAGCAAGGCGGAGTTTTTGCCGAATCTATATGCCGGCTCGGGAGCGGGCTATACGTACGGAATCCCAGAGACGCCGGGAGGCCGAGCGCCTTCGGTCTTCAGCGTAACGTACACGGAACAGGTTTTTAACGAGCCACTGAAGGGCCAAGGAAAAGAACTGGAAGAACAGGCACGGTCGCAGAAGATCGTGTTGCAGGACGTGAAGAACAGCGTGATCGCGCGGACAGCAATGGCTTATTTGGAGCTGGCGAAGGTGCGGCATTCACTCGGACTGCTGAGAGGGGAGCAGGAAAGCGCGGGCAAAATTTTGCAAGTGACACAAGAGCGGCAGGGAGAAGGATACGAACTGCCCGTGGAGGTAACGAAGGCACAGCTCACGAAGGCGCAGGTAGTGCAAAGGATTCTGCAGCTAGAGGGACGAGACGACGAGCTGGAGACGTTTCTGAGAGGACAGCTTGGACTGGGGGATGAGCAGGCCATCGAAGTGACGCCTGAAGAATTGCCCGGGGAAGCGGAACAGGAAGGGGCAAATCTTGTGGCCATGGCGATGCTTAATAACGCAGGCCTGCTGCTGGCGGAGTCCGACGTTCGCGCGAAGGAAGTTCGATTGAAAGGCGAGAAGAGGGGATATCTGCCGACGCTGGAACTGGTCAGCACCTACAGCAGGCTGGCGGAGTTCAATAACTACCTGGATTACTTCAAGAAGTTTCAACCGAACAACTTCAATGCGGGCGTGCAGATTCAGGTGCCGCTGTTCAGCGCAAGAACGAAGGAGTCCATCGGCTTGGCGCAGATAAACTTGCAGACGGCGCAGGCGACGCTGGCGAGCAAGAAGACGCAAGTGAGCGCCGAAGTGCGGCAGAAAACACGGCTTTTGCGGGAACGGGATGCGGCGAAGGAAGTCGCGAGGCTGGAGCTGCAATTGGCGCAGCAAAATATCGCGGTTTTGCAACAACAATTCGCCGAGGGCAAAGTGAATCTTCGCGATGTGGAGAGAGCACGGCTCGATGAGAATGACAAGTGGATGGGCTATCTGGATGCGAATTTCCAACGGCAGCAGGCGCAGCTGGATTTGCTTAGGACGGCGGGGGAGTTGGATAAGGTTTGGCAGTGAGGAAGTGACTGGTGATTTGTGACTGGTGACTGGTGCTAGAACAGCGGAGTTTGGACTCGTTTCTGGAGGCGGTGAAAAAGCTCGACGCGGGCTTTGCTGGTCTGCCGGCGTTCGAATCGAAAGTACCGGGGATGGAACGGCTCGCTGGGGTTTTGAACGCCACGGCCGAGCGCCTGCACGACAACTATCCTTATTTTCACCCTTTATATGCTGGGCAAATGCTCAAGCCACCACATCCCGTGGCGCGCCTGGCGTACGCGCTGGCGATGTGGATCAATCCAAACAATCACGCGCTCGATGGAGGTCGCGCGACGTCTGCGATGGAGAAGGAAGCGGTCGCGGAGATTGCCGCGATGTTTGGATGGAAAGATTGTCTCGGGCACCTGTGCGGTGGCGGGACGATGGCGAATCTCGAAGCGCTGTGGGTGGCGTCGCAAGTGCATCCGGGGAAGAAAATTCTTGCCAGCGAACAAGCGCATTATACGCACAAGCGCATCAGCGCGGTATTGCAATTGCAATTTGAGAGCATGCCGTGCGATGCGCGCGGGCGCACGGACATGAACTTTCTCGCAAAGCGCGTGGCGCGCGGGGATGTGGGCACGGTGGTTGCAACGATGGGCACGACGGCGACAGGATCGGTCGATCCGCTTCCAGAGATTCTTGCCTTGAAAGGGAGACACGGCTTTCGAATTCACGCGGATGCGGCCTACGGCGGCTATTTTGTGCTTGCAGGTAATTTGGGCGCGGGAGCCAGAAAGGCCTTGGCGCAAATCGGAGGAGCGGACTCCATTGTGATCGACCCTCACAAGCACGGCTTGCAGCCTTATGGTTGCGGGTGTGTTTTGTTTCGCGACCCCTCGGCTGGCCGTTTTTATAAGCACGATTCCCCGTACACGTATTTCAGCTCCGCTGAACTACATTTGGGCGAGATTAGTCTGGAGTGCTCCCGTCCAGGCGCGGCGGCGGCGGCACTTTGGACGACCCAAAAACTATTGCCTTTAGTACACGGGGGCGAGTTTGCGAGCGGACTGGAGAAGGGCAGGGCGGCAGCGCTGGCCCTATTCGAGAAACTCGAGAACGATGAGAGATTTGTGACGGCGTTTGCGCCGGAGCTGGACATCGTGATCTTTGCGCCGCGAGCAAGAAGCGCGAGTGAGGCATCGGCGCGTAGCCGCCAGATTTTCAATGCTGCCGCCAAGCGGAATTTGCATCTCGCGGTTGCGGAGCTACCCACGGAATTTTGGGCCGCGAACCTGGGCACTATACAGCGTGACCGCGAAACCATGACCTGCCTGCGGTCGGTGCTGATGAAGCCCGAGCACCTGGAGTGGATCCCGCGAATCTGGGACGAACTTTCGGCGTCGACCGCAGAAGTTCTCGGAGCGGATGGCGCTTCCGTTTGCGCCAGCTGAGGAACAATGAGGGGTCAATTGTGCGCTGCGAGCAGCGCCTTAACCCTGCCAAGCAGTCTTGTCTTGCTGAAAGGCCTGGGGATTATGGAGGAGACGACTTCCGCGGGGTCAGGAATCTCCAGAGCCGCCAAGGGATTGGCGGAGCTATAGAGGACGCTCATTTGCGGAGAACGTTTTCTCAAGTGAGAAGCCAAATCCGGTCCGGGCATCCCGGCGGGATGCAGCTCGGTGATCAGGAGATTTATCGGGCCTGCACACGATTGCGCCAGCTCCAGTGCCTCCTGGGCATTTGCCGCAGGGAGGACGAGGAATTCAGCGTCCTCGAGAATCTCTTGAATGCGCTGACGAAGCGATTCCAAGTCTTCCACGACAAGAACGACAGGATGAGTAGCAGATTGTGAGTGCGTAGCTAACATCTCCCAGCTCAATTCGCCCGGCGAGACGGCAGGCGGATCGAGTATCTCCAGCTAAGAATATTACATAGCGGTAAATAGTCAAGGTGAATTCCGGGCATTGAAACGAATCAGTGGGGGGGGGAATCGAAGCGCTTTGGAAGGGTGCCGTTGGCGGAAAAGATGGTGACCCCGGACCGAAGGAGCGCTGAGAACAGGCTGACTGAGCCGAACCCGCGCCACGCCTCGCGACTCAAATTGTGGGAGCCAAAGCAACTCCCCCAAAGGCTGGAGTTGGCTTTTGTTGCAAACGGTGCGCCGTGAGCACAAAGAATTGAGCATATGCAAGCAAGTCGGGTAGACTGTTATCTAGACATAAGGCACCTCTGGAGAAGCCGTAGGTCTGCTTGAGGGGCCGCAGCCAGGGCGCAAAGCGGAAGAATTCTGGAGCATTGAACTTCCATTTGGAAGACTGAGGGTGATGAATGCCGGATGTAATGAAGACACTGCTGTTGAACCCGCCGAGCTTTGAGAATTTCGATGGTGGAGCAAGCTCGCGGTGGCCCGCGACACGAGAGATTGAATCGTACTGGTACCCGGTGTGGCTGAGCTATCCTGCGGGACTAATTCCGGGAAGCCGCCTGCTTGACGCGTCGCCGCACAAGGTGAATTGGCAGAAAACCATTGAAATCTGCAAGGACTATGAGTTCCTGGTGTTGTACACGTCCACCGTGGGATTCGCGAGCGACGTCAAGCTGATCCGCAAGATAAAGGAAAGCAATCCCGGGCTGAAAATTGCGTTCGTCGGGCCGCACGGGCACATCAAACCGGACGAGACGCTGATGGCGAGCGAGGACATTGATTTTGTAACGCGCGGGGAATTTGATCATTCGGTGACGGAGTACGCGCACGGAAAGCCCATCGAGCAGATCATGGGGGTGAGCTACCGTAAAGAAGGCAAGATCGTCCACAACGCGCCGCGGCCGCAGCTCCACACCGAGGAGTTGGATGCGCTGCCGTTTGCGACCGACACCTATAAGCGTGATTTGACGATTGAAAAATACAACGTGCCGTTTTTGCTGCATCCGTTCGTGTCGTTCTATACGACGCGAGGCTGCCCGGCGCTGTGCACGTTCTGCATGTGGCCGCAGACGGTTTCAGGACACGCGTGGCGAACGAGGTCCGTGGACAACGTCGTCCAGGAAGTAAAAAACACGATCGAGTATTTCCCGCATATGAAAGAGATTTTCTTCGACGACGACACGTTCAATATTCGAAAAGACCGAGCCATCGAGCTAAGCCAAAAGTTCAAGCCGCTGAAATTCCGGTGGTCCTGCACGGCGCGGTGCCACAGCAAGTACGAAGAGTTGAAGGCCATGGCGGATGGGGGAGCGCGTCTGTTCATCGTGGGATTCGAATCGGGCGATCCGCAGATTCTGAAGAACATCAAAAAAGGCGCGACCGTAGAGATGGCGCGGGAGTTCATGAAGAACTGCAAAAAGGTGGGAATCAAGGTCCACGGCGATTTTATTATCGGCTTGCCGGGCGAGACCAAAGAGACCATCAACAAGACCATAGATTTCGCAAAGGAACTGGATTGCGAAACGATACAGGTATCGCTGGCGCATGCCATGCCTGGAACGGAACTTTATGATTCGATGGCCAAAGAAGGCTTCCTGAAGGTGGAAGCGCTGGCGGATTCCGGCGGCCACCAGTTGCCGCACATCGAGTACCCGCATCTTTCGAAGGCGGAGATGATGGGCGGGGTGAACCGGTTCTACGACGAATATTATTTCCGGCCGCGCGTTGTATGGCGCATCGTGCGCGAAGCCCTGTGGGACGCTCACGAACGCAAGCGCCTGTATGAAGAAGCGACAAGCTTCCTAAAGCTGCGAGCGGAGCGCTTTAAGTGGGTGCGGCAGGGCGGCGATCTGCAGAAACCCATGATTTCCGTGCCGGAGACGCCGTCGTCATCCGGGAACGACTGAATCATAAACAAAATGGCAACTGAGGGAAGGGTGAGAGCAAAGACTCTGGTGATGGTGTGCGCGATGGTGGTGTGCGCGAACGCCGGAGACCTGCTGCTGAAGCGCGGCATGCTGCGGATCGGCGCGGTAGAGTTATCCGCGCCGGGGCTGGCTCACGCTTTCCGCATGACGATTACTAACGGAACGCTGTGGGCCGGCATATTTTTTCTCTGCGGATTCATGCTTAGCTATATGACAGTCCTGAGTTGGGCAGACTACAGCTACGTGATGCCGGCGGGGGCGTTTGGCTACGCTTTGCTCACATTTTTTGCGGTGGTGTTTCTGCACGAAGCAGTTTCGCCCCGCCGCTGGGTAGGTGTGGCGCTCATCTGCGCAGGCGTATTACTGGTTGGACAAACGAAGACGCGCACGACAGTGGTGACGCGAGAGGCTCTGGCATGATGCACGTCACGCTGTTCCTTGCTTTCCTGATTTTCGGCAGCACGGGCGGAGAGATTGCCATCACTCGCGGCATGAAGGCTACAGGCGAGCCGGAGCGGCTGCGGCCGAAAGAACTGCTGCGATTTCTGGGCCGGGCCTTTTGTAACGGCTGGTTCTGGGCAGGCGTGCCGCTGATGGCCCTGTCGTTTTACGCGCTACTGGTGCTTCTCTCCTGGGAGCCGATTAGTTTTGTGATTCCCGCGTCGGCTTTAAGCTACGTGGTTGGAACGCTAGGCGCGAAATATATTTTAGGCGAAGAGGTGAGCACCGCGCGCTGGACCGGCGTAGTGTTGGTGTGCGCGGGCGTGGCGCTGGTTGCGCTGGGATAGGCGAAGTATGCTGCATGGCGCGGTTCTGCGAAACGAGCTGATGGGCTAGTTGTTGCTGGAGCGCCGGCGGAATTCGCCGGCTGGCGAAAGGTGCGCGAATTTGTGCGGGATTGCCGGCTTTACACATAAGAATTGGGCGCCCGAACCGGAACGCATAGAGCGCGCCACAGCAACGATTTCGCATCGCGGCCCCGACCAGCGCGGAGTGTTGCGCTCCAGTGTGCTCTCCATGGGCGCGGCGCGATTGAAGATTATCGACCTTCTGGGCGGTGATCAGCCCATCGTGACGGAAGACGGCGAGACCGCGATCGTCTTCAACGGGGAAATTTACAATCACCTGGAGCTGCGCGGGGAACTCGAAAAGCTGGGACACCGCTTTCACTCGCATTCCGATACTGAGACAGTGCTTCACGCGTTCATGCAGTGGGACACGCAAAGTTTCTCGCGTTTGCGAGGCATGTTCGCCATTGCGCTTTGGACTAAATCGTCGCGCAGGCTCATCCTGGCGCGAGACCGCCTGGGCATCAAGCCGCTTTACATCGCCCGCCATAGGGAGGACGTGTTCTTTGGTTCTGAACTAAAGACCATTTTTATTCACCCAGAATTCGAACCGCGGTTGAGCCTCGCGGGGCTCGATTGCTACCTCTCGCTCAACTACATTCCTTGTCCCTGGACGCTGGTCGAGGGCATCGAAAAGTTACCGCCGGGGCAGTGGCTCGAATGGCGCGATGGAAAAGTGAGAATCGAAACTTATTGGAAGCTGCCTGCCGGGCCGATTCGTGAGCGCTCGCTCGATTCCGCATGCGAGGAGCTGGATTCGCTCTTGCAGCAATCCGTGCGCGAGCATTTGCTCTCGGATGTTCCGCTGGGGCTTTGGCTGAGCGGTGGCATCGATTCCTCGACGATTCTGCACTATGCCGCAACAGCCTCGGCGAAGCCCATAAGGACTCTCTCGGTTTCTTTTCTTGGAAGAAGCTTCGACGAAACGGCTTACATACGGGCTGCAGCAAAACAGTACGGCTCCGAACATAGCGAATTCGATCTGAATCCCGGGGCGGATCTGCGTGGCGCCATTGAGGAGTTCGCTTATTACTCCGACGAACCCAGTTCAGACGCGGGGGCATTGCCGGTCTGGTTCCTCTCGAAGATGAGCAAGACGGAGGTTACCGTCGCACTCAGCGGAGAGGGCGCGGACGAATTGTTCGGCGGCTATTTGACGTACCGCGCGAACCAGCTTGCGCGGCCGATGCGGAGTCTGCCGAAGTGGACGTTGCGTGCCGCGCTTCGAATCGCTCGCCTTTGGCCAGTGTCAGACGACAAGATCAGCCGGGAGTACATGGTGAAGCGTTTTCTGGAAGGGAGTTTGCTTTCCGCGGAATACGCCCACGTCTATTGGAACGGAACTTTTTCCGGCGCTGAAGTGCGTTCTCTATCGGCGGTTCCGCTGCCATCCTCACTCGACAGCGTGCTTGGCGAATTGCGTGATTCTTCGGCGCCACAAGACGGATTGTCGCCCTACCTTTGGTGGGACCAGAAATACTTCCTGCCCGATGACATCTTGAATAAAGTGGATCGCATGAGCATGGCGCACTCATTGGAAGTCCGCCCGCCGTTCCTGGATCACCGGATCGTCGAGTTTGCCGCCACTCTGCCGCCTTCGCACAAGATGCGAGGCTCGCGGCAGAAAATTGTTCTCAAGCAATTGATGAAGAACAGACTTCCGGAGATGATCCTCGGGCGCAAGAAGACCGGGTTTGACATTCCGGCACACGAATGGATGCGCGGACCGTTGCGTACGCTTCTGCTGGAGACCATGGAAGAAGGTCTCTCGGAATACGGATCACTGTTTCGAGGGGAGAAGATTCGGGAGTGGGTTAGCTTGCACCTGGAGCGCAGGGTAAACATCGGTTACCACTTGTGGGGTCTGCTGCTTCTTTTTCTGTGGATGAAAAAATGGCGAATTCAGGCGGGGGCTTCTCACGGGCGTGCATCCTGGATTGGGGAAAAAACAGGCATATCTACGTAGGGTATCTGCTCCTTGTGAGAACCATTTTTCTTCGCCGCATGGTTTCTTGACCGTGGCTGATGGGCGATTACGAACCGATGCCGCGCGTAGTTGCCTAGCCGGTGGGTTTCGCTGGTTGCTCTGACGCTGACTGGCAAATGGAACGTCGCAATGTGTCACAACTAACTAAATCGGCATTTCAGGGTGGATTTCCGAACGACAAATGCACGTATTCCGGCTCCAATCACGTATACTGTACTTAAATAGAGACGACGGAGAATGAGGTCGGGCGCTCCCAGGTAGCCCAGTTATCCAGCTCTTGCTGGAGGAAGAAAAACGCGCCGCTCGAGGCGGCCACTGACCGAGGTAGATTCCTTTAAGGAGGAGCGATGAAGATTGCTGTGCTTGGAGGGGATGGCTATTGCGGATGGGCGACCGCTTTGTATTTGTCGAAGCAAGGGCATTCCGTCGCCATTGTTGATAATTTTGTCCGCAGGCTGTGGGACCACGAGCTTAATGCGCAAACGCTGACCCCCATTCGGCCGCTCTCTGATCGCTTGCGCGTCTGGCAAGCGGTGAGCGGCAAGACCATCGAGTCTTTCTACGGCGACGTTTGCGACTACGATTTTCTCTCTTCGACTCTGCGCGCTTTTGAGCCTGACGCGGTTGTACACTTCGCCGAGCAGCGCTCCGCGCCTTACTCGATGATCGACCGCAGCCACGCGGTCTTCACGCAGGTCAACAACGTGGTCGGCACGCTGAATCTTCTCTTTGCATTGCGCGAACACCGTCCAGAGTGCCATCTGGTCAAACTCGGAACCATGGGCGAGTACGGCACGCCGAATATCGACATTGAAGAGGGATACATCACGATCGAGCACAACGGGCGGAAAGACGTCCTGCCGTTTCCGAAGCAGCCCGGATCGTTCTATCACCTGTCGAAAGTACACGACAGCCACAACATCATGTTCGCTTGCAAGATCTGGGGCTTGCGAGCAACGGATTTGAACCAGGGCGTGGTCTATGGAACGATGACCGACGAAACCGCCATGGATGAGGCGCTCATCAACCGTTTCGATTACGACGATGTTTTTGGCACAGTGCTGAACCGCTTCTGCATTCAAGCCGCGATCGGGCAGCCGCTGACCGTTTACGGCAAGGGCGGACAGACCCGAGGGTTCCTGGATATTCGAGATACCGTTCGCTGCATCGAAATTGCTTGCGAGAATCCTGCCAATCGCGGAGAGTGCCGCGTTTACAACCAGTTCACGGAGCAGTTTGCGGTGCGCGATCTGGCGAAGATGACGGTGGCTGCGGGGAAAAAGCTCGGCCTAAACGTCGAGGTGGATCACTTGCAGGATCCGCGGGTCGAGGCCGAAGAGCACTATTACAATGCAAAACACTCGAAGCTGATTGACCTGGGCCTGAAGCCGCATCTGCTTTCCGATTCCTTGCTGGATTCGCTGATGAACATTGCGGTCAAGTACCGCGACCGGGCGGACGCCTCGCTGATGCTGCCGCAAGTCAACTGGCGCGAGCCGCGTAACGACCGCCGCCTACAGATGAGCAAGACCGCAAGAAACTCTTTGGGGGCGTCGCGCTTGCAAAATGGCGCCGAAACCGTCGAAAAAGTCAAAAAGCATGCCCATCACTGAGGTCTCCACCGCTGTTCGTTCGAACGACGAGTGACGCCGGCGTTCAACGGAGAGACTTAGCGTCATTCGAAACCCGCAACGCAAATTCCAAATCCAGAGGGAAGTCCGCTCCCTCGAGCGAGGCTTCCACTTTGGCTATAAAACGCTGAATGATGGGTTCTCTGTTTGCCAGAAGATCGATGAATGCCGCTCGCGTGTTCCGCTTCTCCAGCCACACACAGCGCTCATCCGGCTGTTCGTACCCACAGCGGATTTCCTGCACTGCGGACTGCGGAGCGCCGTAAGCGCGTATGGCGAGCAGATGAGAACCTAGATTGTCCATGGCCGGCATTCCCGTGTGATCGGGCCTGCTTAAGAAAAAGCGGCCACCGAAACGAAGTCCGGACCCCGTACAAAAATCTCTGCGCCACCTCTCCACCTCTTCGAGGAGGCAATACTCAAAATGTACCGCAATGAGGCGGTGCAGCGACTTTGCCCTCTCCTTGAGCGATGTGGTCAGGCGTTGCGAAACTTGCCAGGGCTTTTCGGCAACAACGTGCAAGCCCGCGTCCAGAGCGGCATCGATCATCAGCGAAACATGAGGTCCGGGAAGCACGCAGAGCCACGCGATCTGTGCGCCGCTTGCCGACATTGCCTCAGCGAGACGTGACCTATAGGCGGCGTCAGTTTCGCCCGAAGTGCGGCGTGTCGCTGGAATGCTGGAGATGCGGCGCTGCTCGCTGGCGAGAATACCCTGCATTCTTCCGGCCCAGCGGCCGCGGCCGAGAATTACGTAGGCGGGGCCGTCAGCCATCACGCTCTCCCGCAACCAATTCGCAAACGAGGCGAGCGGCTTTCACCGCGCTGACCACCTTGCCCGAAAAAATGTGGATTTCGCCAGGAGCGCCCTCACGAACATTGAGAATTCTGCGGTCTTGCTCCGGATTATCCTCCACGACTCGAATCGTGAAGCGCGAGCCGATGTAAACGGCGTCCTTCGCCGCGGGAACGCTGAGGCAACAATCGGCGCGCATGGCTTCAAACTGAGTGAAAGGCACAGGTTTAAAATCAGGCTGGTTCAAAATCCCAGCGTAAGGCTCTGGAATCGGATCGCTGGCGTTGGTTGTGGTCCAGTGATTCGTATTTCTTGCAGACCCGAAGAGCGAACGGGATGAGCTGCCATATGGATCGAAAGCAGTAAACGGTCCATCCACCACAACAAGAGCAATTCCGCGCAACTCCACCGGAAGTTCGACTAACATTTTTTCCGCGACCTGATATTTCGCAGCTTTAAAGAAACCCCGGGCAGGACCTAGACCGTAAGTGGCCCACACGACGAAATCGTAATCGGGCCGCATCGCGGGTGTGAATTCACGCTGCTGCAGCCGGATGTTTTGCGCCTTCAGGCGAGCTTCGACGAGGCCACGCAGCACATCCGGATCGTAGATGTTCTCCTCGACCTCGTAGCATTTGTCGATGAAATCGAAATTCATCCAGCCCGGGCGGCAAGGCCGGAGCGGCAGCCCATGCTTGCTCATTGTGCTCTCGAACAAGCCGGGGGGAGTGAGCGAATTCTCCTTGGGGATCGCGTAATAATGCCGGCTGTTGCGGACGATGGCGCTTTCGAAAGCCTTTGTAAATTCCGCGCGGGCCTCCGCTATTTCGCAAATCGTCTCAGCGCTGCGGGGATAGTGGTAGCCGGCATGAACGCGGTACTGGTTGATGGCGGAAGCCGCGCGCAGCACGCCCAGGGGGTCAAAAAGATCTACCTGGTGACCTTGTTCAGCGAGCCGAATGGCGGCCGTCGCGCCGTAAATGCCGGCTCCAGCTACAGCGATCTTCGTTCCCATGCTCCTCTTTCGTCTTTTCGTTCTCGCGAATGAAGCACTTCAACGAATCATGCGAAGGCAAGCTTCGCGGCAGGCCGTTTCTCGATCGCTCACTTTTGCGCGGAAGTCGGAGCTACTGGAACGAGCATTCCCTCGCGAATGCGATAATCAATGTCCCGCCAACGAATGCTCCTGCGCCCGAAGCTAAGCAGCCATATCAGCAAAGCCCACGCGTCCCACAACGGCACAAGCATCATCTTTTTCCAGATGCCCTTTTGCTTCATACCCCATACGCCGATCAGCCAGGTCATTGCGATGCGTGTGGCGAGGTATCCGCCGAGATAGAGGAGCGCCGCAAGCAGCGTTGGATGAAGCGCGACGGCGGCTACCGACCACGCCAAACCCTGGGTAAAGACTAGTCCGACGTGTCCCCAGGGCCGCATGTGTCGCATAACCGTCATCCAGCGAAGGCGCTTGAAGAAAAATTCGGGCAAGGATCGAAAATCAGCCACCGTCTCGACCGCGTATGGCAGAAGCTCCACTTCAAAGCCCTGTTCGGCAATCAAACGTCCAACGAGCAGATCGTCCGCAGGGCGGTTCTCGATCGCGGAGTAGCCGCCGAATTCGGCGAGATGCTTTCGGGTGGTTACAATCGTCTGCCCAAACGCGAATTTGACTCCGTCCAACTGCCGCGCGACCAGGATGCCGGGGTAGAAATCACACATCATGCCGATGGATTGGAGCTTCTGAAGAAACGTGTGCTCGTGCGTGGAAACATACAAACAGGTCACCGCGCCGACTTTCGGATCGCGGAGAGGCGCGACCACGGAACGCAGATAGTCCGGCCGAACGCGAACGTCGCTATCGTTGATGGCCAGGACTTCGTTTTGCGCTTCGCTGACCAACCGGGCCAGCTTCACCACTTTGTCATTGGGCGCGGTGTGCCCGGAAACGCGAACCACTCGAATGCGGCGCTCCGGAAAATCACGTTTTAGTCTTTCGATGACATCCAAGACGGCCTCGTCGCCATCACCGATTCCAAAGAGCAGTTCATAGTCGGGATAATCCTGATTGCAGTAGCTCGCGAAATTCTCGTAGGCCTCGGCATCCAGGCCGCGAATCGGCTTCAGGTTGCTGACGGGTGGCGTGAAATCCAAATTCTGGCTCGATTTCCCTGTGGGCCGGAAAAACCGCCACGAACTATAGAGTGCAAGGAAGTAATAGATGAAAGGAATCGCCGCGACGCCCAAAAAGACGTAGCCAAGGTTACTTTCAGGCATTGTGGACCCCGTGCCGGGATAGCAGGTCCGCACTGATCAGCGATTCGAAAATTACACATCGATCTGCGATTTCGAGGCCGGTCAGCGAGCCTTCGAGCAGAATGCCAGGCAACTGGATGAAGGCAGCAATCATACTTTTTTCAGCAGCCGGTCCTTTCAAAATATTCGAGGAGTTTACAGCGAGCTTGAAAAGAATAGCAAAAAGCCGCGAAAAGCACTCACTGAAATACCGCCATCGAGGTTCGTTTTGCAAATTGGCTGGAATCACACCGCCCGAGTTGGCTTTGGCGAAAGCAGATTGTGGAGCCCCAAGGGCATCTTTGGGAGGCCCTCGAAAACATGTAATAATGATGACGCAAGAGTCTTGCGAAACAGGAACTTTCGACGATGAAGACCTCTCCCCGAAGATCGCAAATGCCAAGCCGGCAAAGCTGCGCTTCCATGGCTTCCGGCCGATGCGGTCTGGCGTCTATCCTTTCGGCTGGCGCGTCCCCTGCATGACCTCTTCTGTCGGCCTGCACTTCAAAACCTATTGCATGATTTTGATCATGGTCGTATTCGGCCCGCTTGGAAACGTGCTGCTGGGCAAGGGCATGAAAAGTGTCGGTTCGGCCGCAATTTGGGCACCTTCAGAGCTTCCGCACATTTTTATTCGCATTTTTACCTCGGGGTATATCTGGCTCGGAGTCGCCTCTCTGCTTACATTTTTTGTTGCTTACATGCTTATTCTCTCCTGGGCGGATTTCAGTTACGTGCAGCCGGCGTCCTCGGTCGCGTATTTGGTCGTCGCACTTCTGGGTTACTTCTACCTGGGTGAGAAGATCGCGCCGCTGCACTGGGCCGGCATCGGAGTCATCTGTCTCGGCGTCTTCGTCGTGGGAAATACTCCTCCGCGCACGACCGAGGCTCGCTGAACATGCGCGAAGCTTTCTTTCTATTTATTGTTGTTGCGGCAGGAACCGGAGGAGAGCTGTGTGTCACGCGGGCGATGAAGCGCGTGGGTGAAGTGACGGACTTTCGTCCACTTGAAGTTGTCCGAGTCATTGTCCGCGCCATGAAAGTACCCTGGATGTGGATTGGCGTTGCCATGATGGCACTTGCATTCTTCTCGTTGCTGGCCATGCTTTCCATCGAAAACGTCAGCTTTGTCGTGCCCGTGACTGCACTAAGCTATGCGGCCGGAGCGCTCGGGGGAGTTTTCTTTCTCGGAGAACGCGTGTCCACTCGCCGCTGGGTGGGAGTGCTTCTAGTTTGTATTGGCGTCACGCTGGTCTGGCTCGGCAAACGTTGACCTGGCGAGCAGCCGGGTGCACGAACCGGGCAATTGGAACGTTCCTTGGTAAAAATCCTTGCATCCGCGACAATCCCTCCTATAATGACGACACCGTGCAGTAACCGCGTGTGTTGTCATGCAAGGGTGCGTTCGATTTGACGAGCACGCGGGATGGTTTAAGAAATTCCCGCGATTCTTGACGGAGTCCCGGAATCAGGCCGATAAAATTTAAGAAGAGAGCTCGAGGAGGCACTTCGTGCTGTCAACTCTTCGTTTCTCATTTCTCATTCTGGCCGTCGCTCCCTTGGCCTATTACCTTTTATCGTTTTATTGCGTTCTCGATTTTTTCCGCGGGCTTCGCAAACTCCCCGCCGTAGATCGGTCTTTCACGCCCCCGGTGAGCATCATCAAACCTGTCCGCAACATTGACCGGGAGGCCTACGAGAATTTCGCCAGCTTTTGCCGTTTGGACTACCCGGAGTACGAAATAGTGTTCGCCGTAGCGGAACCGGAAGATCCGGTGATCCCGATCATTCAGAAAATTCAGCAGGACTTCCCAAAGCGCTCAATCCGGCTCGTCACGTCGGCGGCCCACTTGGGTGCGAACCACAAAGTTAACAACCTCTGCCAGGCGGTTCAGGCTGCCAGGCACGAGATGGTCGTCGTGAGCGACAGCGACGTGCGTGTGGAATCCGATTATCTCCGCGAGGTTGTCGCGCCTTTCTCGGATCCACAAGTGGGCGTAGTTACCGCGCTGTATCGCGGGATCCAAGGAAGCAGCCTGGCGTCCGTACTGGAACACTTGGGGATGTACACCGATTCGGCGCCGGCGGCGCTGGTTGCGCGCAGGCTGGAAGGCAATATGCGATTCGCATTTGGCTGGACTATGGCGACCACGAAGAAAGTTCTTTCAGAAATCGGCGGGTTCGAGTCCATGGTGAATCATCACTCGGATGATTTTGAGCTGGGCAACCGCATCTCAGAGCTGGGCTACCGGGTGGAGTTAATGAGGACGCCCGTTGGCATGGTCCTCCCGGACGAAAGTTTTCGCGAATTCTTGAAGCATGAGCTGCGGTGGTCCATTGGCCTTAGAAATGTCCGCCCCGCGGGCTACCTCGGGATGTTATTCACGCACGGACTGCCATGGACACTCGTCGCCGTTGCCGTGGCTAGCTTTGCGGGATGGGGTGGCCTCGCCGTCGCTTACGGTTTAGCCTACCTGGTTCTCCGTCTCAGCCTGGTGTGGACGACGGCGGTGTGGGGCCTTGGAGATACTGAGATTGAGAGAAAGCTGCTGTTGGTTCCATTGCGTGACGCGATCAGTTTTGTGGTTTGGCTGAGTGGATTTTTTTTCAACAAGGTTGTGTGGCGAGGCTCTGTCTATCGCGTCAGAAAAGGTTTGCTCATTCCCGTAGCAAGCGGGGAAGGGGCGCACTAGATATTTACAAAGTCATCGGGCTTCGGGTTCCTGTTTTTCTGGAATCCAAGCGGGCCCAATGGCCGTTTCTAGAGACAATCCTTGCCGTTCTCCCTCCGTGCGTTATCTGCTCCAGCTGATTGATGGGAAATACCGCGGTCTTCTGCTTTGTGACAAGCTAGTGGAGTGGTACTAAACTCTTCTATCCGGGATCTCGCAGCTGGCAGGAAGCGAATCTTAGCGTGACTAGTTTTCATTCAGGATGGCGCGAGGCGGTGCTTCTTCTAGCAGCGGCGCCGCTGTTGTACTACATTGCCGCTGCGTTTGCTGCGCTGCTCTTTTTCCGCCGCGAGCGCAAGCGCAAGCTGCGAAGCTACTCTCCTCCGGTGAGCCTGCTGAAACCGGTTCGCGGCGTGGATTTCGCCTCGTATGAAAACTACTCGAGTTTCTGCCGTCAGGATTATCCCGATTACGAAATTGTGTTTGCCGTGAACGACGCGTCGGATGAAGCTGTTCCTCTAATCCAGCGTCTGATCGCCGAATTTCCCAGTCGCCAGATACGATTGCTTGTCGGCGCGGAGAATCTGGGTGCCAATCGCAAAGTCAACAAGCTCGCGCGTCTCTCCCGGGAAGCGCAATATGAAATCCTGGTCATCACCGATGGCGACGTGCGCGTTGGCCCGAACTATCTGCGCGAAGTCGTTGCCCCTTTCATCGAGGAAAGCACAGGCGCCGTTACTTCTTTCTATCGCGGGATAGCCGAGAAAGACCTTGGCGCGGAGCTCGAAGCCATCGGCGCATCCAGCGACTTTTTCGCCGGAGTCCTAATGGCCGAGTTTATAGAGGGCATGAATTTTGCTCTTGGCGCTTCCATCGTTACCACTAAACGCTGGCTCACGAAGATCGGAGGCTTTGAGTCCCTCGCCGGCGTGCTCGCGGACGATTATGAGCTGGGAGTTCGCATCGCCCATGCCGGTGGCCGCGTGCTGCTCTCGCGCGAGCCGGTTTGGACTGTGTACCCTGCGCAGACTGCCAAGAGCTTCTGGAATCATCAGCTGCGCTGGTCGCGGACCGTTCGTCTGTGCCGCCCACTCTCTTATTTCGGGCTTATATTCACGCTAGGCCTCCCGTGGGCCGTGTTGGCGGCATTGGTGGCGCCTACAAAATGGATCGCCGCGGCCTTCTTACTCGCTTATCTTGTGTTGCGGCATGTCATGGCCTGGACCGTCGGCGTCTGGGGCGTCGGCGACGTGGTACTTCGCCGCAAACTTTGGCTTGTGCCGTTGCGCGACGCTATCTATGCCGCCGTTTGGCTAGCGAGCTTTGCTTCCAATCGCATTACCTGGAGCGGCGAGCGATTCACCATGCGGAATGGCCGAATGGTGCACGTACCAGCCTCGGAAGAGGCGGATTCAACTCCCGCGCCTTCCGCGCGCGGTTGACGCCCCCGCGAATCCCGATTAAATTAGATAAGTAGAATCGTGGCTGTCCCGATCCGCGGGAACCTGCCACGGTTCGTTTTTCTTCCTCCCAACGGCTGGGAGATCGTCCAATCGGTAGGACTCCAGACTCTGGATCTGGCTATCCTGGTTCGAGTCCAGGTCTCCCAGCCAATTTTTGCGCCAATGACGCCAAATTCCCCTCAATGAGGCTGCCATGATCGTGATCGTGATGGGCACGACCGGCTCCGGCAAAACCACCATCGGCACCCTGCTTGCAAAACGGCTGGTATGGGAGTTCGCGGACGCCGACGATTTTCATCCGCCCGCTAATGTCGAGAAAATGGGGCGCGGCATTCCCCTGACCGATGCCGATCGCCTGCCCTGGCTTAAAATTCTCCATGACAAAATCGTCGGTTGGAATGCCGAACAACGCAATTTCGTCCTAGCTTGCTCGGCGCTCAAACAGAGCTATCGCAATGAGTTGCGTGCCGGCCCGGAGGTAAAATTCGTCTATCTGAAGGGCAGCTATGAGCTGTTCTCGCGGCGGGTCCTTGCGCGGAAGGGCCACTTTGCCAAGCAGAACCTGATCACCAGCCAGTTTGCGGATCTCGAAGAGCCGGCGGATGCCATCACCATCGATGCCAGGCACTCGCCGGCAGAAATTGTTGCGGAGGTGAGCAAACAGCTCGGATTCGCTAATGCTTAGGATCGTACCCATGATGTCATGCCACGTTCTCGAAAGATTTTTGCACTTTTTCTGCGACAATAAGTGGCGGGCGCATACCTGTACTCGGATGATTTACCCTTTCTCCGGGTTTGTCCGAACGGGCACGCAGGCTAGCGCGGTCGCCGCTTCGATTCACAAATGATGCGACCATAATTCGACAGCATATTCTGAGGGTCTCTAAACCATGGCCAGACTCCAGTCCAAAGAAGACCAGCGGCTTGAGGAAGATCGCGCGCGAAAAAAATATTGGAAGCGCTGGGGGCCGTATCTCTCCGAGCGGCAGTGGGGCACAGTGCGGGAAGACTACAGCCCAGGCGGTACGGCTTGGGAATTTTTTCCCCACGATCACGCGCGGTCGCGTGCTTACCGCTGGGGCGAAGACGGGATCGGCGGCATCTCCGATCGTCACCAGATGATCTGTTTTGGGCTTGCGCTATGGAATGGCCGCGACCCCATCCTTAAAGAAAGACTTTTTGGCCTCACGGGAAACCAGGGCAATCACGCCGAGGATGTGAAGGAGTATTACTTCTACCAGGACTCGACTCCCACCCACAGTTACATGCGCATGCTCTACAAATATCCTCAGGCGGAATTTCCATATGCCCGCCTGGTGGAAGAAAACAGTCGACGCGGGCGCGAGCAACCGGAGTATGAACTTCTCGACACAGGCGTTTTTGCCGAGGACCGTTACTTTGATGTTTTCATCGAATACGCCAAAGCTGATGTCGAAGACATTCTTATCAAGATCACCGCCGCAAATCGCGGGCCCGAACCCGCTACGCTGCATTTGCTCCCGTCCTTGTGGTTCCGCAACACCTGGTCTTGGGGCAAGGATCTGCGCAGGCCCAGCGTGCGACGGTCCACCAGCGTTCCCAAGAGCGAATGCGCCGAGCTTCAACATTGGCACTACGGCAAGCGCTGGCTTCTTTGCGCGGGCCAGCCCGAACTGCTGTTCACAGAAAATGAGACCAACTATGCCCGGCTATTTAGCGGAAGAAATCGTGTGCCTTATGTGAAAGACGCGTTCCACGAATTCCTGATTCGCGGAAACAAGTCCGCCGTAAACCCGCAGCAAGCGGGGACGAAAATGGCCGCCCACTACGAAATTCATCTCGATCCCGGCAAGAGTGAAACTCTCAAACTTCGTCTGACGGACATGGAGCCGCTCGCCACGATGGACCGCGGGCTTGGGACTGTTGGGATTATCACGTCTCCCGGACATGCCGAGCGTGCGGAAGGCGTTCCGGCCACAAACGATTTTGGCGAAGGTTTCGACAATCTCTTTGCCCTTCGCCAGAAAGAGGCCGACGAGTTCTACGCCTCGCGCGTCACATCGGAATTATCCGAGGACGCAAGAAATGTAACGCGTCAAGCCTTCGGGGGCATGCTCTGGTCCAAACAGTTTTATCACTACGACGTCCGTACCTGGCTTGAAGGCGACCCGGCCGGGCCCACTCCTCCTCCCGAACGATGGAAGGGCCGCAACAAGGAGTGGACTCATCTCTACAACGACGACGTCATTTCCATGCCGGATAAATGGGAGTATCCCTGGTTTGCAGCCTGGGATTTGGGATTCCATTGCATCACTCTCGCGCTCGTGGATCCCGATTTTGCGAAGGAGCAGCTCATCCTCCTTCTTCGCGAGTGGTACATGCATCCCAATGGACAACTCCCTGCGTACGAGTGGGCCTTTGGCGACGTAAATCCCCCAGTCCATGCCTGGGCTGCCTGGCGGGTTTACAAAATCGAGAGGCGCGTTCGCGGCGTCGCCGACCGCGGCTTTCTCGAAAAAGTCTTTCACAAGCTGCTTCTCAACTTCACCTGGTGGGTAAATCGAAAAGATCCCGAAGGAATGAACATCTTCCAGGGTGGATTTCTTGGTCTCGACAATATCGGAGTTTTCGACCGCTCGGCGCCCCTCCCCACTGGCGGCCATCTCGAGCAATCCGACGGCACCAGTTGGATGGGTATGTATTGTCTCAACATGCTCGCCATCGCGCTTGAGCTGGCCAAGGAAGATCCCGCCTACGAGGACGTCGCCAGTAAATTCTTCGAGCATTTCGTTAACATCGCCCACGCCATGAATGACATGGGCACGGAAGGCATCGCGCTGTGGGACAACGAAGACGGCTTCTACTACGACGTCCTCCATCTCCCGAATGGCGATGATCATTTTCTGAAGATTCGCTCCATGGTCGGTCTTATTCCTCTGTTTGCCGTCGAGACCCTTGAGCCCGAAATCGTCGATCGTTTGCCTGGCTTCAAGCGCCGCATGCAATGGTTCATTGACAATCACGCGGATGTCCCCGAACACATCGAAATGACGCAGCGCTCCGCGCGCGGCGTGCGTCGCCTCCTGTCTCTCGCCAATCGCAAGCAACTGAAGCGCATTCTCAGCCGCATGCTCGACGAAACGGAATTCTTGTCTCCTTACGGCGTACGCTCGCTTTCCCGCTACCACCTCGATCATCCCTACGAAGTCCAGGTGAATGACCACATCAGCCGCGTCGATTACGATCCTGCCGAATCCACCAGCGGACTCTTTGGCGGCAATTCGAATTGGCGCGGCCCTATCTGGTTTCCTTTGAATTATCTGCTTGTCGAATCCTTGCAGAAGTATCACCACTATTATGGCGAGGACTTCAAAACCGAATGTCCGGCGCGCACCGGCAATGAAGTGGACCTTTGGGAAGTGGCTGCCGAAATTTCACGCCGGCTTGTTCATATCTTCGTTCGCGGCAAAGACGGCCGCCGCCCTGTCGCCGGCAGCCTCGAACTTTTCCAAACGAACCCCCACTGGAAGGATTTGATCCTCTTTCACGAGTATTTCCATGGCGACAACGGCGCCGGGATCGGCGCCAATCACCAGACTGGATGGACTGGCCTCGTCGCAAAGCTGATCGAGCAGAGCGGAGAATAAAGTGCCGCAAGCTGTTTCCTCCGTAGTCCACTTTGGGCGCGAAATTTGCGGTGATCTCCGCGCCGCTGAAACACGTGAATGGCTCGTCACCAACGGCATCGGCGGGTTCGCTTCGGGAACCGTCTCCGGAAGTATGACGCGCCGTTATCATGGCCTTCTCGTAGCCGCTCTTCAACCGCCGCTCGGGCGCACGCAGCTCGTCGCGGCGCTCGATGAAACCGTCCGCTACGCCGGGGATACCTATGCACTCGCGACCCAACGCTGGGCCAGTGGAGCCGTCGATCCGCAAGGCTTTCTCTACCTCGAAAGCTTCCGTCTTGAGGGCACCTCCCCGGTTTGGACATACGCGCTTGCCGATGCCTTGCTTGAAAAACGCGTTTGGATGGCTCAGGGCGAGAACACCACTTTCATTCAGTACACACTCGCGCGTTCCAGCGGCCCTCTCGAAATCGACCTGAAAGCCCTCGTCAACTACCGCGATTTTCATTCTTTGACGCACGCCGGCGATTGGCACATGAAAATCGCTCCCGTCGAACACGGAGTGATGGTTCTTCCGTTCGACACGGCCACGCCGTTCTATCTAAAAAGCGCACAAGCCTCCTGCGAGCCGCAGCACGAGTGGTACCGCGATTGTTTCTTGCCGCGGGAAACAGAACGCGGCCTCGACGACCGCGAAGATCATCTCCTCGCCGCGCGCTTTCGCGCCACGCTGGATCCCGGGGAAACTCTCACCATCGTCGTCACCACCGAAGAAGTTACTGCGCTCGATGGCCAAGCCTCACTCGCCCAACGCGGTCATGAAGGGACATTGCTGAAATCCTGGCGTGCGCAGCACGAAAAATCCGCGGCGAACGCTCCCGCATGGCTTCGTCAACTTGTTCTCGCGGCCGATCAATTCATAGTCAAGCGCAGCCTTCCTGATGAGCCGGATGGCCGCAGCATCATCGCCGGCTATCACTGGTTCGGCGATTGGGGACGCGACACGATGATCGCTCTGCCGGGCCTCACGCTTGTCGCCGGCCGCTTCGAAATCGCTCGCCGAATTCTCCTCGCCTTTGCCCGCTACGTTGATGGCGGCATGCTTCCAAACGATTTCCCCGACGCGGGAGGCAAGCCGGAATACAACACCGTCGATGCCGGGCTTTGGTACTTCGAAGCCGTGCGCCAATATTTTGCCGCCACGCAAGACAGCGCAACGCTCCAGAAACTCTTTCCTGTTCTCGCCGGTATGATTGACGCCCACATCGCCGGCACGCGCTACAACATTCACGTCGATTCCACCGATGGCCTTCTCTATGCCGGCGGCTCCGGCATTCAGCTCACTTGGATGGACGCCAAGATCGGCGACTGGGTCGTCACGCCGCGTACCGGCAAGCCGGTCGAGATAAACGCTCTCTGGATTAACGCCCTTGAAACGATGGCGCAGTTTGCGCGCCTTCAGAACAAATCTGAGGACATCTATGAACGCCTCTCCGCGCAGGCCAAGAACAGCTTCCAGAAATTTTGGAACGCAGAGCGAAACTGTTGCTTCGATGTGATCGATGCTCCCGGGGCCACGAAAACCGGCGGCAAGGACGCCGCTCTTCGCCCCAACCAAATTCTAGCGGTATCCTTGCCCGTCAGCCCGCTCCCCAAGGACCAGCAAAAATCCGTCGTCGATCTCTGCGCGCAGCGACTGCTAACTTGCTACGGCTTGCGCAGCCTCGCGAATGGCGAACCGGATTATCAGGGCCACTACGGCGGCGATCAGCGCTCCCGGGACGCGGCATATCATCAAGGCGCTGTTTGGGGGTGGCTGCTAGGGCCTTTCGCGCTTGCGCATCATCGCGTTTACGGCGACCGCGCCGCGGCGCTTCGCTACCTTGAGCCGCTCGCTAGCAACATCAGTGCATACGGCCTCGGCACCCTCGCCGAAATTTTCGATGGCGACCCGCCGCACACTCCTCGTGGCTGCATCGCCCAAGCGTGGACGGTAGGTGAACTCCTCCGCGCCTGGCAAACGATTCAGTATTCTGTTAAATAGGCTGACGAGGAGGAGGTTCTTGCATGTCGGACGAGAAGGATATCCGGGAGGCCCTCCACGAGGACAGGCGCTCCGAGAAAACAGGCAAGTACAGGGCGCTCCGCAGAAATAAGCAAACGGAAAGTGACGCCCTGCGAATATTCGAGCACGGAACCGAACGAGAACTTATGCAGTTTTTACGCGAGAACGGGTTGAAGGATGACTCGCCGCGCTTCGCCGAGATTGTGAAGCTTTTCCGCGAGCGCGTCGGGAAACCGCGATAGCCAGCGCGTGCAACTCCTTGCGGGCTTTAGTCTCCCTTTCCTTGGAGAGAGTAGCAAAATGCGCTTCTAGTATGGCAGCGGCGCGCCGCGCGGCCTCATCGGTTTTCAGTTTCTTTTTTTGCACGGAACAACCTCTCTGTTCACTTCTCAATTAGACAGCACACCGAAGGAGAAGACAAGTGGTCAATCACTTTCCCTCGTACAGTTCGATCAACACTTTAGCCGCCCCGAGAACCGGCACCAGAAAGAAATTCACGCGCGTCCCATCCGCTCCCGGCCGCGTCTCCGGATAAACCGCGGCAACTCCAAATTTCTCCTTCAAAATCTCCGTCGCCCGGTCCACGTTCAAGCATCGAAACTCCACCTGCTGCACGCCTTCACCAAATTTTCCCAAGTACTTCGCAATCGCCCCATCGCCCCCCGGCGCCCTGGACGTTAATATGTCCAAAGAGACCGCGCCGGAAAAGTGCAGCTCAAACTCCTCCGCATCCTGATCCGACGGCACTTCCGCCAACCGCGCCACGCCATTCGCGGCGCGAATCTTCGCAAACGTCTCCCGCTGAACCGCCAGGCCCACGGTCAGCTCCCGCTCCCGCCCCAGCAGCAATTTCGCGAGCTCTTCGTCCGTCCACCAACTCTCAACCGCCTGTTCGGCGGTTTTCCTCCCCGCCGCATAAATCTCCGCAGCCGCGCGGTTGCGTGCCGACGCCTCCGCCGAACCAAGCGCCGCGATCGCTGTTGTTAACGCACTGGACATAGTGGACCCAAGAATTGTAGCTTGAAGACCGGGTTGGAATCAGCCGCCTGTTTAGATTCGGCGCGAAAGTTGCACCATTTTCCGCGTTCAAATCATCTGAGGAATATGCCGAAACCCGTTTTATTCACCGTCGATGACGACCCCGAGGTCCTCCGAGCCATCGAGCGCGATCTTCGCAGCCATTATTCCGACCGGTATCGCGTCATGCGCGCCAATTCGGGCAGCGCCGCTCTTTCCACCCTTCGCGAGCTCAAAGCACGCAACAATCCCGTTGCCCTTCTTCTCGCCGATCAGCGTATGCCCCAAATGAATGGCGTCGGTTTTCTCTCCGAGGCCATGGAAATCCATCCCCAAGCGAAGCGCGCTCTCCTCACCGCCTACGCCGACACCACCGCGGCCATTGATGCCATCAACGAAGCACGCATCCACTACTACCTGATGAAACCGTGGGATCCGCCGGAAGAGAAACTTTTTCCCGCTATTGATGACTTGCTTTCGGACTGGAACTCCACCTTCCGCCCGCTTTACGATGGCATTCGCGTCCTCGGCACGCGCTGGTCTAATCGCTCCTACGAGCTGCGCGATTTTCTCGCGCGCAATCAGGTCCCCTATCAATGGATTGACGTTGAGCTCGCGCAAACGGACCCGGAAGTCCGCACCCTTATCACTTCCCTCGGTCCGGAGGCCGAAACGCTTCCGCTGGTTCTATTCCCCGATGGCACCAGGCTGGCCGAGCCTCCTCTTCCGACAGTTGCCGACAAGGTCGGTCTGCGCACGCACGCCCAAACAGACTTTTACGACCTCGCCATCGTCGGTGGTGGTCCTGCGGGCTTGGCCGCGGCCGTCTATGGCGCCTCGGAGGGCCTCCGCACCGTCATGATCGAGCGCGAAGCTCCCGGCGGCCAAGCCGGGCTCAGTTCCCGCATTGAAAACTATCTCGGTTTTCCAGCCGGCTTGTCAGGCGCCGATTTGGCCTTCCGCGCTGTCGCGCAAGCCCGCCGTTTCGGCGTCGAAATTCTTTCGCCCCAGGATGTCGTTGGCCTCCGCGTGGATGGCCCTTATCGCTTCGTAAAACTCGCCGATGGCGCCGAAATCTCTTGTAATGCTTTGCTCCTCGCGATGGGCGTTCAGTGGCGCAACCTTGACGTTCCCGGCATAGATCGACTTCAGGGCGCGGGCGTCTATTACGGCGGAGGAACCTCGGAAGCCATCGCTTGCCGAGGCGAAACCGTCTACATCATCGGTGGGGCGAATTCCGCCGGCCAGGCCGCCATGCATTTCTCGAAGTACGCGGAAAAAGTCGTCATGCTCGTGCGCGGCAAGTCGCTGGCCAGCACCATGTCTCACTACCTCATCGAGCAAATCGAGAAAACTCCCAAGATCGAAGTCTGGACGCAATCCTCCGTCGTCGAAGTCCAGGGCGAGACTCGCCTCACGGGAATCACCGTGCTTTGCGAGACAACTGCAACCAGCCAACAGCTGCCGGCGTCAAGCCTCTTCATCTTCATCGGCGCGCAGCCCCGCACGCAATGGCTCGGCAATCTCATCGAACGCGACGAACGTGGCTTCATCCTCTCCGGCCCGGACCTCCTTCGCGATGGCAAGCGCCCAGCCTCGTGGACGCTCGACCGCGATCCCGGCTTGCTCGAGACCAACGTCCCCGGCATCTTTGTTGTTGGCGACGTCCGCCACGGTTCCGTGAAGCGCGTCGCATCCGGCGTCGGCGAAGGCGCCGTCGTCGTTCAATTCATGCATCAATATCTGGCCAAGGTACAATGAGCCCCGCCACCAGGAGAGCAGGACGCGGATGACTGAGACTTTCGTGCCATCCTCCCCCGAGGAACTCCTTACCAAGCTTCTCAATATACGCGTCTTCGAGGATCTGCCCCGCGAGGAACTGCTCTGGTTTGTTTCCCAATGCCAGGAACGCCGTGCCGCCGTCGGCGAGGTCATTATGCGCGAAGGCGACCCGCCAGACTTCATGATGGTCATGCTCGAAGGCGAGATGCGCGCCAGGGCCGAGCATGGCAGTCCCGATGCTCCCGTATTTACGATCACCACCGGAGACGTCACTGGCATGCTTCCTTTCTCTCGGCTGAAAGTGATCAGTGTCACGGGCCGTGCCGTTCTTCCTTCACATTTCCTTGCATTTCCCGTCAGCCAATTCCCGGAACTTTTCCGCAGAATGCCGGAACTTACCCGCCGCCTCGTGGGTTTGCTCACGGACCGCGTCCGCAGCGTTACGCGCACGGAGCAGCAGCACGAGAAACTCGCCGCCCTCGGCAAACTCTCTGCCGGTCTCGCCCACGAGCTCAATAATCCTTCCGCTGCCGCGCGCCGTTCCGCCTCGGCATTGCGCGATTGTTTGGCACGGCTGCGCGAAGCCGCACGCAGCACGGAGATCGGCCCCGAAGACTGCGGCCTCCTGGCTCAGCGCGAAGAGGAGATTCGCTCCAACCTTAAGCCCGCGCAATTCAAAGACGAGTTTGCCCGCGTCGAGCGCGAGGAGGCCATTCAATCCTGGCTCGAATCGCACAATGTCGCCGATGCCTGGAAACTCTCGCCATCGCTGGCGGAGGCCGGCCTCACCGACGATCACTTGTCAGCTTTCGCGGCCGCCGCTGGCGCCTCCCTCGGCCCCGAACTCACGCGCTTCGCGACACTCCTCGAAATGGAACGCATCGCTGAAGAGCTCGAGCACAGTTCCGCCCGCATCTCCGATCTCATCAAAGCCATCAAAGAATATTCCTACATGGACCAAGGTCCCATGCAGGAAGTTGATATCGAGCGCGGCCTCGAAACTACTCTCACCATCATGAATCACAAGCTCAAACGCGGCATCACCGTCGTCCGCGAGTATGCTCCCAATCTCCCCAAAGTGATGGCGAGCGGCAGCGAACTTAATCAAGTCTGGACCAATCTCATCGACAACGCCGCCGATGCCATGAAGGGCAGCGGCAAGCTCACCATCCGCACCGCCCGCGAAAACGATTTCGTCCTCGTGGAAATTGCCGACAATGGCGCCGGCATTCCACCGGACGCAATGCCGCGTATCTTCGATCCATTTTTCACCACCAAGGGCGTCGGCGAGGGCACCGGCCTTGGCCTCGATGTTGTCAATCGCATCATCAAGAACGTTGGGGGCCACGTCAGCGTCACCTCCGTTCCCGGCGACACTCGTTTTCAAGTGCGCATTCCCATTCAATCGTCGCACTAATAATTTCCGGAGGAATCCATGGCCGACGTTTGTACTCACATTGATCAAATTCATCCCGCCAAGCCTAAATCAAAGGGCTGCGAAGAATGCCTGAAGATGGGCGATACGTGGGTGCACCTCCGCCTCTGTCTCACCTGTGGCCACGTGGGTTGCTGCGATTCCTCGAAGAACAAGCACGCCACCAAACACTTCCACGCCTCCAAGCATCCCGTCATCCGCTCGTTCGAAGCCGGCGAAAACTGGATGTGGTGCTACGTCGACGAGCTGATGTTCGAAGAGGATTGACCTTTACACTGTTGGTTTGGCAGGAATGAGCAAGGATGCGGCGAGCGCCACAAGCAACATCCCCGCCACCACCGCCAGCGAAATCTCAACGGAGATATGTATCCACGGCTCGACGATCATCTTCGCCCCGATGAACGCGAGCACAAACGCTAGTCCCGCCGTCAGGAAGCGCAGCCGTCCAAGTACTCCTGCAAGCAGAAAATACATGGCGCGCAATCCCAGAATCGCAAACACGTTGGACGTGTACACGATGAATGCATCGCGCGTGATGCCGAAGATGGCGGGAATAGAATCGATCGCCAGCGTGATATCCGTGATCTCGACAACCAGCAGCACCACAAACAGCGGCGTCGCGAAGAGCTTTCCGCCTTCTTTCACAAAGAATCTTTCGCCGTGATAGTCATGCGTGACGCGCAGATGCCGGCTCGCAAAGACGGAAATCCGGTTGCGCTCGGGATGCATCTTCTCTTTCTTCTCGAACAGCATATGCAATCCCGCATACACAAGAAATGCGCCAAAAACATACAGCACCCAGCTGAATCTCTCGATCAGCCCGGCTCCCGCGGCAATCATCGCGCCGCGCATGACCAGCGCCCCGAGGATGCCCCACTCCAATAAGCGGTGCTGGATGTTTTCGGGTACGGCGAACGCGCGGAAAATCACGAGAAACAGAAAGAGGTTGTCGATGCTGAGGGCTTTCTCGATGACGTACCCAGTGAAGAATTCCAGGCCTCGCTGCGCGCCAGAGTAATGCGTCACGCCGAGGCCGAAGGCGACGCTCAAGCCAACCCACACGAGCGTCCACGTGAGGGCTTCCCGCGTATTCATCTTGTGCGGGCGGCGGTGGAAGACACCAAGATCCAGCGCAATCGTAACGAGTACGAATAGATTGAAGACGAGCCAGAGGAGAGGCGTGCCCATGCCAGCTGAGACCTGGGCGCCCTAGGGTGTCAAGGCTGCCAGCGTGTCCGTGGAGTTCAGATTGGTGAGTTCGATCCGGAAAGTCTGGCCAGCTTCGATTGTAATGGGCACATCCCAGCGAACCCGCGCATCGCCGGCGTTCGCATCGAAGCTCAGCGAGCTGATCCAGTATTTGCCCGGCGCCATGTTGCGTATGGACGCGTGTCCATCGAGGTCCGTGTCCACTTTGGCTGCCAGATACTTCGTTTGCGCCACCTCCGGCGCCAATTTTTGTATGCGCTTTTTGTGGTTGCTTTGAAGCAGCGCCCACTTCCTTTGGGGATTTACGCCGTCCAACTCCATCTCGACTCCGGAAATCGTTCCCGGATTCTTTTCGATGAACTTTTTCAGCGCAAGGAAATAGTCCTGCTGTTCTTTCTCATACTTCTCCGGGTGGTCCGTTTTGTCAGCGTCCTTGTATTTCGGTCTCGGAAGCCCGTTCGTTACCCCGCCGCCGTTCGAGCGCTGATACGCCGCCAGGAATTCCGGCGTGTGGATGATGTCGTCGGCCTTCAGCATTTTGTCCAGCTCCGGGATAGTCAGGTCGAGAGTCTCGTGAGATTTCAGCCACTCCTTCAATTCTTTCGACACCTTCAAGCTCTCGATAAATTCATCGCGCCCCGGCACGACGTCTCCGCCCTCGACTTCTTTGGCGATGTCCGCGTAGCTCTTGGTCAAAATGTAGAGCGTGAATTGCCGCACGGGTTCCGACCGCGCCGCCGTGGGGGTGATGCGCGCCGTGATGTCCAGCATGCCCGCGGAAGTCTGCGCCCGCGCCGTATGCCCCAAGCTGGCCAAACCAGCGAAAATAGCCAACGAAATACCGGTTGCTCTTCTCATGCCCGAATCCTAGCAGATTCTCCACAGGCCAGATACAGGAAGCGGTGCCTGTGTTTCTTGAATCACCCTCCGTCCGAAGAAATGTCAGAATAAGCGAAAAACAGCTTCGACGGTGACCCACGCGGCAACAGTGTGCTTGGCTCCGTCTCGCGCTGGAATAAATTTCCAGCCACGCACAGTTTCAACGGCGCGCTCGTCCAAGCCAAACCCAATGCCTTTGACGATGCGAACGTCTTGCGCACGGCCATCCGCGCCTACGAGAACCGCCAGCGTCACCGCTCCCTGCACTTTGCCGTGCCGCGCTTCGTCGGTATACGTCGGATATGGGCAATACGCGCACCCAGGCGGAAAGAGCCCTGGCACGTACGGGCCCTTCCCGGTGCCATCGCCGGCCGGCCCGTCTCCATTGTCGCCAAGATTATTGCCATCCTTGGATCCAATACCGCGTCCTTTGCCGGGACCAGGAGAGTTCGTGTCCGTGGCCATCCATGGGAGTCCCATTTTCTCCGTGGGGGTAAGGACCGGTGCTGCGCTCGGATCAAAAATCGTCGGTGGCTCGGGCAAATTGGGATGCTGATCTTGTGGGAGCGTCGGTCTGACCAGCACGATGGAGGAGAGCGGCGGGAGAGTTCCACGAGTCGCGGGAATCGGGTTTTGGCCGCCGCCCCGGCCACCTCCGTCAGTGGGATGCTCTCTTGTGAGGCTGCGAATGAGCGGGGCGGAGTATGTGACTGGGCCGAGAGTCGTAGTTTCGCCAGGACTTGGGGACCTTGCTCCTCCCTTTGGGTTTGCCAGGAGAATCGCGATCGCCGTGAAAACTGCGGCATGCGTGAGCAACGAAGCTCCTTGCGCGCGCGCCGGCCGAAGCGTTCTGTCGAACTTCAACAGGTGAATCGGCGCGCCGTTCGCCGAACTAGGTTTTAAGTGCGAAGGAATAAGCAGTTGCCCAAGATTTTCTCGAACGCGGTTCCACCAAGATTCTTCGGAAGGAGATTCCGTGGGCTCGCTGTTTCGGGAAAAGGAGCGCAGAAATGGATCGCGCATGCGCAGGCCTCCGTCTCCGCCTCGCGATTCGGCCCGATAACGTTTGCGGGCGGGCAGCTCTCGGCTAGTCAGAAGTTTGTAATCAGAGTTTGGTTGCTTGTGAAGAAAAGTTTAGACGTTGACAGGACGATAAAACAGAAAATCAGCAGTCGGTGTACAGCAGTAACGAACGGGACAGGGGTACTGCTAATACAGCCGGAACGTCACTTCGATGGGCACAATCACGGGCACGATCTTACCGTTGGGTCCAGCGGCTGGCCGGAATCTCCACGTGCGCACGGACTCGACGGCTTTCTCTCCCAGGCCCATCCCGGGATCCTTCACGATGGAAATGTTGACCGCCCGGCCGTCGGCTGTAACGGTTACCTGCAATACAACCGAGCCCATGTACTTCGCCTTGCGTGCGTCATCCGAGTAAAGCGGCGGCGGGCAATAGATGCATTCTGGAACGCCCACTCCGTTCACGCCAGCGCGGAACGCTCCGCCGCCGGTGCCTCCGCCTTCTCCAGGACCCAAGCCTCCGCCCGTTCCGCTGCCGATACCGGTGCCATTGCCATGACCGAGCGAGTCGCTCACCCCATTCGCCAGCGGATCGCCAAAGTTCGCCGCATTAAGATTCGGCACCTTGAGATCGGGTGGACCCAGCAACGACGGATCCATGGCCAGCTTCGGCGCTGGATTTTGAATCTTCACTTGGGGCGGCGTGAATTGCGTCCACTGGAACTTCGGCAACTTGCCTTTGTTGACGGGAGCCAGCGTGTGGTCGTTTGCGCCGCCACCGCCGCCGGCCTTCTTCGCACCCGCAGGGAGTTTCGCCATATACGGCGAAATATCCAGCGGGGTCACATCAACATTTTTGTTCTTTGCCTGAGTCGGAGACGAGAAGTGCCAAAACAAAGGAATCAGAATGACCAGCGCGAAAACGCTGCCATGAATGGCGAAAGAGATCGCTTGCGTCCAGCGAAAGTTTTCGTCCTTCGTCCAGATGTCTTTCACTCTGATCGGCTTGCTGGTGAAATTCGCGGGCGGGAGCTTCGCGGGGAAGAAAGCCTCTTTGATGCGCGACCCAAACCCGCCGAAACTTGTTCCCCAGGAAACCGCCAGCCGGCTGTTTACCGGTCCTTTCGGCACCGGCCGTGAACTGAAGAAATCTTTCAGATTGTCAAAAACGCCCGCGCCAAACGCTGCCTTCACAAAGGGCGCCCCGGGCCGATTCGTCACGTTCACCGGACGTTCGGTCAGGAACTGTTTGAGGTTGGACCAAAAATTATCAGGAATAAGTAGGGCAGGCGCTCCAAACCTGGGAACCGCCGCCGCAGGTACTGGAACGGCCGGATCGGCGGAGCCAGACACGCCAGGCTTCTTTAATTCAGGTGGAACGAGATTGACGATTAGGCCCGGCACCATCTTCCCCCTGATTTAGACGCAGATTTACTGCGTAGGGTGTCCCGAACGATAAGATTCTCGCGGGCCCGGAAAGGTTGCGCGACCCAGGCCGCTGACACCAACTCCCAATCATTGTAACATACGCGATTACACCGCTTTCCGATGTTTCCGGCTGAGTACCTGAACCAAGGGACGGCATTCGAATCGAGCATGCAGAGCTGCGGTCACACACACACCCATGGGCGAACCTCTGGAACTCAAGAAGACTCTAAACCTGCCAAAAACTGATTTTCCGATGAAGGCCGGACTTCCGCAAAATGAGCCAAAGCAGCTTGCGGCATGGGAGGATTCGCATCTTTACAAACGGATCCTTGATGCGCGAAAAGGCCTTCCCCTGTTTGTTCTGCATGACGGGCCGCCGTATCCGACCGGGACGATTCATCTGGGCACCGGCCTCAATAAAATTCTGAAAGACATGATCGTCAAATCCAAAAGCATGGCCGGGCATTACGCGCCGTATGTGCCGGGCTGGGATTGCCACGGGTTGCCGATCGAGACGCAGGTGGAAAAGGAACTTGGCGGAAAAGGCAAAGTTGCGCCCGCGGAATTTCGTCGGCTTTGCCGGGAATTCGCCGCGCGCTATGTGGAACAGCACAAGCGGGATTTCAAGCGATTGGGAGTGCTGGGCCGATGGGATGATCCCTATTTGACGATGAGCCACGATTACGAGGCCACCATCGCGGGCGCGCTGCTTGAATTTATGGAGAAGGGCTTTGTGTACCGTGGCCGCAAGCCGGTTTATTGGTGCATCCACGACATGACGGCTCTAGCGGAAGCGGAGGTCGAATACTCAGATCGTACGAGCCCGTCGGTGTGGGTGAAGTTTGGAGTGCTGGACGGCGGCAAGATGGATGCTGTTCGAACGAGTGACGTGAGCGCTGTCATCTGGACGACGACGCCGTGGACCCTGCCGCACAATCGCGCGTTGGCGTTCCATCCTGATTTCGAATACGCCGTGGTGGAAACGGAGAAAGGCGCATTCTTGCTTGCGGCCGAGCGAGTGGCGGCCTTGCAAGCCGAGTGCGGGATTAAAGAAGTTCGGGTGCTTTCGAAGAAGAAGGGGCGGGATTTTGAAGGGGTAAAATTCCGGCATCCTTTTCTGCCGATCGATGTTCCAGGGATTCTCGCGGAGTACGTCACGCTGGATCAGGGCACGGGAATCGTGCACACGGCGCCGGGGCATGGTTCGGATGATTTTCTTTCCGGGCAAAAATACGGGCTTGAGATTTATGCACCCATCGACGACAAGGGTGTTTATCTGGAAGGTCTGCCGGAATACAAGGGCAAAAATGTATTTCAGGCGAATCCCATCATCGTGAAATTGCTGGAAGACCGCGGGGCGCTCTTGGGCCATCAAGATTACACGCATAGCTATCCGCATTGCTGGCGCTGCCACAATCCCGTCATTTTTCGAGCGACGGAACAGTGGTTCATCAAGATGGACCAGTCGGCGCAGGGAGAAGAAAAGACTTTGCGTGCGGAGGCGCTGGAAGAAGTTCATGGCGTGAAATGGATTCCGGCTTGGGGAGAAGAACGCATTTACGAAATGATCGAGCAGCGGCCGGATTGGTGTGTGTCAAGGCAGCGATTCTGGGGCGTGCCAATTATCGTTTTTTATTGCGACGCCTGCGGGAAACGGCTCGAGGATTATGCGGCCCTCTGGAGCGTGTTGAAGTGGTTCGAACGGGAAGGAGCGGACGCGTGGTACACGCACCCGGCGGAAGAATTGTTGCCTCCCGGAACGAAATGCGGCTGCGGGGCGGGCGTCTGGCGAAAAGAAAACGACATTCTCGATGTGTGGTTTGACGCGGGCTCCTCGCATCTTGCCGTTTTGAAGGGCGACGAATGGCCCGCGGATGTTTATCTCGAGGGCCCGGACCAGTATCGCGGGTGGTTTCAGAGCTCACTGCTGATCGCGGCGGGGCTGCGCCATCACGCGCCTTATCGAAGCGTGGTCACGCACGGCTGGACGCTCGATGAGCATGGGCGCCCCATGTCGAAGTCTCTCGGGAACGTTGTTCTTCCCAGCGAGATTTGCGAAAAGTGGGGAGCGGACCTGCTGCGATTGTGGGTGGCGTCTCAGGAGTATCAGGCCGACGTGAAAATGAGCGAACGGGTGATGGTCCAGCTCAGCGAAGCGTACCGCAAGATTCGAAACACCTTCCGGTTTGCTCTAGGAAATCTGTTTGATTTCGAGCCGGGGCGCGACGCACTTGCCGGAGAGGACCTGGAGGAAATTGATCGCTGGATGCTGGAACGAACGGCCGGCCTGGTGAAGAACTGCCGCGAGTGGTATGCGGCGTACGATTTCCACCGGGTCTATCACACGATCCATGAATATTGCGTGGTTGATTTGAGCGCGTTTTATTTCGATGTGTTGAAAGACCGCCTGTACACGAAAGCGGCCGGGAACCGTTCGCGGCGCTCGGCGCAAACTGCAATTTGGAAAATCGCGAGTGCCTTGGTGCGACTTGCCGCGCCTATCCTCGTTTTTACCGCTGAAGAGATTTGGGCGCACTTGTCGAAGTTGCCGGGCGAACCGGAGAGCGTACACATGGTCGTCTTTAGCGAAGAGGGCGGGCTCCGTTCAGGCCTTGATCGCAAGGCGAAGACGGAATGGGAAAAACTCTACGCACTGCGAGCAGAGGTATTGCAAGACTTGGAGAGGGCGCGCGCCCGAAAATACATTAACGGCTCGCTCGAAGCCAAGATACGGCTTCGTTCAAAGGGCCACTACCTGGAACTCATGGAAAGACACGCAAAGGATTTGCCGGGGCTGTTTATCGTTTCGCAGGTGGAAGTCTTGCCGTTTGATGAGCCGGTGCACAGCGAGCATCCGGAACCGTTTCACGTGGAAGTCTTGCGTAGCGATGGCACAAAGTGCGAACGATGCTGGAACTACTCGACGCATGTGGGAGACAATGCGCGCTACCCTGGTATTTGCGAGCGGTGCAGCGAAGCGCTCGCGGAAATCGAAACATCGGAGCCGTCCCTCTCATGAAATTGCCGTCAAGCCTGCGGTGGTTGTGGCTCACGCTGGGCATCGTGGTGCTCGACCGCGCCAGCAAGGCTTGGTTCGAGATGAAAACTGACGAAGGATGGCGGCACGAAGTGGTGCGACACTTCATCTATTTGGTGCACAGCCGCAATCCGGGGATCGCTTTTAGTATGTTCGCGGATTTGCATTCACCGTGGCTGCACATTCTCTTAATCGGCGGCTCGCTGGTGGTGATCTGCGTACTAGCGTGGCTGCTGGTGGCTGGGCAGGGTGCAAACGCGGCGTCCGCGGGGATTGCCCTCCTTCTGGGAGGGGCCACGGGGAATTTGACCGACCGAATTATTCACGGGGCAGTCACGGATTTCTTCGAAGTGTGGATTGGAAGCTACAGGTGGCCGGCGTTTAACGTAGCCGATTCCGCGATCACCATCGGCGCGATACTCCTGATTGTCGATCTCCTCTTCATTTCCAAAAAAGACGGATCTCCGCTTGAGAAATCGGCAGCGAAGCCGCGTTAGATCGCGTACCGATTCTAGAACGGCGCGCGGCTTGAGCGACTTTGGATGGCCGCGGGGACAAGCTGCTAGAATCCTCCGGTGCCTTCACCCGTCACACACAAACTTGCTGCCGCGGAGAGCGATGTCGGGAATCGACTCGATCGCTATCTCGCGACGCAACTTCCTGAGCTGAGCCGCACGCGGATTCAAGAATTAATAGAAGCGGGGCTGGTGCTTGTCGACGGCAAGCCCTCCAAGGGCGCGCATCGTTTGCGTGCGGGTGAGAAAATCGCGGTCGAGGCGCAAGCACGACCGCCAATGCTGGCGGAAGCGGAATCCATTCCGCTGAACATTCTCTACGAGGACCCCGACGTAATTGTGGTCAACAAACCGGCGGGCATGACGGTGCACGCGGGTGCGGGCAACACGCGCGGCACGCTGGTGAACGCGCTGCTGGGAAGAGGGCAGGCGCTTTCGCAGGGAGGGGATGCCTTGCGGCCAGGGATTGTGCATCGCCTGGATAAGGAAACATCTGGCGTTATCGTGGTGGCCAAAAATGATTTTGCGCATGCCAAGCTGGCTGAAGCGTTTCGGCGGCGCACGGTAAAAAAGACGTATATCGCGCTGGTCGAGGGACTGCTGAGGGAAAAGAGCGGGCGAATTGAGCTGCCGATTGGCAGGGACTTGCGCCGGCGGACACGAATGGCGGTTCATCGGCAAAAGCCGGGAAGCGCGTTGCGGGACCAGGCGCTGCCAGGCAAGGCGCGAGAAGCACGGACAGATTGGCGAACGCTGGCGGAAATCGATGGCACGACGCTAGTGGAAGTGCAGCTACACACTGGGCGGACGCACCAGATTCGCGTGCATTTTTCGGCGGTGAAACACCCCGTTGTCGGCGACACGCTTTACGGCGCAGATCCACAGATTCATGTTGGCAATCCCGTCGGGCGCAGCAAGGCAGGCGGGCGGGAGAAAGTGGAGAAGGTTCTAATGCCAGCCCTTGGGCGGAATTTTTTGCACGCGGCGCGGCTGGGATTTTCTCAGCCGAGGACCGGCGAATGGATCGAAGTGCGCGCGCCGCTGCCGCGGGAGTTGCACGAGTTCGTCAAAGAGCTCGCCGACGCTGCAGGGGAAGATTCGAAGCGAATTGACGCTGCGCTCGCTCCCTACCTATAATCAAGAGACATGTCCAGGGCACTGATTTCCTTTCTACTCGTTGCATTTTTGCTGACGGCGGCGGTCAGCGACCGGGCACAGCAGATGCCGGCGTCTCCCGCGCCACGTTCCCAGTCGACCCAGAAGGCGGCACAGCAGCAGGGTCAGCCAACCCAACCACCCCAGCAGGGGCAACAGGGGGAGCAAGCCCCGCCGCAGAGTCCGCAAAGGATCGTCCAGGTGGTCAACCTGGTGGACGTGCTTTTCACGGTGCTCAATCGGCGCAACAAGCTCGTTCCCGATCTGCAAAAAGAGGATTTCAAGGTATTTGACGAGAAGTTTCCCCAAGAAATTCGCTACTTCAGCAAACAGACTGATTTGCCGCTGCGCATCGGGATGCTGGTGGACACGTCAAACAGCATCCGCGACCGTATCAAGTTCGAGCAGGACGCCTCGATAAATTTTCTGTTCAGCGTGCTGCGGCGCGGCAGGGATGAAGCGTTCGTCATGACATTCGACGACGAGCCGCAAGTCGTGCAGGCGTTCACCGGCGATACGGGCTTGCTGCGCGACCAAATCTTGCAGACGCGTGCCGGCGGCGGCACCGCGGTCTACGATGCGATTTACGACGCCTGCCAGAATGAGTTGAGCCATCCGCCGCGTCCGCCCGGAGATCAGCCGGACGTCGTGCGGCGCGTAATGATTGTGATCAGCGACGGCGACGACAATCTTTCGAGCCACACGCGCTCCGAGGCCATCGAGATGGCTCAGCGTACGAGCGTGGTGATTTACACCATCAGCACGAGCACGCAGTGGATTCAGCTCTCGCAGACCGATCCAGACAAGCTGGCCGACCGCAAGACGCACCTGACGGAAGGGGACAAGATTTTGCAAGCCTTGGCCGAGGAAACCGGCGGCCGGGCTTTCTTTCCGTATCACGTGGATGATTTGGATCAGTCTTTCCAGGACATCGGCGACGAGCTCCGGAATGAATATTCGATTGCGTACATACCGACCAATTACGTGCTGGATGGGCGGTACCACCGGATTCGCATCGAACTGCCCGACCACAAGGGCTATCAGGTCCGCGCGCGGCGCGGATATTTTGCACGGGCCAATCGCGAGGGCAGCGGCCAGCCGAGTCCTTCGGGGCCGGGGCCGACGACTCCCTAAACGGTGTAATTTCCGAAAAAAATCACAAGGCGTTTTCTTGCCGGGCAAAGGTGTGCCCGGGCCCGGAGCTAGCGTGTGGTATCGCGCAGAAGGACGGCGTCGGATTCGCTGTGGCCGCGTTCCATGGCGATTTTTGCGCCGTCTTGCGAAAAACGGAATTGCCAGATTCGTTCCGAAGCAAAGTGCGTGAGCTGCCGGTAGGGTGCGCCGCCGAGAGGCTGCTGCCAGAGATTGTCCACGCCCTTTTCGCGGACGACGTAAACAACAGCTTTGCCGTCTGGGGTAAATGCCAGCGGCCCCGGCAACGCCCTCGGGTCCACGTCCCTATAGGTGACCTTCTTATCGTCTATCGAATAGAGATCAAGGACCAGCTTGTGATCAAGCTCTCGAACCTCCAGGTAGACGATAGTCTTGCCGTCCGGAGAGATACTCCAAGCGCCGATGGCCGAATTGAGGATGGTCTCGGCGGCTCCGCCCTCCACCGGTAATCGTTTCAAGAATTGGTCCTTTCCGTAGTCGTAGTAATACACCCAGTTGCCATCCGCCGAGCAGATCGGATCGGCATCGTTCGCGCCAGACGTCAGTTGCGTGAGATTTGCTCCCGCGGAATCCAGTCGCCAGAGATTGAAGCCGATCTTGCCGGAGCGTCCGGATGATCGAAAAACAATGTACTTTCCGCAAGACACGACCTGGTCCGAAAGATGCGCCGCGTCGGACAGCAGGACCGTCTCGCCTCCGGCGGGGTTGACTACCCGAATGTCCGGCGCCTGAGGGAAAACAAGACGCCCATCGGGCATCCAATCCCAGCGCCAGATCATGCCTCGCGAAGACAAGGGCACAACGCGAAATGCATCCGGAGACGATGCAGGGGCCACGTCAAGTTCAAACTTGGATTGCGTTTGAGTGACGACCAAACTTCGGCCATCGGCGGCAACACTTGGGCGCACGTAGACGTTGGTATCCGAGGTAACCGGGCGAAACTCGCCGGCCGGGTAGCTGACGACACCCAGTTGCTCATTCAACCCAACCGCCTCTTTGATGGTAGAGACCACGAGGGCGTTCGAGCCCGGCAGCCACATCGCACTTGAATAAAAACGGTCTCGGGCTTGCGCTACCACTTGTTGCTTACCGCTGGCAACTTCCACCGCGAGAAAAGAGCCGATCGCACCGTTCCCCAATTGGGACCCCGGTATGACGATGGTCTTGCCATCCGGCGACCAGGCCGGAACGAAATTGCCATTGTTCCCGGCAAGAGTCACATTGCTGAACAGCGCGCGATCAGGAGTACCGTCACTGTGGGCGATGAGAAGCTCGTAGAAGGAAGAATCGTGGCGCTCGCGCAAATAAGCGAAGCGCTGGCCGTCGGGGGAAAAGGTAATGGGGCTGTCGACATCCTGGATGAGCAAACGAGGAGTGCCGCCGAGCATGGGCGCGGAATAGAGAGACGCGAGAGTATGCTCCGACTCATCCCGCCGCACGCAATAGATGTAGTTGGCATCAGGGGAGAAGGTCAGCCCCGAATAGCGAGTGGCGGCAGGGGGAACGAGCTGCGTGTTGCTACCCGTGGCGATGTGCCGGAGCCAGAGAGACTGTAAG
>Ga0070697_100000209_pt1 | contig 48151 bp, 35 predicted proteins | sample KBSK1501metaG_FD_65475 | JGI IMG/M metagenome (GOLD analysis project Ga0070697, IMG submission 65475) | Corn, switchgrass and miscanthus rhizosphere microbial communities from Kellogg Biological Station, Michigan, USA - KBS K1-50-1 metaG | ecosystem: Host-associated > Plants > Roots >... | reverse complement strand
CGCCGAAGTTTGGCAAGCGTTACCCTTAACGGATGAACAGCGCCGGAACGGAGTCCGTGTGATTCCGCCGGCGATGCGCCCGCGCGTTGTGTTTCGTTATGCCGACAACAAGGATCTCTTTGTCTCCGGCTTGTTGGACGGCGGCGACGAGATCGCACAGCATGCGATGGTTGTGGACGTGCCCTCGGGCCAGGGTCACATCGTACTCTTCTCAAACAATCCGATCTGGCGCGGGCAGACCAAAGGCAGTTACTTCCTGGTGTTCAATGCGATCATGAATTTCGACAATTTGAACGCAGGGAGGAAACTGGACGAGAAGTAACGGGACCATCCGCAGATTACGCAGATGGGAAGAGCAAACAGCAAACAGCAGACAGCAAAACGATCCACGAAACACACTAACTGACACGAACTCAAACCTCTTTTCGTGTTTCTTAGTGTGATTTAGTGGATCGTTTTGCTATTTGCTGTTTGCTGTCTGCTGTCTGTTCTTCCTATCTGCGTAATCTGTGGATAGCTATTTCTTCGCCGATTCCCGCTTGATCCACCATGAGTGATAACGGCCGCCGGACAGATAGTCGACGATGTAGTCCATTGGATCCGTCTTCTCGCGAATTTGTTTTCCTTGAAACTGTATGAGACCGCCCTTTACCGTGAAAGGGTAATCTCCGTAAGACTTGCCATCGATCGTCAGCCGAACACTGTATCTTCCGTCCTCGCGGAGCAGTTCGGCAGCCTTAAGGTAGGAGTTTTTATCGCCCGGCGCGTGGAAATACAGTTTCAATTCCAGCCAGCGAGGTTCGAGCCGAAGGGTCCCCCCGTCTTCACCAAGCGCCTTACCGTCCTTCAGGTTCACGAGCTTTGCGTCGTAAGCCGTAGATGTCTTGTTCTCGTTTCCGCGCTTGTCCTGCACCCAGGTGGTAAAAGTCAGAGAAGATTGCGGGTCGTTGCGCTGGTAGAACATGTTGCCGTATTCATTCCAGGCGCCTTCGATAAAATAACGATTGCCCGCCGGCTGATAAGGGTCGTCGCTTTTGGTTTCCACCACCGAAAAAGGGAACCGGGTAAACGGCTTCTCGTCCGCGGCAAACTCCAATAGGTAATTTCCCGCCGCGAGGGGCTTCACAGACTGATAACCACCGATCACTTTGTAGCGACTCAACTCCCACAACCCGCCAATGCTCTCGCCATACCAAACGTACGTGTTCAGCACTTTGCCATCGGCAGATTTAACTACAGTCGTGAGCTTGCCACCGACGTCAGGATCGTAAGCGTAGTTTGAAGTGCTCTGCCTCGCCGGCGCCGGCAGACAGACTGCATATAACTTGTCGATATTGAGGCGGCCGTCGCCGTAGCCAACGCTGACCGAGTCAAGTAGCTTCCAGAAACTGATGCCCGGTGTACATGGCGCTGGCGCCGGCTGCGCTTGTGCGCCAGGCATTGCGACTGTTAGCAAAAGTAACGTGAGCACCAGGAGTAAAGCCGGCGCATTTAACTTCTGATTCATTTGGGCCTCCAATCTGATTAGCCTCGAGGCAGCATAGCCGCGAGCATCTCGAATGAGTCGTGCACGGCGCTGTAGGACGTTTTGAGTTGCTCGTTTGTACCTCTTCTGGCGTCAGCCCTGAACTTTGCTAAAGCTGAGTTGAAGTTTTTTAGCCCTTTGGCAAAGTCTTCCTGTTGCTCCGCATTTGTGCCTTTCGGCACACCGAGTTTAACGAGCGCTTTGCCGCGTTTGTACAGCAGAGACGACTGTGCCCGGATGCGGCGGAAGTCTTTGTTAGGTAAGGCCTCGTGTTCCAATGGGTGGAGCACGCTGTGGAAATCCTCATATTGCTTGACGCTCATTCCATGTTTGTTCCCATGACCTTCTTGAGGATTAGCCGCGCCGGTTGCCCGAGCGCCGGATAGATAAGGCGTGGAACAAATAGCTACGAACGCAAATAACCAGACCAGACGAAATCGTTTCAAGGTTAGACCCTCCGGATCGATTGAAGTGTACTTGTGCAAACAGAACTCTACTGGAATAGATGGGCGGCGAGATTATAATTCTTCCATCATTTGGGGTAGAAGAAGGTTTCAATGCGTTATGCGGCTTCAGACAAAGCACGCTCGATCTCTTGAGGCAGATCAAGGTACATGAAGTACTCGGACGGATAGAGATAATCCTCGCCTTCATTGTCTATCACCCGCACGTAGTTTGACTTTGCCGCGCTTTCGTCCGGCAGGACTTGATAGATCATGCGTGGAGTGAGTAGGTCGGTGTCGTCGCTTTGAATGCAAACTGCAAATTTAGTTGCTGTTTTGAGGTGTTTGGACATAAGTCAATCGAGGTAACGCTTAATTCTCAATTTCCTCTTGCCAATACCGTGCGCTTCGAACCAATGAACCTCGGCACGGTGAATCGTACCATCATTGAGGCGCACATTGGCAACTCCTTTTAGCTTCCGCCAGCGTCCTTTCCTATAGCGATTTTGAAGCAGTGGCAGAATTCGAAATGCTACGAGAGAGCGCAATGGTTTCTATATCCGAGATATTTCCTATGATTTCAAAGTGCACGGAGTTTGGCAGTCACATGTAAGCTTTGAGAGCTGCAACATTGTAGTTCCGAAATCCACTTTGGTCTCGATCGTATCGTGATCTCACGGGGCTGGGAGATTGACGGATCTCTTGCATCAGAGAACCTTCCGTGTTGACTTAGGTTCTGGCGATTGAATAACCTGCGCGGCGTCAGGGTTCGAGGTCTTTCTGAAGCAATGAACCTGTTCGAAACTATTTTCGATAACGTCTTAACCGACCGCATCGCCATTCTTTATGAGCAGCGGCGGATCAGTTACGCCGAGCTGCGCGATCAGACGCTCGCTACTGTGCGAGTGTTGTGTAGTCTGGGAGTTGAGCGGGGCGATCGGGTGGCCCTGCTACTCAATGATTCGCCCGAGTTCATTGCGGCGTTCATCGCCATCTGCTCCTACGGGGCCATCGCAGTCCCTATCAATATGGCGCTGCGATCTGATGAGCAACAAGCGATTCTGAACGACTGCACCGCGAGTTTCGCGATTGTCGAGGAAGATCTTTGCCGCACGATGCTGGTGGACGCCTCGAACAAATTCCCTCGCCTGACAACCGTTGTGGTCGTAAGTCGTCAGGAAGGCACACGAGAATTCAGCACCGGGGAAACAACGGATCAGCGCGAACAACCGATAGTACCTTCTATCAGAGTTCATCTCCTGGCAAAACTTTTAAGCGAGTCAGGCCAAGCGGCGGCCACCGGCGTCGCTTTCCCGGATGAGAATCAGCCGGCGTTTATTCTTTACACGTCCGGTAGCACTGGCGAGCCGAAAGGCGCGGTTCACCGGCAATCCGATATCTTTTTTACGAACGAGACTTATTGCCGCGAGGTATTGAACCTGAGACACGGAGACCGGTTGTTTTCGTCGTCGCGCCTTCCCTTCGCCTATGGACTGGGAAATTCGTTCACGTTTCCACTGCTGAATGAATGTACCACTATACTTTGCCGGCCAAAGCCTACGCCTGAGGTGATCGCCAAAGTCTTTGCCGACTACAAGCCTACGATCTTTTTCGCCGTGCCGGTGATTTACAGTTTGCTGCTAGCCGATCAGAAGAATCGAAATTCGGATTCCGCACTTGATTGTTCAAGTTTGCGTTTGTGCATCTCTGCAGGAGAGGCGCTGCCGGCACAGATCGGCGAAGACTGGGAGAAGGGCTTCGGTGTACCCGTGCTTGATGGGATTGGTTCCACCGAGATGCTGCACATGTGGATGTCGAATCACGAAGGAGAAGTTGTGTATGGCAGCAGCGGGAAATTGTTGAATGGGTATGAAGCGAGATTACTTGATCCGGAAGGAAGTCCCACGCCACCTGGCATGGAGGGCAATCTCTGGGTCAAGGGCGCGAGCGCGGCGATGGGATACTGGAAAAAGCCTGAGATCACCGCCGGCACTTTTGTAGGTGGTTGGGTGCGTACGGGCGACCTTTACCGTGGCGACTCGAATGGCCTTTGGTTTCACATGGGCAGATCCGACGACTGCTTTAAATCAAGCGGACAGTGGGTTTCCCCGGTAGAAGTTGAAGGAGTTTTGCTGCGGCATAAGGGCGTCAGCCGGGCGGCAGTGGTTGAAGACTTCGACGGCGATAGTTTGCCATGCGCTTGTGCGTTTGTGGTACCAGCCGACGTTTCAGCAAACCACGCGGAGCTGGAGACCGAACTGCGCGAACTCACCCGCTCTTCGCTTCCGCGTTTCAAGCAACCGCGACGGTATGTGTTCGTTGATGAGTTGCCTTACACTGCGACTGGCAAGATTCAAAGATTCAAACTCCGGGAACTGCTTCGTGTTGAGAGTGCGACCAGTTGAAACGCCAGCATATGACTGAAAAAAGCATCCAGGAAACCTACGCTCCAAACATGAAATGTTTTGGATGTGGTCCGGCAAACGAGAAAGGGCTGCACATCCGCAGTTTCCCGCAAGGGGACGAAGTCGTGGCTGAGTGGCAGCCGAGTGTTGAATACGAAGCCTTTCCGGGGATGCTGAGCGGCGGGATCATAGGCACGCTGCTCGACTGCCATTGCAATTGGACCGCTGCTTACCATCTGATGAAGCGCAATCGGCTGGAACATCCGCCGTGCACAGTCACCGCCGACTACGCCATCAAACTCTTGCGGCCAACGCCCACGGACAAACCGGTCCGTATGGTTGCCCGCGTGGTGGAATCCTCAGATGATCGGGCTGTCGTTGAAGGGGAACTAATAGCACACGAGAAGGTCACTGCCACATGCCGCGGCACGTTTGTGGCAGTCAAACCCGGCCATCCTGCTTATCACCGCTGGTAGAAGAAGTAGAAATATTTGTAGGGGTGGCACTCCGTGGCCACCCCATCGTTGCGAGATTCTTCATAGAGTTGAACGGAATCCGAAGAGGGGGCGGCCACGGAGTGCCGCCCCTACAACATTGTTGAATCCGCGATATTGTTGAATCCGCGTTTGTCTGCGTTCATCCGCGGCCTGCCATCTATTTGCCTGGATAATTCTCTGCCGTTATCATTCCCTTCCCAATAACTCTCGATGTAAGACTTCATAGAGGGCAGAATGTCAGATCTCCTTCATCGTCCCCGCCGGCTGCGAAGAACCGACAACCTACGTGCACTTGTGCGCGAAACGCGGCTGGCTCCTGAAGATTTCATACTTCCGCTGTTTGCCTGTCCCGGGGAGAGAGTGCGCCGCGAGATCACCTCGATGCCGGGCGTGCACAATCTTTCAGTCGATGAAATCGCCAAAGAAGCTGCCGGTGCGTATGACCTCGGAGTAAAGGGTGTAATTCTGTTTGGCCTGCCGGAAGCGAAAGACGAAGTGGCCTCGGGCGCCTATCACAAAAACGGAATTGTTCAGCAAGCCGTGAGGGCCATAAGAAAGTCAGCGTCGGATCTGGTAATTATGACTGACACGTGCCTATGCGAATACACATCCCACGGCCACTGCGGTGTGGTGCGCGACGGTGGTGTGATCAATGACGACACGCTTGAGCTATTGGCGCGCACTGCGGTCAGTCAGGCAGAGTCAGGAGCGGACGTAGTCGGGCCTTCGGCCATGATGGACGGGCAGGTTGGCGTGATTCGTGAAGCGCTGGACGATGCGGGATTCGACCAGGTTGCGATCATGGCCTATGCAGTCAAATATGCTTCTGCTTTTTATGGTCCATTTCGGGAGGCCGCTGACAGCGCTCCTGCTTTTGGTGACCGGCGCGCTTACCAGATGGATGCCGCCAATGCCCGCGAGGCGCTACGCGAGGCTGAGCTGGACGAAGCGGAAGGCGCCGACTTTCTGATGGTCAAACCCGCCACCGTGTACCTGGACATTCTGAAGACGCTCCGCGAGCAGTTTGAGCTTCCGCTGGCGGCTTATCACGTCTCGGGCGAGTACGCGATGATCAAGGCGGCGGCGCAAAATGGCTGGATTGACGAACAGCGGGTGATGATGGAAACGTTGACGAGCATCAAACGGGCTGGCGCCGATATTATTCTCACTTACTACGCTCGCGAGGCGGTCAGAACTCTGACTGGTTGAGTTCGAAACCCTACGAGGGATTGCGCGCCCTGGTATTAAGCTGGCGGCACAATAAAAACCCTTTCGAAGGATATCGCGCGCAACCCTAAACACCGGGCACAGCCTCTAAGGATCGTTCGTTTAAGATGAAGACTTCGCCGGACCCGAGAAGGCAATGAGCTTCTTTCTTACCCCTCAAAGCAAAACCCTGAAAAGCGTAAGCCTGGCGGCTTTGCTGCTGCTAATTGGGCTGTTTGACTCGACTGAAGCCCAGTCGGGACGGCGCGCTCAGCCGCTTAAACCGACCTCGACCCCCTCCTCCTTAGCTCCGGATGCTCCGAACACCGATCTGCCGGTGGCTCTCCCACCGGGCGGTTTGCAACAGAAAGTTCATCTGTTAATTGGCCGGCAACCAACGCGCAAACATCTTCAGAGCGAGGACGTCATCTTCGCCAGCTTCGTGAAGCGACTAAATCTATATACTAACCTCGCAGCTACTTCCATTGGCGATTTGAAGCATACTGACGCGGTAATACGCGCGCGGACTGAGGCTGAGTCGTTTGTCGTCTTACTGAGTTTTGAAATCGACAGCTTTCAGGGCGGGACAATTATTTTGAATTCACCGGATCTTCAGATCGAATATCTTGTCCTGGCTCCACAAACCGGAAAAAAACAGACGAAAGGGAAGATTTACTTTCAGGCCATCGGTGGCGGAAGAATGCGCAAGAGCGATTGGCCGGGGGGCACGCCCATTAGGATTACGCCGGAAGCCACGGGGATTGAGGCGGCCGATTACGTGTATGACTGGTTACGACTCGTGGAGATCCGCAAGCGCCAACCGCCGCAGTAAAACATCCGCAGATTACGCAGATAGGAACAGCAAACAGCAAGCACAAACAGCAAAACGATCCACGAAATCACACTAACTGACACGAACTCAAACCTCTTTTCGTGTTGCTTCGTGTGATTTCGTGGATCGTTTTGCTGTTTGCTGTCTGCTCTTCCTATCTACGTAATCTGCGGACATGCTTTTTCGCACACGTGGGCAGTGTCAGCCGACTTCATCCAATGCTGCGCCCAACCGTTGCAACCCCTCTTTCAAGGTTTCAGTGTCCCCACCCAATCCAATACGGAAGTGAGCCGGCATTTCAAAAAAACTTCCCGGCACGACTGAGGTTTCGTATTTCTCCCTTAGAATCTCGCACAACCTGGCAGAGTCTCCGTGTTTGACCCGCGGAAACATGATTGAGCCGGCGGCGGGTCGGACGGTTTCCAAATCATCGCGCTGGTCGAGAAACTTGTTCAGCAGCGCGCGATTTTCATCGAGGCGCGCCCGCGCGTTCTTCCCAATCCCTTCAAGTTGTTGAAGGGCAAGAACGCTGAGCCGCTCGCCCGTATGTACCGGACTGGCGGCAAAAAGATCGTTCAGTCGCCACATACGCTCCGCAAGTTCAGGCTCAGCAAAAATCCATCCGCAGCGCAACCCACTGAGACCGAATGCCTTTGTCAGGCTGCCGGTGACCACAAACTGATTGCCCAGGTGAAACGCCGTTCGGGGCGGCTCTTCAAAAAGCATTTGCACATAAACCTCATCGACCAGTACGCGAGCATTAACCTTGCGCGCGATCTTTCCTATTTCCCCAAGCGTGTCATCGTCGGTCAATACGCCGGTGGGATTGTGGAAATTGGTGATCACAATCAGTCGTGTGCGATTGCTGATCCGTTTCTCAATTTCAGATGGCAGGAGCCGAAAGCCATCCTCAAACTGGCGGTCAAATCTTTTTACATCAGCCCGCAGATAGTGGGCCAGTGCCAACAGGGGTTCGTAAGCAGGGCTCTCGAAGAGAACTTCATCACCCGCATTGATCAAAGCAGCCATCGCCAGATGATTTGCGAAGGAAGTGCCGGCGGCTGTTACTACGCAGCCCGGATCAACTCGATTTCTCGTAGCCAGCGCGCTAATAAGGGGTTCATAACCGTAGCCGCTGGTTGTCGTGATTTCGAGATCATCAAGACTGACGCGAAGATCTCTTAAACTCAGATTCGCGAGTCCGCTGGTGGCAAGGTTGAAGCGCGCGCCTGAACGCGTCTTCGCCCAGTTCATATAATCCGACTGCTTTGTATGGTCCCGAAGGGATGCAGCTTTCATGTCTTGTTTTTCGCTCTCCAAAAATAGAATGCCGGAATTCCTGCCAGCAATATTGCCAATCCGATCAGTGTATTCTCAGGATATTTATAAACGGTATTAATTACTACCAACCAGCAGATCGCAACGAAAAGCGCGGTGGTCACAGGATGGCCCGGGACCCTCGTAAAGCTCCGCGCACCTTCCGTGGTATTAATCGCCGGTTTCCTGGCCCGTCGTCTAAAAATGAAAATACAAGCAGCCGTGGCTCCGAAAAAAATGAAATCGACTGAAACAACGTAGTTTAGAATCTGTTCGTACTTGCCCCAAAGCGCAATCGCAATCGCCAACATACCCTGCAGCACAATAGCCACTACCGGAACTTGCGTCTTCCGACTCAGTTTCGCAACGCTGCGGAAGAAAAGCCGGTCGTCGGCCATCGCGAAATATACTCGCGGCGCCGTCAACATGCTCTGGCTGAGAAATCCCAGCGTCGAGATCGCGATGCCTGCTGCAATAAGCCGGGCGCCTGTATCACCCAGGGCCAGCCGCATGACGTCGGAAGCCGGCGTCGTTGTATTCGCCAGGCCAGACACTCCGAGCGCTCGGAGGCAAACGAAATTCACGCCTAGATAAAGAATGATCACGCCGGTCACACCAATTACGAGAGCGCGCGGAAGGTTCTTTTGCGGCTCGCGTATTTCCCCGGCCACAAACGTCGAGGTTTGCCAGCCACCGTACGCAAAAAGGACCGGCACCATCGCCGCCCCAAGGGTTGTCAGAAAGCTGGATGGGCGGCCAGCGCCGGGCGCTATGCCAACTCCCTGGGTTATCCCCAATTGAGGTCCGATAAGCCACATTCCGCAGAAAATCAATCCTACGATTGCGAGGATCTTGAGCACCATCAACAAACTCTGGACCGAGCTGCCGGCTCGAACTCCAAGGCAGTTGATAACGGTTAACGCCACCAACGCCAGCGCAGCCACTGCTTTGTCGGACATTCGCAGACCAGTAAGCTCCAAAAAATAGCGTGCGAAGGTTACGGCTACCGCGGCCATGCCGCCGGTTTGAATAACCAGAAGCAAACCCCAGCCGTAAAGGAAGGCGATTAAAGGGTGATAAGCCTCGCGCAGATAGGCATACTGGCCGCCAACTTCAGGACGCAACGCCGCCAGTTCTGCCCAGATGAAGGCTGCGATTAACGCGACGAGCCCGCCCAGCACCCAAACGCCGAGAATCAGAAAAGGGGTGGTGACCTGACGGGCGACCACCGAGGGATTCATGAAAATGCCTGAGCCGATGATGCCGCCCATGACAATCATGGTGGCGTCAAACAATCCCAGGCGCCGGGCTAACGCCGGCGTGGCATGATCACGGACGGGAAAATCATCAGGCATTGTAAAAGGGGTGCGTCCAGCCGTTTTAGTCTGAAAGTGCGCTAATTCGATTCGACAAGAAAACGATCCACTAAATCACACGAACTAACACGAACTGCGGCGTTGGTGTTGTTTCTTGGGACTTCGTGGATCGTTTCTACCCAACTCTCTCGTCTTAACGTGGTGTGTTGTCACTACCACTTCCGCTGCGCACAGCAAGGGGTTTTCCTTCCATGTCGACGACAGTAAAAGTCGTGCCAACAGGTTCCAGCGAACGTAGTCCCGGTTCAATGACCTTGCGATCTCCTACGACCAGGATGACCATTCGCGACGGATCGAGGTAGCGATTAGCGACGCGCTGGACATCATTAAGTGTGACCGCACGCACTTTTTCAATGTAGCTGTTGAAATAATTATCAGGCAGGTCGTAAAGCACTACATCACTGAGACGACTCGCCATCTGGTTTGGCGTCTCAAACCCACGCGGGAAGCCCCGAATGATTGCCTGTTTCGAGAACTCCAACTCTTTCTCGGTTATTGGAATCTCGCCACGAACACCTCGCAATTCTTTCATAAACTCTGCCACCGATTCCCTGGTGTTTTTGGTAACGACCCCGGCAGTGGCTGCGAAGGGCCCGGCGCCGCGGCGGTAGTCAAAGTTGGTTCGGGCGCCGTAGGTGTAGCCTTTGTCTTCGCGCAAATTCAGATTGACTCGAGACACAAATTGTCCGCCCAGCATTGTGTTTAGCACCAGCAGCGGATAGTAATCAGGCGTCGAGCGGGCCACCCCGATCTGTCCGATGCTGATCACAGATTGCGCCGAGCCGGGCCGGTCGACGATGTAGATTCCCCCCTGCGTGCGTTCCTGCGCCATGGGAATTTCGACCGCGGGAACTTCGCCCTTATTCCAACCTGCAAACGCGCGCTCCAGCTTCGGCAGAATCGTCGCGGCTTTGACATCGCCTACCACAATCAAGGTCGAGTTGTTTGGCCGGTAAAAATTCTTATAGAAGCTCTGCACGTCATCAGAGCTAATCGCAGTCAATGAATCTTCATCACCTGTCGCGGGATGCCCGTAAGGGTGATTACGACCGTAAAGGATTGAAGCATAGACGATGTTGGCAATCGCGTTCGCATTGTCACGCTGTCGTTTGACATTGTTGAGACGGCGAGCACGCGAGCGCTTAATCTCGTCTTCATTAAAAGCCGGATTGGTGACGACGTCTGCATATATGTCGAGCGCTTTGTCCAGGTGTCTTGTCAGAGTCGCCAAATTTACGGAGCTGGAATCCCAGTCAGCCGAAGTCCCGAGACGCGCGCCGATATCCGTCAAGGAATTCGAAATCTCGAGGGCGCTGCGACGTTTGGTCCCTTCATCCAGTAAGTCGGCAGTCAAGCTGGCCAGGCCGGCGCGTTTTTGCGGGTCCGCAGCCGACCCCGACTTAACCACCAAATTCATCGTGACCAAAGGCAATTCGTGATGCTCGACAATGATTACTTCCAGCCCGTTGGAGAGCTGGCGGCGTTGAATCCCCGGTAAAGTAAATTTCGGATCAGCTTTTGCGGTGGGGAGCTTCCAATTGTTTGATTCCCCGGTCGTGTGCTTTACCGCGGCGCTCTGAGGCGAAGACGGGTTCTTCGTTGACGCCGCCGGTCTCTGGGCGGTCTCGGCTGCTCTTGATTCGCTTGATCTATTCTCTCTTTCCCGGGGCAGGACAGTGGCTTTCAGCCGGTGCTCAACCAGGTAAGTATTGGCCGCGCGCTTTACGTCATCCGGGGTCACGCGACGATAACGGGCCAGGTCCTCCTGAAAATACCCGGGCTTGCCGACAAAAGTGGAATATCGGTTTAGCTGATCATTTTTCCCGGCCACGGTCTGCATACCGAAAATAAAACCGGCCTCCGTCGCATTGTAGGAACGGTCGACTTCTTCCTGGGTCACACCTTCCTTCTTGATCTTTTCTATCTCCACGTCTATGGCGCGCTCAAGTTCTTCCAGCGTATGGCCAGGCCGTGCTGTCGCTACTATTTGAAATCGCCCAGCGATCTCCTGGCTGCCGTTGTTGGCGAAAAGGTCGTCCTGGGCCAGCTGACCTTCGTAAACAAGGCTCTTATATAGGCGCGAACTCTTACCGCCGCCGAGAATGTTTGCCAGGACGTCTGTTGCCGGTTCGTCCTTGTCGTATGCGGGCATTGTCGGCCACACCAGGTAGAGCCGTGGGAATTGCACACGATCCTGCATCACGATCTCTTTCGACTCCGTTAGTCTTGGCTGAGCTGGATGGGGCCGAGTTACCGCCGGGCCACCTGGAATATTGCCAAAATGTTTCTCCACCAGGCGACGCGCCTCGGCCGGATTGAAATCGCCGGCGATGGAGAGGCTGGCGTTGCGCGGGGTGTAATAGGTGCGGAAAAAGGCGGCAATGTCTTCCCGAGATGCCGCAGTTAAATCATCGAGCGAGCCAATCGTAAGCCAGTGATAAGGATGATTCGCGGGATAGAGAGTTTCGTTAATCTTAGCTCCAATCAAACCATACGGCTGGTTGTCGTAGTTTTGCCGTTTCTCGTTCTTCACTACATCCCGCTGATTAGCGAGCTTCACTTCATTCAACACCTCCAGCAAACCTCCCATGCGATCGGCTTCCATGAAGAGAGCCAGCTCCAGGAAGTTTGACGGGACAACCTCAAAATAATTTGTGCGATCAGAATTGGTAGAGCCGTTGAGTGTGCCACCTGCTTCCTGTATCGGCTTGAAATAGTCGTCATCATAGTTTTTGGAACCCTGAAACATCATGTGCTCGAAAAGATGGGCATAACCGGTCTTGCCCGGACTTTCGTTCTTTGAGCCCACGTGGTACCAGAGGTTGACCCCGACGATGGGAGTCGAATGGTCTTCATGAAGAATCACGTGCAGGCCGTTCGCGAGTTTGAACTCTGTGTAGCTGATTGTTGGCAGAGACCCAGCCGCACCTGGCGATGAACCGGCCGGGGCACGATTCTTTCCCCTTTGTGCAAAAGTCGTCGCCGGCGCGATCAGGACCAACATTAGAAACATCGCAGGAAGAGCTCTGAGTCTCATTATCACTTTCTCCTTTTCAAAATTCTCAGATACAGATGGCGCATTCCCGACAAACCGGAAGCCATATGTACTCCGGAGAGTCACACGTTGGCGCGGTCACACAGCTTGGCAGCTCAGCTGGCTTGATCGACAACCCCAAATTAATCTTGTGCGCGTATTCTATCGCTCCCGGATTCAGAAGCAAGTTTTTGGAAGCGTAGTTCCAAAATATTGGGCAGGCCTCCCGCTTAGATTTGGCAACGATCCACGAAATCACACGAAGCAACACGAAAAAAATTGGTGACATTTTGTGTGATGGTGGATCGTTTTTTATGAACCGAAATAACAGTACCCATCTTTAACTCAGCTTTGGTTTCGGTTACATTCTCCCGAATGAAAACGCGACCCCGGCGGCTAACTGATAAATCGATCTACCTTTGGTCCTGGATATTCCCGCTCACCTATTTAATTCATATTGCCGAAGAGTACTGGGGAGGCGAAGGCTATTCAGCCTACATCTTCAGGATCAGAGGAGTGCACCTTTCGCCGGCAAGATTTTTGGCGGCGCAAAGTATTGGATTCATCCTGGTGACATTGGGCGTAATCCTGGCCAGGCAATTCAACTTCCCGCAAACCATGCTCCTCATACTTGGGACCATCGTGCTGGTTAACGGCTTGACTCACAGCTTCACCAGCCTAACCACCCACGGCTACGGACCAGGTTTGTATTCCTCAGTTTTTATCTGGATACCGTTGGGTCTTATCACTCTGCTTGGCTTTAAGCGCGGGGTCAGCCGGAGACGATACTGGCTTTGTATAGGAATCGGTGTAGGCGCGAATGTAATTGTTGGCGTGATAACCATGAGGGGCGGCCGCCTCATTTAGATTCCCTCAACCAATTTAACAAAAATTGATTGGAATCCCTGGACTTGCGTTAGGAATGAGTCTCTCTTCATTGGCTAAGGCATTGTGCACTACGGAATTCTCTGTGAGTGATGACGATCGTTTCTAGGAAATGTCGGGCGTTTGGGAGTTTACTCGAATGTCCCCACAACTTAATTTCAAACTGACGAGGTGAACACGCAAATTCCTAAGGAGTCTGTCAATGCTTCTGCCCCTCTTCCGGTTGGCCCCGGCAATAACTGTTGCACTCCTCCTAATCTGCTCAGGGCTTTGTAGCTCGGCCCGAGCTGACCCCATCACTTTTAACCTTATTGCTGCTGGCTCTCGCTTCAGCGGGGGCTTCGTGACCTCGCCCACCACTACCATCGGCGGGCTTACCTTTGCGGGTAGTTCCACTACGTTTACTGCTGATTCGGGCTCTCCCCCGATCCCCATCACATTGGGAACCCTCACGCTGACTAACACCGCCTTTAACTACAACGGCATTAGCCTTACCCTGGTGCACTTATTCGGATTTCCATTCATAACCGGCGTCCCGGGTGGGTTCTTTCCTACGGGATTTCTCAGCGGCAGCGTCACCTCGACGGGCGGTTCCGTCACGGTTGACTTCAGCAACCCAGGCGACCCGGCGTCCCCTCCTACGTTGTTTACCTTTCGCGACGACATTGCGAGGATCGCCGGCAGTTTCGTGTTGGAGATTAATGATGTAACGATCGCGGCCGGAGATACTTCGGTGCCTGTAACCGGGACTATCCGGGATTTACAGTTCAGCCCCCAGCCCATCCCAGAACCTGCGACGTTACTTTTGCTTGGCTCCGGCCTCGCGGGACTCCTGGCCCGCGCCCGACGTGGCGCAGGTTGGAGGTCAAAGCCATAGACCTCTCGAGCTACGTCAACGGCCTCTCGTGTCGAGACGCTGATTCCCAGCCGCAGTTGGCAGACGGAACAAGCTTGCACTCCACCAGAGTCATTCGTGGAAGCCATTAGCGGGGCAGCGTGTCGGTCAAGTCGCCGCATTGATGCCTAACGTTAGTATTTTCCAGCCTGGGCCAAATGTTTTGATTGCTGCGACGTTTGCTAGGCAGGCAGCGGCAAAAAAGAACCCGGAGCCATCTTCATGACTCCGGTTATCCTTTTAGTCTAGTTGTACCAGCTAGAAGCTTCCGCTGGCCCCTTTGAATCCGTGCCTGGCCTGCTTAGCCGCCCAGGTCAAGACGCGCATTGTGTCGTAGCAATACCCGAGGATGTAATTACACGTCGACAGACAATGCTTCGTGCAATCCACTTTCATATCGTCGAGCTGTTTCACGTCAAATTTGTCGGCCCCCACCACGCCCCAGTCATGGGTTGCGGAGTACATCGGGAAACATGGAGCCAGTGTGCCGTCGGTGCGAATGATCAATGAATTCTGACCGGCACGGCATGACCATGGTGGAACCTTGCCGCGCATCAATAATTTCATGTCTTCCATGTGCTGGATGGGATTAACCATCTTGTAGCCATGATTGACACGCTTGTCATTCAGGTAATCGAGCAATGCATCGACCTTCGGCCAATCGTCGGGCGTCAGATACGTTTGGTTCTCGGTGAGATGTTTGAAGTGGTCCTGCTCGGTCATCGGCGTCTCATTGATGTGATAGTCCGTCGCGATGCCGCTATCGTGAGCAATCTCGGTCAGCTCTCTTACATCGTCCATATTGTTATGGCAGATGTTTATATTGAACATCACAGTGTAACCATAGTAGCGCTGCCGCTTCACCAAATAATCAAAGTACGGACGAATGGGTTCGAACGCCTTCGGCAACGACTTTCTTTCCTTAACTGAATCAACCGCCAGGTTAACGGTGGCGATACCCGCATCCCCGAGCCGATCGATTACGTCCGGTTTCATCAATCTTCCGTTTGTGGGCAGGTAAACGAAGATGTCTTTTTTGGCGCTGTAATAAACAATTTTGTGAATGAACTTGGGCCGCAACAGCGGCTCACCGCCCATCAGGGCCAGCACGCGCGATCCGATGGAATGCAGCCAGTCGATGGAGCGTTTGCCGACATCTTCGGTCATACCCTTCACTGCATTGTTGTAGGACCAGCAATAGTGACAATCCAGATTGCACTTCCATTCGGTAAACAGATACGGAATGATCGGGCGCAACTCACCGCTGTGCCAGCGCGACTTGAAGTAAGGGGAACCCCAGGTCTTCCAGGTCCGGATGGCATTCATCTTCTGATACTCGCGCTCCGTCATCTCTACCGGATTGGGTTTCTGCGGGTAGACCGGCTCCGGCAGCACTTCCTCCGGCATCGGCTCGAGCTTGGCACGCGTTTCTCGTTTGTAAAGAATCTGGTGCAATTTCGGGTCAATGCGAAACGGTGCGGCGTCAGTTCCGACGGGGGCGCCACTGGGGATATTCTCTTGTATTTCGGCCATGATTTTTCCTCTCCGGATTGGGGCGAGCGCGCAGAAGATTTGCGCGACGGACAATTAAGTCCAAAGTCTCTAGAAAGAAGGCCTGCGAATAGTTACTAATCGTTTAGCGGAATCGTCCGGCAAAACTGAAAGGTGTAACCGGGCGCTGGCAAATAAAGGTCGCGAATCGATCGAATATTGTCTGATTTTCAGCCGAATTGCAAGCTTTTAAAAGTCATTATCAAACTTGCTAAACGTCAGGTTGCGCAAGGATTTGAATCGCGCTACCCTTCCCCCTTTTGTCGCAGCCTATTGTTTGATCTGCTGGTCGTTTGAATCGAAGACCGCTTGAAGGGAAAGAAGTTGGCCGCACAAGCCGAGGCAATTATCACCGCCAGCATTAAACCTGAGCTCTTTGCCGAGCGAGGTATCGTCTCAATCAGCCGGACTGTGCTCATTGCTGCACTGGCGGTGCTTGTTTTGGTGGGCCTTGGTTTACGGGTCTCAAGCTTGAGCGCCGAGGGCTTGAGTGAAGACGAACTGAATAAACTTCAGGCGGTGGCGGACTATCGTGAACACGGACTGACCTCCGCTAATGGCGAGCACCCGTTGCTCATGAAGGCCTTGTTAACCGGCAGCCTTGTGCTGGCTGACAAATGGAACAGCGTTTCCTTCCTTGGCGGTCAGCGAAACATTCCTCCCGAAACGGCGTTGCGTTTGCCAGGTACTGTTTTCGGCGCCCTGACCGCAATTCTTATCTACCTTCTGGCAGCGGAACTGTTTGGGGCTGAAGTCGGATTGATTGCCGCCGCACTTTGGGCCTTTGATCCGATGGCCATCGGGTTCAATCGAATTGCAAAGGAAGACACTTTTCTGCTGTTTTTCTTTTTGCTGGCCAACGTCTTTTGGGTGCGCGGGCAACGTGTCGCGGAAAGCCAACCCGACCGGCGGCCCGACAATTTTTATTGGGCCACGGCCGCCGCCTTTGGCGCCATGATGGCCTCCAAATATCTGCCGCAACTCCTGACAATCAGCATGGGTTACTACTGGCTCTTTCAAAGAATTCCGGAAACGCGCTGGCGCCTCGGCAAAAGGCGCATGTTAATAATGCTGGCGATCATGACGGCCGTATTTGTTTTGCTCAATCCCACAATTCTGCTTCCGGCTACGTGGCGGCAGATGGGCTTGTTCGCTGGTCAAAAACTGGTAGGCCATGATGGTTACGAATTTATGGGCCGACTTTACAGCCACCGGATGACGGACTGGCTGAGGGGGACACCCTGGTACTTCTATCACGTGTTCCTTGTGGTGAAGCTTCCGTTATTGACTGTACCAGGGTTCATCATAGGTTTACCGCTGCTGTTCCGGCGCAAACTCGGCGACGGTCGTTATTTGATCATGTTGTGGCTTTTCATCTGGATGATGACCTTCAGTTTCGCAGGTGGGAAGTTTACTCGTTATTTCACTGTCGCCCTCCCCGCTGTTTTGATTACTTCTGCAATTGGAGTTCAGTTTGCCGGTAATTGGATCGCGCGAAAGCTTGCGACATTGACTTCGGTGGAGTGGCCTGGGATTTATCTGCGCGCCGGGCTGGCGCTGCTCGTGGTGGCCTCGGCGTTTAAGGCGTCAGTGGGGGCGGCGCCACACTTCCGTCTCTACACCAACGCTTTCGGTGGAGGCGCCGGCAAACAGGGCTATTATTTTCCGCACGATGAATTCTACGATGTCAGCGTTCGTGACGTGATGTTTGAGATAGCCAAACGGGCCAGACCCGGAGCAAAGGTGGCCAGCGAAACGCCCGGCCTGGCTGCATACTACGCGCAACGAGCGAATCGTCCCGATTTGGTTTGCGTCTTACTTTCCGATCCCAATGCGCTCAAACAGCTGGGTGAAAGCGACTTCGTGATCGACGCGGCGGGCCGGCGTTATTTCAGCAATGAGCTGGTGACCTCAGCCCTGAAACAGTCGGCCACGCCGGTGTTTCGCATCTCGGCGGGAGCCGTACCTTCAGCTTCGGTCTATCTGTTAGACAAGAAATCGCTCGAGGCTGTGGGTGAAGCTGCTGGCCGAATGCGTTCGTTGGCTAAGAGCCTTAATCCCTCACCCGTCAGTCCTGCTGCCACGCACTAGACATTGCCAACTCGCGCAAAGCGCGTCAGTGCGCGGGAAACTCTTCTTCTGCATAGGTGATTCCGACTAGGCAGGATCGTGGTGAGAGGGCCCTCGTCTTTCTAGCCATTTCTTGAATGAATCCTGGCTCTCGCCTGAAGGTTTTCCTAGCAACAAATTCTCAACGCTGATGTCCTCATCCAGATCGGGCCAATGAATTCCTTCCTTGTTCCCAATCAGACGCCAGTTATTCAGCTCTTTAGACGTTCCATGCGAAAGCCGCGGGTACCAGGCTAGCGGTACCGAGATAGAACGACCGTCATTCAATTCGACGGTTAGACGGTCACCTTTTATAACCACGTTCTGTGCCTGGACGTCAGCCGTTAAAGAACTCATTCCAACTCCTAGCCAGCATCTCTTTGTTGTCTTCTACAAGGTTTTGTATGCGACTAATATCAGTTCTACTAAAACCGCCGCTGGTTTGTAATCTCACCGGATTAAGCCAAAACTTGGCCAGCTTATTATCGCGCTCAACGTGAACATGTACCGGTTCGTCCCGGTCACCGGCGTAAAAGAAAAATCTATAAGGTCCCATTCGCAACACCGTTGGCATGTCCACACGATATTGCTGCTCACAAGCATAGTCCAGACGTCCATTTCCGTCACCTTCACCAGACGATGCAAGAAAACTTTTATCTCATTTGAGCCACTCAAGGGATTAGTGTCTGACCTCAACCTCAACTGGTTTCGCGTCGTGGGCTTCATAACCCGCCGGCCAGTTTGAGATGTTCATGCCGTAGGGCCAGTCTGCTTCGGGCGTGACAGCAAAACGAATCGTGAGTGGCAAGCCGCGCATGGCGGGAAGACGCACCCAATAGGTATCCACTCGCCATTCCTGAACAAGAGCCTGGCCAGGGGCTTCAGCCAAAACCAGCCGCGAGCCGCAGTCGGTTCCGTTTATGAATAGAGTGACGCGCGTTTTGATGTCCTGGGCCCTGGCATCAACCGGAGGTACAGGCTGGAGGTGTGCCCTAACAATTATTTCACTAACGCGCCGCCGATCCTCGCGAGCCGGTACCACATAATCGAGATTTCCCACGCCAAATCCCCAGATATAACCGTAGCCACTTCCTAGTTTCTCGAACCGCGCGGCGGCAGCCATCCCTGGTTTGAAACGATAAAGAATCGAGCGATCATCTCGCAGCAGTGTCCTGGGGATTGTCGCCGGATCGCCGGCGCTGCGCATCCAGGCAAACTGGCGTGGTACCAGGTTGTGACTGTCGTCACGTAACTTTTCCGGGGGCTCGGCGGATTCAAGCGAAGCAAACATTTGAGATGCTCGGGTAACCTCTGCCAGCACTCCCTGGTCGCGCGGTGTCGTGTAGGTCACTGCATAACCGCGAAGGGGGTCCGGCGTCAGAATCCAGAACATGGCTCCGGCTGAGCCCGCGCGAATATTACTTTCAAAGAATGCGCGAAACCACTCCGTTTGAGAGTAGCCATTGTGGCCCTCGAGTCCCATTCCAAACTCACCGACGACGAGAGGTTTCCTGATCGAATACGCGGCCGCGACCCGGTTGTCGATAAACTCCCGCATGGCTGTCGGAGAATCAACAAAACTGTTCTCGTCTGGTCGCGGATAGTTATGGACGTCACAATAGTCGATATTTGCCAACTGGTGATCTGCCAGCCACTCACGTCTCTCCGCGGCTGTGCGATATCCCCAGTCTCCGGGAGTGACCATGTGGTTCGGATCGAGCGATTTCAAGTAGGCGCTCATTTCCCTAAACCAGGCGCGCCGCTCAGCCCAACGGCCAGTAACAACCTGGGCTTCGTTCATCAACTCCCAACCAAAAACAGTTGGATCGTCGCGGTAGAGTTTGCCGGTCACACTGTTGCGGCGCGTGACAATCTTTTCCACATGCTGGCGATAGAGGCGGCGCGTCTCTTCGTTTGTGTAGAAAAGCATTGCGCGTTCCGGATTGATGCCGAAAGCGAACTTGTCATCAGCCGCATCATTAATGCCTGCCCAGCGAAGATATTGGGTAACGCCTCCCGTATCGCGCCAGGTGTTAACCAGACATAATTGGACCAGAAGCTTATTGCGCTCGGCTTCGGCGATGACTTTATCGAGATAAACGAATGCTTCTTCATTCCAGGTATCGGGGGCGAAACGGAAGGGATGCGTGCGAGGCCAGTCGGCGAAATCTGACACGGGACCGACGTCGTTTGGTCCACCCTCCCCTGAGGCCCACACCCGGACCACCCGAATCCCGGCCCGTGAAGCCCGCGCCAGAGTTTCCGGCATCGCGGCGCGGTCTTCATCGCGATACATAACGGCGACGTTTGCACCCACAAAGCGGAAGGGCCGGTCACCGATAACGAACTGGTTTCCGCGTGTGCGCACAAACGAGGCTGAGCGCGGCCGATCATTCGAAGGTCCCCGCTCGCGAAAGAAAAAAAACGCCGCGCCCACAGCGAATGCGAGCGCGGCCATTGCAATAACTTTCTTAACCATTAAAGGACTATCGGTCCTATAGGTCCTATGGGTCAGATAGGTCCTATAGCAAATCGGCGGAAGGTTAACGTGGGCTCGTAAGTCTGATGAAGCCCAAAATCGCACAGATGGCTCCAATCACAATAAAGAAGTTAAAGAAGGATAGGATGCCAAAGACCAGGCTGCTGTCTTTCGTTAACACCCCGAGGCCGAGCACAATAAATTGAATGTGAAACAGGATCAGGCACACTGCGGATATTGAAAACCACCTCGCCGAGGGACCAAACGCGCGCGCCCGCGCAAAGCCGAGCACCGCCGCTATTAGCCACGCCACGGCGCCAAGCAGCAACATTCCCAGCATCACAGGCGCAAAATAGCTGGGCTCGCGGAAAGTCGTTTCCACCTGAGCCAGCATTACCATCGCAGCGATAACCATTCGCCCGCCTCCTGTCGGATTTCTGTCTTGATTACAAACAAGCGCCGTTTGCGCACTTCAAGCCGCTATCTGTGCACAAACGGCGTCAAAATTCGGTTTCGATAAACTAACGGCAGTCGCAATCGAACGTTGTCGGCGGCCAAACATGTTGACCTGATGCCGGTTGATTCTGCAGCAGCTTTGCGGCCTACTGCGTTATATGAATCTCTTCTTCCTTGTTTACATGACCCAGGAAGTAGATTAGGCCGCACACAAACGCGACTGCAGCCAAACCCAAAGCAATCCAGCCCTGAGTATGACCGCCCGCGGGGTCGACGGAAGTCACGAATTTATAGAAGTAGTAGATCGCGCCCAAAGCGGCGGCCAAACCCACGATCCCTGCCAGCATCTCTTTCATTTTCAGTTACCTCCGGCTAATGAGTCGCTATGAAGGTTGAAGGAAAAAGCCGATTCGCTATTAGTGGGTGCATGTTACAGCCACGCATCAAGGAACGCAAGTTTTTCATAGCAAAAGCGGGAGGTAGGAATCGAAATCGACGGAGCGGGCCAGCCTGAAAGCTATGATGTTTTCAGCTAGACAATAATGCGCTTGTCGCCGGCACGGCGGGTTATGTGTTCTCGGTCCAGATATTCGAGCAAAGGAATCGCATACTTGCGTGAAATTCCGGCCAGGTCTTTAAAAGTTCCAACATCGATCAACCTCTCCGGTTCATGCTCCGTCGCAAACTTCCGCAACCGGCCCTTCAAATGGTCCAGGGCGCTTTGATGAATAAACGTGTCGCCTTGCACACGCACGAGGGTTCCATTGTCGATGAGGAGTTGGAGAATCTTTCTACCGTGAACGCGGCCGGTGGAAGCAATTCCAGCGCCGGCAAAGGCCTGTTCAATCGAAGGCGCTTCAAGCCCGGCTTTCTCATAAAACTCAGAGAGCCGGTCGCGTAGCTCCGCATCGGCCGTAGAAAGTTCGACACTGTGTTCGCTGGCACGAACCAGGTCCTTGTCGGTAGCAAGCGCGCCCGCGTTCTCAAGGTGTGTGACTACCGACCGAAATACCTCAGCAGCAGCGTGAGCGAAGTGGCGCTCTCGCAAAGTCTCGCGCGCCAGGCCACGAGAGAGTGGGTCTCGCTGGTGATGAGATCTGACTTCTTCCAGTGCCGCTCGAGAGAGTAGTTCAAAGTCTTCTCGGCCGATGAATACCCCATCGGCCTCAACTATCCAGCCCTCCTGTTTGGCCTTTGTCGCGACCTCCGATAACACGGCATCAGTCCAACCGGTGCGAGCTGCCATGTCCGCCAGTCTGAGTCCAGGGTTCCCGGACGACTCCACAAACGCCGCAAACCTGGAGGAACGATCCGGATCCATTAGCGTGCGGAGGCGTTCCTGAATTTTACTAAGTTCCCGGCCGCGATGTTTTGTCGCGAACGGATCCAAAACTATTCCGCCTGCGATCGTCTCCGAAGGTGAATAGGAACGAACAATAAACCGTTCATCGTGCAAAGCGATCACCGGACTCTCGAGTCGTAACTGGGCAAATCCTGTTTCGCCCGGCGGTATTTCGCCCCGATTGTTCAGCACTCTAACCCTACCGAGAGTCTCACCGGAGCCAATGTGAACCCGCACCCGCGAACGGCTGCGAACGCCGCGTGGGGCACTCCTCAGCGTCTCCAACTGGACATCGATTATTTGGACAGGACGTAAACGACCCGTCTCCGCGAGGACCATTCCGCGTTCGATGGAGGCTGCATCCACTCCAGCCAAATTCACGGCGGTTCGCTGACCTGACTGCGCGACCCGAACGGAACTTCCATGGACTTGCACGCCACGGGCACGGACACGCAGTCCCGCCGGCAATATCTCAAGCTCATCAGCCTCGGCTATTTTCCCTGACACGAGAGTGCCGGTAACCACCGCACCAAAGCCCTTCATCGTGAAGGCTCGATCGATTGGAAGGCGGGTGACAGAATCGGATGAACGCGCCGGGGTCTCGCGAGCAATCTGGCGAATGGCCGAGCGCAATTCCTCGAGACCCTGTCCCGTCCGCGCGCTCACGTGGACCGCCGGAACTCCTTCAAGAAAAGAACCCGCAACCAACTCTTCCGCTTCGGCGCGCACGAGCGTGAGCAGTTCCTCTTCGACCAGATCTGTTTTCGTGATAACCACCAGACCCTCGCGCACGTTGAGCAACCGGCAGATGTCAAAATGCTCCCGAGTTTGCGGCATTACGCCTTCATCAGCGGCTATCACCAGCGCGACGGCGTCAATCCCATGCACTCCGGCAAGCATATTCTTGACGAACCGCTCATGACCCGGCACATCGACGAAGCCCACCCGCACATCGCCCAGATCCAGATCCGCGAACCCCAAATCGATGGTGATCCCCCGGCGCTTTTCTTCCGGTAAACGATCGGGATCTTTTCCGGTTAACGCCTGAACGAGGGAACTTTTGCCGTGATCGATGTGGCCCGCGGTGCCGATGATGATGGAGTGCATTGGCAGGTGGATAGGGGCAGTTATAGGTCCTATAGGTCAGACAGGTCCTATTTTTCTTCTCCTACTTAACAATCTCAAAATCGATCCATTGACTGGCAACGCGATACTTCTCTTTCGCCAGAGGGTCAGTGACTATTATCTGCAGGACATATTCACCGGGGGCCATCGAGGTGCCCAGCTGGATTGCTCCCGCCAGCGGAAGTCGCTTCAAATCGGGTTCGTTACTCCCGTCATACGGAATGGCCTTTCCGCTAAACACTTGCTGGCCGTTAAGGAACATCCTTACCTGGGTCTGCAGTTGCGGCTTCGCCGAAGTCTTATCAAGCTGGGCGTTATAAACTATTAACGCATACTCCATAATCAGCCCTTGCTTAAATTGCCGCACAGCCGCATTCGCTTTTGGATCCGACTCATCGACTGAGTCGTCCGAATTCTCTTTTTGAGCAGCTCGACTTTCTTTTTTCTGGAACAGTTCGAGCGGCATTCCCCTTACCACGATGCCCGACAGCGCCAGCCGGTTCTTCTTCAGGTCCGGCACCTCAATAAACTGGCTGGCCGAGCCTACCCGCTCAGAAACCACATCACGCAAAGCTGTACGAAGCTGATAAGCTCCGGCCTTCTTAACCGGTACCGTTAAGTTGTAGGTGAAGCCCTCGTTGATAACGCGTTCGTAAGTTTTATCCTTGAGTCGCATCGTATGCGTGCGGCCGATCTGATCTACGACCACGCCGTTATCTCCGAAGGTAATAGCCAGAATATCGAACACCACTTTATGCCAGCCATCCGGTTCGTCGGTAAAAGTCAGGTCCCGCCCTTTAACGTGAACCATCGACCGCATGATTGAACCCAGTTTTGGATCGTTGGCAAACAGCGAAGTTAGCCTGACGTTGACGCCGGCGGATCCGAAGGGAGAAATGATTGCCCCAACGAGTTGCTGTTCTCGGGTTTGCGGCGCGGGTTTGGCTTCTTCGTCGGTGATGCCATAAAACCCATTTCGCATGCGGACATTAAACTTGCCCGGCCGCGTAACCTTCAGGCTGAGCTTATGAAACTTTCGGCGGCCGGACACTTTGTCAAACGTGGCTTCATCCGGCCGGTATCCGATCAGGTAGTAGCCCTGCTGGTCGTCAATGACGCGCTTGATGCCCGCATTCAGATCGTTATTGTTGCGAAAGGCCAGTCCGCCAGTTTGCTGGGCCAGATAATTCAGACCGCTTTGCGACTCAAAAAAGTCTGTGCGACGGTTACTTAAACTCTGTTCGATCTGATCAGAAGTCATATTCGCAGTCGAGTCCGCCGCCGATAAACTCAATGTCTGCAGGCCACGCGCATCCATCGTATAGATAACCACCGAAGCTCGATTTGCCAGATCAGTAAGTCGCCGCAGCGCGTTTAGGATTCGATCGCTGCCCTGGGGTTCGGATCTGTTGAATATTTTAAATCCGTCGGAGATGAGCACGATCGACTTGCGTCCCGGCAGTTCTTTTAGACCACGCACCACGTAGTTGAGGGCCCCAAGCGTTCCCACCGCGAACAGATCTTCCCGAAACTGATCCTGATCTTCGCTAACTGTCGTCGCCCGCTCGTTCTCACCACCTCCAGTGGGAAGATCCGGCAGTGGATTGCCCTCCATCTGGGGGATCGCACTGACGCCGCTGCGTCCGGTCGGGTTCCATTTCACCTTTTCTACCGCCGCATACAATTGTCGCTTATCAGATGTGAACTGCTGTAAGGCTCCGATGCCTCCGCCGGTACGCATGATCGCGACCAGGTCATCGGGTTGCATTTGCTGATCAAGAAACTTCTTCAAGGCACGGCGCACGAAATAGGCGCTTTCGAAGGACAGACCAAGATCATCGACCACCAGGGCCATCGTGCGACGTACCTGCTCGGGTTTGAGACGTACGGGTGGGACAGGCGGAGCATTCTTATCGACAGGTTTTGCCGGCGCCGCCGCCGTCGCTGGCCGGGCCAGCCCGGCGGAATCCAACGGGATGTATGAGAAGTTAGTAATCTTCTGCGGCTTGCCATCTTCCAGGATCTGTACTTCGTCCGCTCGCAGGTCAGTAACCTGTTTTCCTTTGCTATCGGTAATCACAGGATCAACCTGAACCAGGTTCGTGGAAATCCGCACGACGTCTTCGTCGGATTGGGTCCGGGGTTGTTGCCGATCAGTTCGAGGCGCTGGTTGGACCGGTTTCTGCGGATCTGGCTGTTGTGAAAAACCTGCTAATGCAAATTGAAGAATAAGGCCGATGATGAGCAAGCGTCTTTTCATTTAACCGCTCCCGAAGTCTTTGCGAGGACACGTTCGTAAAACTCTATATATCGGGGAATAACTATATCCGTTCGGTATCGCGAGACGGCCGACTCGCGCGCTCGTTTGCCCATCTCGCTTCTTAACGTCGCGTCAGCCAACAAGCGCGCCGCATCCTCAGCCATCTTGTCCACGTCACCAACCTCGCTGAGAAAGCCGGTCTCGCCATCCGTAACAACTTCCGGCACACCCCCAACTCGCGAGGCTATCACCGGGACTTCGCAGGCCATCGCTTCAAGCGCCGCGAGACCAAAGGATTCCTGCTCAGACGGTAACAGCAAAACGTCGGCAGCCGAGAGGTAGTCAACAATCTTCGGTTGCTTGCCAACAAAAACGCAATTGTCGTAGACGCCCAGGCATCGCGCTTTGTGTTCGACATTTGGCCGTTCGCTGCCGTCTCCCACCATGACCAGCCGGGTCTTGATGCCTTTTTTCAGGACGCGCGCAAGTATTTCGACGCAATCAACCGGTCGCTTCACCGGTCGAAAGTTGGAAACGTGGACCAGCAGCGGCTCACCCTCCGGAGCCAGAGAAGATCGCAACTCGGCAACCGGATGGCGCGCGTATTCCGTCTGGCAAACGAAATTTGGAATAACTTCGATGTTGTCGAAGTGGAATATCTCCCTGGTTGCTTCCTTCAGGTAATGTGAAATTGCGGTAACACCGTCGGACTGCACGATACCGTAACGAGTGATCGGCAGATATGAGCGATCCGCGCCGACGAGGGTTATGTCCGTTCCATGCAGAGTGGTAATGACGGGCAGATATCGTTTTGGTTTAAGCGATTCGCGAGCCAGGATGGCGCTGATGGAGTGGGGGATTGCATAGTGCACATGAAGCAGATCCAGGTTCTCCGTTTCCGCCACCGTGGACATCTTGGTTGCGAGGGCCAGTGTGTAAGGCTGATGCTCAAACAAGGGATAGGACATCATCTCGACTTCATGGAAGCGGACCCGCTCGTTAAGTTCTGTAAGCCGCGTCGGTAAAGACGAAGAGATGAAGTGGACCGTGTGGCCCCGTTCGGCCAGCTCCTTTCCTAACTCAGAGCCGACGATGCCACTACCGCCGTAGGTTGGATAAACCGTGATACCGATATTCATTCTAATTCGGTCTTTGGCCTTTGGCCTTTGGTCTTAGTTGCTTTGACTTCTTGAAACACTCATAGGATCACGTATTCTTTGCTAAATATCAAAGAACAGACCAAAGACCCAAGACCTAAGACCAACGCCTTCTTTGCTAAAGATCAAAGACCAAAGACCCAAGGCCAAAGACCAGCCTCCCCCAAAAAAGCAGAAGCAGGCGACCCTCGCAATCGCCTGCCTCTATCTCAGCTTGGCTCACCTTAGTTTGTAAGGGGGGGCAAGTGAGGGGACGGAGTATATGCCCGCTGGTCCGCTTTGGCAATAGTTCTTTATCGAGCGAAAAACATCCGGTTTTGCAGCATTTTTGCAAACTAAACCGGCGACACGACTATCCCGCGCACTGCGCTTCAACCCCAAAGTAGCTATAATGTCTCCAGCATCAAAACTTTAGATTCGTTTTACCTTTTAATGACTGTAAACAGACGGAGATCGAGCAATGCCCAAGATCAGTGATATTGAAGAAACCCCCAACCCAAACGCGGTTAAATTCATTCTCCGGGAGGCCGTTAGCAACGGGACTGCACACCAATACGGCTCGCCTGAGCTAGCTGAAAATGATCCACTCGCCAAGGCGTTGTTCGATGTCGGACACGTCGTGTCTGTGTTTTACATGGACCGCATGATTACAGTCGAAAAAGATGACGAAGGTGACTGGGATGACCTGCTCCCAACTCTTGCAGTGCCAATCCGTGCAGCCGAAGCGGTTAACTCGCCGTCGGCATCGGCAGCGGCGGCTGCGAGCTCAATCGGTGGGGCGATCGCGGCAGTGACCAGCGACGATCCCCGGTTGCTGAGAATAAACGAAATATTGGATGAAAAAGTCAGGCCGGCCTTGATGGGAGACGGCGGGTATCTTGAAGTTTTGGGTTTGAAGGAACACACCTTGAGCATTCGCTACCAGGGAGCCTGTGGCAGTTGCCCGAGTTCGCTCACCGGCACATTGATGGCTATTGAGGGAATGCTGAAACAGGAAGTGGATCCGGAAATGGAAGTAGTGGCTGTTTGATCATTAGTGGTCAGTATCATTACCACCTTGGGGAAAGGGGAACGGGAAAAGGGCAACTGATACTTCTCCTTTACCCCTTCCCCTTTTACCCTTCTTAATGGTAACTCCACTGGGAAAAGGGGAACGGGAAAAGGCCAACTGATACTTCTCCTTTACCCCTTCCCCTTTACCCTTCTTAATGGCGGTTTTCCTGGAACTGAATCTCGCCCCACGCGTTAATCTCTTACACATCTGTCTACCAACCTATCCCGGCGGGAGAAACAACATGGACTCCAGTTCCTTTCTTTTCTCTTCTCGTTTGCCTTCACTCTTAGTTGTCATCTTCCTGTTTTTGCTGGTTCCTGTGATTGAAGCGCAGGAAAGTGCCGAGAAGACCGTTAACCAACCACCGGCCGCGGCAGTTCACGCCAAGTCTACAACTAAGAACAAACCGCCCTCCGCGGCAGCCAAAGCCAAAGTGGACCAGCAGAAAGCCCTGGCGCTCTCGCTATTGGTTTCGCTGGCAAACGATGCGCGCAACTTTCCCGATCAGAAATTGCGTGCCCGCACGCTCTCGAGAATTGCGGATGCACTCTGGGAGCCTGATCCGGAACAGGGACGCGCGCTCTTTCGCAAAGCCTGGGATGCAGCTGACGCTGGGGATCAGGAATCTGCGCGCCGCATGGAAGAAGATCGCCAGCGCCAGCAGGCCGCTACCGGAGGTTATGCTATATCTGCGCCCCCCGATTTGCGTTCCGAGGTTTTGCGCCTGGCGGCCAAACGCGATCGAGCCCTGGGTGAAGAGCTTTTGGACAAACTCAAAGAAGCACGGACGCGGGAGGCAACTGACGCCGGCTCGCCAACGCGCTCAGAGCCGTTTGATACGCCGGCGGCAGTTAAACAACGTCTGCGTTTGGCCACTCAACTGCTTGATACCGATGCCGAGCGGGCGCTGCAGTTTGCGGATCCTGCTTTGGGAACAATTACGATGGAAGGGCTTAGCTTTCTTTCGTTACTACGAGACAAAAATCCGGCGGGGGCTGATCAGCGATTTGCCATAATGCTTGCCATTGCAGATTCGGATTTGAAGTCAGACGCAAATACGATCTCGCTGCTTTCGTCCTACGTGTTCACGCCCCAGTTCTTCGTTACTTTCTCGCCCAATGGCGGCCAAAGTACCTCGTCAATCCATCAACGCACTCCACCGCCCGACGTGACCCCGGAAATTCGTAACGCGTTTTTTCGCACGGCTGCTCAAGTACTGTTGAGACCTTCGCCCTCGCGCGAACAGGATCGTAGTTCGACCGGCCTTCAGGGGAAGTACCTCGTCATCAAACGCCTGCTGCCGGTTTTTGAACAGTACGCCTCAAAAGAGACGACTGAACAACTACGCGCTGAAATGGCCGTGCTCGGACAAGGTACTAATCAAGATGCGCGCGATGACGATGAGAATCCGATACTGCCCGGGACTACTCCCGAGCGCAAAGCGGATGATATCGAAAAGTCGCTGCTGGATCGGATTGACCGCGCCAAAACCTCTGCCGAACGTGATGCCCTCTATTTGCAATTAGCAGCCAGAACGGCGCAAAAAGGTGATATGCGCGCCCGCGACTTCACGGAAAAGATCGAGGACAGCGAACTGCGTAAACAAGCCAGGCCCTATGTGGACATGAACCTGGCAATGAGCGTGGTGGAGAAAAAAGATACTGAAAAGGCCCTGACTTTAGCTGCGAAGGGAGAGCTGTCGCATATTCAGAGAGTGTGGCTGTTAACGCAGGCCGCGAAGGCGCTGCCGCCGGCGGATCGCGAGCAGGCTTTAGGAATCATCGCGGAGGCCGCGGTGGAAGCGCGACGAATTGATGTTTCGGATCCTGACCGGCCGCGTGCACTGGTGGCAGTTGCCAATGCTTTCCTGGCGACCGACCGCGAGCGGGCATGGGAGACGATGCTTGAGGTTGCCAAGGCTTCCAATTCAGCCGAAGGTTTTAATGGTGAGGACGGTCGGTTAGAAATGCGGCTGCAAACCAAAAACTGGACGTCGCTGCGCAGCAGTTCGGTGGATGACTTCAACTTGCCGGGCGTGTTCCGAACACTGTCGCAGGAGAATGCCACCCAGGCAATCGAAATTGCCCGCAGCTTCGATGGTGAGGCGCCGCGGGCCACCGCGTTGATTGCCGTCGCCCGGACCTTGCTAAGTGAAAAAGCGAAGTGACGTAGCTAGGAGTAAATATTCATCGGTCTGGTCAATAACGCTACCGGATCGTCTACATTCAAAGCCTCGCGCACATAAAACGGCTCGCCGGCAACCACCCCGATAAGCGAACCAAAGTAGCGCATGCGGTATTCGATCTCATCCAGAAAGCCCTGTTCGCTAATGCGAGTGGTGGGTTCACTCGATTCGGGGTGATAAAACTGGGAAGCATGCGCTTTGATTGACGCCATTTTCGCCTCAATAAAATCGGAGACATCCACAATGAACGATGGGACCACGTGTCGCGAAAAAAGTGCGTGCATGATGGTCGGCATTCGATCAAGCTTTTGGCCGCTTTTCTCGTCGTAACGGGCCATGGTCGCGAGTCGGGCCGCTTCACGCACTATCTTCGCGGTGTTGGCATGATCGGGATGCGGGTCGTCCCAGTGGGTCGTGAGCAGCACCCTGGGTTTGTGTGCGCGCAGGACGCGAACGACCGCCGTGCGTGCTTCTTCTGTGGGCCAGATATGGCCATCAGGCAGTCCGAGGTTGAGCCGCAAGTCCAGTTTCAGGATGCGAGCAGCTACGATTGATTCTTCGGCACGCGTGCCCGGTGTACCGCGCGTGCCCATCTCACCGCGAGTCATGTCGAGCACTCCCGTGCGATAACCCTGGGACTTCAATTTTAGCAACGTGCCGGATACGGATAGTTCAGCGTCGTCCGGGTGGGAAAAAACCGCCAGCGCGTCCAGTTCGAATTGCGACTCGTCCATTGCATTGAGGTTTAACTAATGCTGCACTTTTGGTCAAGTGTGAATGTAACGCGAACCGCCCGGGAGAACAGAGCTTGTCGTTTCTCTGTGCATCACGCCGAGCGATCTCATTAACACCGTTAGGAACCGCCGTCGCCGGTATGACTAAGAACTCTGTCAGAAAACGAGAACTTTCGAACTTGCTACACAGGGTTCACAGCGCGGCTTTCAGCAGCAACGAAGTGAACGATCCACGAAAATACACGAAATAACACCAACGAGAAATTTCGTCTTCGTTCGTGTGATTTCGTGGATCGCGGGCTCAGTCAAAACCTTGCTCTAAGTACAAGGAATCAGACCTTTTTATTACAGAGTTCGCACAAAGGCTCGGGGCTATTCGGAGAGATTCCAGCTGGGTTGCGGGTTGCGGGCCCGCGACACCGCACGTTACAAGTAGACACTATGAAACTTATTGTTCTCGGTTCGGGCACTTCCCTCCCACACCCCAGACGGACGTCAGCCGCCTACTGGCTGCAGAGTGAAGGCGGGTCTCTATTGCTGGACATGAGTGCTGATGCCCCGCACCGAATGGCCCAGGAGCAACTCGATTGGGTTAATCTCGACGCCATTTGGATTAGTCACTTTCACTTGGACCACCTCGGCGGACTGGCGCCCTTTCTTTTTGGAACGCGATCCGCGCCGCAAACGCAGCAGAGACACAAGCGACTTGGAATCTTCGGAGGCGCAGGTCTGAAAGCCCTCCTGGAGACAATCGATCAAGCCAACGATTACCGATTATTCAAACAACCGTTTCCGGTAGAGATAATAGAGGTCGCATCTCGCAGTGAGTTTGAGATTTTGCCCGGCTTGATTGCCAGGACAATCTCGACGCCGCATACAAAAGAAAGTCTGGCCATTCGCCTGACAGAGAAAAGCGGCACCGTCATCGTTTACACATCCGATACGGGATACTCGGATGAGCTGCTCGAATTTGCCCGCGGTATCGACCTTCTTTTGATGGAATGTTCCTTTTACAAAAACAAGCCGGTTAAAGCCCATCTCGAACTAAAGGAGGCCATGCAGATAGCGCAAATATGTAATCCACAAAAACTGGTTCTGAGTCATCTATATTTCGAGTGGGATGGCATCGATCTTGCTGCTGAAGCTCGAAAGCTTTGGTCAGGGGAAACGATAGAAGCATTTGATGGGCTTCGATTGGAATTTTAATGCAAAGACTCCTTTTTTTGATGTTAACAATACTGCCTCTGATACTTTCCTTCGGCCCTTTGCATTTATCACAGAGCAAGGCACAGGATTCCGTGCGTCATCATCTTAATTCGGATTCGCATCTGCTCGAGATTGGTCGGGCATCGAAAATGCGAACCGTGACGGAGTCACCTGCGGAAGTCAAAGTTGTTTCATACAACATCCGTTGGCGCGGCGGAGAAGAATTAAGCAAGCTTGCCCAGGTGCTCAAAGACGATCCGGAGATTGGCGGCGCCGCGATTCTGGGACTTCAGGAGGTTGACCGGAACAAGAAACGCACCGGTAATAAAAACACGGTTAAGATTCTGGCCGAGGAGTTAGGAATGTATTACGCCTGGGCCGCTCCAGCCACTCCACCTTCCGCGACCCGGAGTCTCAAAGCTGAGGCGGAAGAGGAAACCGGAGTAGTTATCCTAAGTTCGTATCCACTCAGCCATGTTCAGCGTATAGTCCTGCCGCACGAAGGCCCTGGACAAAGGCAACGAGTGGCTTTGGGAGCGACTGCCACTCTGGGAAAAACCAGCCTGCGATTTTACTCTGTTCATTCCGAGACGAGGATCTCCGTCGACAGAAAGCTCGATCAAATGAAAGCGGTCCTCGAAGATCTGGCGCGCTACCGCAAAGGGATGCCGGCCGTCGTGCTGGGCGATTTCAACACGTGGGAGCAGGAGGCTGTCGCTAAAACTGCCAAACTTTTCACCGGCGAGAATTTTCACACTCCGTTTGATGAGCAGCCAACCTTCTTCCGGAGAGCATTGTTTGTTTCTATCGATCTAAAGCTTGACTGGATATGGCTGCGAAATGTCGAAGAGTCCGGTTATGGAGTAAACCGGCGTCTTGAATTATCAGACCATTGGCCCTTGTGGATCGTCTTGCGAACGGAAGCTCGCTCGAACCGAGAGTGATCGATTCCGTGATTTGAAACAGCGCAAGATTCGCGTGATATGCTAAAGTGCTGCTTGTCCAAACTCTCTTAGCTGGTCGCCTTAATTCTAAAACTATTCGGGGATAATGATATGAAGTGTCCTATGTGTGGCAGACGGGCTGGCTGGGCCAGAACACGCTGCCCGGCTTGCCGAACCAAGTTGATTCAGTGGTATATCATTGCGACTATTCTTTTTCTGGTGGCTTGCTTTGGAGCACTGCTGACCATGGAGAAGTTGAGTTAGCCCAATTCGCTGAGGGTCGTTTACCTCACGCCCCACTCCCAAATCCCGTAGAGAATCTTCTTGTCCAGGGACTGCCCTGCCTGTTTCAAGGACAGAATTATTTGTCCGCGGTGGTGTGACTCGTGTGAAATCAGGTAACCGAGAAAGGCAGCCGCGTGAGGTTTGAAGCCCTTGATCTTGCCGCCTTGCTGAACGCTCTGGTTGAGTAAAGTCTTAATCGCCTCGCCCGAATCCGTCAGCGATTTGCGCAGGAGTTTCTTATCGAGGGCGCTGTCCTTTTCAACTTTCGCCAGGCCCGCCAATAGATCCGGCGCCGCTGATTTCAGCCACATCAGCCGCACGTTGTGAATATGGCCAAACTGTTCACCGACACTTCTTCCTTTAGAGGCCGACAAACTGCCAAGAGCTGTGGACTCGGTCGCCTCGAGCAGATAGAGATTTATGCGATTGTGAATATCCCAGGTCTCGAGAAGTTGTTTGTCGTCCATGCGCGGCTCCGGTTGTAAAGCAAACTGTTAGTTTGTTGTAAAGCAAACTGTTAGTTTGCGTCGCTTCGTTATCACTACCTTGAATGATCTCGCGCAACCCGCAAACTAACAGTTTGCGTTACGTTGGCAGGGCTGCCAGTTTGTTATGGAGCTGAATCAACGCGCCCGGACGACTATGTTGTTGCTGGTAAGCGCGTTACCGGTGGCTCGCTGAAGTTCGGCGATGGCCTTGTTAAGATCCGTCTGGGCCCGCAGCTCATTTCCGCGCGCGGTAGTTAAAGCCGTCTGCCGCTCCAGCACCAGGAACACTGTGGATTGTCCGGCGTCGAGCTTTCGTTGCTCGCTTTGATACTGCTGTTCACTTGCATGCCGCGCGATACCGGCCGATCGCAACCGGGCTTCGGCACTACGGACTGACTGCAAAGCATTCCTCACGTCAACCTGAATCGATTGCTCCAACTGCTCGCGCTGCGTTGTAATCCTCTGGCCCTCCACCAGCGAACGACCGAGCTGGGCCTGGGCCGTACGGTTACGCAGTGGCAGGTTAATCTGCACGCCGGCTCGGAAATTATTGAAACGATTGCTCAGCAGGTTTTGCAGCGATTGGTCGTAGCCGCCAATTAGAATAGGCGATAAAGCTTGTGGCGGCTGAGGCGTCAAGGGCGGCAGCTGGGCCTGCGCCAGCAGCTGGTCCACTCTGTCACGCAGCTCCTGATTTGACACGCTGACGAAGGGGTTTCCTGATCTACTTTGCGAACCCGCCAAACCTGCCATGCCGTAACTGCCGATGAGATCGATTCCCAGTTTAGTCTGCTCGCGAAAATACCTCTGGTCAATTTGATTTATCTCCCGGGCGAGGTTTGACTGTTGCAACTCCGGCCGGTTGTCCATTGCAGTCTTCAAAGCCTCCGGCAAGGAAATCTCGGGAGTAACCAGATCCACTGAGTCGGTGGGAACAATCGATACGGTCCAGAGGTCTGACTGGCGGTTCTCCGCGATCAAATTCTTTAGATTATTTTCGGTTCGAGCCACTTCTTCCAGCGAGCTAAACAGGGTCTGTTCGAAGCCGGCCACCTGCGCTTCAGCCGAAACCACATCGATCGGAGCGAGCGCTCCTTCTGTAACCAGACGCTTGTTGTGTTCCAGCTGGGCCTGCGAGTCGCGAACGGCATCCCTTTGCACCTGTAAATTCCGCAGAGCGAACACCAGATCCCAGTAAGCCCGCTGCACGCTGGTAATAGTTTCGATGGCCCGTTGGCGAAACTGTGCATCGGTAAGCGACAGGTTCTTTTTGGCGATCTCAATCTGGCGGCGGTTGTTGTCAAACTTTCGACCGCGAAACAACGGCTGGGTATAGCTCAAGGTTAAGGCCGTCGGAAATTGAGGACTGAGCGGTACAAACTGGTTATTGGTAGTCTGACGGATAGAGGAGAAATCCAGCTTATAGTTGCCGCCAAACTCCGGTGTTTGTCCCTCAAGCCTCGCAGTTGCGGTGTAGTCACTGAAAGTGGTGGTACCGTTTGAACCCCCACTCAAAAAACTCGAGATGGGATTGTTGAAGCGCTCAAAGTAGGATGTCGAACTCAGCTTGGGATCGTAGATTCCACGCGCGCCCTGAAGATCAAACTCGGCAATCTTCACGTTGTGACGCGCGACTTCGATGTCCTTGTTGTTTTCGAGAGCCATGGCCAATGCTTCACGGAGTGCCAGCGGTTTCTGCCGGGCCATATCAACCCCAACGCGGCCCAGTTCGGGCAAAGCCTTCTGAGCAGGATTGAAGTCAGGCGCAATCTGCGGCACCTGCAAATCCTGGACTGACGGCGCGGGAGTCGGCGAAGGGGAGGGCGTTATGTCCTGCGCCGCTGCCGAGAAAGCCCCACTTAAGAAACATAAAATAAACGCAAAGACCGCGTAGGAAATCGTAAAGCGCCGCAAACGAAGATTCGTCTGCACCACCGGAGTCTTCCGCGGATTGATTTGTTGATTTGTCACTGCTTTAATGCCTCGAAACTAAACTCAATATCGATGCGGTCGCGCTGGCCGTTTTGCGTCTGGCCCAGCTAAATGCTCCGCTCACCCGCGCGCCGATTAGTCCCCACACCCTGCTTCTGCCAAGATCGTCGAAGAGGGAATAGAAAACAGGGACGGCCAGCAAGGTCAGCAACAAACAAAGTGACTGTCCGCCTACAACCAGCACGCCTATTGAACGATTTGTTCCCGAACCGGGCCCGCTCGAGATTGTGAGCGGTAACATCCCGGCGACCAGCGCGATGGTAGTCATCAGAATTGGACGTAACCGGTCGCGGTTTGCCCGGACGATTGCTTCCAATCGTTCCATCCCCTGCGCTCGCAACTGGTTCGTGTGATCGATCTGAAGAATTGCATTCTTCTTGACGACGCCGAAGAGCAACAGCAGTCCCAGGCCAGAGAAGATGTTTACCGTCTGGCCAGTGATAAGCAGCGCCAGGATGCCGAAAGGTATTGCCAGCGGCAGCGTCAGCAAGATCGTAATCGGGTGAATAAACGATTCAAACTGCGCCGCCAAAACCATGTACATGAAGACAAACGACAATACAAAAGCAAGCATGAAGTAATACCCGGCGCGCCCCAGCTCTTTTGAACGTCCCGCCAACCCGGTTGTATAAGCCGGGTCGATCTTTATCTCTTTCGCAAATTCGTTCATCTTTTGAATGACGGCCGCTTGTGACCCACCAGGCCTCACGTTACCCAACAACATTACCTGGCGCTGCCGGTTGAGCCGGTCAATTGCCGATGGACCCGTGCCTTCTTCTATCCGCACGAGATTGTCGAGGCTTACCCAGCCAATCTTCGCCGAAGAAACAATCATCTGTTTCAGGCCTTCAACGCTGGAACGGAACTGTCCGGTAGCGCGAACGCGCACGTCATACTGATCGGTGCCGGCGTTAAAGGTCGAAACTTTCTGGCCGGCCACCAGCGTGTTCAGGGCTTGAGCGATGTCTGCTACCCGGACCCCCAGGTCCGCCGCGCGATCACGATCGATAACCACCCGCAACTCGGGTTTTCCGGTCACCAGCGTGGAATCCGCGTCAACCACGTCCGGAATCGTCTTCATCTTTTCGAGCATCGCCCCGGAATATTGAGTCAGCTTAGCCAGGTCGGGACCACCAATCACATATTGAAGGTCGGCATTGCGGAAGCCTCCGCCTGAAATCGCCGCGACTTGCTGAACGCTGGTTCTTAGCTGGCCGGGAAACTCTTTCAAGTATTTCCCCAGGATCTCCGTGCGCGTTCGTACCATCACGTCGCTTTGCGAGACGCTGCGTTCTTCCAACGGCTGCATCTTGACGTAGATGCTCGCGACGTTCACCTGTTGCTGCTGTCCTCCGCCAATCGTGGTCAGCGTGTCCTCGACCCCCGGCAACTTCCGCACGTCCGCCGAGATACGTTCGGCCAGCGAAGACGTCGCGGCCAGCGTGTACCCTTCCGGCGCGCGCACGTTCAACTCAAACTGCGACTGGTCGTCCACGGGCAGAAAGTTTTTACCGACAAACATGAACAACGGCACAATGCTGATGATCACAATCAGACACGCCACCACGATGGCCCAACGATGGGACATGGACCACTCCAACATCTTGGTGTAGCCCCGATCGACGGGCCGATAGAATCGCGACTCCTTCGAGCCATGGTCCGCGGGTTCGATGTGACGCTCAATCGGTCCCTCTTCGGCATCATTGCTGCGTTTGATGAGACGCGCTGCCAGCATCGGAGTCAGCGTAAACGAAACCAGCAAAGAAACAGCGATCGCGAAAGAAGACGTCAAGCCAAACGACGACATGAAACGGCCAACGATGCCGCCCATAAACCCGACGGGCAGAAAAACGGCCAGCAACGACAGGGTAGTCGCCATGACCGCCGGGCCAATCTCTTTGGTTGCTTCGATCGCGGCCTGGAACGGAGGTATTCCCTTCTCTTCAATGAAGCGAAAGATATTTTCAAGCACAACTATCGCGTCATCGATCACGATACCTACCATCAAGGTCAGGGCGAGCATCGTGATCTGATTGAGAGTGAATCCCATCGCCGCCATCAAACCAAAAGTGGCGATTAGCGACGTGGGAATGGCCAGCGCCGCAATCACGGTCGAACGGAAGCTCCAGAGGAAAATAAAGACGACGATCGCCGCGAGTACGCTGCCTTCGATCAGATGCGTTTGAATCGACTCGATTGAGGCCTTAATAAAGATCGACTGGTCACCGACTATTTGCGTTTTGTAACCGGCCGGCAGGGTCTTTTGCAGCTCTGCCAGGCGTGCCTTAACGGCGTCTGCGACAGCCACCGTGTTCTGTCCCGACTGTTTCGAGACGACTAACGTCACCGCAGGCTGACCATTGAGTCGCGCTTCCGTTCGTGGCTCCTCGGCGCCGTCTTCGGCATAACCCACGTCGCTTAGCTTGACCGAATAGGTGCCCCGGCTACCGACGACGATGTCGTTAAACTGCGCCGGATCGACGATTCGGCCCATCGTTCTCACCGTTAGCTCACGCCTGCCCTCGTCTACGCGCCCTCCCGGAACCTCCAGGTTTTGGGCGCGAACCGCATCGGCCACCTGCGCGACGGTGACGTTGAAAGCGCGCAATTTATCAGGGTCAACCCAAATCTGAATCTCGCGCGATCGGCCACCGATGATCGAAACCTGGCCCACACCATTAATGGATTCAATCTGCTGCTTGATCTTTTTATCGGCCACCTCGGTGACTTCGCGGGCAGAGCGCGGCGCTGAAACCGCAATTCTGACCACCGGCGCGGCATCAGTATCCAACTTCTGAACAATGGGTTGCTCGGCGGTAACCGGCAGGTCGTTGGTGATTAGATCAACCTTGTTGCGAACTTCCCCCGCAGCAATGTCAGGATTTTTCTCAAGCAGGAAGGTGATGAAAACCTGGGAGACGCCTTCTACGGAAGTCGAGCGTAGCTCATCGATGCCGCTGATGGTATTGACGGCGCCTTCAACTTTGTCGGTTATCTCCGTCTCGATTTCCTGGGGGGACGCACCAGGATTAACTACAGTAACTGTAATCGTGGGCAAATCGATCTTAGGGAAAAGATCCACACCCAGCGACTTGTAGGAAAAGAGCCCGACTACCGTCAAACTCAGGATCAGCATCGTCGCGAACACCGGACGCCTGACACAGATTTCAGCTAGCTTTTGCATAAATTGGACTCTGGTCTTAGGCCCTAGGCCTTCGGTCTTTGGTCTTTGGTCTTTGGTCTTTAGTCTACGGTCGTCGGTCTTCGGTCTTCGGTCTACTGCTTTACTGTCATTCCATCACTTAACTGCTCAATATTGCTGGTTGCCACCTGCTCATCCGCAGCAACCCCACCTTTGATCTCAACCAGATCACCTTCCGTCTGCCCCAGTTGCACGAGGCGCTCCTGCGCGCGGCCATCTTTGACTACAAACACCCGGCTCACTCCGGATTCGGTGCGCACCGCGCGGGACGGAACCAGAACGGCTGGTTGGGCGCGCGATTGAAGAATGCGCACAGTTGCAAACTGTCCGGGCTTCAATGCGCCGCTCCCGTTCTCAATTTCTGCTTCAACCGTCAAGGTCCGGGAGGTAGGCGTAACGTTTGGAGAAATGCGCGCAATGCGGCCGCTGAAGTTACGATCCGGCCACGCGCTCGTCGTTACGGAAACGGATTGACCGACGTTGACCACCGGAATTGCCTGTTCGGGGATATCGATTCGAACTCGCAAAGGATTGATTCTTACGATTGTCGCAACTTTAGCCGTGGGCGATACATATTCACCCAGGTCGGCCGTGCGCTCCGAAACGTATCCATCAATGGGCGAAAACACGAGTGAATAAGAAAGACTACGCTGCGCCAATCCAAGCTGGCTCTCCGCGTTGGCAACGTTTGCTCGTGCGGTAGCTACTGCAGCAAAGTTCTGGCGCGCCAGCGAGACCGCCGACTCATAGGCTTCCTTGAGTTGATCCCGCTGGGCCTTCTGCTGATCGTATGAAGATCTGGATACGTCGCCTGATTCAATTAACTTCTCTGCGCGGCGCAAATTCTTCTCGGCTAATTCCAGCGCTACCCGGGCATTCGCCACTTCCGGAATCTTGTTCAGATCAAATGATTGTCCCGGTCGAATGCCAGCCTTTTCTTCAGCCTGGCGCAAGGCGGCTTTTGCCTGTTCGATTTGGGCCTGGGCCTGCTGCACTCGAAGCTTCGCATCAACATCGTCCAGCTTGACGATCATTTGCCCACGCTTCACGTAGCTGCCGAGATCGACCCCAATGGCAACCACTTTCCCTGCTACTGAGGGAGCAACATCCGTCTGCTGGTCACCTGTAAGACTTCCGGTCGCCTCAAAAAACCGGGGCAGCTCGCGCATGATTGCGGGTGCCGTCGTAACATCCACAACCGTGGGCTGGGCAGCACTATTCGTCTCGTTCCTGACGTTGGCTTTGGAGCCGCCGCAGGAAACTGCCCACAAGAGGCTGGATAAGATCAGCAGCAGAGATAAAAGGTGTAATGTTCTGCGAGATAACATCGACTCTATTTTCTTTCTTCTATGAAGCCTGTGAGCGGGAAGCTGTAAGCTCATGCTCTTGTACAACTGTCGGTTCAGTACCAGTGCTAATCCCGTTCAATAAAATCTCAGCAAATTGTTTTGCAGCTTCCTCGTTCGATATATTCAACAAACGACGCTGAGGGTCCCAAAGATTATTATTTAGTGAATGGTGAATGACCATGCCGATAAAGGCCCTCACCACAATTGCCGGATCGACTGGAGCCATCGCGCCGTCGCGCTGGCGCTCGGTGATGTAGCCACCCAGGAGCTCGTACACTCGACGTACGAATTTCTCAAAAAACATCTCCGCCAGTTCATGGCCTTCCAGAGCTGAGTGGAGTAGTAATCGCTGAAATTCGGGATCGCTCTCGTGGTGTTCCAGAGCGCCCAGGGCCAATTGTTGAAATACCGCCCGATCGTCTTTCAGTTTGAGAGCTTCAGCAACCATTGCCTCCGGATTCATGGAGTCGCCGGAACAAGCCTTGTGGTCAAGGATGGCCGCGTAGAGTTCCTCTTTGGTCGCGAAATGCCGGAAGACCATTGCCTCGGAAACCCCCGCCGCCTGGGCAATCTCTCTGGTAGTTGTGCCTCCAAATCCCTTCTGGGAAAAGAGACTGACAGCGACCCGAAGGATCTGCAGTCGCCGATCTTCCGCGGTCATTCGTACACCGGCTACGGCTTCACTGGACGTTGCAGGCGCAGTTTTTCTGATGGTTACTTCTTTATTCAAAATCAATTCTTCCAGCCTGAGGGGATAAAGTAAGTACTTACTTACCACCCGTAAATGTTCTCTGTCAAGCGGGGACAAGCCATTGTTGCCGGGCCCCGCTCGGTAGCGGATGTAGCTTTTCAGATCATTTACTAAACGTTTTCAGATCATTTACTAAACGACCCCTCGCCGGCGATCTCAGATCATTTACTAAACGGGCGTCCAATTGCCCTGGCTGAGGCGGGTATTGGCAGGCTGTTTTAGGGGGTTTGAAGCCTGATTATTGTACTGGTTTTAGCCGTCACACCGCTCGACTTCAGCAAGCACATCGTCCGCTTCGTGCAGGCTATCCCCTGACATTATCACCGGCCGACAAGGGCAGTCTGCGCCGGCAAGGTGGGTCATTTCAATCGGCCGGTGAACCAGGACCTGGCCGCCCTCAGCCGTTGTGTTCGACCTCGCGATCTCCAGCGATTCATCGAACGTGCCCATCGCGAGTGGGCTGCCTAATGGCTCGCTCATCGTCGTAATTACGTCTCCAGCTCGACGCGGTAGCCGTCGCCGTCAACGCCGATCCCGCCGACGTCAATATCCTGATCAAACACAATTGGGTTGGGGAAAGCGGTGGCGTGTAGCAGGTCTTTTAAGCTGCCATCCGCGAGCACCTTTATTGCCTCCAGGTAAGAGGGCATCCCGCCGAAGTCCCACACGATCGGCGGTGTGGCGCCGGCCGCCCGCGTGCCTCGTTTAAGCCGGCGCGAGTGACGCTGATTGCGGTAGTCCTTAACGTTCGGCGGGTCAACAGGGCTGGTTGGAGTAACCCTCACCAGAACCGCGCTACCTGGCGTCGATGGACTGGCCACGCTCGCAAACGTCAGATTCCCTTCAGCATCCATTCTTAGCCATCTGCTTTCGAGGTCCTCGGTGACGATCGCGTTGAAACGCAGCACGAGTTCATTAGTGTCAAACGATGACCCGCCAGCCTCATGAAAAAGCTCGTTCAAAGACTTCAAAACAGGAGCCGCGCCGCCTGGATTAAAGAGGGTGATGCGCAGTGCGCGCACGGCCGGAGTTGCGGAGTTGGCGATCGCTTCACTTACGTAGGGTGGCACTACCTGGTAAGAGACGCCGCCATCGAAAGAGTATTCAAGTTTGACTGAGCCGGCCGGGAACGATCCAACCAGCGAGGCGATCAAACTGTCGGCTTCCCAGGGCAGGTTGATGTTGGCCATATGAAACACAGCGTAGGCCGCACCAGGTGCCAGCGTGATCGCCGGCCCTCCAAGGTATTGAGTTTCGACCAGGCCGCCGGGCACGGTGGCGTAAATGCGACGGTCACCTTCAATGCTCTGTGGGCCTGGCGTGTAGCCTCCTGCGATGATCGCCACGCTTCCGGAAAGCGAGATATCTCTGAGGCTGCCCATGCCGAAAGAAAACTGAGGAACAGTATTAGGATCTGGAAGCCGGCGCCACGCGGGACTAACGGACGGCACGAGCTCAAATGCCCACTCGTGGTCCAGCGCTGAGGTTCCGCCGATCAGTAGCACCCGCCCATTGACGTGCTCCATTCCGTTGTTTTGAAAATAAAACTTTGCAGTCGTGCTTTCAAGTTCGGGGAGCGCTTTGCCGCTGAGTTTCGTCCAGGTAAGTGTCGGAAAGTCGAAGAGCCAGGTTGCTCCCACCCTGGGGACCGGGCCAACCGGGTCGACGCCGACCACCACAAACTTGTTCTCCGCATACATGCACCCGTTCCAGTTTTGGGTGTCGTCGGTCACTGGCGTTTGGCCGGTAACCACTAGTTGCGTGAACGTGTCTGTCGACGGCCGGAAGGTCCAGTAACCAGTCGGCTGAGTGCCCTGCGCATTGTTCATCACCAGCAACAGGATTAAGTCCGGTTGAATTAGATCGCCGAGGACGCGTTGCATGCCGGCAGGACCTCCGACGAGAGCGGTAGAGACTCCCGTCGCAGCATTCAGCTTGTACCAGTTGCCTCCACTAAAAAGCAGAATATTATCGGAATTGATTCCGCAGGAGATCATCACCGAAGCGATACCCTGGGCCGGTATACTGCCTGTGAAATTGCGCGGAGTCAGAGTGTCGGCCAGGGTGTCGTAGGTATGCCAGTCAGACAATCCTCCCAGTCCGTAACTGCCGCCAAAGATCTCGACGAAGTGCGTGCCGCGGCCTGCCATCGCCGGGTTAAAGCGACCAGGTTCAAGTGAAGCGTTTCGCTGGGCCACGGAGGGTGGAGCATCGGTTTGATCCATCGAGACGGCGCCCAGATTGAAGTTGATCTGGTTGGATTGAGTTTCGGTTCCCGCGCTGACCGCTTTGCTGATCACACGCGCGTTGACCTCCGGGGGAAACTTGTCCGGAGCGATACTGCGCGCACCGGTGACGAACACGACTCGCCGCCCGGCCGGGATATCCACGACGGGAACGCCGCCATCCTCTTCGCCAACCGTTCCCAGCTTGCCGGCGTTGGCGTCCAGAGCGGACAACTCCGGCGTCAGGATCTCCGGCAAGGCAATGCCAGATCCACCCTGAACATAGTCGTCGACAAACGCCTCGACCGAGCGACTCTCGTATGGACCCGCACCGGCGCCCAACAATATTTCGGAGGCCGTGTAGGTTGGCTTCACGCCAGGAAGACGGCTGGCGAGCTCGCTAACATCACCAGCAAGCTGAACCAGGCTCCGAGGTCTGGTGCGTACGTCTGAAACGTCTCCAGGCAACAATTCCTGCGCCCCTGCCTGCACTCTCACCAGATAGAGAGCGACCTCATTTACACCGAGCGCAGCAGGAGCCGGAACCGCGGCCGCAGTCCCTTGCTTCACCTGCACGAGGGCGTTATTCCAACGTTCAGTTGGAGTGTTGCGCTGCACCGCGTTCTGACCGGCCTGCCGAAAGGATCTGAACTCGTCAACCATTTCTTCGGCCTCGATCAGCAGCGCATAGACGACATCAATCCGCGGGTTCGCCTGGTCGGCCTCTGCGAACGTGAGCGCTACAAAGTCTTCCGGGTCGAGCAGCTGAAAGCTCTTACCGCTATCAGTAACAATGTGACCGGGCACGTTAATGTTGACGGTCATTCCACCGGCAAAGCTGTGATTGAAGCCCGCCACCTGGGGCGCCGGCGCTCCGGCAACCAGGAGATCGCGCGCGAGCGCAGTGGAGTGCTGATGCGCGTAGTCCTGGGCACGCATGAAGTCGCCGACATCCAGGCCGGGATGCAGAGTTTGTTCGTTTTCGACGATCTCTTTAACGAGTGCTTCTTTCATTTACCTCTCCGGCCACCCGCTCACGCAAGGTGGTTCTGATTAGTTGTAATTGACGGCCATAACCTGGCTAAACGGCTGCTCGAATTTGAGCAGCATTTCGATCTCACTCTTCGATAACGTCTCGGCAGTGGTAATAGCTTCAACGCTGCCCCAAAATGAGTCTCCCCAAAAGCAGGCGCCGGCGTTGACACGGTCATCGACCCAGAGAACATCCGCGACGATCACGAGGGGCTCATTCAGCGCCCAGCGGTCCAGGCCGAAGAAAGCCAATCCCCAATAGGCTGGGCTGGTATAAGCGCGAAGGTGAACACCAAACGCAGCCAGCAGATTTTGAATCCCCGTTCGAGTTCCACGCTGAGCGTACAGAGTGGCCACCTGGCCGTAGAAGGTCCGCTTCTCCGCGAGCGTGTACCAGCTCGGAAACCAGGCCCAGCCGAAGAGCGCCAACAGCCACCAGTCGATAAATTCCTCAGCGGCGGTGCCTGGAGCAATCTGCTGATGGAAGTTTGCAAACGACGAATCCCAGCCATCCAGAGTCTCTCCAACAAACGTCAAAAAGCGTTTCAAGAGCTCGCCGGCCTCATCACGGCGAAAGCGCGCAGGAAGGTGATCGAACAAGTAGTCGAGGTTGCTAAACGGCAAGAAGTGTCACCTCCTCGAGCTTCGGCATCTTCCAGGCGTCGACGCGCGTGTCTGTAAGCGGCTCAAGCAATATGGCGCCCTGCGGATCGCTCACTATCCGATCCACTCCGGGAGTGCCTTCGATGACCGCAATAATTTCAGAGCGCAAAACGTCGCGCCCAAAATTGCTTCGACCTGGCGCATAGAAGTCTCGCAGCCTGGTCTCGGCCGAGGCCAGAGCTGACGACTGAGTCACGCCGGCCTGCAGCCGCACGGTGGCCGCGATATCGAAGGTCACGTAAGTGGGGCCAATAACAGAGACGAACTGATTGCCGACAACCTGGTCAAGCAGCTCACTAATTTTCACCAGGACCTCATCGCTAACCGCCAACCCGGATCGCGTCATCACCACCACGGTCGTATAGCCTGCCTGTCTCGCTTCGTCGAACAAGCCGCTGCGCACAAATTCAAATGCGATTACCACCCCGTTGCCGTCGAGCGCTTCGTCCAGGATCGCGGCCTCCAGGTCGGCAGCCGAAACAATCCGCTGTGTCCGGCGCTGCAGCACCCGCATTCTCTCGAGCGCAGACTCCGTGGTTTCGGCTTCCGTCCCGGAGTCGATTGCGGCGAGGTTTGTCACCGCTGTCACGTACGCGATCGGATCTTCGAGTGTGGTCAATTGATTAGCCGCCAGGGCGAGGTTGCCGGTGACTGTTCGCGTCGCCGCGACTGTGCCGGTGGCATCGCCGAAAGGAATAACCAGGACCACGTCGGTGGCAAACACGATAGCGTCATCACCAGTACTCACCAGCGTCCCTAAAGGAATTGTCACCGCCGTGTTTACCGGAGGCTGCACAGTAAAGCGCAAGGTGGTAGTGGCTTTGGTAGCCGGCTTCGGTTCGATTCCAAAGAGCCGGGCAAATTCGATGCGGTTCGCCTCCGGTACCTGATTGAAATAGTAGAGCTGCTGGCCTGCCAGCCACGCTTGCGCTTCGAGCAGTGCGGTGTGAGGACTGGAGGGGTTGGCGTTGGTCAGCTCAGGGCAGGCCGGGATGAGGTTGCCGGCAATAACAAGCAGGCGCAGTTCCTGGAGTTCTTTCAGTCGGGCATCGATGAGTTCGGTGGTCCAGCCTCCGGACACGCGCCCGATCGCCTGGGCGGCGAGCTGCTCTTCGCTGCGCGGATCAAGTTGTGGTGCAGCCAGTTGGGCCATAACGTTACTGAGGAATAAAACTTAATCCGGAAGCGGTAGCTACGAACTCAATCTTTCCCCACCCAACAAGCTGAGTGTTTTGGGTGCTTCCGGTGATACCCAAACGGATAATCACGACCGACCGACGCGTAGTTGTCGAAAACGTAATGGTAGCGGTACTTGCTGTTTGACCAGCCCCGAAAGATGTGGTCGTCGCGGTCGTATAACTAGATCCGTTGTTCGTGCTATAGGCAATCGTGCCCGAACGGGTATTGGCGTCGAGGCCGTTAACTAGATCCAGATTCACAGTCAAGCTCGTAATGTCTGGCGCGACGATCTTGTAATAGACATATCCGGGGTCTGCATTCGGAGCGAGCAGGGTGTAAAAGTTTCCTCCAAAAGCCGCGCCTCCCTGTACCACGCTGGTTAGAGAATTCGCGCTGTAGAAGGAGCCGGCTTTATCCCCAACAGACTCTGTCGCGCTAGTGACTTGTTGCCAGGTGAGAGTCCTCGTTTGAAGGAGCACAGCGCCGGTACCTACTACGCCGTTGCTCAGATCCGAAGCTGACAATTGCAGGAACGCAGCGGCTGCCGATGACCCGGTATTGTTACCTAGAAACGTGTGCGCGCTGACGCTTGGATTCATGCGGGCCGCTGCCAGCGTGCCCGACGAGATATTCGAGGCGTTGGTTGTGTCGGTGCTGCAGCTCGCGGAAGCGTTACTGAGATCGCCGCAAGCCGGTTGCAGGAATGCTGCGGCAGCTGACGAGCCGGTATTGTTCCCCAGGAACGTATGCGCGTTTACTGTCGGGTTGAGACGCGCGGCAGCGACGGTTCCGGTCAGGTTCGCAGCATCCGTTCCGGAGCAAAAGGCCGACGCGTTCGATAAGTCGCCACACGGCAGGTTGTTTGCAGCTGTAGGGCTATTGGCTACTCCTCTCCAGGCGCTGGTCGAAATGGCAGATGACACGTCACTGATGCCCGATCCGCTTACTTTGTTTCCAATGAGCACATGCCCGGTACCGCCAGCCAAAAGAATTCCGTGCGCTTGCTGACCGACGATGGTATTGAAAGCCGCGTACCAGGGAATATTGTTTATCTCGAGACCCTCGGTTGCAGCGCCGCAGCCGGCGTCAAACTGGTTATTGATTACTCGTATCGAGCCAGATGGATCGGTAGCTATGTGCCCGCCTCCTGTCGGAGAGGTCTGGCAGTGATTATTTGCAAAATAATTGCCGTCGACTACCAGATTAGTGGCGCCACCAAAAATACCGTTAACGGTCCAGTTGGTGATTTTATTGCGCGCGATCGTGAGGTTTGTAATTGAGGGGATCGCTGCCCAAATTCCCATCGCCGCTGTGCCGGTCGAAGCGCTGCTGTTTCCGGTAATCGTGCTGTCCAGGATTTGAGAGTTAGAACCCTGATCGGCCGAGATTGCCTGGTAGCCTGGGTTCTTGGTTTCAATCCGTTGGATAGTAGTCGACGTTCCTGTGATTCTGATTTCGACTCCAGAGCCACCCGTTCGTGCCGGATAGTTGCCGTCGATAGTGAAGTCTTCAAACGCGGCTCCATTAAAGGTGCCGGTGCCAGGGCCGGTCCAGATCAGGTCCCCGGTGTAGGTTGATTTCCGCTTCAGGACCGTTGCCCCGATTCCGGCGCCGCGCAAACCAACGTGAGAAGGAAAGGTCAGCTTTGAACCAATCAAATAGGTTGCCGCAGGAGCATAGACCACGCCGCCCCCCGCGGAATTAGCAGCGTCATAAGCCAAAGCAAAAGCGGCCGCATCATCGGTGACTCCATCACCAGCCGCGGTGTAGGCCTTCACATTGAATAGCTGCCCGCCTTTATCCCGCACCGGAAGTGTCTGAGTTGGCGTGAAGACGTTCGCAGCGTTCAATAGCGGTACGTTGCCTGAAAGACGACCATCTCCCACTGTACCGCTGGCCAGATTACTGGCATTGAGGTTTGTGAGATTCGCACCGCTCACAGCAGGGAGCGTGGCCGGGAAACGTGCG
>Ga0070697_100000208_pt1 | contig 48156 bp, 46 predicted proteins | sample KBSK1501metaG_FD_65475 | JGI IMG/M metagenome (GOLD analysis project Ga0070697, IMG submission 65475) | Corn, switchgrass and miscanthus rhizosphere microbial communities from Kellogg Biological Station, Michigan, USA - KBS K1-50-1 metaG | ecosystem: Host-associated > Plants > Roots >... | reverse complement strand
TTGTCAGGCCGCAGAGAGCGCACTGATCGTAACGTAATATCCGTCCGGATCTCGGAGCGAGAACTCCTTGGTTTGAGTGTTCGGATTCACGTGTGGCTCCTCTTCGAGCCGAGTGACGAGAGAGCGTGCCCTTTGAAGCGCCAGGTCGAAATCATCGACACGGAAGAACAACAGGAGGCCGTTGCCGGGTGTCCCGTGATCGGGGCTCATCAATGAGGGATGCTCGTGGGCGCCCCACTCGTGGAGGCAGAGCAAAACAGTTCCATCTGAATCGAGGATTTGCCCAAAGTAATAATGGGCTGGAAGGGTAGCCGGCTGACCGAACAGCCCCTGGTACCATTTGAAGCTGCCCGGCACGTCGCCTACCCCTATGATCGTCCACGTGCGCTTCATCGGGTCCCCCTCTGCGGACTAATTCTTGTTTAGACCGACCTTGATACAACCGGTCATCCCAGAACTTGCCGTACTGTTTTATGCCGACAGGCGGGTCAGGCTAAACCTGCCATCGCCTAGAGATAGATCTTCTCAGACTGGCGAATCGTCGGCCACTCGGAAGTTATTCTGCCACGCCTCGCAACTCGCCTCGTCTCTGATCCTGCTGAGGCATTTATGAGATGGGTTTTAGTGTTGTTTCTTCATCGAGGATGTTCTAAGGATTTGCCCAGGCGCTCTGCATAGGTGTGTAGTTCCGTAAGTCCACCATTCCCCCACCAGTATCCTTCACTCAGAATAAAATAGGCACTTCGTCTCACAGACAAGCTTCGATCTGAGAGAGCTACCTGACGAACAACTTTCAAGAATTTCTTCCCTTCACGCAGGTTGACGGTATTCATGGCATGCTCAATTCCGTGTAGTGCGCTCATCCTTCCCCAAACGAATCTTGCCGTTTTCACTCTAGCTAATAAGATGTTCGCAATGTTTTCTCGCAATACGGGATCCGCCGTTTGAATCCAGGCGCCACCGAGCACACATCCTAGCTCCATCCACACGAATGCTTTCTTCGATGCGATATTCATTATCATTTCCGTCACATGTGGCAGCAGGAGCTTGATATTTGGCGGCGCTATCGTAGAGAAATTTAAGCAAACCAGGGTGCTGAACTGAACTTCGGCGGAAAGACGGTGCGAGTCTTGGGAAAGCACTCTTTGAAGCACGTGCGCTGTTTTGGGGAGACGGTCGACGAGACTAGATGCCGCGGCTACTAGATCATCGGCGTTCCGGCAGAATTGCTCGTCCGCGAGAAGCAAGTCCGCCTCACGATACCCTGTTGAACGACTGCGCCTTTTCTGCATATGATGTGTCTCTATCAGAGGATTGCTGCTCCAACGCTCAATTACTTACGTTTCGAGCAATATGGCCTTAGGCTTCTCTGTTCCAAAATCCCCTTCCCACTTGGCAATCACGACGGTAGCCAGGCAATTCCCGATCACATTGACCGCAGTGCGCCCCATGTCCATCAACTGGTCGACGCCGAGCAGCAGGAAAATCGGTTCTGGCGGCAGGCCAACTGTCGACGCAGTGGCCAGCAGGATGACGATTGCCGCCCGCGACACCCCAGCCACACCTTTTGAGGTCAGCATCAACACCAGCATTATGTAGAGCTGATGTCCGAGGCTGAGGTGCAACCCGGCCGCTTGCGCCACAAACACCGACGCCAACGACAGATAGAGTGTCGAACCGTCCAGATTGAAGCTGTAGCCAGTCGGCATCACGAATGCAACAATCGCGCGGGGGACGCCGATACCTTCCATCGCTTCCATGGCCCGAGGCAGCGCGGCTTCGGAACTCGCCGTGCTGAACGCGATCGTCGCCGGCTCGGCCACTGCCTGAATGAAGCGGCGCAAAGGCACTTTCGCCATCAATGCGATCGGCAAGAGCACTGCGAGCAGGAAAATCGCTAGCGCGGCGTAGAGCGTAAGCAGCAACTTGGCAAGGTTGCCCAACACGCCCGTCCCCGTGGAGCCCACGGTGTAGGCGACGGCCCCGAGGACGCCGAGAGGCGCAAACAGCATCACGATGTTGGTGAATTTGAACATCACCTCGCTGAGGCTCTCGGTCAGCGCCAGCATGGGACGGCGCTTCTCATCCCTCTTCACCATCGCCAGCGCAATGCCAAAGATCACGCTGAACACTACCACCTGCAGCACCTGATTTTCGGCAATTGATTTTGCGATGTTCTCCGGGAAAACGTGCAGCACGGTTTCGCTGGCGGTCAGCTTTTCAACCGTGAGTTGCTCGCTGGGCGCCTTCGGAATCTGCGCTCCCACTCCTGCCTTGCTGATGTTGATTGCCGCCAAACCAATAAACAGAGCGATAGTGGTAACCAACTCGAAGTAGATCAGCGCCTTTATGCCCATGCGACCGACTTTCTTGAGGTCGGCGTGGCCGGCGATGCCGCTGACTAGAGTCGCAAACAACAGCGGCGCAATGATCACTTTGATCAGCCGCAGGAAGATTTGCGCCAGTAGCCGAAGATCGACAGCGGCGGAAGGGAAATCGTGCCCGATTACAGCCCCGAGCACCATGGACACGACGATCCACGAGGTCAGGGGAACGGCGAAACGAGGCATAAACAACCAGAGCGACGACGGCGAGCAAGCGAGCGGCAGCCAAGGCTGCGGCCGGCAAATGGACTAGATTGAGGAAGTCCGCGGCGATGACAAGAGCCGCAATGAGAATGAAGGCAAAGATGGCAAGGCCGACATTGCGCGGAGTAGAACGACTCACGTGCGAACCCGATGAAAAAAGTCGTGGGCCATGTGCTCCAATGTCAGTTGGCCATCGGGGCTAAAGCCCCAGTTGTTGTAAGGCTCTCGGCGGCACGGCCAAAGCCGTGCCCTCCCACACACAGATCACCTTCCACAAACTATCCACTCTCAGAAACCCACGCCCCTTCACAAAACCATGCGCGTCCACAAAGACATCCCGTTCTGCAAATCCAAGGCTAACTGCTAGTTGCTAATTGCTAACGGCTAATTGCTGTTTGATCCTACTTCCCACCCAGTTCGCGCTTAACGACATCACTGACCTGCTTGCCATCCACGCGAAGACCGGCAGCGGAGAACCGAGCCATCGCGTTCTTCATCACCGCGCCCATATCTTTCATGGCCGGAGACCCCATCTCACCAATAACTGCCTTCACTCCGGCAATGATCTCGTCTTCGCCCGCGGCCTTGGGCATGTAAGTTTCGATGAGCCTGATCTCTGCGGCTTCTTTGTCGGCCATCTCCTGGCGTCCGCCTTTGGTGAACTGCTCGATAGAATCCTTGCGCTGCTTGATCAGCGTATGGAGCACCTGCTGCGCCTCTTTGTCGTCGAGCGCCGACATCTTTTCAATCTCGCGATTTTTGAGCGCGGTCTTCATCATGCGCAGGGTGGAAAGGCGTTGTTCCTCACGCGCTTTCATGGCCGCAGTGATGTCCTTCTGAATTTGCTCGGTGAGGCTCATGCTGCGCAATTATAGCGGTTCCAATGCCGGCAACTACGCGGCATAACCTGTTTGGGAATTGTTTGTGACAATTCGCCCAGGTACCCGCCGTGTCGGAACCACGAACCAAGCTGCTAGGATAATTCCGTGCTCACACCGCTCCTCGATATCCGCAATCTCAACATCGGATTTCCGGGAGCAAGCCGTGAGGTGCGGGCGCCCGTTGGGGAAACTCAACGCAGTATCTCGCCAGCTAACGCAGTCCGGGACCTGAGCCTCAACATTGCGGCGGGAGAAGTCCTCGGCTTAGTCGGAGAATCGGGTTCGGGCAAATCGGTGACATCGCTGGCCATCATGCGCCTGCTACCCCCGCAGGCGGCCGTGAGCGGAGAGATTCTCTTCGCCAATGGGACCGGCAACTATGATCTGCTCGATCTGGCTGATCCACAAATGCGCCAACTCCGAGGGTCGCGCATTGCCATGATTTTTCAGGAGCCCATGACCGCCCTCAATCCCGTGATGCGCGTGGGCGATCAGGTTGCCGAAGCCGTGCTGGCTCACGCCCAGATGTCAAAGAAAGAAGCCTGGGATCGCGCGGTCACGGTGCTTGCAGATGTCGCCATTCCCGATCCTGCCGGTCGCGCCCGCGACTATCCTCACCAACTTTCCGGAGGCATGCGGCAGCGCGTGATGATTGCCATGGCGATCGTTAACCGGCCACAATTGCTGATTGCCGACGAGCCTACAACCGCGCTCGATGTCACCATCCAGGCGCAGATCCTCGAACTACTCGCCGAGTTGAGAAAAAAGTTTGGCTTAACCATGCTGTTCATCTCTCACGATCTCGCCGTGATTTCGCAGGTGGCGGATCGAGTCGCCGTGATGTACGCCGGCAGCCTGGTGGAAGTGGGATCGAAGCGGCAGATTTTCGAATCCCCCGCGCATCCCTATACTCGAGGGTTACTCAAAGCTGTTCCTACGCTGAAGACGGATCGCAACCGTCCGTTGCAGACCATTGAAGGCACCGTTCCGCCGCTGCACGCAGTTCCTGCCGGATGTCCCTTCGAGCCGCGTTGCGAATTTCGTATCGATGAATGCGCGCGAGCGATGCCTCCACTGATAGAGGTAGCGTCGGGACACTGGGCAAGATGCCCGGTGGTGAACCCCTAGCGTCCGTCAGCACCCATGTCCTAATGCCCGTTCCCGGCTCAAGGTCTATAATCCCGCTTGCTGGTGACCTGTGCGCGTCCTGCTGCTGAGCGATATCCATAGCAATCTCGAAGCCCTGGAAGCCTCTCTAGCGGGAGCTCCGCCGTACGACCTTGTCGTTAACCTGGGAGACATCGTCGGGTACGGCGCCAGTCCGAATGAAGTGATCGAACGCTCGCGTTCGTTAGGGAAGTTTTTCGTTCGTGGCAATCATGACAAAGCGTCGGCCGGAATCATGGATCTTTCCGACTTCAACCCCATCGCCGGACTCGCGGCTATCTGGACGCGGGAGCACCTGAGCCCGGAAAATCTCGAATGGCTGCGGAACCTTCCACCAGGACCATTGCAGATTGACGGGCTGCCGGCGGTCCAATTCGTGCATGGTTCACCCGTGGACGAGGATGATTACGTGGTCAGTCCGCGCGATGCCCTCGAGCCGTTGCTGACATCCTCAACTCCCATAACTTTCTTCGGCCATTCTCATTTGCAAGGATGGTTTGCCGGCGCCAACGCCAGCAGCAGTGCTTATCATCCCACGTACAACACCGTGGGCCAGAGCGAGTGCATCGAGTTCCCGCTGAAAGAGAATCTACGGTATATGGTGAACCCCGGCTCGGTGGGGCAGCCGCGGGACGGAGACTGGCGCGCCGCGTTTGCGACTTACGATTCCAACACCCGAATCGTTACTTTCTGCCGCGTACCCTACGACTTGAAGCGGGCCCAGGAACGCATCCTCGAAGCCAACCTGCCGCAGCGCCTGGCGACCCGGCTGGCAGCGGGAAGATAGCTTCAATTTACGATTGAAGATTTAGGATTGATGATTGAAAACAAGGCCGCCCCCGGATTAGTTTCGATTTATGATTGCCGATTTAGGATTGATGATTCAAATCTAAGACCGACCCCGATTCCGCGTCGAGCATTGCTTTTATCACTCCAGCCGCCGCCGTGTGGTCTTCAATCCGAAAATCCTCAATTCGACAATCGTCAATCCCTCAAATCCTCAATACGTAAATCGTCAATAATCCTAAGTTGTTCTTGCCCTGTACCCGTCCATCCGGGTAACATGCCGCGCCAGTTCCAAAAGTAACGTAAGCTAACCCGATTCTGAATTGACCCATCCAATTCAGGGCTGTAGGATTTTGGAATCCCTGAGAGTGACCAGAGCCCGGGGAGTGATCGCGGTAAGTTATAGAGGAAAATGCACATTCGGAGCCCCTACATCCTGATTGCGCCGCTTGCCCTCATGCTCTTGGCGGGAACCGCGTGTCAGAAGCAGCGATCCCAAGCCCTGCTGCCTCCGAGGCAGGCAAACGCGCCGTCGCTCGCCGCAGTGGCGACACCCGCCCAGAAACCAGCGGCGGCTGAACCCAAGCCGGCTGCGCCGGTTCAAACCCAACCTGAACTCAAGCCCGACCCCGTCGGTGAACTGATCACGAAAGTCGAAAAGGAATATCAGGCGGGACAGGACAACTACAAGGCTGGCCAACTCGAAGCCGCCAAAGACAATTTCGATGACGCTTTCAACTTATTGATGAGCAGCCAGTTCGACATTCGCTCTGACCAGCGACTGCAGAAGGAATTTGACCGCGTTCTCGAGGGCATGAGCGCATTGGAGCTTCAGGCGTCGCAACAAGGCGAGGGCTCGACCGAGCAGAAGTCCGAGCCCGCCCCGATCGACGAAGCCAACGAGGTGACTTTCCCCGCCGATCCGAACGTTAGGGCGAAGGCTGCGGAAGAGGTTAAGGCGACCCACTCCGACTTACCTTTGATGCTGACCGACCCGGTAGTCAGCTACATCAACTATTTCTCCACCCGCGGTCGCGGCACCCTGGAGCATGCGCTGGTTCGTGGCGGCCGCTATCGCGACATGATTCACCGGGTGCTGAAGCAAGAGGGCGTCCCACAGGACCTGATTTACCTGGCGCAGGCCGAGTCCGGATTCCATCCGCTGGCGCTTTCCCGCGCCGGAGCCCGCGGCATGTGGCAGTTCATGGGAAGCCGAGCCCGAGGCTACGGCCTGGAACGCGATTGGTGGGTGGATGACCGCCAGGACCCCGAAAAAGCCACCCGCGCCGCCGCCCGCCACCTGCGCGATCTCTACAACCAGTTTGGCGACTGGTATTTGGCCATGGCCGCCTACAATTCCGGCCCGGGCACGGTGCAATCGGCAGTCAAGCGCACCGGCTACGCCGATTTCTGGGAACTCTACAAGCGCAACGTACTTCCCAAAGAGACGCGCAACTACGTCCCCATCATCGTGGCCGTGACCATCATGGCCAAGAACCCGCAGCAGTATGGGCTAGATGATGTCGTCCCCGAGAAGCCGGTTCCTTACGACACGGTCAAGATCAATTATCCGGTGGACCTGAGGCTGGTCGCGCAATGCGTGGACGCGTCCGCCTCCGACCTGCAGGATCTGAATCCCAGCCTGCTGCGTATGACCACGCCGAAAGGCCAGCAATTCGAACTGCACTTGCCGGCGGGAACAAAAGACAAATATGAGACCGCGATTGACGCCATCCCGCAGGACGTGCGGGTGTGGTGGCGATATCACAAGGTGAACCCCGGCGATACAACGACAACACTGGCGCGGATGTATCGCACCACGCCGCACGCGATTGCAGCCGCCAATCATCTGGAAGCCGACCAGGAACTCGACCCGGATAGCAAGCTGATAATCCCGATCGCGCCCGGTAAGAGCTCAGACGCGGCGGCCACCTACGCCCGACGCATTACTCGCTACAAAGTGCGCAGAGGGGAGTCGGTGCAGACGGTGGCCGAGAACGTTGGCGTGCCACCCAACATGATTCGCCGCTGGAACCGCCTTAAGAGCGACAGCCTGGCTGGTCGCCGCATACTGCTGATTCACCTGCCGGTAACGCCCAGCGCCCACGATGCTGAGCGCATGGCGGCATCCCGGCCGAAATCGAAATCCAAAGCGAAGCGCCAGGCTACAGTTCAGAGCGCGTCCAGTGACTCAGTCCGCCGCCACAAAGTTAAGCAAGGCGAAACTCTCTATTCGATTGCTAGTTCCTACAAGACTACCGTTTCCGCCCTCCAGCGCGACAACCGCAACGTCGCCGTCCTGCGACCGGGCATGATCCTGCTGATCCGCGACGTGCGCTGATATTGAAAGTGCCGCACGCTGTCATTTTCTGCGAAGAATTCTTTTGTCGTCCTGCCGCCCCGTAGCGGAAGCCGACTACGTTCTCGTATGTCATTGAAAACAATGGCTGATTTCCGTTTGTAGTAATGGGGTCTAAAAAGATTTTGGATCACTGGAAGAAACCTCCGCATATGTTGTAGTGTTCTCTTCGGAGCGAGAAACCCACTCTGATAGCCCGAAGCTCCACGACAGCTCGCGAGAAAAGAGTGAGCCGTTGCGGTATAAATTGTGTGCGGCTCGAGAAATATTCGCGTGGCTGATGTTGAAAAAGTGCTGTGCTATAATCGCGGCCCGTTCACCCGCGAAGCATTCCGAGTCTTTTTATTTCCTAACGCAGGAGCGGTTGCAGCGTCCCGGCGTGCAGCCGGAAATCAGGAGGAGCGATGACCTTTGACGAGACCCTGTACGGACGTGATGACGAAATGGATGAGTACGGCGACAGCGGCGCCTACGGCGATTCGCTAGAAGAAGACTACGAGGAGGAAGAAGAGGAAGAAGAAGCGGAAGTGCCGTCGATCTCGGACACCGAACCCGAACCGGTAACGCCTGTTCCTGCCCCGGCTCCACCAACCACCGGTGGCGGAGGCGGCGGATCGAAGCCAGCCAAGAAAAAGGCGCCCGCCAAAAAGGCCGCGAAGAAAAAAGCTGCCAGGAAGGCGCCCAAGAAAAAAGCAAAAGCGAAGAAAGCTGCCAAGAAATCGGCGAAGAAAAAGGGCGGCGGCCGCAAGGCGTCTAAGAAGAGCGCGAAGAAAAAGTCGGCGAAGAGATCGGCCAAAAAGAAAGGCGGCCGTCGTCGCTAATTCGTGTGAGCACAAGTTTTCAATCTAGCCGCGGCCGTGCGCCGCGGCTTTTTCGTGTGCCAATTCCAGCCAGCACGAAGACAGAGTCTTGCGAGAGCAACTCACAGCGGGCGGGCCTCCCCTTCCAAAGCGTATAATTTTCTTTCTGCCTACGCCTCTTTCCGTTGGGAAGGTATGTTGAATGAGATTCCCCGTCCGGCTTGGTTTCGTCTCCGTAATTCTGTTTGCATTTAGTTCCGCCCAAGTCCCCCAACCGGCAATTCCACCGCCGCCGGCCACTCCCAAGCATCCCGTCGCCAACACCTACCATGGCGTCAAAGTTGTCGATGACTATCGATTGCTCGAAAACTGGGACGATCCCCAAGTCAAGCAGTGGAGCGCGCTCGAAAACCGACGGACGCGCGAATATCTGGATCGCTTGCCGTATCGTGCGCAGATCAAGCAGCGCCTGGGAAGACTCATCAGCGGCGGGTCTTCGCGCTATTTCGATTTGGACTATCGCGGCGGCGTGCTGTTCGCCATGAAAGATGAGCCGCCCAAGCAGCAGCCCATGCTGGTGGTCATGCTGTCTGCGGCCGATCCTGCAAGCGAGCGCGTGGTCGTCGATCCCAATACGATGGGGCAAGCAGGTTCGACCGGGATCGATTATTACGCTCCTTCGCTCGATGGCAAGCTGGTTGCAGTTTCGCTGTCGGAGAATGGCTCGGAAGACGGCACTGGTTACGTGTTCAACGTGGCCACCGGAAAGCAGCTCAAGGATCGTGTGCCGCGGGTGAACTTTGCGACTGCCGGCGGCAGCATAGCGTGGAAAGCGGATAGCTCCGGCTTTTACTACACGCGCTATCCGCAGGGCCAGGAGCGTCCGGTAAAGGATCTGAATTTTTACCAGCAGGTCTATTTTCATAAGCTGGGTGCCGATCCTAGCGAAGATCTCTACGTAATCGGCAGCAAGTTCCCACGCATTGCCGAGATTCAGCTCAGCACTACTGACGATGGCAAATGGCTGCTGGCATCGGTAGCAAATGGCGACGGCGGGCAATTCGCGCACTATGTGATGGATTCCGCCGAACATTGGAGGCAGGTAACCCGCTTCGATGACGGCGCGGTTTCGGCCAAGCTGGGCGAGGATGGCGCTCTCTATCTGTTGTCGCGAAAAAATGCGCCGCGGGGAAAAGTGCTGCGCCTGCCACTGGCGAATCTGCAGTTAGCCCGGGCCGTGATCGTGGTTCCCGAGAGTTCCGGGTCTGGTGCCGACGAGTCTGCGCGCGCTTCCATACAAGGCATCGTGCCTACACCGGGGCGATTGTATGTCCTTGACGTAGTCGGCGGCCCATCACGGGTTCGCGTCTTCGATCACCTGGGGCGTGCGCTGAGCACATTTTCCTTGCCGCCGATTTCGTCCGTGAGCCAGATCGCACGCGCGCGGAACGATGACGTGCTCTACCGCACCTCGACGTATCTCGATCCGTCGGCCTGGTATCAGTACGAAGCAACCACCGGCAGATCCGGCCTAACCGCATTGGTAGAGATCTCTCCGGCAGTCTTTAACGATGCTCAGGTAGTGCGTGAATTCGCGACCTCCAAAGACGGCACACGCGTGCCGCTGAATATCATCTTCCGTAAAGGCACGAAACTCGACGGCACCAATCCCACGCTGCTCGAGGGTTACGGAGGGTTTGACGTCAGTGTGTCACCGAGTTTCCTGGGAGCTTTCGGACGAATCTGGCTGGACCAGGGTGGCGTGTACGCGATTGCCAACCTGCGCGGCGGTGGCGAATACGGCGAAGAGTGGCACAAAGCTGGCAATCTCACGCACAAGCAGAATGTGTTCGACGATTTCATCGCCTGTGCCGAGTACCTGGAGCAGAAGCGAGGCTACACATCGCCGGCGCGGCTGGCGATTCTTGGCGGAAGCAATGGCGGGCTGCTGATGGGCGCCGCGCTAACCCAACGTCCTGATCTGTTCCGGGCGGTGGTGTCCTATGTGGGCATTTACGACATGCTGCGCAATGAACTTGATCCCAATGGAAGCTTCAACATCACCGAATACGGCACGGTGAAGCACGCGGATCAGTTCAACGCTCTCTATGCCTACTCGCCCTACCATCGGGTGAAAGATGGCACCAAGTATCCCGCCGTGCTTCTGTTGACGGGGGAGAACGATCATCGCGTGAATCCGTTTCACTCGCGCAAGATGACGGCGCGACTGCAGGCGGCGAACGCGTCGCGAAATCCCATCCTGTTGCGGACCACCTCCAGCGCCGGCCATGGCATTGGGACGGCGCTCGATGAAGAGATCGAGCAAGACGCCGACGTGCTTAGCTTTTTATTCGATCAGCTCGGAATTCGTTACACGCACTAGCGATCAACACTGCATGCGTAGGCAGGCGCATGGTGCTGAACGGAAAATCTGAACTCAGAATTATTTCTTGCCCTGGACCGCCTGGAGACAACGTCCATAGAGTTCGAGCAGGTGATTGGCGTACTCCTCCGGCTTGGCGGCGGCGCCGCTGCCCTGGAAACCCACTCCCGACGAACTGGTGCGACCGTAACCGGTTGTCATGGCGACAAATTTCATCAGATCGAGTGCGATGTCTTCATTGCGGCGCGAACCGGCTGTGTGCGTAGGTGTTTCGTCCATGAGTGCCTCCGTGTTGGGAACAAATATGCTGGGACGCTGGTCGTCATCTTCGTCTTGCAGAATGAAATCCCATCCTGAGAGGAATTGCCGCTTGCTAATTTCGAATTGCCGATTGGCGGCAAGATCGTCAGTGGTGGTGATGACATCGGCAGCCAACAAGGGATCGATCCTCCACTTCGGCGGGATGCTGATACAAAATTAACAGATTGTTCGCGAGTCTGCTGGAAGGCGACTTTCTATAAACAGCTATCCGGCCGGCTAAGAGACACCACACAAGAACGTGTTTACCTCAGCCTCCGCGGGCAGCCAGTTCTTAGGACTTTGCCTTCTCACACATCAATGCCAACAGGTTCTGCTCCGAATCGCGAAAGAAAGCCATCCACAGATCGTGATCGGGCATGCGTGCGATCAGATGAGGAGCGCCTTCAAAATGCACACTGGCATCCAAGAGCTGGCGATAAGCCGCGTCGATATCGGGCACGTTAAAGTAGAGGACAGAGCTGGGATGGTCGAACTCCGGCTTCTCCGGCAAGGACAGCATCAGGCGAACCCCGCCACAATCAAAGAAAGCCAGCTTCGGTCCCCCGCTGAATAAAAACGGCAGGCCCAGCTTGTCCCGGTAGAATGCCGTGGCGCGGTCCACGTCGTGTACGTTGATGGCGACTTGGCCCAAACGCGAGATTCCGATTGCCATGGTTGCGGCCTCCATTGCCTATTTACCTCCGTCTCAAAATTAGTTAGCATAGCTAACTATATCCTATGACGGAAAGCAAGCAAAAAAGTGAGCAGGGCAACCGGCGAGAAGTAGCCGACCGGTTGCACTCGGCAGCCATTCACCTGCTGCGACGAGTACGCAAGCAGGACAACATCATGGCGCAGGTGCCGGCGCGTCTTTCGGCCCTGTCTGTACTGGTGTTTGGCGGTCCGATGACGTTAGGCCAACTGGCTGCAGCCGAGCAGGTTAAGCCGCCGACCATGACCCGCATCGTCACCGGACTGGAGAAGAGCGGACTGGCGGAACGCATGCCCGACGTGAAAGACGCGCGGCGGGTAACCATCCACGCCACACCTAAAGGCATGCGCCTCATGCAGAAAGGGCGAGAGGTGAGGATCGAATACCTGGCTGGGCAATTGGCGTCACTCAGTCGGGAGGAGTTGGGCACGCTGGCGCGAGCCACTGATATTTTGGACCGAGCGTTGCGGGAGTGGTCTTCGTCTTGAGGAACGTCTCTCTGTCGCGAAATTTCTATTTAATGCGGCTAAGTTTCGATCCCTACGTGGCAGACGCGGCCGATGAGATAGTCCGAGGCCTTGTGGCCCTCTTCCATGAGCATGACCTCTACCGGATAAGCATGGTTATGTGGGCGTAGAACCAGATGGTTACCCGCAAGCTCGACGTACTTGATGGTAGAGGCGTTGTCCTTGGCGATGGCGTACATGTTCGCTTCGCCTTTGCGATACGGCTTCAATGAGTTGTAATGACGATCGATCAAGACGGAAGCGCCGGGAAGCAGTCGAGGATACATGCTCATGCCTTCGCGGGAATCGGCTCTGAGCAGAACGAAACGCTCCCAGCCGTCGCGGTCGCCGACCATCTCGGGACGGAGCTTGCGCAGAAAAGACTTCTTGAACTTGAGGATCTCCTTCACATTCATGCTCATAAGAAGTGGTTCGCTGGCAGCTATACGGCCTTCCACCAGCAGGACGTTTTCGAATTCATCGTCGGGCGGAGGGAGAATGCTGGCACGTTTGTTGACTTCGTGGGGGTCGATCAAGTCGAGAACGGAAAGATGCTGCACGTTCAGCACTTTATCCATGCCTTCCAGGCTCAAGCCGCGCTTGCGATTGAGAAAATTGGAGATATGCGCCTGCTTGAACCCCGTCTGCTCGGCAAGGCGGAGTCCGGTCAAGTCACCCTGATCGATACGATCCCAGAGAGTTTTGCGCAGATTTTCCTGAAGGGCGCGAAATTTCATGAGCGAAGTATAGCATGGCCTATAGCGCATCGCTATTTATCATCTAAGCGCAACATCTGCAAGGAAATAGAATTCTTGACTAAAAGAACTCAGGGCTATAGAGTAGCGTCACTTTATAACTCAAATTCTTAATCTGGAACGGGATATGACCAACGCAAGGGACGAGAATGAGGAGAACCACTTCGTGGAGTTTCGCCGTAAGGTGCGCTCGGCGGAAGTGCTCTCTGCGGCCATGGAGCGGCTGCTGTGGTCGCTTCATTTTACCGGCCGGGTCAGCGTGGTGGTGCAGAATGGCCGCGTGCTGAAGTCCGGCTATGAGGAGGGATACTTCCGGCAGCGGCCGGAAGCGCTTGTCTAGGGTGTAAGTTGTTGGCTCCACGCTTGGCTTAATAGATTCATAACCATAGCTGAACAGGTCATCGTAAGAGAAACGAGCCCTGTCGCCGGAAACGGCGCAGGGCTTTTTGTTTTTAGGCGATCGGAATTTCTTAATCGGGTAGCTTGGTGTTTTGAGAACGCATTCATAACGCAACAGGTTCATAGCTGGGAGGCAATCATGGAGATCGATGAGCAGGTGATTTTGGAACTGGAATTGAAGTATTGCGAACGGTGTGGCGGGTTGTGGTTGCGCATCGTAGGCGACGACGAAGTCTATTGCGAGCCTTGCATTCCGCACATGGCACGGTTGCCCGTGCCGCGAAAGCGCAGAGGCGAGGAGCGGTTAGTGGTTCACTCGGATACTGATTTGGAATCGGCACTTGAAGAGCGCGCATTGTTTTGTGCAGAAGGAGGCAACGCATGAGCAGCACCGTGATTGCCTCAATGTTTGCAACTGTGGAGGGCCTTCATGATCTGTGGGCAAGCGCTATCGAAGGCGAGGGGACGCTCGCAGACGAGCCGCTGGGGGAGGAGCAAGTCGCGACGGTGGAGGGAATTGCGTCGTTCCCGGACGAAGCTGCCGAGGCGTTGGGGAGCTTTGACTTCGGGGAGATCAATGATTTCACCTGTCCGGCGAATCCGGACCTGTGGATGTATCGCGGGCGTACGATTGGCTTGCTGCGGCGATACTTGATTCTTTCGATAGAGACGGGGCGGCTGCCGTCGTTGCTGGGGAGGGAATTTTTTCGTACGCGTGTGAGCTCTTATAATGCGGCCACATTTGAGGATGTAGTGATTTTTGTCCACGATGTGGAACGCAGCCTGGAAAGACTCGACAAATTTGAGCAGGAGATGATCGCCTGCGTCGTGTTGCAGGAATACAGCCAACCGGAAGCTGCGAGAATGCTGGGATGCGGGTTGCGTACGATCGAGCGGCGTTTTCCGGAAGCATTGGACCATCTGATTGAAATCTTTCTCGACGGAGGGCTGCTCCGGACGATGATGAAACCTAGCGCACGGCCTGTGGAAAAAAGTTGTCAAGAGGGGGAAAACCACGAAAATCTTGTAAGCTGTTGCAGGCAGGAGAAATAAATTTTCGCCAAAGGTGGCGGGTTTACCCCTCGCGGCTTGGTATTCTAAATTTAGAGAGTAAGAAAAGAAAAAGCAGTTCTCGGTTCTCAGTTCCCAGTTGTCGGTCATAGTACTTATCGGTCTTGTACTCAGTGGCTGTAAGTAGCAGGCAGCGGGAAGGTAAGCAATCATAAAAGTTCGTCAGGCGCGCGCCTTGAAGCGCGCCTTTTTGTTTGGGGGAAAGTTGGGGGCGAGTGAAGAAATCGAATCCGGGAGACAAGAGCACGAGTTCGCAAAAGAAGAGCACGCGGCAAGCTGCCAGAAAAAAAGTGAACCTGGCGGAGGTGCGGGAACAGATCACAAACCTGGTGGGGAATAAAGCTCTCACCATGGTCGGCACCACGATGGCAGAAGTCAACAAAGGGCATTATGCAGCCCTGAAGTATTTGTTCGAAGTGGTGGGACTGTATCCAGCTACGACCAGCTCGGAACGCGCTCCGGAAGAACATTCGCTGGCGCGGACGCTTTTGAAAAGATTGGGACTTCCCGAGGAGCCAGTGGTGGAGAGCGAAGGGCGTGAATCCAACGAGTCAGAGGAGCCGGTGATATCCATACCGTAGAATGAAAAGTGGCAGTTCTAAGTTCTCGCTTCTCAGTTCTCAGTGGGGGAGATCGGTTTTTGGTGGGACGGGCCAAAGTGGCGCCGTCCCAACCGGCCGCTTCCATACAGGATCTCTCGGGATGGACATGACGTGGGTAACCGGCCGGATTGCGGTCGGTGGCGGGATTTGGACGGCAGAGAACATGGCGGCGGTGGCGCGGGCGGGCGTGACGCACATCATCGACATGCAGATTGAGTTTGACGACACACCCCTGGCCGAGCGGTATGGAATTCGGGTGTTGTGGAATCCCATTGACGATGATTTTCAGCCGAAGCCGGCGGAGGTGTTCCAGCGAGGCGTGGATTTTGCACGCGAGGCTCTGGACGAGCCAGGGACGAAGTTGTACATCCATTGCGCGGCGGGAGTGCATCGGGCGCCAATGATGGCATTAGCGGTGCTGTGCTCCTTAAGCTGGAAGCTGGAAGATGCAATCGGGCTGATTGAGGCGCGGCGTCCGGTGGTGGATTTCGCGGATGTGTATGTACTGAGTGTGGAACGGTTTTTGGAAGTTAAGGCTGGCCGGTAGGAATTAGTTGTTCTGGGGCGCGCTGTCTGCGGCGCGTTTTTTTCTTTGGAGGGAAACGCAAGGTCCCCTTCGGCTTCGCTCAGGGCAGGCTTTTGACTGCGCGAGTCGTTCGCGGTCGCGAACGACACGGCTACGCTCAGGATGACAGGGGGGTGGTGGCTGCGCTCAGCATGACAGGGGTGTGGTGGCCGGCGAGACGCCGGAGCTATGATCCACGAAAGCGATTGAGAGCCAATAGCAGATGGATGTAGCAATCCGAGATGAGTAGGGGAGGAAGTATGGTTGTCGTTGCGGGCCGCCTGGTGAGGCGGCTTTTCTTCTTGCTGCTGATGGTGGTGATGGCCACAGGTCTGCTTGCGGCTTCGCCGACGCTAACGACGATTTCGGAAGTCCGGTATCGCGGTGGAGGACGGGCGTTGGCGCGGATTATTGATCCGCAGAGCATAGCGGCGCTAGCCGGCAACGGTGATGACGGCGTGAGGGGACTAGTTCGTGACATAAAGGCTCCTGCTCCACGGACGAGCGAAGACTGTGAGAATGCTGCGCTGGCTCTGTTGGACGATGCGGGCGGATCGGCGTGGGCAGGAGACTATGAAACGTGGAGTGACTTCCTTCCGGGAAATGCAGCAGACATCTTCCCTGGCGATGCACTCGGGTTGAGTGTTCCTTCCCGAGGAGCAAACTTCCAGGCGGTGGTGCGAACAGTAGAGATCGACGTCAAGGATCTGGAAGAGGAGCACAGTCTCTACAAGATGCATTTCGCTGATGACGCTGCGGAGCCACTGGGGTTCGAGTTTACGACCGCTGGCGTAGCGAGCTTGTGGAACATTAATCCCATTGCCGTGACCCAAGTGGGGAACGTTTTCCTGTCAGATCTAACAGGAGCCGAGATAACGCAGGTGAGTTCGACGACGTCAACTATCGATGCAGGCGTGGCGCCGCAAGCTGGAGGAGGAATTGAAGTCAGGTGGACGGACGCGGGATGGGGCCCGGCCAACGACCGCAACCTGGCTGGCAGGTTCAGTTCGCAAAGCTTCACGGTGCCGCGATTGTCGAAATCACAGACGTACTATCTGCGGCAGTATGACTCATCGAACCCGGCGAGGTATTCACGTTACTCGACCGCATTGCATGTGGATTATCCACTATGACCTTAGAAGATGAAGTTCTGGGCAAACACGCCAGCGGCACAAAGCAACCGCTGGTCATCCGAGTGATGGACAGCGATTTTCAGCACCAGGTCTTGGAGAAACTTTTTCGGCTGGAAGCCAAGGTTGACATGCTGGTGGGCGGACAGCAGCCCGGCCGTATGAAGCTCGCCGAAGATCGGCTGGTTTTGTTAGAGCGCAATGATATCCGCCGCGGCGTGTACGATCGGCTCTTGAATGCCGCTATCGCTTTCATTGTGAGCGCCGCGATTGCGATGCACGAGCGTTTTGGGTTTCGGTAGAAAGACAGTTCTCAGTTCCCAGTTCTCGGTTCTCAGTTGGAATCCTCTGTTGAGGCTGCGCCAAACTACAGCAATTGCCCGGCCTCTTACTTCGGCTTTTCACGCATTACAACTTAAGTCAGGAGAACAGCATGAACTTTGTGTCCAAGCTGCTGCAGGGAATCGCCTTCATTCCTGCGGTGGTGAACGGAATTGAAGGTCTATTTGGCAGCCGGGCTGGAGGGGACAAGAAAAGCGCGGCGCTTTCGTTTGTCCAGTCAGCGTTGTCCATGGCGGATGCAGTCACGAACCGGCAAATCGTGGACGAAGAAAAATTTAAACAGGGACTGAACAAGGTTATCGACGGCACGGTCGACTGCCTGAATGCCTCAGTTTGGGCGAAAGCGCAACCGAGTTCAGGTCCGCAGGGGTAACAGTCATGATGGTTGGAGGAAAGATGAGAGTGCGCATAGCGGGAGCAATTTTACTGACGGTTATTACCGTCGCTTGCATTCACAAACAGTCTGGCCCGGTGACGCCATGGGAGCGGGTCAACGTAAATATGGCAGGGCTGGCGCAGATCAACGACGCGGTGGCCAAGGGCGTCATCGCAGTGCAGCAGACGGGGAGCATGACGGTGCAGCAAGCAGCACCGATCCTGAATTACCAGGAACTTGTTGCCAAGGATCATGCGGCGATCGAGAGCATTCTGGCTTCCGGGTCGGCGCAAGCCGCTAGTCAGGCGATCCAAATTCAGGCACTGCTGAATGAGATCAAGGATCAAGGGAGTGCGCTGATTGCGTCAGGCGGGCTGGGGATCAAGAATCCGAAAAGCCAGCAGACGTTTACTCAGGACTTGCAGGGGATCATCAACTTGGCCGGCGTAATTCTGGCCGATTACGAACTCGCGAAGGGGAATTGAAATGGGGAAACTCGATGCGCAGGGGATCGCGGTATTGATCGGGCAGCTGCTGACCGGCATATCGGCGGTTGGTCCGATCGGGATAGAGCTTTTCCTGAAACTGGAAGCCTTATTTCATCTTGGGCCCGATGAACAGGCCAACGTAGCGGCAGCGATCAAGGCGGGACTGGATGCGGATTCAGAGACCATCGCGGCGATTGAAGCGTGGAAGAAGGAAGTGGGGCTCAGCTGAGAACTTGCGGACATATCCCTACGTTTCCTGATTCAGCCCAAGGTTATGCTACCTAGGTTGTTCGAGAGAACTCCTGGACACGTCTTCGGCGCGAACGGGGAAACTCAAGGTCCCTCGACTTCGCATGGAGTTCGCCCAGCGAACTCCATAGTCGCTCGGGATGACAGTGTCGGGTAAGGTGACACCGTCAGATAAGTTGCGAAATAAGAGAGCTGAGAAAGATCGCTACCCGACCTCTTCGCTCCAGTTTTCGAGCGTCTTCTTCACCAGCGCCATGAACTGATCGGCAACTGCGCCGTCGATGAGACGGTGGTCATAGCCGAGCGTCAGGTGGACCACGGAGCGGATGGCAATGGAGTCATTGCCTTCGCGGTCGGTGACGACCAGCGGAGTCTTGGTGATTCCGCCGACTCCCATAATCGCGGAATTCGGCTGATTGATGATGGGCAAGCCGAAAACGGCGCCAAACTGGCCGGGGTTGGTCACGGTGAAAGTGGAGCCTTCCACATCCTGCGGCATGAGTTTCTTGTTGCGGGCACGCTCACCAAGATCGGTGATGCCGCGCTGCAGGCCGAGGAAGTTGAGCTCGTCGGCATTCTTGAGAACCGGAACGATCAATCCCCAGTCGAGCGCCACCGCGATTCCCATATTCACGTGGCGGTGATAGCGAATGTTCTCGCCTTCAATACTGGCATTGACGATCGGGAACTGCTGCAGGGCGATGATCGCGGCGCGGACGAAGAACGGCATGAAGGTGAGGCGGGCTCCGTGACGCTGCTCGAACGCTCCTTTCGTTTTGTTACGCAGATTGACGATGCGGGTGATGTCGACTTCGAACATAGCGTGGACATGCGCGCTGGTGCGGCGGGACTCGATCATGCGCTGGGCGATGATCTTGCGCATCTGCGTCATGGGAACCAGGTCGCCGGGAATAGCCGCTGGGGCGGGCGTGGCCGATGCTGCCGGGGCTTGCGCCGGAGTGGCAGCAGCGGGTTTGTCGAGAAAAGCCTGGATATCTTGCTTGGTGATGCGGCCACCAGTTCCTGTGCCCGTGACCTGAGAAAGATCGACGTTGTGCTCGCGGGCGAGTTTGCGGACCAACGGCGAGGAACGCGCGTGGTCGGTGTCTTCTTCAGGGGCAGCTTCGGTGGCGGCTTGCGGGGGCGGAGACGCGGGCGCGGCAGCGGATTCCTTCTTTGGCGGCGTGTCCTTCGCTGGCTTTTCGTCTTCCGACTTGTCTTTTTCTAGCTTCACTGGGGCTGGAGTGGCTGGTGCCGCAGGCGTGGAAGGAGCGGCTGCGGCGGCCGCTTCACCGTCGGCAGCGATGATGCCGACGATTGTATTCACCTGGACGGTATTGCCCTCGGTGACCTTGATCTCCCTCAGCACTCCGGACGCGGGGGCAGGAATTTCGGCGTCTACCTTGTCGGTAGAGATCTCAAACAGCGGCTCATCACGCTGCACTTTGTCGCCGGGCTTTTTCAGCCACTTGGTGATGGTCCCCTCAAAAATCGATTCGCCCATCTGGGGCATAACAATGTCTGTCGGCATAGTCTTCCTTCCACGCGGCCCACGGGTAGGAATTCCGGGCCCAGCGCAAATGCCTATTATATAAACTCCAGGTTAATCGTGGTCTTCTTTGCCTTTTTCGTGCGATTCGGCGGGCGGGCCCACGCCGAAAGCCTTCTTCCAGTAATCCTGCACGCCGGGGGGCAATTTCTGGATGCGAGACAGAAATGCGGTTACTTTCCACATGTCCTGATCGTTCATGACTTTGCTCCAGGCGGGCATTCCGGCATAGCGGACGCCGGTGCGGATGGCGTAGTAGATGTGCCATTCGGGATCATCGAGGGGGGCCAGTATCAGTTGAGGTGGGGGTGGGTACATCGAGTGCTCGAGAGGGCTCGGCTTGTTGTCGAGAGTGCCGTGGCACAGAGCACAATTCATAGTGTAGAGCTTCATGGCTCCGATGAGGTTCTCGTCAGTGGGAGGAACGGGATTGTTCAGCCGGGGTGCGTGGCGGTCCATGCTGGCATCAAGCGCCGACATGGCGATACGGCGTTCGAGGGGTGGAGGGGTCGCGTCGGCGTTGGTTGGCATGAAGCCGAGATAGAGAAAGGCAAGGCCTCCGGCAATAAGCACCAGCACTGTGACGATTACTCCGAGAACGAAGTTGCGCATGGGTCCTCCCACTGTGTCCTATACGTACAGGATAGATGCGTTTCAGATGAATGTCTGGTTATCGGCGTGACGCCGGCGCTACCTAATATGCTTTTAATTTACGCGCTTCCCTGACAACGTCACTCACCTTGGGCAGAAAAAATTCCTCCTGCGGGGGCGAGAACGGAACTGGCGAATCCTGCGATGTGATGCGAACAATGGGGCCGTCGAGGTCATCGAAGGCTTCTTCGTTGATGATTGCGCTGATCTCGCCGGCGATGCCTCCGGTGCGAACGTCTTCATGCAGGAGGATAACCTTATTCGTCTTGCGAACGGTTTGGGCGATGGCCTCGCGGTCGAGAGGCGCGAGGGTTCGCAGATCAATGATTTCTGAGTCGATTCCCTCTCTGGCGAGGATCTCCGCCGCTTCCAGTGCGACGTGCACCATCGCCGCATAAGTAATGATGCTGAGATCACGGCCCTCACGGGCGATGCGAGCTTTGCCCAGCGGGACGATGTAGTCGTCCGCGGGGACATCTTCTTTAATACGCCGATACAAATATTTGTGCTCGAAGAATATGACCGGATTGTTGTCGCGAATGGAGGCCTTGATCAGGCCCTTAGCGTCGTAGGCGCTGGCGGGACAGACGACTTTCAGGCCGGGCGCATGGACGAACCACATCTCCGGATTCTGCGAGTGGAACGGACCTCCGTGAACATTGCCGCCGCTGGGACCTCTTATTACCAGAGGCACTGGGGCTCCCCAGCGATAGTGGGCTTTCGCCACCATATTGACGATCTGGTTGAAAGCGCAGCCGATGAAATCCATGAACTGGAATTCGGCAACCGGACGCATGCCGGTGAGCGAGGCTCCGAAGGCCGCACCGACGATCGCAGATTCGGCAATTGGAGTGTCGATGACGCGCTCAGGGCCGAAGCGGTCGATGAAGCCGTCGGTGACTTTGAAAGCTCCGCCGTAGATACCGATGTCTTCGCCGATGCAGAAGACAGTTGGGTCGCGCTCCATTTCTTCCTGGATTCCCTGGCGGATCGCGTCGAGATAGGTGAGTTGGGGCATGGGGTTATTTTGATTCGGCTGGGAAAGCCTAGCGTAACATTCTATATGTTAGTCTTGCAGCGCATGACGCGCGACATCCACCACAGGGACGATCTTCATGCGGCTGATCGCAAGTTTCTGTCCGATATCGCAATGTATGGGTGGAACGTTACCAATGTCTTTGCCTCAAAAAATGAAAGCGGACCTGAGTGGTCGTATTCCACAGGTCTATACCATTCGTTCCAGCACCCAGAGATTGTTGTTTTCGGGCTCGAAGCTGAAAACATGCAAAAAATCATCAACAACATTGGAGATGCCGTTAAGGGTGGTGCCCGCTTCGACCCAGGCAACGAATCAAGACATCCTTACCCGATATAACTGTCAGTTCCGGAACGTTGCCCCTGCCCACTACCGGGAGTATTTCGGGTGGGCAATTTGGTTTTACGAGAAAGACCCATTTCCGGTACTTCAGTGCTTCTGGCCAGATCGCGACGGGCACTATCCCTGGAATCCAGAATGTCCCTCCGAAATTGCTTTACTTCAGCCACTGCTGTTCAAACCATCCTGACGAACCTGCCGTCCCTCGACTTCGCTCGGGATGACAGGTTTTATATTATTCCCGGTCGAGGTCTTGCCTTGTAACGAGTGTCACTTCAAACCTTCATTTCAGATGCACCGCCGCTTCTTTCTCTTTCAGAGTGCCCGCCGACGATTTGGTTACGCGTTCTTTCGGCATTGCATACTTGGGCTTGATGTCGTGACAGCCCGGTTCGCAGTAGATTCCTCCTGCGGCACTCTCGGGCGTTGGCATCGGAGAAGTAACCGCGAATTCTCGGTCAGCTTCGAGTTCGCGGTCGACGTCCGCAACTAAGGCCTGATTCTCCTGCGGCGTGATCCACTTCTTCACATTCACCAGATAATTCTCAAACCGCGTCATGCAGTCGCGCTTCTTCCAATAGTCAAACAGCGGTTTAGGTACGTATTCGGCCGCGTCATGGATGGCGTGGCCTTTCATGCGCATCATCTTGGCTTCGATCAAGGTGGGACCTTCGCCAAGGCGGGCGCGCTCGCAGGCTTCGTGGGCAGCGTCGTATATCTGGCACGCGTCGGTGCCGTCGACGATGGTCCCAGGAATTCCGTAGGCGATGGCGCGTTCGGCCAGATCTTTCACTTTGAACTGCATGTCTGCCGGGGTTGAGTATGCCCACAAATTATTTTCGACGAACAGCACCACTCCAAGATTCTGCACTGCAGCGAAATTCAAGCCTTCATAAGTCACGCCTGTCGACTGTCCACCGTCTCCGATGTAGGTCATGACGGCAATGTTGCGTCCCTGGAGGCGCGCACCCAGGGCCACTCCGGCGAGCACCGGGATAAGGTCGCCCAAGGTGGAGATCGGGGCGACCACATTGCGCTTCTGAATGTCCCCGAAATGTGATGAGGCGTCGCGGCCTTTCGTGGGCGAACCGGCTTTGGCCATGTACTGCATCATGATGTCACGTGCGGAGAAGCCGCGTACCAGGAGCGAGCCCTGGTTGCGAATCATGGGGCCCATCCAGTCTTCCGGTCTCAGGGCGTAGGCCGACGCGCACGAGCAGGCTTCCTGCCCCAGCCCGAAATAGACTCCACCAACGACCTTGCCTTGCTTGTAGAGATTTTCTAGGGCGGTTTCCATTTTTCGGTTGAGCAGCATCCAGCGATAAATCTCGATGCATTGTTTCTTGTCGAGGTATTTCGAGTCGCGGATGGGCGGGACAGGAGTGTTCAGACCCCCGGAAACTTCGTAGTGGAGGCCATCCCCAGAGCGTACCTGGCGGATCTTGAAGGTGGGCTTCTCGAGGCGGTAGTCCGCGATGGTGTAGCGGCGTTCTGTTTGGGATTCGGATGTGCGGCGGCCGCGGCCATTCACGTTAGGCGCGGTTGGTGAAGTCTTCTTCTTAGCCATGCGAATGACGAACACGAATCTGACAAGAATGCTACCTCGGGAGGTGGGATTTGGCCAAACGGTGTTCGCGGGCAGGAGTGCCCGCGCCACGCATCTTTCACGCCCAAAACGTATCTTCTTCTTTATGGAGCCGGCGGAGTCCGGTGGGCGGATGCATCGGAACGCCGATGCTGTGGCCCAGAAGGGCGTCGAGGGTGTCCAGCCAGAGCATCTGGCTTTGGAACACTACTCCGAAGTTTCGGGAGATGGAGTGGGCGACATCTTGCGTGGATATCTCGCGTTCCAGTTCTTTTTTCATAGACGTCACTGGCTTCGACACGATACCGCAGGGAACGATGAGGTTGAAGTAATCGAGGTCGGTATTCACGTTAAGAGCAAAGCCATGGGAGGTCACTCCGCGGGAAATGTGGACGCCAATGGCGGCGATTTTGGCCTCAGTCGATCCCACCGTCGAGTTTTGCTCGACCGCACAGCCGGAGGCGGCTGTGCCCACGTGGCTGTTGGTGGTCCACACTCCGGTGAGAGTAGGAATGCGTTGTGCCGGGATATCGAAATCCGCGCAAGTGCGGATGAGGACTTCCTCCAGGCGGCGCACATAATCCACTGCACCCAGTGTCTTGCGTCTAGCTTCAGTGGAAGGGAATCCGCGGAGATCGAAGATCGGATAACCGACCAATTGTCCGGGACCGTGAAAAGTTACGTCGCCACCACGATCGCATTCGAACACTTCGACGCCACGTTCGGCCAAGCTTTCAGGCGACCCCAGTACATTCGAAGCTCGGGCGTTGCGGCCAAGAGTGATTACCGGAGTATGTTCTAGGAGCAGCAGCACGTCTCCGATGCGGCCGTCTTTCCGCAGCTGGACCAATCTCTCTTGCAGACGCAGTCCGGTCTGGTAATCGATGGCGCCGAGTTGAAGCACGTTAATCAAGGTGACTCGCAATCATCTTGCCTGCCCTGGAAGAAATGCCGCAGCCTCTCCTGTATTCCTGGCGCTACTCACCATGAATTAACGGCATTTACGCCAGAAGTTTGGCGGCATCCTTCGCGAAATAAGTAAGGATGATGCTGGCACCGGCCCGGCGGATGGAGAGCAGGGATTCCATCATCACGCGATCGCGGTCAATCCAGTTATTGCGGGCGGCGGCTTCGATCATGGCGTATTCCCCAGAGACTTGATACGCCGCCAAGGGGAGATCAAAACGATCCCGAGCGGCAGCGATCACGTCGAGATATGGCATGGCGGGTTTCACCATGATCATATCCGCGCCTTCTTCGATGTCGAGTTCGATCTCGCGCATCGCTTCGCGGATGTTGGCGGGATCCATCTGGTACGACCGGCGATCGCCAAACTGGGGTGCGGAATCGGCAGCTTCGCGGAAAGGCCCGTAAAAAGCGGAGGCGAACTTGGCGGCATAGGAGAGAATGGGAGTATTGCTCAGGCCAGCATCGTCGAGCGCGGTGCGGATTGCGCGGACGCGGCCGTCCATCATGTCGGAAGGCGCGATGATGTCCACTCCGGCGCGGGCCAGCGAGACTGCGGTTCGGGCAAGAAGCTCCAGGCTGGCGTCATTCACGATCTCGTAATCTGTGCCGGCTGTGGGCGGTGAGGCCACTGCGGCTCCCAGGGACTGCGCGGGACTCGCAGGCTTCACGATTCCGCAATGGCCGTGGGACATGTATTCACAAAGGCAGACATCGCCCATGATGACGAGCTTCGGCAGTTCGCGCTTAATCGCTCGCGCGGCCTGCTGCACGATGCCATTCTCCGCCCAGGCGCCGGTGGCGACTTCGTCTTTCCTTTCCGGCAAGCCAAACAGGATGATTGATGGAACTCCCAGGGAATGAGCCTGACTGGCTTCCTTCACCGCCTTGTCCACCGAGAGATTGAACACTCCCGGCATCGAACCTACCTCCTTGCGGACTCCTTGTCCCGGACAGACGAACATAGGATAGACAAACGATTCGGGAGTCAGGCGGATCTCTCGCGTCATAGAGCGCAATTGCTCGTTGCGGCGCAAACGGCGAAGACGCGTGACAGGAAACGCCATTGGCAAATTCTAGCAGAGCTCAAGCAGCGAATTCGGGCGAAATACTGCAAGCATGACGCTTTGCTGTCTGCTCGGGCGCGCGGTTTCAGTCCAGGCGGGCGCCATATCAAACAGCACGAGGTCGGGAAAGAAGTGAGTACTAACGTAACGTCAGTTGTTTCGTCGGTGCCTTTCATCCTCCAGCATGAAGGCTAAAATGCTGGTGAACCATGCTCTTAGCTCGATATCGGTGGTTGGCTTGCCTCGCTGGCTTGATGCTGGCAGTGTCGGCAGTGTGTCTTACTGTCTCCAACCGCTTGGTTCTGGCGACTGTCTCCGACCTGTTTGGCCTACTTCTCGTTTCTTGCGCGACCGGTGTGATGGTATGGAATGCAGTGTCCAGCCGAGGGCAGATCCGCCTTTTCTGGGCATTAATGGCGACAGGCTGCCTGATGTGGTCGGCAACTCAAGCCTGCTGGTCTGTTTACGAAGTTTGGTGGCGGCGACCGTTACCCCACCCGTTTCCTGGGGACATCGTGCTGTTCATGCATGTTATTCCCATGATGGCAGCCATAGCTCTGCGGCCTCATCGGCAACGGGAAGAACAGAAGATTTTCACCACGCTGAATTTTCTGACGCTGATGATCTGGTGGGTATTTCTTTACACTTTCATCGTTTTTCCTGAGGAGTATGTCACCCTGAATGTCTCTGTCTACAGTCACAATTGGGACATTCTTTACCTTCTGGAAAACGTGCTCCTCATGCTCGCGCTGGGGCTGTCCACCGCCAGCGCAAGCGGTGCCTGGAAAAAGGTATATCGGCAGTTGTTCCTGGCGATGGCACTGTACAGTGTGAGTTCGGAAGTAATGAACAGCGCCATTGCGCGGGACCAATATTACAGTGGCAGCTTTTATGATCTGCCGTTTCTAGCTTCCCTCTGCTGGTTGCTGTGGGCTGCATTGCTGGCACAGGAGCTCAACCCGGTCAGCGAGCCTGCGGTGGCAAGTGGCGAACGGTGGCTGGCGCTGGCCCAGCGATTGGCGATGATTGCCATCCTGTCATTGCCACTGATGGGTTTCTGGGCAATCTTCCTGGACAATTCGCCCCCGAAGCTGCGCCTTTTTCGGTTATTAGTTACATTGAGCGCAATGCTGGTGCTGGGGATATGCGTCTTCATCCGGCAATTCCTGCTTGATGGTCAACTAATGCGGCTGCTTGAGGCCTCGCACCAGGGCCTGGAGAACCTGCAGCGCCTGCAGAGCCAGCTCGTGCAGAAGGAAAAGCTGGCTGCACTGGGACAGTTGGTAGCCGGAGCGGCACACGAGATCAATAATCCCCTGGCCGCTATTCTGGGCTACTCCGAATTACTTGAGGCGAATACCGGTTTGCAGCCGGACCAGACTTCGATGGCGCGAAAGATTGCGCAGCAGGCGCGTCGCACGCGAGACCTGGTTTCCGGGCTGCTGAGCTTCGCCCAGCAGACGCCCGCGGAGAAAACGCTGCTCGATATCGGCTCGCTGGTGCAACGTGCGGTGAACATGGAAAGGCTGAACCTTGAAAATAGAAAGGTCCGCCTCGAGGTCAGATTGTCCGACGATCTACTTCCGGTGCGCGGGAATGCGAATCAGCTATTTCAGTGCTGCCTGCAAATCATTGGCAATGCCATGGATGCTCTAGACGAAGTGGGTGGCGGAACTCTGAATGTGAGTGCATATCGCGAAGCCAACGACGCGATCATCGAATTCACCGATTCCGGCCCTGGCATTCGCGAGCCACGTCGCGTGTTCGATCCCTTTTACACCACCAAGCCAATCGGCAAGGGCACCGGCCTCGGACTAAGCGCCACCTATGGAGTGATCCAGGACCACGATGGCCAGATCTCCTGTTATAACCGTGAGCAAGGGGGAGCGGTATTTCTCTTGCGTTTTCCTGGCGTTACCGAGGCCGCGTTGGCCGAGGCAACAGCCGCAAAAGCTTAGGAAATTCCAGCAAACAAGAACTCATCGCTGGAGCGCGGCAATCCATTCTTTGCATTCGGCTATCTTGTCGGGCTGACAAACAAATTTTCAAACAGAGAAATTCCACGATGCCGTTCAGCTTGGCATCAGTCCTTCCGGCAGGCTATTGACGATCGGTCAGCCGAGCTCCCGTGGCGTTAGAGATCAACTGTGCCCGGCTACGGCGGCACTCTCACGAACCGATGGCGCAAGCACCCGAAGTTTGTCCGGGATGGCGCGTCGATGATGAGAGTTCCTGAGACGAACCATTAGCGGATAAGTGACCTCCTGACCTTTGCCAGCCAGCAGCAGACCGGTGTTCGACCTGATCTCATCTTCCAGGACCATGTCCGTTGCCAGATCCAGGATGTGCACGGTGCGCGACTCTTTTCCGCACGAGCCCGGCTCCAGCGTGGCGAGAGCGCTAACCACCGATGGGTCGAAGTTGTTGTCGCTTTGCAACTGTACGATTGCGTCGCTTTCGGCGAGCCCACGTATTCTGAGGTCATCAAACGCGATCGCAACCCGGAGAATCATAGCGCCAATTTTTATGCTCTCTGGCATGTCATTCTCGGTACTTGCGGCGCCATAGCGCTGCTGGCCCACGATCCACGCGATGCCTTCCAGGCGCGGTATGTTGCTGAGAAGATCCCGGGCAACGCTGGGATGCATGTCAAAACGTGTCTGCTCTTCCCGGGTCAGTTTTTTCCCGCAATAGACTCCCTCAATCAGCTCAGTCTCCAGAGTGATGCAGCCCAACTGGGAAAGCATGGCCGCCACCTCGAACTTCCACGGCGACTCCAGCTTGAGTCCGGTAACGATGTGTTGCACGTATCGCTTGATCCGCAATGCGCGTCCGAAGGCCGCGGGGTTGGAGAGGCTGAGCACATCGGTGAGCACCTTGATGCTGCCCATCAGAGTGTTTTCCAACAAATCCTTCTCCGCGGTGACGAGCTGATATTGAATGATGCAGGCAGTGAGTGCCTTCTTCAGCACCGGCGGGTCGCAGGGCTTGGTCAGGAATCTAAAGATATGGCCCTCGTTGACGGCGGTCATGGCCGTCTGGATATCAGCGTTCCCAGTGAGCATGACACGAACGGTTTGCGGCGAGATTTCTCGGACGCGGGACAGAAACTGGACTCCGTCCATGCCAGGCATGCGCATGTCGGACACAACCACCGCATAAGGACTGCTGCCGCTCATCATCACCAATGCCTGCTCGCCGCTACTGGCGAGATCGGGCTCGAAATCCTTGTGCAGGATTCGCTCGTAGCCTTCCAGCACGGCGCCTTCATCGTCAACAAACAATATTCTTTCATTCATACTGAGCCTTTCTCAGCGTTATGTTTGAATTGCTCTTCGTAGAACCCGCGCCAGAGGGACTCTTTGTCGGCCAGGCCTAGTCCTGCCAGGTAATTCTGGTCCAGCTGCATATCCCGGTTGATCAATGCTGCGTCCTGCGAACTGGCAATGGCGTCGGCGGCATGGACTGCGGTTAGTGACGAAAACCGTGTGTCCAAGCTTTCCGAGGGACGATCATGGAAGGCGACAGCACGGACCAGGGGATGAGGAAGGCCCCAGATTCCCATGAGGCATGCGCCCACGTCGGCGTGGGTGCAGCCCAGAGTCTCGCGTTCCAGGCTGTCGCGTTCTGCGGGATTTGCGGCGGTCTGGTCAAGAATTGCGCCATACTGTTTGGTCATCTCAGCCAAGAGCACGACCTTGCCCACGTCATGAAGCAGGCCTGCCGTGAAGCTCTCGTCCACCAACTGCTTGCTGGATTTTTCAGAAACGGCAATATGTTGCGCCAGCGATGCCACGCTGAGACTGTGTTCCCACAAGGCCGACCAGTGAGAGCCCGGCGCTGACTGGCCCTCGAATTGGGAAAATACGTGCACCGATAGCACCAGCGCGCGCACCATATCGGTTCCGATCATGCAAACCGCCTGAGTGGGGCTGGAGACCTGGCAGCGCAAGCCAATGAATGCCGAATTGGCAAGCTGCAAAATCTTGGCAGCCATACCTGCATCCTTGGAAACAATGGCCCCAATTTTGGCTAGAGAGGGATCCTGGGACTGAAGCTCCGCCATGATCTCGTCATACAGTGCCGGAAGACTAGGAATGGACTTCAAGCTGGATACCAGGGCCTTTACGGAATGGTTGTCCAAAATGTCACGTGTAGAGAAAGTCTGCGCCAGCCTCAGCTTGAGCTCTTGCGGATCGCATGGCTTTGACAAGTACTGATGGGCAGGGCTAATCGATCGAAGCACTGCTTCACGGCTGGATTGGCCCGAGAGGACTATGCGCACAATCTCCGGGTACCGCTGCTTTACCTGCTCCAGTAGTTGTGCTCCATCCATTCCGGGCATGCGCATATCGGTAATCACAGCGTCATACACCTCGCCCTCGAGCACTTCCAGAGCCTCGGTGCCGCTCTGCACGAAATTCATCTCCCATTCCTCTCGCATGCAGTGCAGGGAGCGGCGGAGCCCTTGCAGAACCAACGGTTCGTCGTCGACGAATAGCAGGCGTTTACGCATTACCGTGCCTCCTCCCCGCTTGATCCATAGATGGGAAGATGAATGAAGAAAGTTGTGCCTTTTCCGACTTCCGTTTCAAACCAGATTTTGCCTCCGTGTTTTTTTACGATGACTCTGTGCGCCAGCGCCAATCCTTGACCAGCGCCTTTCCCCAGTTCCTTGGTGGTAAAGAAAGGATCAAAAATTTTGGATCGAATTGCGTCTGGAATTCCGGTCCCGGTATCCGCGAGGGTGACTTCAGCAAAACCGTCGCGGACGCAGGTGCAGATCGTAATCAAACCCTTCTCTCCGTCTGTCATCTTGGTTTTGATCGCGTGAGCCGCATTGACGATCAGGTTCAGGATGACTTGATTGATTTCTCCGATGTAGCAGGGCACCGCAGGCAGCCCACTGTCGAAGTGGGTTTCGATGTCCGCTACATATTTCCATTCGCTGCGGGCAACGGTAATGGTGGTTTCAATAGCCCGGTTGAGGTCGGTCGCGCTCTTTTCGCTTGACGGATGAGAGAACTCCTTCATGGCGCCCACAATCTTTGTTACCCGTTCGGTTCCATCGAGAGCCTGTTCGATTGTCCGGGGGATTTCGGTTGCAATGAATTCCAGATCGGCATTGCGCTCGGCTTCATCGATCGTCTTTCGAAGTTGTTGTGAAAGATGGGGCTGGGCCACATCCGTGATCACATCCCGATAAAGCGCCAGCAGCTGGTTTGCGGAATGCCAAGACTCGCGAAGGAAAGCAAGATTGTCGTTTACGAACTGCGTTGGCGTGTTGATCTCATGGGCGATCCCGGCCGCAAGGTGGCCAATGGCTTCCATCTTTTGCACCTCCTGAAGTTGCTCTTCCAGGCGTCTCTGTTCGGTGATGTCTTCCGCGATTCCGACCACCCGGCAGAACTTGCCCTCCGCGTTGTGGACAGGGAACGTCCGTGCCCTGATCGATCGGGTGGATCCATCCGGTCTCAAAATCCGGTATTCCGTTTCGGCGGTCGTATCTTGCTGCGACTTTGCCAGCAGCGCGATGGCTCGCTCCTGGTCGTCCGGATGTATCGGGGTCAGCCACGCACGCGGATCGTCATAGAGTTCCTGCCGGGGACGGCACCAGATCTCTTCGTACGCCCGGCTGATATAAGTCATCTGCAGCGGCTCTGGGGTGAGCGCGAAAAACACCTCGCGAATGTTTTCCGCAATTTCCCTAAACTGTGCTTCGCTCTCGCGCAAAGCCACTTCTGCCTGCTTGCGCTCAGTAATGTCGCGGAAGGTAAAGATTCGTCCGTAGTATTTTGCGTCCTTGCCGATCACCGGAGACGAGTAGCGATCCACTGTCGTCCCGTCGCGAAACTCGATTTCATCCCGGCAAGTCTCATTGGGATGTGCATAGAGATACTTCAGTTTCCCCAGAAATTGTTCGGGGTTTTTGATCAGCTCAACGGCATACGCAAGGGCCTTTTGATCGCCATTACCTGAAATGTGCTGCGGAATCCTCCACATCTCGTCGAAGCGTCGATTTTTCAAGATGTGCTGGCCATTTTCGCCAACCACCAATATGGCGTCGATGGTAGAGTTCACCTGGGCTTCAAGAAGGGCCGTTTTGGAGCGTAGTTCCTCCTCTGCGCGCTTGCGCTTGGTGATGTCGATGAACGCCACTGTGGCCCCAACCACTTCTTGCCCTTTGCGCTGTGGGTAGGACCAGTATTCCGCCGCAAAGCTGGAGCCATCGGCCTTCCACAACACCTCGTTCTCCTCGTGTGTGCCCTCGCCCCTTAGAAACTCCTGGAAAATGTGGCACTCCTGGGCGGAAAGTCTAGTTCCGTCAGAGCGTGAGTGATGAATAAGTGCATGCATGTTCTTGCCGAGCAATTGGTCGCTGTCTGCGTACCCCAAAAGAGAAACGCACGCGGCGTTGCAGAAGGTACAGCAGCCTTCGAGATCGATTCCGTAAATCGCCTCAGCGGTCGATTCCAGAATTCGACGGAGTTTATCTTCACTCTCACGAAGTTCCTGATGGGCGCGCTTGCGCTCGGTAACCTCTTCATTTACGCCGACAAAGCGCTTAAACATGCCAGCTCCCGCTCAGGAAGTAAGCTTCACCTTCCCAGACCGAGTTCTGCGGCATTTCCTGGACCGGGCTGTGGGACAGCGTTGCTCCGGCCGACAGCATTTCCGTCTTCAAGTAACGCCCCATTTCCCTTGACCTCGCCCTATTCGGCTGCGGCTAAAACCAGAGGCAGGCGAATGAAAAAAGTAGTGCTCTTGCCGATTTCGGTTTCAAACCAAAGACGGCCCCCGTGTTCGCGAACAATAGTGGAGTGGGCCAGGGCCAGTCCTTGTCCTGTTCCTTTGCCCACCGGCTTGGTGGTGAAGAACGGCTCGAAGATTCTGGTTCGAATTGCGTCCGGCATACCGGTTCCCGTGTCTTGCACCGAAATTTCTACCCAGTCGCCATCCTGCCTGGTAGTAATCAGAATTCTGCCCTTTCGCTCGGAGCCGTCTCCCACCACGTCTTTAATGGCATGAGCTGCATTGATCAACAGGTTGAGAATGACCTGGTTGAAGCCACCTGCATGGCACGGCACCAGGGCAAGATTCGGCTGCAAACGGGTCTCAATGTCGGCCACATATTTCCATTCGCTGCGAGCCACCGTGATGGTGGTTTGGATCGCGTGATTAATGTCGATCGGTTGCTTTTCTTCTGAGCCGGGATGGGAAAACTCCTTCATGGCGCGAACTATTTTGGCCACCCGTTGCACGCCATCGAGCGACTGCTCAATGGCCCGTGGGATCTCAGCCAGCAAATAGTCAAGATCCTGCTTCTGCATGCTTGCGCCGAGCCGAGCCAAGCTTTCCTGCGAGACGCTGCCGGTCGTCGATTCGGCATGGATCTGGCGGGCCATGGAGATGACTTCGTGAATGGCGGACCACGAGTCCTTCACAAACCTGGTGTTGTCTCCGACATACTGGGTGGGGGTATTGATTTCATGGCTGATTCCCGCCGCCAGTTGTCCGATGGCCTCCAATTTCTGCGCTTGCCGCAGTTGCTCCTCAAGCCGCCGCCGTTCCGTAACGTCGTGTACCTGGGCGAAAAAAGCTGTTGGCTTGCCGTCCGCATTGCGCACCAGCGACAAGGCGATGTGGCCCCAGACGGTATGACCGTTCTTGTGTAGACAGCGCTCTTCCGCCTGATAGGTTTTCAGACTGCCGCAGGCAAGCTGCTGGAGACCGAACTCAGTCTCGGCATCGTCCTTAAGACAGGTAATCTCGCGAAGCGTCTTGGTCAGGAAATCCTGTTTCGCATAGCCCAGGAAATCGCAAAGGGCTTGGTTCACCTGCAGGAAGCGACCCGACAGTTGTGCAATAGCCATGCCGACTCCGGCGTACTCAAAGGCGCTCTGAAAGCGTTCCTCACTCTCCTGTAGCGCTCTCTGCACCATGATTCTGCTGCCTGCATCGAGGCGAGCGCGCAGTTCCTGCGGATTGAATGGCTTTCGAACGCAATCGTCCGCTCCTGCACCGAGGGCTTCGACCACGGCTTTGGGATCGTCGCGTGCGGTCACCAGGATCATGTAGATGTATCTGGAATTCTGCGCCGCTCGAATCCGGCGGCACACGTCTGTGCCATCAACGTCCGGCATGACCCAGTCCAGCACCGCAAGACTGGGACCGTCCTCTGCTTCCAGATACTTGAGAGCATCGGTACCGTTGGTGACGCGCATCACGTCGTATCCGCAATCGCTCAGCAGTTCAGTGGTGAACTCCAAGGCCACAGGATCGTCATCTGCGACGAGCACCTTCGGGGATGGTCCTTCGCGTGGATGTCTGGGTGGTGACTCCACGGCAGGAATCGGCAGTGCCACTGGCTGGCGAACTTCCACGTTGGGCGTCTGGGTCATTCTCGGTCCTTAGATACGGCCGGCCCGGAACACTGGCCTTCCGACTTAGCCCACGCACAGGTCGTCATTTCACATCACTGCGACTCGCCCGGGCTTAGCACAACCAACGCCAAAGTAATCGGCATTCTGGGAGATCGCATTAGGCCGGTCCGCATGCGGAGTGTCCGGTTACCGCTGGCACATAGAGTTTGTGGGTGTGAATGCCGATTAAGGATCGGAGGGATAAGTTCCAGCTCACAACATAGGAGCCGCAGCTAATCGATGAGATTGCTGAAATGGGAATGGCGAGTTTCGCTCGGGTCTATCCCCCGCGCGGGGCCTACACGAGGTTGATTCGCACAGACTTGGACGACACATCTCCGTGCATCGGGCGGTCTAAAATTCGGTCCTCGGGGATCCTGAAAAGGCCGGGGCCGAATAGTCCAGCTTACCTTTTTGAACACCGCGACATCCTAACAGCATGCGAATCCTTATTCTTGCCGCCCTCCTTTCGCTATTGGCCGGGTGTACCTCCCAAAAACCCAATTCGGACCAGTTGAGGGAGAAAACAGCCGAAGCCACTGCACAAGTAAAGAGTAGTGCGAAGGCTGTCGCGGAAGGTGTCAAAGAAGGCTGGAATCGTGACAAGCCGCTCGACTTGAATAAGGCTAGCAAAGATCAACTATTGCATCTGCCAGGAATCACTAGCCAGCGTGCCGATCGAGTGATTGCCGGACGGCCCTACGACAATGCTCATGAACTGGTAAGTCGGGGTGTGTTGTCGGAACCCGAATACGAAAAGATCAAGGATCAGATAACGGCCAAGAATTAGAACGTTTCGGAACCGGCGCGCTATTGTGCAGCCCGTCTTTCGTCAAGGGGCATTAATCCCGCCAAGAAGACCTTGCTCTAGTGCAGAATTTCGCTCGGGTTGCCATGCCGCTCGACCCCTTGCTCCTACACTTCCTCTTCTAGAACGTATCGCAGGCGCCGGTGATGCCGACGCAACTACGCTTGAGCCGCGGTAGTCGAGAGTCCTTGACGTCAAGGTGTGCTGGCCAAAAAATCGCACCTCAGCCCTGGCTTCGATACCTGTCTGAAGCCAAGTTCCTTCGATCTCGGCAAAACTGAGTTTCACGCGAACGTTCTTGAGCCACCATGAAGGGGTTTTTGCAACCTCTCCCTCCACGTGGCGTACCAGGAACGAATGCTTATCGATCCACGCTTCGCCCGCGATCAAGTCGGTTTCTTTACGCTTGGGTCTGAGTCCCAGTCGGTAGCATGAACAGCCATCCGCGATGGTTTCTCCGAGATAGGTGAAATCGTAGTTGTCGCTGCTGATGGCGCTGCTTTGAGACTGGCGATCCTTGGAGACTCGCACTTCGCGATCGAGGATTGAAGCCACAATCTTGACCACCCGCTTGCTCCCCGAGGAACGCTGAATGTCGTAATCCTCGCTGCTCGGAGGCCTGAATTTAACCTCGACGATGACATCAGAATCGGCAGCTGTGCTCCTAGGGCCAAAAAGCTGGTATTCGCGAACGATCTCGTAAGGGGCAAGCGAATGAACCTGCGATTGTGCTTTCTCCATTTCCTGGGTAATCGTCTGCAGGGAAGGTACTCCCGGTCCGGTGCTCTCCTGGGCTACCGCAATACAGCTCAGAAACGCAACCAGCAGCCCGGCTTTGACCAACCCCATTGCTGTCCCCATTGCCGTCCTTATCATCTACCCGGAAGGGAGAGCACTTTACCTGCCAACTGAAATCACTCAATAACCGCTACATATGAGACGAAGGAGCCCGCCGGCTATGCAAAAACCGGGCAGGGGAAGGGTTGGTTTGGCGTACTGCGAATTAGGTATATCGAGAGTGAAAGTCCTGAGGCCCTACCAAAGATCGCAGCCGAGCCCCCTTTGTCTGGGCCACAGTCTGGTCGCCGCCGATAGCTCGCCCCGGCCGGAAACGGAGGGACTATTAAGGCCGCACCTGAAATTTCACATTGCTGGTGACAGTCCCCGTTGGCGTGGTCACGGTGACAGATCCACTTGTAGCTCCAGCGGGCACGGTGGTCGTCAAAAAAGTATTCGACACCACCGTGAATGTGGCAGGCGTACCGTTAAATTTCACATTACTTGTACCGGTAAACCCGCCCCCTAAAATCCCGATCCTTGAGCCCACTTTTCCAGAAGTTGTTACGAGCTTCACGAACGGGGTCAACCCGACGTTCAGGCTGTATAAGACGCCTGCCGATCCCTGGCCGCCTCCAGTGTTCGTCAGTCCGTAGATGATTCCGCTGGTGTGTTGTACGGGTGTTGCACTCGGACTAGATCCAGTCGTGCCGTCGAAGGTGTACAGCACGGAGTAGGTGGGATAGGAATCAATGCTGAAAAGGACTCCATCACCGAAGGTTCCACCTCCCGCGGCGGCTCCGTAGAAGGTGCCATCAGTGGCAAGGATGAGTCCTGCCGATGGCAAAGTGCCATTGTCAGTCTGGTTGAGATCGTAGGCTTGTAGCACCGTAAGCAGTGCTCCCGGCGCAAGCCTGAACACTTCTCCCCCGCTCAAGGGTCCACCCAGGAACGTCGTTCCGTAGAGATTTCCATCATTGCCCAGAGTTACAGGGGCGAGCGGGCAAGAACCGTCATTGCCATTAAAGTTGTAGAGGACGGCGAGGACTCCTGCGCGTGAAATTTTGAAGACCGTACCCTTGCCGAAGGCGCCCCCATCAATCGTTGTCCCGTAGAAGTTTCCATCCACGGACTGTGTGACGGGTGCATATGAGGCGCCGGGAAGCGAAGCCAGCGAAGTAAAAAGTCCTGACCTGGTGATCTTGTATGCGGTTCCAGCAACAGTAGTACCGTAGAAGTTGCCGTCCACTCCCTGCACTGGCGCCGCGTGAGGATAACCGCCATCCGAGCCGAGCGTGAAGTTATACAGCGTGGTCAGCAGACCGCCGGGAGTGATTCTGAAAATGGTGCCATACCCGCTGCTGCCGCCCTCCGAGGTAGTTCCGTAAAAATTCCCGTCGCTCCCGAGGGTGAGCCCTCCATACGGAAAAGCCCCATGGGTACTATCGAACTGATATAGGATGCGGAACGTGCCCCCTGGCGTAATTCTGAATATGGTTCCGTCAAAATTTGCGCCGCAAAATGGAACGGTACCGTACAAATTTCCGTCTCGCCCCTGGGCAAGCAGATCGGGAAGTTGGGGATCACAGCCTTCAGACTGGTCGATGAATCTATGAATAACATCAAAGGTCTGGCCCCGGGCTGGCGACACATCCAGAACACAAAATAACAATGTGACTAGATAGAAAGATGCGAGTGCCAGAGCGTTGTGACAGATACCATTCCGCAGCATGTGGTGTCCTTTGGCGCAAGGTGGCACCGCTGGTCCGATCCGCGATCACGCTTTGGATGAACCAATGCGCTACTGGCCGCCGAATCTTTGAAGCGAATCAAATCACCCGAGTCACAGGGAGAGTGTGCCTCATGGCTGGAACTTGTCCATACGGGGCTTAGGGTAGGGACGCTTCCGTTACCCTGTAATTGGATACTGCGATCATGAATGAATCTGGTGGCGGCGGTTGGACTCGAACCAACGACCTACGGATTATGAGATGTACTTTCCCATAGGCCGCCACCCGGATTCAAGCACTTACAGTCGGGACAGATCACGTGGGTCGGGTGGAATGCTCTCATTTGGCGCTTAACTGACAACATAGTTGACAACAGATTGTCCTTTCCGAACTCGAAGCCAGGGTGGACTCGTGCGGTTGGGTAAGCGTCTGGTTAGCGACCGGATTGGCGAAGATTTCCTGGAAGCCCGGTTGCGGCGAGAGCAGAACCAGGGTTCCAGTTGGGTGTGGTCAGGGATGACAAGAGGTAGTTACTGGCACCGGTTGTGGGAGTGTTGTGAGCGATCCCAAAACAAGGAAGGGCCGTGCCCCCGTTCCTGTGATTCGGCAGTTGGCCCAACGGTTGGAAATACATCGGCTACGCTCGGGGAATCCAGCCGCCGGTCCAATTTTCGCAAACGCTGCTGGTAAGCCACTTGCCCTCAGCAGTGTTGTCAATCGGGCAATTCTCCCAACGCTCGATCGATGTGAATTCTGCGGCAAGTCAGCACTGGTTCACCACAACGTTGACCATGCGTACAAGCGAGACGGCTGTCTTCCGGAGTGGCACGGCTGGTACCCTGCCAGGCGCGGTCTTGGAAGCAATCTGTACCGCCTTGGAGTGCCAGATATGGTCATCCAGCGAATCCTGAGACATGCGAAGGTGAGCACGACAGCAACTTACTACATCAAGACTGCCGCAGATGATGTTCGGGATGCCATGGCTAAACTGGAAGACCGAATTGCGGAGTCTGGCCCGAGCCAAACCGGCACGATTGGGGTAGCGGAAGCAAATCCTCGGAAAGGGCAAGGGTCCGCCATCCAATAGCTGGTGCGTGATTGAATGTTTCTGGCGCTGGGCGGGAGGGCTGCCAATGAGCGACCCTGAAATCCGAGTTCACAGAGACGTTTTTCCTGGGCACCGCACCACTGTTCCAGAACGTTTGCCCTCAGAACCGGGATTGCTCGGAATCGAGATCGAGATTCAGCTCCATCACGTTAAGGCGCGGCTCGCCCAAAAAGCCGAACTGCCGACCAGCGGTATGCTTGTTGACGAGTTTGCGAACTTGATCTTCGCTCATGCCACGTTCGCGCGCTACACGCGGCACCTGGAATTCAGCCGCGGCCTGCGAAATGTCGGGGTCCAGACCAGACGCAGAGGTCGTGACCAGATCAATTGGAATCGGCCTGCCCGGATTCTCAGTCTGCAGAGAAGCGGCGTCCTGCCGCACGCGGTCAATTAGCTTCTGGTTGGTGGGTCCCAAGTTCGTGCCGCCTGAGTTCCCAGCATCGTAGCCATTCCCGGCGGCGGAAGGACGCGAGTGGAAGTAGGTCGGCCCGGTGAATGCCTGGCCAATGATTCGTGATCCGACAGTCTTCCCGTCCCGCCGAATCAACTGACCGTTAGCCTTGTATGGAAAGAGAACTCTTGCGATTCCCGTAACCACGAGTGGATAAACGATACCGAGCAAAATCGTCGTCGCGATGGTCATCAGCACGGCAGTGACAAGGTTTTTCTTCATATCTCGAATCCTTTAAGCAAGCCCAATTCGCGTAATCAACATGTCGATGAGCTTGATTCCCAGGAATGGCACGACGATGCCGCCCACTCCGTAGATCAGCAGATTGCGCCGCAGCAGCTCAGCAGCAGGCATGGGCCGGTACTTCACTCCTCGTAAGGCCAGCGGGATCAGGGCAATGATGATCAGCGCGTTGAAAATCACTGCCGAGAGAACTGCAGATTGCGGTGCCTGCAAACGCATGATGTTGAGAGCGTTTAGAACGGGAAATGTTCCAGCAAACATCGCCGGGATAATGGCAAAGTATTTCGCCACGTCGTTAGAAATTGAAAATGTGGTCAGCGCGCCGCGAGTCATCAGAAGCTGCTTGCCGATCTCAACGACCTCGATCAGCTTGGTGGGATTGGAGTCCAGGTCCACCATGTTCCCGGCTTCCTTAGCTGCCTGTGTACCCGTGTTCATGGCAACCCCGACATCGGCCTGAGCCAGCGCAGGCGCGTCGTTCGTGCCATCGCCAGTCATGGCCACCAGCTTGCCGCCAAGTTGCTCGCGCTTGATAAGGTCCATTTTGTCGCGTGGAGTCGCTTGCGCCAGGAAATCGTCAACCCCAGCCTCGCGGGCAATGGCGGCAGCCGTCAGCTGATTGTCACCGGTGATCATGACGGTGCGAATCCCGATGGCGCGCAGCTGGTCGAAGCGCTCGCGCATTCCACCTTTGACGACATCTTTCAGTTCGATCACGCCGAGCGCACCGCGGATCCTCTCGGCCACAACCAGCGGCGTGCCGCCCGAACTAGCGATTTGATCCACGTGCTCCTGCACTTGCCTGGGGAAATCGCGCCCATTCAGCGAGAGGTATTTCTGAATTGCATCGACTGCACCCTTGCGGATTTCGAAGCTCTTCAGGTTGACGCCCGACATGCGGGTCTGGGCTGAGAACGGGACGAACTGTGCTTCCCGTGATGACAGGTCCCGCCCGCGAAGGCCGTATCTCTCCTTCGCCAGCACGACGATTGACCTGCCTTCGGGCGTCTCGTCGGCGAGCGAGGAGAGTTGCGCCGCATCGGCAAGTTCTGCTTCCGTGATGCCCGGCGCGGCAATGAACCGTGATGCCTGGCGGTTTCCGAGCGTAATCGTTCCCGTCTTATCGAGTAGCAGCGTGTTTACGTCGCCGGCGGCCTCTACCGCGCGACCCGACATAGCGAGAACGTTGTGCTGGATGAGTCGATCCATGCCGGCAATCCCGATTGCGGAGAGCAGGCCGCCGATCGTGGTAGGGATCAGGCATACGAGCAGCGACACCAGCACAAAGACGGTTTGTGGAGAGCCGGAGTAAATTGCGAACGGCTGTAACGTGACGACCGCAAGCAGAAAAATGATGGTCAATCCCGCAAGCAGAATATTCAGCGCTATCTCATTGGGGGTTTTTTGACGTTCGGCGCCCTCGACCAGCGCGATCATGCGGTCCAGGAAAGTTTCGCCGGGGTTTGACGTGATCTTGACTTTGATCTGGTCAGACAAAACTCGTGTGCCGCCAGTCACGGCCGAACGGTCACCGCCGGCTTCGCGAATCACAGGCGCGGATTCGCCAGTTATCGCCGATTCATCCACAGATGCGACGCCTTCCATGATTTCGCCGTCGGAGGGAATGAACTCACTGGCGGAGACAAGCACGAGATCTCCGGCACGCAGCTTCGAACTGGGTATCTTCTCGATCTGGCCGTCTTCGAGCAGTCGATTGGCAACTGTTTCCGAGCGTGCTTTGCGCAGCGTGTCCGCTTGCGCTTTACCCCGGCCTTCCGCCATCGCCTCAGCAAAATTGGCGAATAGCACGGTAAACCACAACCACAGCGTGATCTGCAGATTGAACTTGAATGCCGCGCCGCCGCGAAACAGCAATGCCGTGGTAGTGACGCTGCCGACTTCAACCACAAACATGACGGGATTGCCCATCATCTTGCGCGGGTTGAGCTTCAGGAACGCATCCCATACCGCGCGCTTGACGATCTTCCATTCCCAGACAGCTTTTTTCTTCGTCGCCATATTGAAAACCTCAGAACGTCTTGCCTGCACCCATTAGCAGGTGCTCCAGAATCGGCCCAAGGCTCAGAGCCGGAAAGAACGTCAAGGCCCCCACGATCAGAATGACGCCGATGAGAAGGGCCGTGAACAGCGGCGTGGTTACCGGGAACGTCCCGAGCGAAGCTGGAACACATTTCTTGCGCGCTAGATTACCGGCGATGGCGAGCATGGGCAGGATCATCAGGAATCGGCCCGCCAGCATCGTGATGGCGCCCACGGTGTTGTACCAGAGCGTGTTCGTCGTTAGTCCGGCGAAGGCCGAGCCGTTGTTGCCTGCCTGTGATGTAAACGAATAGAGAATCTCGCTTAAACCATGCGGGCCGGGGTTCAAGATGCTTGAAGCGCCGAAGCCCTTGACGGCGGAGATTGCGGAGAATCCCAGGATGACCAACGGGAAGACGAGCACTACGAGCATTGCCATTTTCACGTCGTAGGCTTCGATCTTCTTTCCCAGGTATTCCGGCGTGCGGCCCACCATGAGGCCCGCTATGAACACGGCGAGCACAATGTAAATAAGCATGCCGTACATGCCAGCACCAACGCCGCCGAAAATGACCTCGCTGAGCATGATGTTGACCAGCGGCACCATCCCGCCGAGCGGCGTGAAGGAATCGTGCCAGCCGTTGATCGCGCCACAGCTCGCGTCCGTTGTCACTGTTGCCCAAAGCGCCGTGTTGACGATTCCGAAGCGGACTTCTTTCCCTTCCATGTTGCCGCCGGATTGCAGTGCACTCACGCGCTGGTCAACCCCTGTCGGAAGCAGCGGGTTCCCGCGAGCCTCAGCCCAACAGGTGACGCTCACGCCGACAAGGAACAGAATCGCCATCGCGGCCCACACCGCCCAGCCATGACCTGGTGAACCAGTCATTCGTCCAAGCGTGTAGGTCAGACCGGCAGAGATAGCGAAAATACAGAACAGTTCAATGAGGTTGGTCAACGGTGTCGGGTTCTCGAAAGGATGCGAACTGTTCGCATTAAAGAAGCCGCCGCCGTTCGTGCCCCATTCTTTGATGATTTCCTGCGAAGCAACGGGCCCTTGCGCGATCCTCTGCTCGGTGACCGTGTCCATTAGCGGACTGCCATCGGGGCCGACAACTGGCTTGCCGTTGACGTCGACCTTTTGAACGTGCTGTGGTTCGATCAACTTCACCGTGTCGTAGGGCTTCAGGTTCTGAACCACCCCTTGTGAAACGAGCAGCAATGCCCCCACAATGCAAAACGGCAGCAGCACCCACAGGCAGGAGCGGACGAGATCAACCCAGAAATTGCCGATCGTCTCCATTTCGCGCCGGGCGATGCCGCGTATGAATGCGATTGCGATGGCGATTCCTACAGCTGCCGATATGAAATTGTGGTACGCCAGCCCAGCCATCTGCGTGAAATAGCTCATTGTGGTTTCACCACTGTAGTTCTGCCAATTCGTGTTCGTGGTGAACGACGCAGCCGTATTGAACGCGAGCGGAGGTTGGACGCCGGCCAGCTTCTGCGGATTCAACGGCAGGAAAGCCTGTACACGCTGCATCAGGTACAACACGAGCATCGAAATCACACTGAACAACAGCATGGCGACGGCATACTCCGTCCAGCGCATTTCATGGTTCTCATCAACGCCAGTCACGCGATACAGCAGCCGCTCGATTGGCCGCAGCGCAGGGTCCATGAATGTCTTCTCGCGATTGAAGACTCGCGCCATGAAGACACCCATAGGTTTCGTCACTGCCAGGATCAGCAACAGGAAAAGCGCGATCTGGAACCACCCGTTCGCGGTCATCAAAACTTCTCCGGACAAAACAGCGCGTAGAGTAAGTAGACAATCATCAGCCCACTGACTGCGAGCATAATGATGGATTCCAAGGTCATTGCTGCCTCACCTCACCCGCTCACAGAAGCGCACATAAGCGATCGAGATCGCGAAGAACACCAAGGTCAGCGCCACGAAAGCAAGATCGGCCATATGCACCTCCGCATCAGATTCGCCTCAATGGTGAAAACTGGAATCGAAAGTCAGAATCACTCCCAAACCGAGGAGATTCTGTGTTGGGGTAAGGCCGACGATTCCGGGCCTCACCTCGCCGTCATTGAAAAATCCGCCATCAGGCCCGCGGGAATCGTCTATCCGATGTTCCAGCCGGAAAATCGCAGTGGCTTGGTGATACGGGATTCGGTATTCCAGCGTGGATGTGTTGGCTTTGACGGTCTGCCGAAATCCGGTGATGCGTCCATCGCGGTCCCAAAACACCTCAGGCCGAACTGTGAAGCTGAATCGCCTGCTGATGGCCCAATGCAGCGGCAGCTGAGTAGAAATCCAAAGTGCTCGCGGATTGCCAGTAATCGCGACCTTTTCCTCTCCAACGATATATTCAAAGGCAGCGGTGAATCGCTCCCGCTTCCATTCAGCGATACTGTCGGATAGGAAACGCCAGAACTGAAGCGAGGTATCCGATTGATGCGGGCCGTACAGCACCGTCTGCTTCAAGGTCAAGTATTCGGTTGGCTTGTAAGCAATTTGCCCGCCGGAACTCGGGACATTATTGGCGTGCGCCAGGTGCCAATACCCGCTGACCACGAATACCGTTCCGGTCAGCTTTGGGGTAAGCGGATATTGAGCGTTCACGCCCAACATCATATAAGGGGTAAAGTCGGCGCCCCACGGGCGGGTGTAATTGAGGTTGTCTTTGGCGCAGAGTGAGTCGTAACCAATCAGGCTGCTGAAAATTCCGCCCTGGATTATCAGGCCCTTTCCGACCGGAGCGAGATACGAAATGTCGGTTGGCCCCAGATGACGTAGCCACCTGGCACCGGGAAGATTCGGCGCAGTCGCGGAAAATCCGAAGACCTCAGAATCCGTGCCTGTTTGAAACGTCAACTCGGTTCCCCAACGTGAAGCCTCGGAAGCCGGCTTCGTCAGGTACACGGTCGCCATATTCAAATTCGCTTCGTTGACACGGAACGTGGTGCCTCGGCTGCGAAACAAATGATTCGCGGGATTATTAAAGTCATGTAGATAGCCAGCATCTATGAAGCCACCGTATTGCCATGGGATGGACGCGGGCTGTTGTTGTGCTTCGGACTCCACTGTCACCTGACCTGACATCCCAGATGAGATCACGGCAAGAACGGCAGAAAAAATCAAAAACGATTTCGTAGCGCAGTACATACTCACTGGATGATACGGCGTAGTGCCTTATATGCAGGCGGGGCAATCCCGCCATTACTATGCACATTAATGGGAGACACTCGCCGGCCGTTTCGACCCTTTGCTCCTTCAAGCCGGATGGTGTGCATGAAGGCGGTTCGGCTCTGTAGTTCGTATAGCTCAGGACCGATCCTCAGCACCTTGCAAACGTGCCCGCCTCTGCCTTCCTTGCACAGCGCGATCAAGAAGCGCACGAAGAAAGCGATCGCTCCAACACTGATTAAAACAATCAACAGGAGAGTCGCAGACATCATTACCTCTTTCGCACACGACGAATCAGATCATCCGTTCTCATCAACCACCACTTCGATTCGATACTTCCGCACATATTTTTTGGGTAAAACCTTCATAAAAAGTTCGTAAACAGACTTGGCTTTCTTTGCCGGTTCCTTGACGAACTCGCGCCGGAGTGGTCGCGAGACTCGGCCGCCGCCGAGAAATGCAAGTGGAATCGGTAATCTGCAGGTGCAGGTGACTCTGGAGAGAGACTTATGCTCGAAAGGAGGTTTACTAGCGCTCGCCTTCAGGGTTGAAGCGGTATCCCACCCACGGCTCGGTAGTGATGTATCTGGGCGAGGCTTCGTCGGGCTCAAGCTTCTTTCTCAGATGGCCTATGAAGACGCGGAGATATTCCGGTTGTTCGGTGCTGGTATCTCCCCAAACCGCAGCAAGCAAGGTGCGATGCGTTATCACGCGCTCGGAGTGCCGCGCAAGATAGGTCAGAATATCGAATTCCTTAGGCGTCAACCGCACTTCCCGGCCTCTAACCTGGACGCTGTGGGCCTGCGAATCTATGCGGAAGTGACCAACTTCGATGAGATCCAATTCGGGCCGCTGTGCCGCTGAGACGCGCCGTAGCGCGGCTCTAACCCGTGCCAGCAATTCATCAACGCTGAACGGTTTCGTGACGTAGTCGTCGGCACCCGCATCGAGCGCCTCGACTTTCGTACGCTCCTCGTTTCTGACCGAAAGCACGATGATGGGAATTGCCGATTTTGCTCGAAGATGGCGGCAAAGCTCGACGCCGTTCATATTGGGCATACGCAGGTCAGTGATAACGAGGTCTGGCGTCCACGATTTCATCACCTGCAGCGCATCATCACCGTCAGAAGCGGTGCGGATGGCATATCCGCGGCTGGAAAGCGTAGTCTTGAGAACTCGCGCAATCTGCGCCTCGTCATCGACTACCAGAATGTTCGCTTTTTCGCCCGCAGGCATCCGCTATTTCACCTCCTGGGTAACTATATGTACGTCCACCGGTGGCGCGTCGCGAAGGAACTTGTGGATGGCAGAGAGGTAAAGGTATCTCCGCCAGCCGGACTGCGACGAGTGGCCGAAGACGACCTGAGTGATGTGCTTGTCGCGCACCACCTTCGCGACTGCTTCCGCCACCTTCTTGCCTTTCATACGGATTACTTGTGCGCCCAGGCTTTCGGCAAAGCGGATGTTCTGCGCCAGCGTTCGTTGATTCTCGGGACTTTCGTCGGCGCCTATGTCCACATAAATCACATAGAGTTCGGCATCAATGCGTTGTGCCATGCGCGCCGAGCGTGCAATCAGATATTGCGCGGCGGGATTGGAGCTGATGCCCACTGCGAAACGCTCCCGTACCGCGGCGGGGTGAGTCACGCCTTCCTTTTCCAGGTAGGATTCCAGGCTACGATCCACCGCTCGTGCAACCTGCTGAAGTGCAAGCTCACGTAGGGAAATGAGGTTCTTGGGCTGAAAAAAGTGCCCCAGGGCGCGCTCGGCTCGCTCCACCGGATAGACATCGCCGCGGCGCATGCGAGTCTGCAGAGCCTCGGGCGTGAGGTCCACCAGGACGATCTCGCTCACACGCTGAATAACCCAGTCGGGAACCGTCTCTCGAACCGGCACGCCCGTGATCTGTTGTACCAGCGGCGTCAGACTCTCGATGTGCTGAACGTTCACCGTTGAAAGCACGTCAATATTGGCGTTCAGCAGCTCGATCACGTCATCATACCGTTTGCGGTGTTTGCTGCCTTCAATGTTGGTGTGTGCGAGCTCATCTACAAGGACAACCTGGGGCCTGCGCGCAAGAATGGCATTTACATCCATCTCTTCGAAGGATGCACCCTTGTAGTTGAGTTTTCGACGCGGCACACTTTCCACTCGGGACGCGAGCTCGGCAATGCTTTTGCGTCCATGGGTTTCCACCAGGCCGACTACCACGTCTTCACCGCGGCTGGCCCGGCGAATGCCTTCGCTCAGCATGTTGTACGTCTTGCCGACTCCGGGCGCGTAGCCGAGAAACAGCTTGAAGATGGCCTGCGTCTTCTGCGGAGCAGTCTCCTCCAGCCATTGCTCAGGTGTCTTGGGCATCGCGGATATTGTGACCGCGACGGCAGGAATTGTCGAATGGGCTACAATCTTGCCGTGAAACGAGGCGTCCAACAGTTGTTGCGTTATCTGATGGTTGCGGCGCTTGACGCGCTGATCACTTGGATCTGTTTCCGTGTCCTGAACCGAAATCCAACCACAGTTGGGTTTCTCTTCCTGTTGGCCATTCTGGTGATGTCGGCCGTGTGGGGGCTTCGCTACGCCATCGTCATGGCAGTGCTGGCAGCGCTCCTCTACAATTTCTTTTTCCTGCCTCCTCTGTTCACATTCACCATCGCCGATCCGCAGAACTGGATTGCCCTATTTACATTTCTGATCACGGCAACCATCGGCAGCCAGCTTTCCGAGCGCGCGCGGCGCGAAGCACGACGGGCAACCCAGCGGCGCACAGAGGTGGAGCGTCTCTACGCATTAAGCCAACAGCTTCTCGTTTCTGAAAACATCTTTGAGCTCTTGAACAAGTTACCGACTTACATCACGGAGGTGTTCGGCGCCGCGGGAGTCGCCTTGTTTCTGGAGAATAAGCAAAAAACGTATTTCTCTGATATCAACGTGCAGCCGCTGTTCCCGCCAGAGCAGTTAAGAGCAGTCAGCGGTCGGGGCGAGCCGATGTTCGACCGCGATCAGGCGTCGTGCTACATGCCTCTGAGGATGGGCGTTCGGTCAGTCGGGACGTTAGCTGTCGTCGGATGCGAGATTTCGCGCGAAACCCTGGAAGCCGTCGGCAGCCTCGTAGCGACCGCAATTGAGCGAACCTCGACGATGGAAAAACTCGGCAAGGCAGAAGCTGCCCGCGAGAGCGATCGCTTGCGCGCTCTCCTGCTGGATTCCGTTACGCATGAATTTCGTACGCCTCTTACGGCCATCAAGGCATCCGCCCAGACACTCATTTTGGAGGTCGAACTCGACAAGCCACAACTAAGAGAGCTTGCCACGGTCATCAATGAAGAAAGCGACCGCTTGAACCGTCTGGTGGGGGAAGCTGCGGAAGTCGCGCAATTAGACTCGCGGCAGGTGGAGCTTCGCCTGGAACCTCACCCAATTAGCGAAGCTGTTCAGATGGCGCTGCAAAAAGTGAAGAACACATTAGATAAGCACCCAATCGAAGTAGCCGTTCCGAAAGATTTGCCCGCGATCAACATGGACATAGACCGTGTGGTGGAAGTGCTCGTTCAATTGTTAGACAATGCTGCGAAATACTCGCCGCCGGAGACCCCGATACATATAAGCGCGGAACTGCGGAACAGTAGCGTCATAACCAGCGTTGCCGACCACGGGCCTGGCATTGACGACATGGAACAGACGATGATCTTCGAGAAGTTCTATCGCGGACGGAATCAGAGGATCTC
>Ga0070697_100000207_pt1 | contig 48241 bp, 39 predicted proteins | sample KBSK1501metaG_FD_65475 | JGI IMG/M metagenome (GOLD analysis project Ga0070697, IMG submission 65475) | Corn, switchgrass and miscanthus rhizosphere microbial communities from Kellogg Biological Station, Michigan, USA - KBS K1-50-1 metaG | ecosystem: Host-associated > Plants > Roots >... | reverse complement strand
CTTCCAACGCGCTTTGCATCCGGCCCTCCGCGACCGCCCTGCGTGGCCCAAAAGCGACTCAAAACTCTTCAAACATACGCCCGCTCAGTGGTATCTTAAGCGTCCACTTGAGTCAGCCGGCTAGTCAAAGAATCATGAGAACAGATCAAACCAGGGGAAAACACATAACCAGGCTTTCTCTGTGCGTCCTCAGTGTCCTCTGTGTCTCCTTCGTGAGTGTCGCTCTCGGTAGGTTCACCACAGAGACACAAAGGACGCAGAGGTTGCACCGAGGACTAAGGGTTCTCGCCGTCGATCAGCCTCCCACGACTGTCATTCTGGTGCGGCACGCAGAGAAGGCAATTGTGCCCCCGGAAAACAAGGATCCAGATCTCAGTTTGGCCGGACAAGAGCGCGCGCAGGAACTGGCCAGGATGTTCGGTGATTCCGGCATCAAGGCAATCTATGCCACGCAATTCAAACGGACGCAGCAAACCGTCAAACCTTTGGCGGATAAGCTCGGGCTACCAGTAACAAAGACTGAAGCGAAAAATACCACTGAGCTGGTAAAGCAAATCCGCGCGCAGAGCGCGGGCCAGGTAGTCTTCATCGCAGGTCACAACAACACTGTTCCGGAAATAATCGCGGCACTTGGGGGACCGCAGTTACCAATTATTCCGGAAACGGAATATGACAACCTCTACATTCTGACTGTTCAGAGCGATGCCTCTGCCAAGCTTCTGAAGCTGAGATATGGTCCAACTCTGCCCAGCGATAGCCATACCGATTGTAATACGACAAAACCAAACGGAAACACGCCACCCGGAGAGCGTCCAAGTCCTAGTTTCTATGGAAACGGCGTGCTTTGGACTGCACTCTGGCCGGATGGCACCGTTGTTGTTAGACCGCGAGGCCCAGGATTTGTGCTGCGTAATGGTTCATTAAAGATGAAGTTCCCATGGTGGCGGAGCGTGCCAGACAAGTTAACAATTGAGGGAAGGAGATTGGACGCCTCTGCCAAGCCTTTGCGCGCAACCATAGGAAAGGCTGATCGCAAAGACCTCGTTCCAACTTACCTCATCTTCCCGACTCAGGGATGTTGGGAGGTTACCGGAAAAGCAGGATCAAACAGCCTGACTTTTGTTACCCGGGTCATTAAGGTTGGCTATCGGAAATGACATTTAAGCCTTAACGACGTCAGCAACATGAGCTAAGAACACAGATACCAGGCGCCGCGTGCTGAAGACAGCAGGCCGCAGGCGAAGTTATTAGCGTATTAATCCGGCCTAAATGAGCTGCATAGGGAGGGAGCAATGGAGAAGTCGGAATCGAAAACGCTGGTTGCAGGCAAATCAACAGCCGCGTCTAAAACAAAAAATCTAAGCCGGCGGACATTTGTAAGGCTCGTTCCCGCGCTTGGCGTCGCGGTCGCTGCGGGTCCCCAGCTCACCAGCATATCTGTGTCAGGCCAAACTCCTTCGCCTAGTCCCACACTGACACCCTCCCCGCTGCCATCACCATCGCCATCACCCACGCCTTTGCGGGTGACGAAGGACATGCTGCGGCAAGCTGAAAAGCTCATTGGGATCGAACTGACTGATGCGCATGAAGCTATGGCGCTCCCCAGTGCAAATACCAACCTGGACAGATACGAAACCCTGCGAAAGATCGAAGTTCCGCTCGACACGGAGCCGGCTACTTTGTTTCATCCGGCGCTGCCAGGCAAAAAATTCAATCAAAAGTCAGTCAAATTTAAGTTGAGCAAGACCGAGATTCCGCAGTTTACGTCAGTGGAAGAACTCGCATTTGCGACCGTGCCGCAGCTCGCCGAACTCTTGCGCAAGCGCAAAATTTCTCCGGTAGAGCTCACTAAAATGTATCTCGCTCGTCTGAAGCGATATGGACCAAAGCTCAACTGCGTCGTCACGCTAACCGAAGATCTGGCGCTGGCACAGGCAGCGGAAGCCGAGCGCGAAATCAAAGCCGGCAAGTATCGCGGACCGCTTCACGGCATTCCCTGGGGCGCAAAAGACCTTTTCGCAACCAGGGGAATTAAGACGACGTGGGGGGCCGAGCCCTATCGCGATCAGGTTATTGATTACGACTCGGCAGTGGTCGAACGTTTGCAAGCCGCGGGTGCTGTGCTGGTGGCAAAGCTTTCAATGGGCGCGCTCGCGCAGGGGGGCCGTTGGTTTGCCGGCATGACTCGCAATCCATGGCAGGTGGAGGAAGACAGAGTGGGATCAAGCGGTTCTTCAGCAGGGCCCGCTTCCGCCACCGCGGCCGGTCTGGTTGGTTTTTCAATCGGCACTGAAACTCTGGGTTCCATCATTTCGCCGTCGTCGCGCTGCGGTGTGGTTGGCTTGCGACCGACGTATGGACGTGTCAGTCGCTACGGCGCGATGGGTTTGAGTTGGACCATGGATAAGGTTGGCCCGATTTGTCGTGGTGTAGAAGACTGCGCAGCGGCGATGAATGCGATTTACGGGCCCGACGGAAGGGACCTTACGGTCGGAGATGTTCCTTTCAATTGGGAACCAGGCAAGCCGCTGAACAAAATGAGGATTGCGTATTTGAAAACTGAGTTTGACCAGCAGCAGGATCCGGAAAGAAAAACCATCTACCAACAGGCGCTCGACGCGTTGAAATCGGCCGGCGCCAACCTGCAACCAATCGAACTACCGAAGTTTTCGACCGGTGCACTGCGCATAATTCTGGTTGCCGAAGCGGCGACTGCTTTCGACGACATTACGCGCAGCGGCGCCATCAACCAGCTTTCCGGACAGGAGCCCGGCGATTGGCCCAACACATTTCGTAGTTCACGTTTCATCCCCGCCGTTGAGTACATCAGGGCGCAACGCGCGCGTCGACTGCTGATGCAGGAAATGGACGGGTTAATGTCAAAATGGGACGTGTTTGTCTCGCCGGCGCCGGGAAGTGCCAGCCTGGTCATTACAAATCTCACCGGCCACCCGGCAGTCTGCGTTCCCTGCGGATTTATTAAAGGTCTGCCGCAATCAATTATGTTTACGGGTGGACTATACGACGAGGGAGCGCCACTAAGAGCGGCGCTTGCTTACGAACGCGCCAGCAAATGGCACACGATGCATCCAAAAATGGATTGGGTATGAATTGATCGAGATTCATAAATCAATCACTCGTGTTTACATGTCGTATTGGTCCTAGGTTTTTGCACCGGCAAGTAGTCGGGACAGATCCAATACCAGCGCAACACTGCCATCTCGTAACTCGGCGGCACCTGCGACACCGTACCATCGTCCCGCATGACGGCCTAACGTACGAACCAACACTTCCTCGGTCCCGACCACTGCATCGACAACGACACTGATGCATCTCATGCCATTGTCCGCATTCGATTGTTCGTCTGAAAACCTGCAGGTGATGACCTGCGGTTGTCCTGGCGACGCTGTGTCCTCTGGCAACTCCTGAGGTATCTGGCCGAGCAATGCCCGCATTGAAACCAGCTGCACTTCGCTCGTGCCGGCAGCCGCGTCCTTCCCAGGTTCTTCTTCGCCCGTGGTTTTTCCGTGAATCGACTTACCGGCAGCGATGTTCCCACCGTCAAGGATCTGGCTGACCGGGATGCAATAACGAATGCCCCCTGAAACAAAAACGGTCGCCTCAAGAAGCCCGAATGTCACCGGCAGAAGAATCTCAAATGTGGTACCTGCGGCAGGTTTGCTGGAAACTCGCAGCTCGCCCCCAACGTGTTCGACTGCAGTTTCAACTACGTCGAGTCCCACACCTCGTCCCGAAACATCCGATACCGATTCCAGCGTGGTGAACCCCGGACGGAAAATAAGTCGCAGGCTTCTCTCGATGTCGAGGCCGGATTCGTTTTCGACAATTCCCAATCTCATTGCTGCCTCTGAGATCAATCGAGGATCTATGCCGCGGCCGTCATCGGTGACTCGAACCTTCGATTGGCTGCCTTCGTTGAGAACTTCGATGCGAACAGTACCGCGACGTTTCTTTCCTGACTGAATGCGTGTTTGCGCCCCTTCGATGCCGTGATCCACGGCGTTGCGCACCAGGTGGACCAACGGATCGGCTATGCCATCGACCAGCATTTTGTCCAGTGCGATATTTTCGCCGACAATTTCGAAATCGATTTCTTTTCCTGACAGGCGCGCGGCTGCACGGCCCGCACGCACCACGCGTTGGAGTGTTGGGCCCAATGAAACCATGCGCAGATTGATCAGCTCGTCCTCCACAGCTTTAAAGGATTTTCTGATCTGCTGGTCCAGTCCTTCGAGTTCCGCGCGCGCGCTTGCAGTTATCTCCGCCTGTGAAATGGCGCAGGCGAGAGCGTTCGAGGTCGCGCGGAGGAGTTCATGGGTCGAGGAAATAAGCTGGTCCAATTTGTCCAGATCAGTGCGAACAAAATTGGCCTGAGACGATACGGAGGCGAGCGGGTGGGTCTGTTCGTGGTCTTTTAAGGACAGAGCTTCTCTGGAGTTTGGCACTTCGTTGAAAGCCACATCGGCAAACTCCATAACACCTGCGTGCAAAATCTCGATTTTCGTTTTGCTGGCGTAGAGGACGCGGAAGCGGACCTTACCAGGATTGGTTTCGTCAACGGTGGGCGAAGTTGAGATCACCTCGCCACTCTCGGCAAGCTTCTCCTTCAAGCGAAAGAATTCTTCGTCGAAATTGCTAATGTCGAAACTGGTTGTGACAAGGAAGAGCGGGGTTCCCTCCTCGACAACCATCGCCAGGCGGTGCTTCTCAGTTTGAGTTAATGACTGCCAGATTTCAGAGGGAATACTCGCGAGAGTCTCTTCCGCATCGCTGGTCGAACCTCTTGATATTCCTCTGGTTGCCGCTCGAAGTCGATCACGTAGTCCCCCCGGAAGCGGCTCAACAGTTCCCGACGCTGCCTGGCTGAGACTCTTGGAAAGCGCTTCGATAGCGCTTTCACAGGTGTCCAGCAATTCGTCGTTCAGAAGCGTTTGTCCGCCGCGAATAGCATCGAGCAGATTCTCAAACTCATGAGCGATTTGGCTGACCACTTCGAGCCCACTCGATGCGGCCGACCCTTTCACGCTGTGTACCCGCCGGAAGACTCGGTCGACCAATTCACGCTGCCCGCGTCTTGTGCGTCCATCAGTCAAACTGGTGCGCAAGTTGTCCAGATCGGCGAAGATCAGTTCGATTAGCTCTTCAATCTCGACCAGGAATTCGTGTTGAGTTTGGTCCACGGAGGAATAGTAATTGGTAAACGGTAATTGGTGAATAGGGGATTGACGGAAGTGGCGAATCCAGAATCGGGCACTGGTTATGCAGGAGAGGCGGATTGCTCATCATCCGACGTCAGCTGACTTTCAGAGTCTGATTCAGATTCGGATTCAGATTCTTCAGGTTCGACGTTTTCCTGCGGCTGTTGCTCATCCAGGTCGCGTTTGATGGCGTCAAGAATGCCGTTAATAAACTGGGTAGCTTCGTAGGTGGAAAAGCGGCGGGCTATCTCCAGGGCCTCGTTTATGGCCACGGTGCGTGGAGTAGGTTCGTAAAGAAACTCGTAAACTGCCAGGCGGAGAATATTGCGATCGACAATCGCCATACGCGGGATCCGCCAGTGTTCCGCACGCGAGCGTATGCGCTCGTCGAGTGCATCCAGGTTGGCAAGCGTACCCGCGGCGAGGCGGGTGGCGAATGCACGCGCAACCTCCTCCGTGTCGGAGTCGCCCAGTTCCGCCCAGTAGGTACGGAGAACCTCTTCCGGGAGAGCACCGGCAATATCAGCCGCAAAGAGCATTTGCAAGGCGCACTCGCGCGCCTTACGTCGCGAACCCATAAAACACCAATGAAAAGTGATGAGTGATGAGTGATGAGTTGGAACAAATCTCTGCGTTCTTACTTTTCACTTATCATTCGTCACTGCCTTATAAAGATTTACTAACTCAACCGCCGTTGTGCCGGCTTCAAAACCCTTGTTCCCGAGTTTCACTCCCGCACGATCAATCGCCTGGTCAACTGTGTCCGCCGTTACAACTCCAAAAACTACAGGAACGCCGGTCTGCAAAGCTGCCTGGGCGATTCCAGCTGCGACTTCACTCGCGATGTAGTCGAAGTGCGGAGTTTGGCCACGGATAATTGTGCCCACGCAAATGATCGCATCAAACTTTCCGGCTCCGGCAAGTTTCAGGGCCAGCAAGGGAATCTCAAAAGCTCCCGGTACCTTGTAGACCTCGACCAGCTTTTCGTCGACTCCCAAACGCTCCAGAGCGTCAAGTGCACCCTCAACGAGACGAGAGCTAATGAAGTCGTTCCAACGACTGGCGACAATCGCGAAACGAAACCCCTGACCGTTTAGGTGACCCTCATGAATAACTGGCTGCAAGTGGCGCGTGCTCCCATTTTATGCCGTAGGCAAGACATTTCCGAGTATAGGTGAAGCGTTTCAGAGCGGCAAGCGAGTGGTTGTCTAACTTGCTCGTACGTATACCACGACCCGGTCGCTCTGATATTACGTGCTGATTCCGGAATGTAAAAACAATTGAAGCCGTCCATTAGTTTCCCTTGAAGACGGGTGGCCGCTTCTCCAGGAATGCACGGGTGCCTTCGCGCGTGTCGTTTGTCGCAAACAAGCCGGAAAAGAGTTGTGCTTCCAGAGCCAGGCCTTCTGCCAGGGGTAGTTCAATCCCGCGAGTAACGGCCTCGATACAGGCGCGAATCGCAAGTGGCGCCAGACTTGAAATGTCTTTCGCTAACGATTCGGCTTCAGATAACAGATCGCCTGCGGCGGCGACACGGTTAGTCAAGCCAATTCGCAGAGCTTCTTCTGCACGAACTGTTCTCCCCGTTAGCATTATCTCGAGCGCGCGCCCCGGACCTATCTCACGCGCCAGGCGTTGTGTCCCACCATAACCCGGAATCAAGCCCAGCTTTGTTTCAGGTAAACTAAACGACCCATTTGGTGAAGTAATTCGAATATGGCAAGCGAGCGCTAACTCACAGCCACCGCCAGCGGCGACGCCATTGATCGCTCCAATAACAGGCACCGGAGAGTTTTCGATTTGATTGCAAAGCGCCTGTCCGCGCTCCGAAACGTCGAGACCTTCTTTAGTCGAAAGCTTAGATAGTTCGGTTACGTCAGTGCCGGCACAGAAAGCCTGATCGCCTGCTGCGGTTAGAATGATCGCGCGCAGCTCTGGTTTGGTTTTAGAGTCTGTGAAGGTTTCGCTCAGGGCGAGAATCATCTCTCGCGACAGCGCGTTGAGCTTTTCAGGTCGGTTTAAACGGATTATCTCAAGTGAATCTCTCCGCTCGCTGATAATTAAAGGTGAACCCATTGTATTGAAAAAACCTACACCAGCTTCATCGGCGTCGGGTTCTTCGGGTCCTTAGTGTAATCATAGAATCCGCGCCCCGACTTGCGCCCGTAGAGACCCGCCAGCACCATGCGCTTCAATAATGGTGGCGGCGCGAAGCGCTTCTCGCGGAATTCATTAAACATGATCTCGGCAATGTAGTAGGTCGTATCCAGGCCAACAAAGTCGCCGAGGGTGAAAGGGCCCATCGGATAACCCAGACCCAGCTTCATCGACGTATCAATGTCCACGATCGAACCAACGCCCTCCTCTAGAGCGCGAATCGCATCCAGCATGTAGGGCACCAGCAGGCGGTTAACAATGAAGCCCGTGGTGTCGTTTGCCTTCACCGGTACCTTGCCAAGTTTCTTGCCAAACTCGATTGCCTGCTCATAGATTTTGTCGTCCGTCAGGATCGTCCTCACAACTTCAACCAGCTTCATCAGTGGCACTGGATTGAAAAAATGAAGACCAACAAAACGCAGCTGCCGGTCGGGAGAGGTTGCCGTCATCATCTCGGTAATGGAGATGGATGACGTGTTTGAGGCAAAAATGGTTTCCGGCTTACAGATGCGATCGAGTTCCGCATAGGTCTTTCTTTTCTCTTCGATGTTTTCAATGATCGCTTCGATCACAATGTCGCAGTCCGCCAGGTCCTCAAATGATGTGGTGCCGGACAGGCGATCGCGAGTGCCCTTCTGCTGCTCGGCCGTGATGGCCCCTTTTTCAGCAAACTTGGAAAGCGACTTTTCAATTCCTGCAAATCCTTTTTGAAGTAACTCTTCGGAAACTTCGCGAACCACAGTCTCAAATCCGGCGCTCGCCGCTGTCTGGGCGATGCCCGAGCCCATTAGTCCACAGCCCAATACTCCCACCTTCTTAATTTCCATCGCTTCTTGTTCTCCTCCGTTTCGTAGCCTATTAGTCTTTTCAGGAATCGCGGATGCGTCACGGCAAAAATGTACCCCGGTTGCGTCCGGGCTAATCACGCCGATGTCAGTGGAAAGAAAACCACCTCGATAAGGAAGCCGCCGCTGACCTGGCTATTTCTATCAGGATCACTGGCTTAGGCCACTATGATTTCTCGCGCTGGTTTTTAGCCACTGGTTATACTCTCTCCTCCACGCGGCGGATTCCTGTATCAATGAATTTTCCTGAGACGATCTGTTTGCCCCCCGCTGTGGCGAAGCTACAACCTTGGCAGGCTCCTTTGCCTTTAGCAGCAAAAGTTTGAGCCTCTCCTTCAATTCGTCCGCCTGTTGGTCGAGATGAGGGGCCGTCTCAAGATTCTTTACCGCTGGATCTATGTTGCTCGTGTTCTTATCATTCAAAGCGACAACTAACGCTTCCTGGCCTTCGGTCATTGCCCTGACATAACGGATGTACTCGGCATTTTCCGGCGGGTGAGGTTGCACCGGCTGGGCCACCATGAAAGGGGGTAGGGGATCTCTGATGTGCTGGGCGGTCTTGAAAAAGCTGACGGCAACCAGTGCAATCGCCGCGATTTGAAGTACCCGCCAGGTCACGGCAATCCCAGATCGCTCGCCAGGTCTACGATAGTCGACAACCAGCGCCAGCAATGCTCCTGAAAGCAGTCCGCCGAGGTGCGCTGCGTTGTCTATAAACCCACGACCCAAATAACCGATGAACAAATTGATCAGAATTATGGGAAGCATGCCGGTGCCGAAAGCTCGTTTGAAACCTTCAGGCAATTCGCGGCGAAACTTTATCCCAAAGACAAAAAGCACACCGACTAGTCCGAAAAGCGCTCCCGAAGCGCCGGCAGATGGATCGTCCGCGGTCTTGAAAATGAATCGGGCAACAGGGCCGACCGACATTCCAGGCCTGACGGTCAAATAGCTGGCAACGACACCCGCGACACCTGTCAACACCCAAAACACAACAAACTTTGCGGAACCATAAAGTTTCTCAACATATGGCCCCACGATCCAAAGACTGTACATGTTCACCATCAAATGGAGCAGATTGACGTGGAGAAACATAGGTGTCACAAAACGCCACCATTGATGGTTGACCTGAATGAAATAATTCAACTTGGCGCCGAAGGGAATCAGGACCTCGTTCGGTAAAGGGCCTAACACGCTAAAAGGTATCCCACTCGTTTGCCACATCAGCAGGAAGACGAAGATGTTTGCGACCAGGAAAATGATGGTGAATTTGTAGGGCCGATCTAAGACCGCCCTGGCAAACCGCAATGTTTCACTGTCGGCAACCGAGCGCGGTTGATTTGAGGCCGATGGACCACTCGAAATTGATGCGCCACAGACCGCGCAATCGTTTTGACCTGCGCCCACAATTGAGCCGCAACTGCGACACATTGATGGACGGCTGCCCTTGTCGTTTGAAGTGTTATTACTCAAGGCGCCTTTACGCTAACAAGCGTGATGCTTCTTCTATATAGAGAAAAGCATCACGCCAGGATTTAGTAAGTTGGTTTTAATTCAAAAAATCCTACACCGGGGTCTCCGCTGGAAGTACTGAGAATTGTTTCTAGTCGCCAATGTTCTTAAGCAGGCTAACCAGATCGTCGGCGTGTTCTTCTTCCATCGCCAGAATGCCTTCAAGCATGCGCCGCGAAGTAGGGTCGTCGTTCCCGAAGTATTGGATCATCTCGCGATAGCTGTCGATGGCAATGCGCTCAGCGACCAGGTCTTCCTTGATCATGTCTAGAAGCGTGTCGCCTTCAGCATATTCAGCATGACTCTTGGTCAATAAGCCCGAAGGATTAAAGTCCGGTTCGCCATTAAGCTGGACGATGCGGGCGGCGATTTGGTCGGCATGGGCTTGTTCCTCATTTGAATGCTGAAGAAACTCGGCTGCCACGCTTTCCGCATCGATGCCGGAGGCCATGAAGTAGTGCCGGCGGTACCGGAGCACACAGACGATTTCAGTGGCCAGCGCTTCGTTCAAGATTTTCACTGCCGTCTCCCGGTCGGTCTTGTAGCCCTCCGTAACTGCACCGTCCTCAATGTGTTGGCGGGCGCGCTCGCGCAAGGTTTTGATGTCAGTAAGAAACGGTTTACTAGTAACAGCTTGTGCTCCTGGTTGATCAGCCACGGCTTTCACTCCTCACGTAAAATTAGGGGAAACTGATGGTACTCGCCTCCAGCAGGAGGAGCAAGTCTCGGACGTTTACTCAGCGGTAACGGCCCCCTGAAGTTTAATTTCATTGGACCCCGGCGCGTCTGCCGAAACTTCCACGGGCGCGCGCCAGACGAGCGTCTTTATCCGGCAAGTGCCGGTGTTATCTTCGCGGCAGTAGAAGAGGGTAAGCTGCAGGCGAAGTTCAGCATTGCCGGGCTCAAAGGTGCGAACTGGAATACGTAAAGGAAGCTCCAGGTTCTTTACCGACCTACTCACAACTTTGTCTTTCTCTGTTGCGCCCTGGTCAGTCGTAGACCGCAACCCGATTTGGCGAGGCCCGCTCTCCACTGAAACACGGTAACGCTGCGGAGCGGAGGGATTGAGATGGTAACCCGGAGGCAGTCTGACATGGGCCACCAGCTCGCCGTCATTTCCTGCCCGCATTAGCTGTGGAGCAACTTTGATCTCTTCCGCGTTCGGCCCGCTTTCGTTTTCAACTAAGCCGTTTCCACTCGCTGCCGGCGGCTGAAGTCCCCGGATGTTCAGCGTGGTCGTTTCTTTCGTCTTTAAGTCAATCACTCTAACCGCATGGTTGTTTGTATCGGCAACATAAAGCCTGGCATTCGCTACGCTAAGCCCGCCGGGCTCGTAAAACGAGGGTGAGCCGCCGTCCGCCTGGCCAGGTTTCCCGCGGCCGAATAATGTTTTGACCGACCGCCGTTTTACGTCAAGTTCCTTGATCTTGTGATTATAGGTGTCGGCAATCAGTATTTTGTCACCGGTCGCCAACACGCCAAGGGGATGTTGCAAACGAACGTCGTCGCCGGTGCCATCGGTGTCGCCAAACTCAAACAAGTCGCCACCTACCAGCGTTTCTACCTGGCCACTCGCAGTATCGATCGCGCGGATAATATTCGACTCGCTATCGGCCACATAAAGATGTTTACCATCGGAAGCTATGCCGGAAGGCTGTGCGAATGCAGCCTCGAGCAGCGGACCATCCTTTCGGGCTTCCCGGCCCGAGCCGGCGAAAGTGGATATTTCCTGTTTGTCCAGATCCATTTTCCAGATCTGGTGGGGACCTGCCATCGTGATATAGAGCTGACGTCCTACAAGTTGTAAGTCCCAGGGCGAACTTAACGCGATTGTGCGCGCCGCACCTTGCCGGAAGTAGTCGAGCGATTGCTTCCCGGTTCCGGCGATTGTCTCCACCGTCTTAGCCTTAAGGTCCACGCGGCGAATCAAATGATTCTCTGTGTCCGCAACATAGAGAGTGCCACCTTGCGTCCCGGGCTGCCCGCCTGTCTGAATGTCTCGGTCGAGCGCGAGTCCCTGAGGTCGATAGAAGCTTGCTTTATCATATGGTCCATCGGCGGCTCCTGCAGTGCCGTTCCCGATGATATCGATCAGTGTCCCATCGAGTTTGGTGACAACGATTCGGTTGTGGTTTGAATCAGCGATAAAGAGACGATCGCTTTTCTCATCAGCCAGAAGTTTTCCCGGAAACGCCAGAGGTAAATCGCCAACTTTCGCCCGCTCCAGGGTGAGTTTGAGCGGTTCTTCATTCAATTCGCCGCGTTTGCGAAACTCAGCGATCACCTTACCGACCACTTGATCAATGATTTCATAGTTGCCCTCTCCCGATACGGAACCCAGGACATAACCACCGGGATCAATCAATATCTGAGTGGGCCACGCGCGGATGCCGTAGCTTTGCCAAACCTTGAACTCGGCATCGTTGTAAACCGGGTGTTCCAACTCGTAGCGGAGAATAATGCGCCGGATGTTTTCCGTGTCTTTCTCATTCTCAAACTTTGCTGAGTGAACACCAATGACCACCAGCTGATTTGGATACTTGGCTTCGAGCTTCTTCAAATCGGGAATGATGTGAATGCAGTTGATGCAGCCGTAGGTCCAAAAATCCAGTAGCACAACCTTTCCTTTAAGCGCGGCAAGAGAGAGTGGCTTGTCAGTGTTTAGCCAGCCACGACCGCCGGTAATCTCCGGAGCACGGACCCGAGCCTTTTCCTGGATAGACATGGTAGAACCTTTCAAGAGAATGGGGACAGATTGAGCCGGGGCGATTACGAAGCCGCTTAAGAAAAGCATCAGGCTCATCGGGACGTTTGAAGCTGTCGATAAGCGGATTTTAAAATGATGGGTACTCCCGGGTTTCATTTTTGTCTTGCCTCATCGCAGACTTTGTTTCAATCAATTGTGTTCGTGCGGAGTTGCTGCCTCCTCCTGCTCTCAAGGGTGGTATTAAGACGATCAACGGCACGGCGAAGGTGCAGAATTGTAATTGTCATCCATACGGATCCTTTCTGTTGACGAGTGCGGAAGTCAGCATTCTATCTTGCGTTGAATGTACTTGCCAGAAGCGGATCGTTCTGGCTGTAGGGTTTAGGTGGGCGTTGCCGCCTTGGAGCTATAATGGTCAAGAGTGGAGCCGGTTAATAACAAATGAATCACGATGAATCCGATGGGCAACGCCCGTATCTAAACAATCCTCGGTCGGAAACCAATGTGGCAGGTCGGCAGGATGCAGATCGCTTCCATAAACTGCACCTATTCCGGGCGGGTTCAGCCCAGTTTGGCATCTTCGCGGATGCAGTCACGGCGATCGTGGAATGGCGTGAACCGACGCCCTTGCCGCGAGCCCCGGAGTCTGTGCTCGGAATTGTAAATATCCAGGGGCATATGTTGACCGTCCTTGATGTAGCGGCATTGATAGGTCACGAATCTGCTTCAAGTTACGCGCGAACTCAACACCTCATCGCGCTTCGCGGAGATGAGCAACTAGCCTTAGCGATCGACTCGCTGGGCGAAACGATCGAGATTACACCGGATGATTTCCAGGCAAAACGGGACACTGACGAGCCACTAGTTCTTGGAGTGTTGCACCGCGAAGGTGCAGATATAAACATTCTCAACTCGAAAGAACTATTTTCCACTGCGATTCAGGGTCGCGAGCGACGCCGGCGACGTTTCTAGTGCGAATGTGAAAATCCTGCCCGGGTGTTAGAATCGAAATCGAACAACATTTAAGAATTATTCGAGAACAGACTGGGTTGTTTCTTTAGATTACTTTTCACGATCGAAGCAGATCATGCAAGACCAGGCCTTTACAACGCTTGAATACCCGGAGTTACGATCGCTGATCGCGCGCGGCGCTCAAACACCCATGGGCCAATCGCGCATCGCCGCTCTGCGGCCCCTGGATAGTGTTCCTGAACTGGAGCGAGAACTTGCGGCTGTAGCGGAGTGTGTGAGTTTGCGCAAACGAGGCGGCGTTTGGAGATTCAGTGAACTGGGAGATCCTTCCGAACGAATCGCATTATTGCGAGTAGCAGGTGCGACATTAGAAGCCAACGCGATTCTCGATCTGAAGCGCTTATCTGAACAGGCGATGGCTGCTCGTGCGTCGATTCTCGCCGAACGCGACACTTCGCCCGTGCTGTGGAACCTGGTCGGTAGCCTGCCAACTGATTTGAGCCGTCTTAGCGCTCGTATTGCAAACAAGATTCTGCCCACTGGTGAGTTGGATGATCGTGCAAGCCCCGAACTGGCGCGAATACGTCATGAGATTGGCGCGTTACGCTCCCGGATTACTCGCACGCTTGAAAGCGTTATGCGCAAATCGGGAGAGGCCATCCAGGATGAATTGGTGACTATTCGCAATGACCGCTTTGTCATTCCCGTTAAATCAGACCACCGGGCGCGTGTTAACGGCGTGGCGCATGGCTATTCTTCATCGGGTGCGACGGCTTTCGTGGAACCGCTGGAGACGATTGATGCTAACAACGAATTACAGGCGCTTCATGAAGCCGAGTTGCGCGAAATCTTCAAGATATTATTTGGCTTGACTGAAGAACTCCGCGCGCAATTGCCGGCTATAGAAATGGCCGCCGACATTATTGCCGAACTGGATTTCGTCAACGCGAAAGCGGTGTTTCATCAGAATTTCAACTGCGTGATTCCTGAGATTGACAGTGGAAGCGGGCCGGAACGGCAGAGCCTTTCCGCCTTCGCAGACGGTCAAGCGGGTGCACGGAGCGCGTTTGAATTAATCGAAGCTCGTCACCCGCTGCTGGAAGAAAACCTGCGCGCATCAGGTTTGGCAGTCGTGCCGGTGTCGTTTTCGCTGGACGAGAGAAACAATGCGATGGTGATTTCGGGCGCTAATGCAGGTGGCAAGACCGTTGTGCTGAAGACAGCAGGCCTGGTTGCATTGATGGCTCTATCGGGTATTCCTGTGCCGGCGGTGAAAGCTCGGGTTCCATTTTACCGAACCGTGCTCGCCGACATTGGCGATCATCAATCCATCGCCGCCAACCTTTCTACCTTCACCTCGCACGTGGCCAACATCGCGCGCATGATTGAAATCTGCGAAGCTCCCGCGCTGGCTTTGCTCGATGAGGTGGGAACCGGAACTGACCCCGAGGAAGGCTCGGCCCTGGGCGTTGCTGTTGTCGATCACTTCCGCAGAGTTTGCGGCGCTCACGTGATGGCTACGACGCATTACAGCGGCCTGAAGATGTACGCGGGGAATGAAGCAGGCGTATTGAACGCGAGCGTCGAGTTTGACGAAAAGACTTTGCGGCCCACCTACCGGCTCATTGTTGGCGTGGCCGGTTCTTCTTCCGGCCTCGAGATTGCGAGGCGGTTCGGGATTCCGGATAAGGTGATCAACGGCGCCCTCGAGTCAGTAAAGGGTTCTACGCTCCAGACCACCGAGTATCTGCGCCGAATCAAGCGCGAAGCGGAAGAAGCGGAAGCTTTAAGCAAAGCCCTTGAAGAAGAGCGCGCCGCGGTGGCTGAGAAATTCGCTTCCCTCAACAAGGAAGCGGAAAAGAAAGAACGCGAACGCCAGACCGTGTTTCAACGCGCACTTGAGAAAACGGTCGCCGAGTTTGAAAAGAGATCGCGTGAGCTTGTAGCCACAATTCAGGATAGATCTGAGCGCCTGAAAGTCGAACGCGAGTCTCAACGCCGGGTCGCCGAGTTAAAACGCGAAGCGCAACGCGTCACGAATGCAGGGCTTAAAAGGGAAACGATTGCGACTTCTGCGAGTGCTAGTGGGCGCGGAGTTCGGGTTATGCGAGATGGACAGGTCGTGCAAAAAGAGTTGGCTCCTGCCGAACCCGAAGACGTGAATTATGTGTCTGGTGCAACGAGGGAGATTGTTGTTGGTGATAAAGTAAAACTCCGTTCCTTTGGATCGATCGGGATTGTGGACAGCCTGAAAGGTGACGAAGCGGAAGTGCGTGTGAAGTCCTTGCGGCTCAGAGAGAAGCTTGAAAATCTGGAACTAGTTGAGCTCGCACTTCCCGCTAAATCCAGGGCCGAGAAGTTTGCGAGCCTGGGTAATACGCGGGGCACTGAAGTTCATTTGAAGGCTTTGCAGCAGAATGGCCGTTCCGAGCTTAATGTGATCGGACAAACAACTGACGAGGCGGTTGACGCGGTTGACAAGTTTCTCGACGAAGCCTCTATGGCTGGTTTGGCTCAGGTACGAATTATTCATGGTCACGGCACTGGCGCTTTACGGCGTGCAATCGGCGACATGTTGAAGGATCATCCGCACGTCGCCCGCTTTACCGCAGCGCCACAGGATCAGGGAGGCTCGGGAGCGACGCTGGCTGAATTGAAGCAGTAGGTCGAGATTACAGATGCGCTATCCCCAAACATTTATCGATGATCTCAAGCGGCAGGCCGACATTGTGCGCGTGATTCAGGATTACGTGCAGCTCAAGAAGAAGGGCGCGAACTGGATGGCCTGTTGTCCTTTCCACAAGGAGAAAACGCCATCGTTTTCGGTTAGTCCAGTTAAGGAAATCTTCTACTGCTTCGGTTGTCACAAGGGGGGGTCAGTTTTCAACTTTGTAATGGAGATGGAACGAGTCTCCTTTCCTGAGGCGATCAAGCTTGTCGCGGAAAAGTCAGGTGTGCCGCTGCCGATCATGGTTGATGACAGTCGTTTCCAGGCAAGGAGGCTGGAATCCGAAGAAGTTATCGAACTAAATAAGTGGGCGCTTGACTGGTGGGAACAGCAACTTGAATCCAGCTCCGAGGGAATTATCGCCCGCGATTATCTTAAGGGCCGCGAGATTACTGAAGAAACGCGCAAGGCATTTCGTTTGGGATATGCCCCAGATAGCTGGGACGCGCTTTCGACTCACCTTAGACAAAAGGGCGCCAGCCAGGAGCAGATAGATCGGAGCGGACTGGTCGCAAGAAAAGAGGAGGGTCGCTCTTATGATCGATTCCGCGGCCGTCTAATCTTTCCCGTGATGGATATTCAGGGAAAGCCCATCGCATTCGGCGGAAGAACATTGAAGGATGAGGACGCAAAGTATATCAACTCACCGGAAACTGCAGCCTACGTAAAAGGGCGAAATCTTTTTGGCCTTAATCTGACCCGCGACGAAATACGGCGCAATGGATTCGTCATTTTAGTAGAAGGGTTTTTGGACTTAATAGTTCCTTACCAATTCGGAATTCGTAACGTGGCAGCAAGTTTGGGAACAGCGCTGACGCCTGATCAAGTAAAACTTTTGGGTCGGTTTGCCCGCAAAGTAGTAGTCAATTATGATGGCGATCAGGCGGGGGTGCAGGCAGCAAAGAAGGCGATTGAGATACTTCTGGCGGAGGATCTCGAAGTCAAAATTCTCGTGCTTCCAGATGGGACCGACCCGGATGAGTTCCTTAGAAAGTCTGGCGCGAGTGATTACCATCGACGGCGGGGAGAGGCACAATCATATATACAATTTGTAATCGATCAGGCTGTCCAGGGTCGCAAACTAAGCAATCCTGCGGACAAAGAGGCGGCGATTGATGAGGTTCTGCCGTACATTCGTGCCGTGCGCAGCCGCCTACAAAAGCGTGAGTACTTCGACATCGCAATGGACTCGCTGCGAATAAACGACGTCACTCTGAAACGTGAGTTGTGGCATTCAATTAGGGCAGGAATAGGTGAGCGCGCCCGAGTCGGGCAGAGCGGCAAGCAGGCGCAAGTGAAGCCTACCGTAGCGGAACAGAAGCTTCTGGAAATGCTTCTGACCGACAGGGAGTTGCGCCAGACTGTTTTGCCAAAACTGGAACCAGGGGACTACGACGAACTTCCTACTGCTGTGATTTTCCGTGCTTTGGTGGACGGCGAACGTGAAGGAGCTGCAATTGACTTCGACTTTTTGACCAGGAAGACGGAAGGAAATCCAATTTCAGAGCTTTTGCCGAGTCTTCTAATGGCCGAGCCTCAAGGTCAGGAAAATGACCAATCAGAAGGCCGACATCTAGACGCTCAAAGGTGTATCGATGCCTTGAGACTGATGAACGTAGACCGGCGCATCAGTGATTTACGCTCGGAGATTGCCGTCGCTGAACGCAATGGAGAAACAGAACGCCGCGATAGACTATCCACTGAACAAGTGGAATTAACCAGGCGCAGGGATGGGCTGCTGCCCAGAGCAGAAGCAATGCAGATTGGGCAATAGCACCTGCGTTTCGAGTTTCAATCACCCCGGCTGGACTCATTCTCCCGAAGTTATTAATGTATCCCGCTTCGGGAAAGTGGATTTTTCTCACAACCTGCGGTTCTAATCTCTGAAGTTTACTTAGGGAAATATATTAGTGAGTATCCAAGATAAAGATCGTGACGATGTCATGGAGCGTCTACTCGAGTTGGGTGGCGACAAGAAGTACCTCACGTTCGACGATCTGAATCGCGAATTACCTGACAATGTCGTTTCACCTGATGACATCGAAGATGTCTTGCAAAAGCTCGAAGGCTCAAACATTCCCGTAGCCGATTCCGACGAAAGACTTCTGGAGCAAGCTGCTGCAATTTCAGTAGACGACGAAGAAGCCTCCGACGAGGATGTCGAACTCGATCTTTCAGCAGGGGCTCTCGAAAAAACCAACGACCCGGTTCGCCTCTACCTGCGCGAGATGGGCGTGGTACCGCTGCTGACTCGGGAAGGCGAAGTGGCCATTGCGAAAAGAATCGAGCGGGGACAGCTCAAGACGCAAAAGGCGATCGCCCGTTCGCCAATTGCAGTTAAGGAAGTATTGAAGATCGGAGAGGAGCTCGAAGCCGGCACGGCCAATATTCGTGAGATTGTTACCTTCTCTGAACAAGCTGAACTGACCGGCGATGAGGATTCAGATAAGGCAGAAGAGTATAAGGCCTGGACTGTTGAAGGAATTCAGAACATTCGAAAAGTGTTCAAACATGGGCTGAAGGAATGGGAGAAACTACGTGCAGAGCAGAAGGCCATGCGCGGTAAAAAGAGCAAAAAGGTTATGCGCCTGCGCCGGAAAGTAGCGCGACTCCGGTTGGAGATAGCCCAGGAAATAGGCCGACTGAACACTACTGAGCGTGCGCTTCAACGGTTGATTGGGTCGATTCGCGCAGTGCAAAAAGAAGTTCGTGACGCTGAACGCGAAATAGACAGTTTCACGGAAAAGCTCAATCGGAAACGGATTAGAGCCGACGATCAGAAAGAATACAAGCGTCGTGTTTCCCTCGCGAAAAAGAAGCTGCAGCAGATCGAAATCGATCACAACATCAATCCGGTAGAGATCAAGAGATCGCTCCAGGCAATCATAATCGGTGAGCAGCAGACAGGGCAGGCTAAGCGTGAGTTAGTCGAAGCAAACCTGCGTTTAGTTGTATCAATAGCCAAGAAGTATACGAACCGTGGTCTCCAGTTTCTGGATCTAATCCAGGAAGGCAATATTGGTTTGATGAAGGCGGTTGACAAGTTTGAATGGAGGCGTGGATATAAGTTTTCTACCTATGCGACATGGTGGATTCGTCAGGCAATTACCCGGGCCATCGCGGATCAGGCGCGTACTATCCGCATTCCGGTGCACATGATTGAGACAATAAACAAGCTAATACGGACTTCGCGCGCTTTGGTGCAGGAGTTGGGCCGCGAGCCCACCAGCGAAGAGATCGCCAGGAAGATGGACATTCCTGTTTCCAAGGTTCGCAAGGTTTTGAAGATTGCGCAGGAACCAATCTCACTCGAAACCCCTATTGGTGAAGAAGAAGATTCGCATCTTGGTGACTTTATTGAAGACAAGTCCATATTGAATCCGGCGGATGCTGTGGTAGCTTCGAACTTGCGCGAAATTACCGATGAGGTTTTGGCGACCCTAACACCGCGTGAGGAGAAAGTCATAAAGATGCGCTTCGGTCTTGGTACTACCGGGTCAGAGCATACGTTGGAAGAAGTTGGCCAGCATTTCGCTGTCACCCGCGAGCGCATTCGTCAAATTGAGGCAAAAGCGCTTCGCAAACTAAGACACCCTTCGCGTTCACGCAAACTCAAGGCTTTCTTAGACAACACGCAGTTATAGGAATAGATTCTTCCTGACAATATTAAAAGGGCGCAAAGACTGAAGTCTTTTGCGCCCTGGTTTTTCTCACCTTCGAGTCGACTCTACTTAATTGATAAAAAGGTTGCGCTCTTCGCCGTGTGATCAAACTCGTAGTTATAAACGAAACCGGGAAGTTGGACCGGTTGAGTATATTGCACTCTCACTTCAATGCGGTTGTCCTGCTGAGTGGGTGTAATGACGGCGTCTGCAGGGATCCCATACTCGGGTAGACTCTTCGCCAGTTGATCCTTGAGCCAGGTAGTGGGATGACCAAGGGCGACAGCGGCGTCGACGTCCTGTTGCATCAAGTCCTTGATCTGATATGCCTGATAGAAGACCGGGATGAACTGAAAGGCTGCGTAGACCATTATCCCAATGATCGCTACAACCAATATGAACTTCAGACGGGCGCCGCCGCGCTCAGACGTTTTTGTCTTTGTGTTCATAACTCCATGCTCAACATTCGTTAGGATTTGCGTAACGCGTGGCGCAATGATTTTCGCAACACCGCGTCATTAATCTCTTTTCCATCCACAATACGCGGGCGCCCAATGCGTTCTAGAAGGATCCACTGTACGTGGCCCGCTGTTCGTTTTTTGTCGTGCGCTATCGCGCTTATTACCGTGCTTTCGTCTAAGTCCCGCGCTGACGGCAAAGGCCCACAGAGACGTACGGCGTGACTCAACAATTCTAACTCCGATTGGTCGAGCAAGCCTAGATTCTTTGACAGCTCTCCGGCAGCCAGGATTCCATGTCCCACAGCTTCGCCATGGCGAAAGCGCCGATAATTGGTGACGGCTTCAAGAGCATGGCCGATTGTGTGACCGAAATTTAGAATTCGCCGGGAACGAGTATCATAGCGGGAAATGTCTTCGCGCTCATCCGCCGCCACAATTGATGCCTTAAAGGCACAATGGGAAGCGATGAGATCTTCCAGCTGCGACGAAATCAGAACACTCTTTGAATTAAGCAAGGCAAGGAAGTCAGTGGTTTGTTTGAAAAGTTTCCGACTACCCACAGAACCCTGCTTGATTGTCTCGCACCAACCAGCAACGAGCTCGCGAGACGGCAAGGTGGTAAGCGTCTCCACGTCCAGGATAACGGCACTGGGCTGATGAAAACAGCCGATAAGATTCTTTCCGGTAGGAAGATTCACACCAGTCTTGCCCCCCACCGATGAATCGATTTGGGCAAGTAGGGTAGTAGGAATCTGGAGAAAAGGCACGCCGCGCAAATAGACAGCCGCAGCGAAGCCGGCCAGATCGCCCACAACCCCTCCACCTAACGCGACTACTCCATCGCTACGTTCAATGCGCGCAGCGTTGAGAAACCTGAGGGTTCTTTCAGCCGTACGAACCGACTTGTAACGCTCGCCGTCCCCGATTAACCAGTTAGATACAGAAAATCCGCTCGATAGAAGACTCTTGCTTACTGTGGAACCATAGAGAGAGAAAACCTTGGGGTTTGAGATTAAAGCAATGCGCTCTGTTCGCTTGCCAAAGCAGCCTCGCGCGATGTTGCCCGCTTCAGGCAGAATTCCACGGCCAATTCGTATTTGATATTCATGCTGTCGCCCTCTTGTCCGAACTTGAAGCCGCGGCAATACCAAACTCCTCTCGTCGAATCAGTTGACCTGGGCCATCAGGAAAATGCTGTCTTCAACGCAGGACCAGGAAGCGCGCATTCTAACATGCGGCCCGAATTTACGAGTTGGACGGTATGAAAAAAGATAGCGGAAAAAAGCGAATGGGCGCGACAACGTGGGAGTACGTCGCGCCCATCCATATTTGTGGTCACTGTCCTCACCCCAGCAACCACTTGAGACGGAGGATTCACCAACCGTCTCTTCTTGCCCCACAATATACCTCGCAAGGCGTATGCCCCGCAAGAGACTTTTCTTTGAGCAACAGCCAGCTCTTTGATTTGCTATTGTTCTCGGAATACCACTGATCCAGTGACTAGAATAGGGACGAGAATTCTTCTGGAGAACAATGTAATTGTTTCAGGATCCAGGCGTAAAAACTCTACGGCCGAACAATCTTTAGGGTCCAAGAGTCTTGCGAATAACAGTAGCCAACTCGGTGGCATGTCTTTCAATTTGATCCTGACTCTCGCCCTCAATCATTACACGCGCTAACGGCTCCGTGCCGGAATAACGCAGTAAAAGTCTGCCTCTAGCACCGAGCTCGGCTTTGATGTTTTTCGCAGCGTTTTGGATTGCGGCAACTTCGGCGAACGGCTGTTTCACTCTGACCGCTACGTTTACCAGTATCTGGGGATAAGTCTGAAATCCCGCCGCTAACTCGTGTAAGGCCTTCCCCTCTTCACTCATGGTGCGTAGTATGCAGAGGGTGGTAATCAACCCATCCCCAGCCAGGCTTAGCTTCGGAAAAATAATATGACCGGATTGTTCACCTCCCAAGCTCGCGCCTAACCGAACTAGCTCCTCCAATACATATTTATCGCCAACATCCGTTCGAACCAGACTTAAACCCTGTGACTTAAGGGCCACCTCCAATCCGAGGTTGCTCATTACCGTCGCCACTACAGTGTCATGATGCAGTTGATTGCGTGCGTGCATGTATTTGGCCAAAACCCACAAGCTGCCATCACCATCTATCAACTGTCCTTTTGCATCGACAAATAACGAACGGTCAGCGTCGCCGTCAAATGCGACGCCGAGAGCCGCATTTTGTCTGAGCACCTCATCCTGCAGGCCTTCCATGTGAAGCGAACCACAGCCGACGTTGATATTGCGCCCATCAGGATGATCGTTGATAGTTGTAATGCTAGCGCCTAGCCGCTCAAAAACCTGAGACGCAAAACCTGAAGCCGCGCCATTCGCGCAATCGAGAACTAGTTTGATTCCGTCGAGATCCATGCGGCGGCCGATCTCTTTGACGAGGAAGTCGACATAATAGGTTCTAAGAGCGGCCTCATTATTAGCGACGACATTTAACTGGGCAGTCGAGGTACTTGAGGATTCGTGGCCGGCATCGGTTGATCTGCGTCGCTCCACTTCGGCGAAAACATCGCTTTCGATTAGAGCCTCAGTGTCTTCGTCGAGTTTACGTCCTGACCGAGCGAAGATTTTGAGGCCGTTGTCCGAATAGGTGTTGTGGGAGGCACTGATCACTATTCCGGCATCGGCAGGCAACTTTCGGGTGAGATAGGCAACCCCAGGTGTCGTAATCACACCTGCTGATTGCCACTGAGCACCTGCTTTGGCCGCACCCGCTGCCAAGGCTTGCTCTAACCATCCACTAGATTCACGGGTATCCCTCCCAATTATGATCAGTGGCGCGCGCCGCAGTTTGGTTTTCAGGTGGGTGGCAAGCGAGACTCCTACCGTCTCCACTGTGGCAGCATCCAGCGGGAACTTTCCGGCCTCACCCCTCATTCCATCCGTGCCAAAAAGTTTAGTCATTACAAATGGGGAGCTGCAGGTAGAACTAGTGCCTTTCAGAAAGCGCTGATATGCTGGCTGTGAAGAGTGGATCCTGACCATTAGCGAATCTGAGATGCGCGTCTGCGCGCCTCTTCTCGGCGATTTCCACGCGAACATTTACCGTTGAATCGAGTATATCGATTTTCGGGTCAGGAATAATAATAGCGACATTAGGGAGGCTAAAACTCTCTGTTTTTCCGTCAAGCCACACGGTTTCGGTCATCGCTTTGCGAAGGGCACTCACGCGATCCGATGGACCGCTCACCCTGATCCTTTCGGGACTCGCGCTGAAACCAGTGATCTCATATCCCTCCGGCAACTTGCCTTCAAACTTAATTTCCACATCAATCTGCGATTCCATGCTCGGCTCCAGCCGAATAGGAATAGTGCTTGGCTGAAACCCTTGAATCTTTATCCCGGGAGGCAGGTCCATCTTTACGCGATCGTGTGACAAACGAACAACTCGTTCGCCTGGCTTCTGATCACTGACATCGACGGTTGCCACTAAGCCTCCGGACGCAATGTCTTTGAGTTTGTCCGGACTTCCGGTGAGAATCACTTCGACACTACCTGGAGGTTCATTGCTAATCTCAAACCCTTTCTGCTTTAAAAAATTCAGTTGAACGCCTGGAACCCGCAATGTTTTTGGCTCGTTCTGACCAGTGACCGCCAACCAGAGAACCACGGTTATAGCCACCGCCAGAAGTTTCAGATTCCAGTCCTCAAGCAGAATCTTCCGCAACCACCGCTCAAACAGATTTGGTGGCCGCTGAACTGGCACTGCCTCTTCGTCATCGATGTCCTGGAAAGGCATTACTAAATCTCAGTGAATCTCAAAATGCAGCCTCAAATTGAGGCCACTTCTTCAGCGTCTGCGTCCGAATCGCTTTGCTGTTCGGGGTGCTTTACTTTTTCCCGCTTGGGCGATACCTCGAGAGCCTGGGAGATTGCGGCTCGAAGTTTAGGTGCATCTAATCCGCGTTTAATTTCCCCGCGCTGAACGATGGAAATCAGTCCTGACTCCTCCGAAACCACTACCGCAACCGCGTCGGTGTCTTCTGTAACACCGAGTGCCGCACGGTGGCGAGTTCCCAAGTCACGTGAAAGCCGCGGATTCAAAGTTAGCGGAAGAAAACAAGAAGCCGCAGCCACACGGTGGCGGCGGACTACAACAGCGCCATCGTGAAGCGGCGACTCCGGATTAAAAATACTGACAAGCAGATCGTAGCTGAGTTCGGCGTCCAGTTTCACTCCGCCATCGATGATATTTTTAAGGCCGATGTTGCGCTCGATGACAATCAAAGCGCCAGTCTTTGTGGATGATAAAGTGGTGGCCGCCAGGATTATTTCGTCATAGACGCCCTCGCCAAATTGTCCGACTTGTCTTCGCGCGAAAGGCATTCGGAACCGATTGCCAAAGGTAATGAGCGCCTGGCGGATCTCAGACTGGAACAGGACAATGATCGCGACGCCAATATAGAGAAGCGCGCCGCGCAAGAGAAAAGCAAGAGTTCCCAGGTCTTGTTTGACTGCCACCCAGTATAGGAGGGCAAAGGCTCCGATCGCGGCGGCCATGGGAGCAGCGCGAGTTCCGCGAACGAGTTTCAAAACTGCATACACAAGCAAGAAGACCAGGATAAGATCCGCGATGTTGCGCGGCTCACTAAGCCTTCCCAGGTACTCCGTGTATGGCAGTAGTAACAACATCTCTTGGTTTGGAATCCCGGATTTTCGATTTGCGATTCAGAGGCAGCAATTTATTTTCACCAAACCGTGATCTAGCAATCCTCAAAACCCGTCAGCCAACATGTTCCGACACACACTCTTCATCGGAGCTTTCGCTTTGGCGCGCAGTCTCCAAAAAAATCATTTCAACTTTTGGTTCCGCGCGTTTGATCAATTCCTCAACCTCTTCGACTGTCTTAACAATATCACCCGTCATTAGATCGTCGCGAACATTTATGTGGGCATTGATCAAAATCTGTTTCGGTGCCAGATGCATCGTCAGTAACTCAACCACTTTAACTACGTTCCGATGACTTTCAATCGCGCGGGCGATTGCCTGGACACTTTTCGGATTGGCGGCCTCTCCCAGTAACAATCCGCGGGACGTGCGCGCCAGCACAAACGCAACTACTGCCAGAACCAAACCTATGGTGATCGATGCCACTCCATCCCAGTAGGCTCCCCCACCCGGCCCAGCGTGATGTTCGGTGAGGTAGATTCCGGCGGCGGCAATCACAATCCCGAGCAATGCGGCCGAATCCTCGAAGATCACTGTTTTTGCCGTAGGATCTTTCGACTCGCGAAGATATCCAAAGAACGTTAGGCCTTCGTGCTGTGCTTCTTTAATCTCCTGCCAGATTGCCAGAGCGATCGAAGCGCCTTCAAGCACAAACGATATACCGAGAACCCAGTAAGCCCATTTCAGGTTTTCTGGCGCGTGCGGGTGACTTAGTTTTGCTACGCCTTCATAAATTGCGTAGGTAGAACCAACCCCGAAAATGAAGATCGCCGCTATGAAAGACCAGAAAAAACGCTCTTTCCCATAACCAAAGGGATGCTTCTGTGACGCCGGACGCTTGAAGAAGCGCAAGCCGAGAAGCAAAAACACCTGATTGGTTGTGTCAGCAAGCGAATGGAGCGCCTCAGCCATCATTCCGCTTGAGCCCGTGATAATTGCGGCCGCAAACTTCAGGATCGTGATCAGCGCATTGGCAAAGAGCGCGCCCAATACTGCCAGCATCGGCGATTTCCTTCGATTATGAACTAAAGCTCCGCTCGGATTATCGCGAAAAAGTAGAACTGTGGCAATGGCTACTCTCGTTGATTGATCGACGGCCCAGTCCGAAATGTGTGGGTAACTGCTGTAAGAGCGCTACGACAGGTAAATCGAATCCTGCCCAAATATCTGCGAGCTTACGGGTTCGCTTAGAAGTTCTGATGTAGCTAGTCTCGACTCGTAAACAGCAGATGCTGCTGAATTAACGGGAGCGAGATTTTCGCTTAGGCCGACGCGTCACTTTTCCTCTTTGCAGAAAACCCACCAGCTGTCCTTGCGCATTGACTACGGCGAGGGAGCCAACTCCGTTTTCTTTCATTAACTCCTGCGCTGAATTGAGCGTCGTCGCAGGATCAACAAAAAAACCTGGACCAACGGGACGCATTACTGTTTGGACGCTGGTTCTGGCCCAGCTTTCACGCGGCAGCGATCTAAGATCCTCAAGCGACAAAATTCCATGGAGTTGGGCTCCTACGGCCACAGGAAAACTAGTTTGCCGGTGAAGCGGAAGGATGTCATCGACTAGCCTACTAACCATGAGCCCAGGGTCGATTGTAATCGGCCGCGACATCGCATCGGCAACAGTCACGAGCCTGGCGTCCTGCGCACCCTTAACAACTTTTGCAGCGGTATCGAGCAGAAACAGTCCGACCAGGATGGACCAACCACCCATGAAGTAAGGCTGCGTGGGCCTCCAGTTTGGTGCAATCAGTATGTAGATACCAAACAGAATAAGCATGCCGGCGATCAACATTCCGCACATGCCTGCCATCCGCGTTGCTTCATTCATGTTTCCAGTTTTGCGCCAAAGAATCGCCCGCAAGACGCGCCCGCCATCAAGGGGATAACCGGGGAGCAGGTTGAAGAGCGCGAGAAGGAAATTCCACGCCGCAATCAGAAAGAACACTACAAACGTCGTTGAGTAATCTCCCAAAGCAGCGATTTGAGTTCCACCGAAGGCAAGCACTCCGAACAAGAAGCTGGCCGCCGGGCCGGCAACCGCAATTCGTAACTCAGCGCGGGGATTCTGTGGTTCCATTCGTAGCCGGGCCAGACCACCAAAGGGATGCAGAACAATCTCTTCAATCTCTATCCCTTCCGCTCGTGCCATCAACGCGTGAGAGAGTTCGTGGCCAAACACGGAGAGAAAGAGTCCAGCAGTTGTGATAACTCCCAGTATCCAGGCGGTCACGGTAGGAAGAGGTGGCATCTCTACATTGCCAAGCTGCATAGCATGACTCTGTAAATTGCTGGCAATTAGCCAGACGCTTAGCGCAAAAATGGCATACCAGCGATAGTCTATGCGAACAGGAATGCCATAGACGCGAGCAATTGTGAGTTGACGCTTGAACAGTTTGGTAAAACGCATAACTGGCTGAAAAACAAAAGGTGAACAAGCGGGAAGGTTGTCTTCCTCGCTTTGTTCACCATCGAAACACTAATCTGGTTTTGAGTTTTCCAACCAGACTGGCCTCTCTTTTTTAAACCCCGGCCCTAAAGTGCACCGCTGGCCCGCTGCCAATCAACTTCCCAAAGAGCAACCTGTTGCTCGCGGTTTTTCACCATGATAGGATCGCGCGTCTTTAGCTTATAACGGCTGCGAGCCGCTTTTGCGGTGGCATCACTCACCAGGATCTCACCACCTCGGGCGTTTGATTCCAGCCGCGATGCAGTGTTGACCGTATCGCCGATTGCTGTGTACTCGGACCGGCGTTCGGAGCCAATGTATCCTATGGTGGCTTCACCGGTGTGCAAACCAATGCCGACGCCGATTTCAGATAGACCTTCTTCCCGCAACTCGATGTTAATGCCGAGAATTCTGCGCTGCATCGCGACTGCGGCATTTAGCGCGTTCGAGGCATCTTCGGGAGTTGCTGTCGGAGCACCAAAAAGTGCCATCAAACCGTCACCGAGATACTTATCCAGTGTGCCGCCGTGAGCAAAAATAATGTCGGTCATCGCCGAGAAATACCTGTTAAGCAAGCCAACAATTCTTTCGGGTTGGGCATGCTCGGAGATGCTCGTAAATCCTCGAATGTCGGCAAAGAGCACCGTAATAGTCTGGTTAACTCCGCCGAGCTTAAACGATTCTGGGTTCTCGAGCATCTGCTTGACCACATATTCGGGCAGGAAGCGACTGTAGTTTGCGCGGGCCACTTCCTCTCGCGCCAAACGCTCATGCGCTCGCGCATTTTCTACGGCGATTGCCGTCTGTGCAGCGACAGCACTAATCAACTCAAGATCGTCAGGTTTGAAAGCGGCAAAAGGATCCAGCCGATCAGCATAGATAGCCCCATGGACTCGTGACTCACCGACAAGTGGAGCACAGATTGTCGAACGAACTCCTTGCGATACGATCGAATCAACGCCGGCAAACTCCTCATCTGAGGCGGCATCCTGAGACAGCAAGGCTACTCGATCCTTCATGACTTTACGGGTGATGGTGCGGCCAATTGTTAATCTGCGAGCGTGGTTGTTCAGGCTCTCATCACGAGCCCGCATGGCAATCGGATTCAATTTCACATCTTCCGGGTTCTCATTGCCGGTGCCTTCCGCAAGGAGGGCGACGACTCGATCGGCGGGCGTGGAGCGAAAAATGATATCTGTGGCTTTCGCAAAAATCGCGTCGAGATCAAACACTGATCCTAGCGTTTTGCTCATCTCGTAGAGCGCAGTGAGTATGTTTGCCTTACGTTGCAACGCTTCGAGTACTTTGTCTCGCGCCGGTGATGTTATTGCGGTCTCGGTTTGCTTTGAATGCAACACCGTTGACATTACGTCATTGGCAGAGATCAGCAGCTGCGTGTGGCCAAGAGGCTTGTCGTCGTAACGTACATCGGTCGTGCGTTCTTCGGCTGCCTGTTCAAACCGTATCGTGCTGGCGCCAATAGTTATGCGATCGCCATTCTTTAATTGAGACTCGGTGTGCGGTCCTCCGTTAACGAAAACCTTGTTTGCACTGCGACGGAGTTGTCCATTAATCACTGCGCCGTCCACCAGAGTAAATGAACCATCCTCGGAGGACTTGATATGTGCGTGGTAGCGGGAAGCGCGAGGATCGTCAAGTACGACCGCATTATCGGGTGCGCGACCTATGGTGCAAACGCCTTGAGGCAGAAGGCTGTATTCCCATTGGCGGCCACTTGCATCGGTGATTTTCAGGAGTGCCATTACGGATGAATCGGATTCGGATTTAGCAATACGCGTATCCGTTCGATAACCAGAACGAAGCAGCTATCGCGGGACCAGAATCTAAAACTATTCTGTTTCGATCCTAGCAGCATGGTTTAGCGGTGACAACTAAATACATTCAGGCCAACAATCAAATACACTTTGTGCGCGACAACTGCGGCCTAATTGAGTATTATCTACCCCTCCCGAGCGCTTGCATCCTGAGGACTCCTGTTATGGGTCGCCTCACCCACTTCGCAATCATCCTGGCTCTTAGCTTAAGTTGTGCCGTGATCTGTTCCTTCGCGACCCCACAAGCAAGCTCACAAAACAAAACAACCAGGAAGGCCACCGGAAGTGTCTCGGGCCGCGTTACGGTTAAGGGCAAAGGCAAAAGTGGAATAGTTGTCGGTGTTCGGTCCGGGGAATTTGGCCCTCAAATGGGACCGCTCTTGAAAGCCATCACAGACCAGGACGGCAACTACCGCATTACTGATCTGCCGGCCGGTAATTATCAAGTGGCGCCTGTTGCTCCGGCATTTGTCGTCTCGGATTTCAATTCTTTCGGGGCTCGGGGCAAGGCCCTGATATTAGCGGATGGGGAGAATGCCGAGGGTCTCGACTTTTCAATGGTGCGCGGAGGAGTGATTACGGGAAAGGTCAGTCGCGTCGACGGCCAGCCGGTTATCGAAGAGCGTATTAATGTCACGGTGGCTGAGCAAGTTGATCGTCGCGGGCCTGTGACGTCAATGGTTTCAGCCTTTCAGACTGATGACCGGGGCATCTATCGAGTCTTTGGCTTGCCTGCGGGTAGGTACAAGGTCTCAATCGGACAAGGCCCAGACACACCTTTCATGGGCGCGGTCCCGGGTCGGCCCACTCTTCAGCGCGTTTTTTATCCCGATGTTACAGATCCAAATGAAGCCAAAGTTGTCGAACTGGGCGAAGGTAGTGAGGCGACTAATATCGACATTACAGTTGGTGAAAGCACCACTGGTTTTTCGGCGGCGGGAATAGTCATAGACGGCGGAACTAATCAGCCGCTTGCGAACTTGCGCTTTGGACTCCAGAGAGTAGTAGGGGAACGCGACGCTAGTTTCCTTGGCATGACAGTACTTTCTGATCGCCTTGGAGCATTTCGATTCGAAAATCTAACGCCGGGGAAGTATTCAATTTTCGGCATGCCGCAACAGGATAGCAACCTGAATGTAGATCCCGTGAGTTTCGAAATAGTCGACCAGGATGTGTCTGGGATCATGCTCAGGGCTTCACCCGGGGCAAGTATCTCGGGGACTGTTGTGCTCGAGGGTAGTCACGACAATGCTGTTCAAAGCAAATTAACTCAATTGCGTCTTAATGCATATGTTCGCAGCGAGTCGACCAGTAGCGGGTTCGGTCAATCATCTTCGATCAACCCGGACGGAAGCTTCCGCGTCGGTGGGTTGCGCTCCGGACTGGCAGGGTTTTCGCTTGGCGCCGCCGACCGGAGATCGTTAACGGGTTTTATCCTGTCTCGAGTTGAGCGAGATGGAGTTGTTCATCCGCGCGGGGTTGAAATCAAACCCGGAGAACAAATTTCCGGAGTGAGAGTAGTGGTGGTCTACGGGAGTGGGGCCGTCCGCGGGACCATCAAAGTGGAAAATGGACCCCTGCCAACGGGCGCGCGATTGATGGTTCGGCTGGCAAAGCCGGAAGACCCCTCCTTTATGATGAGACCTCCGGATATTGATGCGCGCGGGCATTTCGCGCTAGAGGGTGTGCCGGCTGGATCGTATGATCTGTATGTCTATTGCGTTATTCCGGAATCTCGCGTGAGACAACCTCGTTCCAGGCAATCAATAACCATAAGCGAAGGATCAGTGACTGAAGTTGAGGCGGTTTTAGATCTCGACGCAAAGTCGTCTCCCAGCCCTTGAGGTTGTTTCTACAACTCAGAGTGATGGAATCTTCCAAACACAAATTGCATAGGTCGTGTCTGAGCATCACTTTGCTTGCTGTATTCGTGGCTAGCGGAACCGCTCAATCCCAGGGAGACGAATCTCAAACTGCACCGGCCACAGGGGCAATAACCGGACAAGTAGTGACGGAAACTGGCCAACCCCTGGCTGGGGCGACTGTTTCTGTTCGCGCCTACGGGGGCACGGGACAGGGCCGCAACACTATCACCGACGCAGAAGGAAAGTTTCAAGTGAGCGGTCTGGAGCCGCTGTCTTACATAGTCGCTGCTTCGGTTTCCGCGTACGTTACAGCACCGCGCGACCCTGACACTACTCAAGCCCCATATTATCGAGTAGGCGACTCAGTCAGACTCCAGTTGATGAAGGGAGGTGTAATGACTGGCACGGTCACAACGTCTGCGGGTGAACCGGTGGTTGGCGTGCGGGTGCAGGCGTTTTTGATACGCGACAGCAACGGCCAGCCCCCACGTTATGGAATATCATCCCGGGGACGAACCACCGATGATCGGGGGATCTATAGAATCTACGGACTGTCCCCTGGTACTTACATCGTGTCGGCGGGAGGTGCAAGTTTTTCGGGTTTTAGTGCAAGCCCTTATGATACGGATACTCCGACATACGCACCTTCCTCTGCGCGCGACACTGCCATGGAGGTTAACGTTCCTGTTTCTGGCGAGGCTGCCAATATTGATATTCGCTATCGCGGAGAACCGGGTCATATGATTAGCGGTAACGCGATCGACACAGCTGGCGCCACCATACCTTCGGGATTCTCAATCGCCTTAAGTCTTACCTCCAACGGTCTATCGCAAATGAGCAATTCATCCTACCAGCCTCCTGGTAGTCGCGGGTTCTCCTTCTATGGCATCGCTGACGGAGATTATGACGTGGTTGCGCAAACGTATTCTCCCGGAGGGGAATTCGCTCTGTCCGAGCCCCGGCGAGTTAAAGTGAGAGGCGCTGACATCACTGGTGTCGAATTAACAGTAAAACCCCTGGGCTCAATTACCGGGCACCTCGCGTTGGAGGAATCAAAAGTCCCCGAGTGCAAAGGCAAGCGCCGGCCTTTGTTTGGAGAAACTCTAATTACGCCGTGGCACAATGAGAAGGCTGCTATCAAAGATCAGCCGCAATTTCCATGGTCCTTTGGATCTCCTGCATTTCCAGATAAGCAAGGAGATTTCACTTTGCGTAACCTGGCCCCTGGTCAATATCGATTTCACACCCGGCCACTTGCCAAGTACTGGTACGTGCAATCAATCTCACTTCGGCCTTCAGTATCGCCTGCGGCCAAAGGTGGGCCAACGACTCGGGCAGTCGACGCTGCCCGGAATTGGATCGCGGTAAGATCAGGAGATCGAGTCTCGGGCCTGGTAATAACATTAGCCGAAGGCGCGGCTTCGCTTAAGGGACAAATCAAGGTAGCGGACGGTCAAAGGCTGTCACCGAAGGTGTTCGTCTACTTAGTTCCGGCCGAAGCTGACAAGGCTGAGAACGTGTTGCGATATTTTGCGTCGCCAGTGGCGGCGGACGGAAGTTTTGCCTTGAATAACCTCCCGCCCGGGCGATACTTGACGATCGCAAAAGCCTCCGGCGAAAACGAGTCAAACGTACTATCGAAGTTGCGTCTCCCTGATGACACCGAGACTCGGGCGAAATTGCGACAGGAGGCGGGCTTAGCCAAGACTGAAACGGAGTTGAAGCCCTGTCAGAACCTGACTGATTATTTGCTTCCTTTTAACTCTCCAGTACCGCCCAAATAGCTACTCCATTCGAGAGCTGAAAACGGGCGGACCGGTATTAGAAACTGCGTTATGTGCGTTACCGCGCACCGGGATCGCGAACATCAGTAAGTCCTTAAAGTCAAGCTGAAAACCCTGCCAGGTTTGTTCCGCATTTCACGTTCTGAAGGCAAGTGTTTGAAAGGCTTGACGCTTAGCGAGACAGCTTGTTAGACTCCAAACACTTACCAGTTAGGGCCCCGGCGCTATTACTGCGTCGCTCGGTTTCCCCCAGACCCGCGCGTGCGGCGCAGTCTGACATTATATAAACCAATGGAGGTGCTGCGTGGGCTTCAAAGTCGGTCAGAAAGTCGTTTATCCGAATCATGGTATCGGGACCATTGAGCAGATTGAACAGAAGCAGATAGGGGCTAACTCACTCCCTTTCTATACGCTTCGTCTTGCTGCCAACAACTCCCTGGTCCTGGTCCCAGTTTCAAACGCAACGGAAGTCGGTCTCCGATCGCCCATTTCCTCAGGCGAATGTGAAATGCTCTTTAAAGTCTTAGCGGACGATTTTTCCTTTCCTGCAAACGATTGGAAGGACCGGTTCAAGGATTTCTCGGAGAAGATGCGGACCGGGGATATTTTTGAAGCCGCAGACGTATTGAAGCATTTGACATATCTCAGTCATCTCAAGCCTCTCTCATTTCGAGAGCAACGAATGCTTGAGCGAGCGCGGTATCTTGTGATTTCTGAATTGGCCGCCGTCTGCCGACAGCCAGAATGCAACATCGAACCGCGGGTAGAACAAGCTCTTACTCGCGCTTGCGTAAAGCATGATCGGCGTCCAGCGCGAGCGCGCGCGGCAGGGGCCGCCGCGGGGCACTGACTACGACCAGCCCACGCGGCCTCCCCTCGTAGGATTCCAGTGGCGTGGACCACGGCGCTTCGTTCGCCGGTAAGATCTCAACTAACCCGAAGATAGTGAATCTTATTCGCTCTCCTAAACCTCCGTCGGGTACTTATGCACGCCTCAGCATCCTCCATCGGGGTACGTTTCTGGGCCATCTCTCGCGTGCTATAATTCCAACCCTTAGGACTATCCACCTTTTACTAATGGACGAACCGGCAGTAATCTCACCGAGAGTTTTCAGCAGACCGCTCTTAGCCCCGCTGCTTGTATGGTGACACTCCTAAAACTAGTGGCGATCTTTGTGCTTGTAGCTACGAACGGGTTTTTCGTGACCTCAGAGTTTGCGCTGGTTTCCGTTCGTCGGGCTCGTCTGGAAGCGCGCGCTGCGGCTGGCAACAGAAACGCGCGAGCGGCGCTTCGTCTGCTAGATAATCCAACCACATTCATCTCTGCAGTGCAGTTTGGCATCACCCTGGCGTCGCTGGCTCTGGGTTGGATTGGCGAACCAACCGTTGCTCTACTGCTGGAGCCAATTGCTCTATCCATCGCCTCGCAGGGACGAGCTGGATATGTGGCCCACGTGATGGCGATTGTCATCGCCTTTTCTGTAATCACGTTCTTGCATATCGTTCTGGGTGAGTTGATGCCCAAGATGGTTGCTCTTGAACGCGCGGAAAGGATTGCACTGTTTTGTTCGCGTCCGCTAGAGCTATTTGCGAGAGTTTTTAAGGCACCGCTGTGGATCTTTAATTCCGTTGGCTCGGCGCTCGGTCGACTTATTGGCTTAAAGTCAACTCTCGATCACGCGGCTGTATACACTGAAACGGAACTACGTCAGTTGATCGATGTTGCACGCGATAGTGGCTATCTCCGCGCGGAAGAAAGGCGCCTGATTCATCGCGTGTTTGAGTTTTCCGATACGCTGGTGCGCGAAGCCATGGTGCCTCGCACCGAGATGGCCGCGATCCCTGGTGACAGCTCGCTGGAGCAAATTACCAGAGCCTTCGAAAAGTTTCGCTATTCCCGTTTGCCGGTTTACCGCGACTCGCTCGATAACGTAATCGGTTTCATACATAGCAAAGATGTCATGCCTTACCTGCTGCGTCCGGAAGAATTTCGACTTGAAGTTGTGCTGCAACCACCGCTTTACCTGGTTGACACGGCGAGGCTCGAAGATGTCTTGCGACAGTTGCAACAGGAAAAGACGCACTTTGGCTTTGTCGTGGATGAACATGGAGGATTGGAAGGCATCATTACACTCGAAGACTTGCTCGAAGAGATCGTCGGTGAGATTTCTGACGAACACGATGAAGAGGTCAATGAGCAGATTACCCCGGCGGGCGATAAGAGATACATTCTGGCAGGGGGATTGGCGGTCCGGGATCTCAATCGTCGCTTGAAACTTTCATTGCCCGAATCCGAAAGCTATACCACCATTGCCGGCTTCCTGATGACCGAAGCAGGTCACGTGCTCAAGCCGGGCGACGCCATCGAATACAACGGCCTTAAATTTGAAGTTGACCGCGTCGAGCGGCGGCGGGTGATAAGCGTGCGCCTCGACTTGCCCGTCGATTCAAAGACCCCTGAGATGGCGGTGTCGAGTGATAGCGCCCGCGTCGCCGGATGACCGCACTTCCGCTTCTACCACTTCGATTCCAACAATGACGATGATACAGTTGCCTGACAAGAAGCAGTTCTACTTAACCGTGGTTGCCCTAACTGGAGCCAAACGAGATGAGTTTGATTGAGGAGATACACGCCCGAGAGATTCTTGATTCACGCGGTAATCCCACAGTTGAAGCGGAAGTGATGTTGACTGACGGCCAGGTGGGACGGGCCGCAGTGCCATCCGGCGCATCGACCGGCGAACATGAGGCTGTCGAATTGCGCGACGACGATAAGAAACGCTATGCGGGTAAAGGCGTCTTGAAGGCTGTTCATAATGTTAATGAAATCATCGCTCCCGAAATCGAGGGGATGGATGCGCTCGATCAATCAGAGATTGACAGCGCGCTCATAGCCCTCGATGGGACTCCAACAAAGGCCAAGCTGGGTGCCAATGCGTTGCTCTCGGTTTCACTCGCGACCGCACGCGCAGCGGCTAATTATCTTGAGCTGCCTCTCTACAAATACCTCGGTGGACCAAATGCGCGCACGCTACCGGTTCCAATGATGAACATTATCAACGGGGGAGCTCATGCAGATAATAATGTCGACTTTCAGGAGTTTATGGTTGTTCCGGTGGGCGCCGAGAGTTTCACCGATAGTTTGCGAATTGGCGCCGAGATTTTTCACACCCTTAAAGCGGTTTTGAAGAAGAAGGGCTATGCAACGAGCGTGGGCGACGAAGGTGGCTTTGCTCCGAATCTTCGCTCGAACGAAGAGGCGATCGAAACAATACTCGAAGCCATCGCGCAGGCCGGATATACTCCTGGAAAACACTGCCTGCTTGCACTGGATCCTGCTGCCAGCGAGTTTTATAACGGAGAGTCATACGTCTTCAAGAAGAGTGATCAGCGAACATTGTCGAGCGATCAGATGGTTGAATTCTGGACGGGATGGATTGCGCAGTATCCGATTATTTCGATTGAAGACGGGATGGCTGAGAATGATTGGACCGGGTGGAAGACGCTCACGGATGAGGTAGGCCGGCGCGTCCAACTCGTCGGCGATGATTTGTTTGTGACTAACACGGAATTCCTGCGCAAGGGAATTCAGCTCGGAGTCGCAAATTCCATACTGATCAAAGTGAATCAGATTGGCACCCTGACCGAGACGCTGGATTGCATTGAACTCGCGAAGTCAAGCGGACGTACGGCCGTTATCTCTCATCGCTCAGGTGAAACCGAAGATCCTTTCATCGCGGATTTGGCGGTGGCCACTAACGCCGGTCAAATTAAGACTGGCTCGCTTTCTCGGACTGACCGGACAGCCAAGTACAACCAACTCCTGCGAATAGAAGAGGACCTGCGCAGTTCGGCACGCTATCCCGGACGCTCAGCGTTTTATCAACTCGAATCCGCTGTTGCGGATCTCGCGGACCAGACAAGGGAAGTCCGCGCCGCAAAAACCTGAAGGAGTAAAGGGCAAGAAATGACAGAGGGCGGTAACCTCGAATGGCGACGTGGCGATTACACCATCAGCACCAATAATGCGCAGCTTGATCTTGGAATAATCCACAACTTCATTTCGAATCAGTCTTATTGGGGCCGGGGCCGAGGAGCTGACACCGTACAGCGCTCTCTTGATCACTCGCTAAACTTTGGAGTCTTTGAGAATAAGCAGCAAATTGGCTTCGCCCGAGTCGTAACCGATTTCGCCACCTTCGCCTGGGTTGCTGATGTATTCATTCTTGAAGAGCACCGCGGGAAGGGATTGGCTAAGTGGTTGATGGAATCGATCCTGTCCCATCCGGAGTTGCAGGGATTTCGCCGGTGGGTGCTTGCGACCAGGGACGCTCACGAGCTCTATCGAAGATTTGGTTTCAAGGAACTTAAGCGGCCAGAGCGGTGGATGGAACGTCCGGATCCGCAAATGCAGGAAGCGCCCGATTATTGGCAATGACGGGGATAAACGATAAAGCGGCGAAGGATTGGTAGGAGATTTTTTGCGGGATTCAAAAGGGCCAATAGCACTCATCATCATCGACGGTTGGGGTTATTCTCCGCAGCGCGAGGGCAATGCTATTGCTTTGGCCTCAACGCCTTATTACGACGAGATCTGCGCCAACTATCCGCAAACGTTGCTTGAAGCATCAGGCACCCGTGTAGGTTTGCCCGACGGAGTAATGGGCAATTCCGAAGTCGGGCATTTGAACATCGGGGCGGGGCGCGTCATTCGGATGGACGTTTCGCGAGTCGATTACGACATAACCACCGGCGAGTTTTTTCGCAATCAAGTGCTGGTGGCGGCGATGGACGGGGTGAAAAACCGAGGCAAGGCACTCCACCTGATGGGCTTGCTGTCCGATGGCCAGGTACACTCCTCACAAGAGCATCTCTACGCACTTCTTCGACTTGCCAAACAACGTTGCCTAGACCGCGTGTTCATTCACTGTTTTCTGGATGGGCGCGACACGGCTCCGTCATCCGGGGTTAATTGTGTTAAGGCGCTCCAGAAGAAGATTGAGGAAATCGGTTGCGGCCAAATCGCATCCATCATTGGGCGTTATTACGCAATGGATCGCGACAAACGGTGGGAGCGGACGCAACGGGCCTACGAGCTTTTGGTAAATGCAAAAGGTCAACCAGGGAGGGATCCCATCGAAGCAATCCAGCGTTCTTACGAGCAAGGGCTAACCGACGAATTTGTCGAGCCTATCGCGATCGTTGATGCTGGTGATAATCCTGTGGCAACGATCCAGGATGGCGATGCGGTTATCTTTTTTAACTTCCGGCCGGATCGTGCGCGACAACTGACAAGGGCATTGGCAGTGCCGGGCTTTGCCGAGTTTGACGTAACCGGGCGTCCTCAAATCGATTTTGTGTGTTTCACCGTGTATGACAGAACGTTTCCGCTCGCCGTGGCTTTCGCTCCTCATGATCACAAAAACGTATTAGCGGAGGTTTGGGCCAGCATCTGTGTGCGCAATTATCGTTTGGCTGAGACGGAGAAGTATGCCCACGTTACTTATTTCTTCAACGGCGGCGTGGAAAGGGAACATTCGTGCGAGCGGCGCTTACTAGTTCCCTCGCCAAGAATTTCCACTTACGATTTACAACCGGAAATGTCAGCTTTTAAGGTGGCCGACAATGTTCTCCAGGGGATTCAAGAAAAGGAAACAGATGTCTTCATCATCAATTTCGCGAATCCCGACATGGTGGGCCATACAGGCAAACTCGATAAGACAATAGAAGCATGCCAGTACGTTGATACCTGTCTGGGTTGGATAACCAAAGGCATTCGGCAGGCCGGCGGCATTACACTAATTACCGCCGATCATGGCAACGCGGAACAGATGATCGACCCTAAAACGGGCGGACCGCATACTGCCCACACAACCAACCTGGTTCCATTCCATCTGGTCGACGATGCATCGAGGGGATTGAAACTGCGCGATGGCGGCGCGCTCGAAGATGTTGGTCCAACTCTGCTGGGGTTGCTCGGGAACGAAAAACCGCAGGAGATGACAGGGCGAGACCTGCGGGATTTGGGATGACGGAACGTGGGCCAGAGCAATGGAAGACTTCGGAAATGTTTGACCCTCGCAACATCCTGGTGATTGATTTTGGCCAACTGGGCGATGTAGTACTTAGCCTGCCCGCTCTCCGCGCAATTCGGGCGCGGTTTCCGCGCGCTAAGATTACAGTCGCAGTAGGCAAACCTGGTGCGGACGTCGTTAACCTTTCCGGGTACGCAAACGAAGCACTGGTAGTGGATCGCGTGTCTCTACGCGACGGCTTCAAGCCTGTTTCCGTATTGCGTCTCCTGAAACTGGTCAAAGATGTTAGGGGAAGGAAGTTTGACTTCGTCATCGATCTCCACAGCCTGTCCGAGACAAACCTTCTCGGTTTTCTTTCGGGAGCGGGAAAGCGACTCTATGCGCGCCGGCCCGGGCGTTCGTTGGACTATCTGGCAAACTTTAGCCCGAAACCGCCAGTCGAGACTGATCATCGCGAGGGCCATCTCATTGATCGGTATCTAAACGTCCTGGTCCCACTTGAAATTAGGAATGCGGAACGCTTGCCTGTTCTTAAGACAAGAGCAGTGGATAACGCTGCGGTTGAGCGAATCCTGAGAAAGGCCAGGGCCGACGAGGGCGCACCTTTGGTTGGCCTGTTTCCCGGTGCTGGTCATCCAAGTCGCCGTTGGCCACTACAGCAATTCGCAAGTCTCGCCGACTTCTTGATTAGGAATGATCAGGTAAAGGTGCTCGTTTTTGTTGGACCTGAGGAGCGCTTGTTCGTAAGAGACATTCGTCAGCAGTTTCCTGGGTCAGTTGTAGTTCTCGATCAACTGACCATTCCGCAGCTTGCCGCGGCCCAGGCGCGACTCGCTGCTTTCGTCACAAACGATACCGGTCCAATGCATATTGCATCGGCAGTCGGAACACCCGTTGTTCTTCTTCTTGATAAGCGCGCCCCCAAGAGTTATTTACCTCAAGGCGACCGACATCGCGTCATCTATAACAGTGTCATTGGCGATATTACTGTTGATGAAGTCTACACTGCGACGAGATCAATCCTTGCCTCGGGCCGAACAGCCGCCCTCTTCGCGAGTTGAACTCGTTAAAACTTTTTCGTACGAAATCCGCGAGGTTTGTTCCCCTTCCATTTCGCTAGCAGCCAACGTCAGCAATAATGAATAACCTTCACAAGATAAGTGGAAGTTCCTTAGCAAAAGGACTCTTGATCTTCTTGCTTGCGATCTTGAGTCTGCTATTTCTAAGACCTTTGATTACAGGTAAGGCGAAGGACAATGCTTCGACAGAACGTCAGAAATCTCTAACAACTGGCCAGCCCAAACCCTTTGCGTCGGAGATGGAAGAGCTGGCCAGACGCATAAACAGTGCTATTGATGAAAGTGATTTTGCTGCCGCGCGCTGGGGTATCAAAGTAGTCTCCATGACTAGTGGCGCAACGCTCTACCAACGGGATGCCGACAAACTGTTTACCCCGGCATCTAATATGAAGATTTACACAACCGGAGTTGCGCTGGAACTTTTGGGCGCAGACTACCGGTGGCGTACTTCTGTTTATGCCAAGGCCCAACCGGATGACAGAGGGACAATTCATGGCGACGTTATATTGTACGGACGCGGTGCGCCGGATCTCGTTTCGCGCAGCGTGGACGCCAACAAAGGCTCACTTGCCAAACTCGCAGACGATCTTTATGGACGTGGGATCAGACGTGTAGAGGGCAACGTGATTGGAGACGAAAGCTATTTCCGTGGCGATTCTCTGGGAGATGGTTGGCAGTGGACGGACATGCAGTGGTACTTCGGAGCGGAAGCGAGCGCACTTTCAGTAAACGAAAATCAGATTGACCTTAACCTCGTTCCTCCCACTAAAACCGGAGAATCGCCAGTTGTGCGGACAAGCGATGCCGAGAATTACGTCAAAGTCGAAAACCGCATGGTCACAGGAAAGGGTAGTCAGCGCACAACCATAGGGTTGCATCGCGGGCTTTCGGATAACAACATCCAGGTATGGGGAGAATTAACTCCTGGAGCTAAAGGTTTTGGTGCGCGCCTCTCCGTGCATAATCCCGCTCTCTGGGCGGCTAAGATGTTTTTGGATGAACTCAAAACGCGCGGTATAGTTGTCGCCGGGGAGGCACAATCGCGTGATTCACGGCACGCGCAACCCCAAAGGTTTGATCCGTCGCAGGCTGTCGAACTCGCAGTCGTCACCAGCCAGCCATTGAGTGCGATCGCAAAAACGACGAATAAGGAGAGCAACAATCTCTACGCGGAATTGATCCTCCGTACACTAGGAAGAGAGCGTGGGGCGATGCTCAGTTCCTCAGAGCCACCCGGCAGGGAACGAGGAGATGATGAAGCGGGATTGGCGGTGATCCGCCTGTGGCTCACGCGCGCTGGCATCCCTACGGATCGCATCGCTCTTCACGACGGATCCGGACTGTCGCGCCTAAATCTAGTGACCTCTGAGTCGACCGTATCATTGTTGCTTTCACTTTCGAAGGCACCTTCCAGTCAGCCCTTCAGAGAGTCGCTACCGATATCGGGCCGGGATGGGACGCTTGAGAGTAGGCTCAAGACATTGAGCGATCAGGTATCGGCCAAAACGGGGTCTTTGACCTACAGCAACTCACTTTCGGGGTATCTGACGACCGTCAATGGCGAACAGTTAGCCTTCTCAATACTTTGCAACGACCAGACTAGCCGCGGAAACGCCACCCACCTGATAGATCAAATCGCAGCCATTCTCGCCGCTTTTCCCGATTTTCCCGTCGAAGCGGTACATAAAGTGGAATAAACCTCGAAATTGTCAATGTTGATTGTAGACAAACCAAGTTAAACCCGCTATTATTGCGGTCGCCGTGGTTGCGGTAGCCTAAATCGATCCCCAGTTCACGGCGCCTCACAGCAAGTATTTTGACGGTCTCACCCTCTGCAAATCAGGAGCAAATCCCATGTTAAGACGAATAGGTCTCTTAAGAGCAATAGGTATGTTGACTTTGAGTGCGCTCGTATTTGGGGCGCTCAGCGCCACGGCGCTGGGGCAGTCAAACCTTACAGCAAAGGCTAATGTCCTTCAGCCTTCCTCGCCCATAGCCGTTGTCGAGAGCGATCGCGTCCGCGATGGACTGGTTGGTCCTGTGCGCAGGGTAAGAACAGAGATTGCCAAACTCTCCAACCAGAATGGGAAAACGCTGGAAGGAAAACACACAATCCTGGAGGTAGTAGCTTACGACATCAAGGGAAACAAAACTGAAAACCAGTACTTTCCTATTGCGGGCGCAAACCTCACCGGTAAAGAGGTTTACAAGTACGACGACAAGGGGAATATCAGTGAAATGACACTTGTCAATGATGATGGATCGTTGCTGAGTAAAGAAGTCTATAAGTATGAGTTTGATTTTGCGGGAAACTGGAACAGGATGACTACATCGGTGGCGGTAATAGAAGCGGGCAGAGTGTCGTTTGAGCCATCGGAAATAACCTATCGCTCCATCATGTATTACCTTGACGAAAACATGATGAAAATGGCTCAGCCAGCTTCCGACCCGGCTGCAAAGCCGAATGTACCTTCTCAAATTGCTGCGAACAACGCGCTCAACGGGAATTCGGCCACAAAAAACGCACCTGTCGAGACTAACCCGCCAGTCGATAATTCGACCCCCAGTCAGAAAACCTCACCTTCGGTACCAGCCTCAACGATCACGTCCGACAAGCTGAAAGGCGACGGAACCGGTCAGGTATTAAATGCGCGCCCGAACACTAGTGCGCAAGTGCCCATCGTAAAACTCGATTCAGAGCCACCCCCGCAACGGTCGGCAAGCCCAATTCTGAAGCCAGTCTCAGGTGGGGTACTCAATGGCATCGCCATCAGTTTGCCGCCGCCAATCTATCCTGAATCCGCGAGACGCCTCAGAATGTCGGGCATCGTTTCCGTAGAGGTTGTCGTAGATGAAACCGGAAAAGTAATATCCGCGCGAGCCATCGATGGACCACCCGTGCTTCGAGAAGTTGCCGTACAGGCGGCGCTCCATGCGCGGTTCTCACCGACAAAGCTTTCAGGCCAGCCGGTGAAGGTGACTGGCTCAATTAACTATAAGTTTACCCTCTCCCAATAATCTTCAGGACCACGGAGCCGATGAGCGGTCTCGGCTCTTTTTCCCCCTACTCTTCTCGTTATACCAGGAGCTAATTCTGATGGCACTAACCGGACATCTAAGCGACCTCTCCCTTTCCGAACTAATTGAGTTCTTCTGCAACCAGCGTAAGACCGGACAGCTAAAGGTCCTCTATCCGCAAGGCCACGGCTTTTTCTATCTCCAGAGCGGGTCGGTAGTGGATGCCCGCATTGGGGTGCTCCGGGGGATCGAGGCCGTCCATTTTGCGTTAACGTTACCCAATGCCAGGTTTGAGTTTGGCGCTTCAGCTGAACCAACTGAGCGCACGATTAACCAACCCTGGACACAGGTCGTGCTGGAAGGGTTACGCCGCCTCGATGAAGGGGTTCTTCCTGCAGCCGCGTTTCCCGCAGACTACGAAAAGGAGAACGATTCTCAAGAATCAAACCAGCCGGACACGGGCTATACAGAGCTTGAGAATTTACGTGTTCCCCCATTTCTTTCCTTCATGGGAAAAGAATCCATGGGGAAGCGGAAGTTTTTGATCACAGGCGTTGTTGCCGTCGTTGTGCTTGCCAGTGTTGCTGCTATCGGAGTACCCGCAGGCTGGTACGGTCGGACCAAGCCCCCATCAGCTGACAGCCAGTCATCTATCCAGCCAACCTCAGTTCCGACGGAGACGCCGGTGACGACCAATACCGGCGAGGTTCCCAAGGACGAAGCTGCCAACCCGGCCGAGACGACCGTTCAAACCAGTGAAGCACTGGCTGCGAAGAGATACCGTGACCTGCAAAAGGCGAAAGCCCGCGAAGAGAGAGCGGCACTATTGAATCAATCCGCCCCGACCTCCGCGCCGACTACGCCGGCGAATGTTCCCGATTCCTCGAAGCCTGGTCAAAAGAAAGTAACGGTAACGGTTACTTACGATGAGTCGGGCCGCGTTACCCAGGCATCGGGCGGCGATGCAAGCGCCGTTCGCATTGCACGTCAGAAACGTTTCCCAGCCGGGAAAGCAGGATCAGCCACAATTTCGATTCCGATAAACTAAATCAAACAACCAGGGAAAAGGTTAAAGGGGTAAAGGTCAAAACGTGGTTGCGTTTTGACCTTTACCCTTTTCGCCTATGTCTTTAGGCCAACCATCGCGAGAATCACAAGTAGTCCGCGCTTCAGTCCGAGATCACGACCACGAGGGTCATACCATTCCGACAGACTGTGCGCATTCCCAGCCGTGCCACCGGCGCCGAGTGTCACTGCGGGAATGTTGAAAGAGATGGGAATGTTTGAATCCGTAGATGCCTGATCCAGACTCGGCATGGCACCCAGTGCTCGGGTTGCCTCCCAGGCAAATCTAACGAGAGGCGCTTCAGCTGAAGTCTCTCCGCCGGGCCGTTCGCCAATTAATTCGACTTTAAGCTCCAGCGGCGGCCCACTGTTATGCCGCCCGCCATTCTCATCCTCAGTGGCTTCTCGCACCGCGCGGCGAAAGAAGGCATCGAGCTTGAGTAGTTCTTGCGCGTCCGCCGAACGCAGGTCCACATCCATTGTTGCTTCCTGAGGAATGGCGTTGATGCTGCTGCCACCTTCGATGCGGCCGACGTTGAAAGTGGTCCTTGGTTCTTTTGGGGCCGGATAGGAAGCGAGTCTTGCAACTGCGCCCCCCAACGCATGAACAGGGTTGACAATACCGAAATCGCTCCAGGAATGCCCTCCTATGCCTCGCAAAGTCACGCGATAACGTCGAGAACCAAGCGCGCGGTTGGTAATCCGTTCTATTCCATGTCCGTCAAAACTTAAAAAGGCATCGACGCGATTGGCCCATTCACCTCGAGTCAGCAAGTGTCTTGCACCACGAAGGTTGCCTTCACCCTCCTCTCCCACTGTGCCCACGAACAGCACAGAGCCAATAGTCTCAATTCGGCTGGTTTTGAGAGCATCAGCTATGGCAATCAGAGCTGCGAGGCCACAGCAATCATCAGAGATTCCGGGCGCAAGCAGTTTATCGCCGTCGCGGTGAACTGTGACATCTGTTTCGGACGGAAACACCGTGTCCAGATGTGCGCTGACTACTAGAAGTGGCGCAGGGGAGTGGCCCTTTCTGAGCGCGACACAATTTCCTTCTTCGTCGATCTTCGCATCAGTCAGGCCCGAGCCGAGAAACCTCTGCCGTAAATACTCCGCTCGTTCCTTTTCACCAAAAGGAGGTGCCGGGATAGAACAGATGCTGATTTGCTCTTCAGTAATCTCCGCCAGGTGTGAATCGATATAGCTGAAGGCGCTCTGCAACTCCTGAGAATCAATTAGCTTTCCAATGATTACGGCGGGCGAAAGTGCTGGTACCGACGACATAGGTATCTTTAGCGTTGGGTAGGAATTACAGTGAAGTGCTGCGAAGCTGGGGCGATCATTGGCCACCTGGTTCAACCAGCAGCATTATTTCTTCGTCCGCCAGAACTGCGGAAGCTTGTTTGGCCCGGTCATAAATTCGACTGACGAGTTCCTCGCTGGGTTCAATTCCTCGCTTCTCGAGCCAGTAAATCACGTTTGACTTACCACTCATCGGTCCTATTTCGACGACCTGCTCCAGACCAAACAACCCGGCTGGAACGCCCGAATAAACCAAATCGGCAAGCTGATGGTCGCCTTTTCTGTAACTCTTGATCACTGCCGCCGCGTGCACGCCGGTGGCCGTCCGAAATGCGTCGCGACCAAAGACAGGATAGTTCAGCGGAATGGTCCAACCGCAGGCTCTGGAGGCGACGCCGCAGTACTCGCCCAGACGCGTTAGATCATTATCGATCCATCCCATTAGCCTGAGGTTGACCAGCAACTGATCCAGCGGGGTATTCCCCACCCGCTCGCCAATGCCCAGTGCTGAACCGTGCACCTGATCGGCGCCCCCCAGTATTGCAGCGATCGAATTGATTACTCCAAGTCCTCGATCCTGGTGGCCATGCCAGTCAAGACGAATATTGCCACCCTGTTCCTCGATGATGCTTTTGACAAACTTGACCACAGCGCGCGCGCCGTCAGGCGTTGAATGTCCTACCGTATCGCAAACACAAACGGCTCGTGCTCCGCATTGGATGGCCGTGGTGTAAAGCGCGCGAATGGTTTCAGGATTGGCACGCGTCGTATCCTCGGTAACGTACATCACCGGTACGCCTTCGCTTACTGCAAACGTTACGGCCTCTTCGGTCAGTTTGAGCAGCTTCTCCAACGTCCAATCTTCGGCAAAAAAACGTATCGCTGAAGATCCAATGAATGTGCAAGCTTCGATGGGAATACCAACGCGTTGTGAAATCTCTATGATTGGAAGGATGTCGTTGCGGTGGGTGCGCGCGGCGCAGTTTGGCCGGATCTTCAGTTTCTGGTCGGCTATTTCCCGGGCCATTATCTCAACTCCGGCCGCATGGGTTCCTCCTGCCCCGGGCAACCCGATGTCGGCAGTGTCGATTCCCAGGCCATCCATCAAGTGGAGCAGCTCAATCTTCTCTGCAACAGCGGGCTCGCTCACAGACGGTGATTGCAAACCATCGCGCAAGGTTTCGTCGTCAAACCCGATGTGACGTTGCGGATGAATTAAGTCCGGATCAATTGTGTTCCAATCGTAAATCAACTCGTCAACTGACACTCGGGACCTCCGGCAATCAAGTCATTCTTGAGTATAAAGTTCAGACTCTAGTAGGCGTTTGCGAGGTTCATCAACCTCAAGCTTGTTTTGAGCTGGGAAGAAATTCGATTACAGCAACCGGCCATAGTTAATGTCAAGCGAACCATTCTGTTGCCCGCTTTTGACGCCAGCCGTCGCTCTGTTATAGCCTCTGACGCGATTCGCTCGAAAGAAGCTCCCAGTTCTAATCTTTCAACTTTTGAACCATCAAGCTCCGGCTCAAGTTAAGACGGTCGCCCTAGGATCTGATCGCGCCGCAAAGATAATGGCCGTGCGGGCGAGTATTGCACGCGTGGCGGAAATCGATTCCTCGTGGGCTGGGGCTAATGTGGTTGCTCGTCGGGTAGAGACAAACGTGCCGGCGATGCCGCTCAACGATTGGGAGTTGATGCAGGGTGCTCGGGAAAGAGCACTCGCTGTGCGTGATCAACTTCGTGCCCAGCGACTCGACGCGGACATTTACGTAGGACTTGAAGGAGGCTTTCATTCGATTTCGATTGAAGGTGAATGGCATACCTTCTTGCGGGGTTGGGCCTACGCCACTGATGGAAAGCAAGGAACATTTGGCGCCACGCCGTCAATTAGTGTTCCGGCGTCACTGACTAAGAAAGTGATCGAAGGGCGTACTGAACTTGGACTGGTGATCGATCAGGTAGCTGGACTACAAGATGTGCGCAGCCGGCAGGGTGCCTGGGGCATTCTCTCCCGTGATCTGGTCACGCGTTCGATGAGTTTTGAGTTAGCGCTGATCGCCGCCTTCGCCCCCTTCTATAACAGAAAGATGTACACTTCGGAGTAACGCAAACTGCAACTGGACCCACAGAACAACATGGAAGAACTTATCGCACAGGTTAACGACGGCGAACCAATTCACAATTCACGCGAGACCACGGGATGGATCGAAGTAATTGCCGGTTCGATGTTTTCCGGTAAATCGGAAGAACTGATCCGGCGTTTGCGTCGCGCGAAAATTGCGCGACAGAAGGTGCAGGTGTTCAAACCGGAAATCGACTCGCGGTTTTCACAAGACCACATCGTTTCGCATTCTGAGATGCGTCATGAATCGGCGAATATCCGCAGCGCGTCTGAAGTGCTGGCTAAAGTGGAACCTGACACCGAAGTAGTTGGCATTGACGAAGGCCAGTTTTTTGACAACGAATTGGTTAACGTGGCCAATACGTTGGCCCAGCGCGGAGTGAGAGTAATCATCGCCGGCCTGGATCAGGACTACACTGGCAAACCCTGGGAGCCGATGCCCCAGCTACTCGCTGTCGCCGAGTACATCACCAAGACCCACGCCATCTGCATGAAGTGTGGCCAACCGGCCAACTACTCACAACGAACCTTTGAATCGGATGAGCGCGTTGCCGTGGGCGCCAGCGGCATGTACGAGGCTCGCTGCCGCCGATGCTTTGTGCCGCACGCCGACGCGCCGACGGTCCACGCGGAATAGGCCCGAGGAATCTGATTAAAAGCCCCATTGACATCACTCAAGGTTGTGTCTAATCT
>Ga0070697_100000205_pt1 | contig 48600 bp, 39 predicted proteins | sample KBSK1501metaG_FD_65475 | JGI IMG/M metagenome (GOLD analysis project Ga0070697, IMG submission 65475) | Corn, switchgrass and miscanthus rhizosphere microbial communities from Kellogg Biological Station, Michigan, USA - KBS K1-50-1 metaG | ecosystem: Host-associated > Plants > Roots >... | reverse complement strand
GGGGGATTTTCATTTGTGGTTCCGATTTGAATGTTCTTAAGGGAACACTAAGCTTGAAACTTAGACTCTTCCGCCGTCAGCAACAGACTTGCCTTGAGCCTCTCAAAATCAATATTCAAGCGGTAACCTCCGACAGGCTCGATTTCGAAGGAGTGCTTACCCCAAGTGATTGGTTAAGCATTCCTGGCGGCTACAACTCCAGCGGATCTGCCAGAGTTCTTTCGATCACCCTCTCCTGCTTGGCAACAGGCTCGAACGTGTGCGACGTCCCGAAGTAATTGCGCCACGCCACGTCCAAAACTTCAGGTGTCAAATCCACTCCGTTTCCCTCGAAGAGGCAGATGTCGGTGGCACGGTCGAGCAAATCACGCGGCTCGCAACCTTTCATTTGTCGTCGTTCAGCTTTGTATTTGCTCAGGACATAGTCCAGGACTGGTTGCCCGTATCTAATGCCACGCTTGTAAGCCTGGTGTTTGAAGATTTCCGAATAGGCAGCTGGTGTAGGTGGCTCGACACGGGCCCGATAACCCATGCGTCGCAGGAATGCCTGGTCCGCCAGGTCGTTTTCGTCCAGGTTGGTTGAAAAAACCACGAGCTGTTCAAAAGGAACCTCGATTTTTTTCCCGGTGTGCAACGAAAGGTAGTCAACTCGTCGTTCGAGCGGCACGATCCAGCGATTAAGTAAATCCTGAGGGGCGACGCGCTGACGTCCAAAATCGTCAATCACGAGGGTTCCGCCATTTGATTTCATCTGAAACGGTGCTTCGTAAAACTTCGCCGCTTCGCTCCAGGTTAAATCCGCATTCTCGAGTGTCAGTTCCCCACCCACGATGACGAGGGGCCGATCGATAAGTACCCACCGGCGGTCATGTTCCACAGGGGTGACGTCGGCTGAAGCCGGACGATGGCAATGGGAATCGAAAACCCGAATGATCTGACCATCGATCTCGACCGCATAAGGTATCCAAATCGCTCCGGGTAGAGCGCCGTTTATGCGTTCAGCTACGGCAGTCTTGCCAGTGCCCGGCAAACCCGTGAGGAAAAGAGACCTTCTTGAATTAATTACGCATCCGAGGGTTTGCAAGAGTGACTCTGGAAGAATCAGGTCGTGAAACGCAGAGCGCACTGTTTCCATCGACGCTGGATGGGAAGGGATAGACTGCAAGCGCATCATGTGGCTGTAATCTTGAAGCGAAACCGGCGCGGCGCCGCTATAACCACATATGGAGCGCAGTCGCAACATGCGATCCCAGCCGTGGTCCAGCATCGCGTATCGCGTGGCTCCCATCGTCGTCTGAAGCCGCACTTCAATGAGCTTCTCGCGGTAGAGTTTTTGCAGAATTTCTTCGGTCAGCGAGCGCGGCAGACGCAGTCTTTCTGCGATGGCCGTGGTTGTAGGCTCGGGAAGCATGGCGACGTGTTTTAGGGCCAGGTCACAAAGAAAACCCTCTCCAACTCCCAGATCGGCAAGCTCTTCCGGAACCGGCGGACCCATCGTTTCTACTTCAGCACGAGAAAGTATTGTTGTTTGTGTCATAACCAGTATCCAGCGTTTTTACTAAGTTGACTTGCAGCTGGGCAGGAATGCCTGTCCAACATCTACTTTCCGGACGCTGCCGCGCTGACATTTGAAACTCCGGTCAGCGTGCTGCTGGCAGCCTGGGCTTGTTCGGGACGGCCGGTCCGTTTGTATAGATCGGCCAGACGCTTCACCGCGAAAGTTGAGTTTGGATCGATACGACGTGCGTCTTCGTAGTACTTGATCGCATCTTCGTCGCGTCCGAATCTCTCGAGCATCCTTCCGGTGTTAAGATTTCCGTTGAGTGGACCAGTGGCGCGCGCGAAATTCTTGAAAGCATCCTGGAATTTCCCGAGCCGGCAGAGAGCGAGACCGAGATTGTTAAGGATGCGCTCATCGGTAGGCGCGAGTTTTGCGGCGCGTTTCAAACGATCGACAGCAGCCCGGTAGTTCCCATTCTGATAAAGTGAAAAGCCGAGGTTGTTCAATGTCTGGGCGTCTTCAGGTTCCTCTTTAACAGCGCGTTCGTATGAATCCTTGGCCCGGTCCGCCAGACCTTTCTTGTCATACGCAACTCCCAGCAGGTTGTGAGCCTCGCTCAACCTGGGATCGAGAGACGCGGCAGTGGATAGTTCAGAGATTGCTTCATTGATTCGCCCATTCAAAAGGTATTCACGGCCGTTGGCGAGATGATCCTTGGCCGAGGCACCGGAGTTTGTGTTCCTCGCTGCCGGGCTACGGCTGTCATCCACCCTCGCAACACCAACACTTTCAAACTTCTCAGTGTCCTTCTCGGTCATGCGCTGAACCTTGTGATCGTCTTTGTTGCCGAACAACTTGCCCAGGGCTTTAAAGGGAGCCGCGAAGATTCGCACGACCTTATTTCCCGACTTTTTCTTTTCCGTCGTCCCTCCCGCGGTGGAACCGGAGTCTTCGATGACGTTCGCATCCGAGTCGCCTTCGCGTTCGATGGTCGAAGCACTCCACATCGCAGTAACGCCGATGGTCAGAACGAATGCAATAAGGATGGCTACTAAGGTGCGTTTACTCATGATTTCAGCTCCTTTACATCTGGCCGAGAGTATCCATTAATTGAAGGGCCGCCGGTCCCAGCAATGCGATAAACAAAGTGGGAAACAGAAAACATGCCAAGGGAAACAATAGTTTCACTGCGGCTTTCTGCGCCGCCTGCTCCGCTCGCTGACGTCGTTTAGTTCTTAGTGAATCGGAGAAGGCGCGGATGGCGCGGGCTATGGATGTTCCGAACTTATCTGTCTGGATGAGCATCGCCACCAGACTGCGAAGATCGTCCACTCCGGTGCGTTCGGCGAGGTTGCGCAGAGACTCTTCACGGTCCCGCCCTACTCGCATCTCCAGGTTCGCCATTTCAAATTCGTCACATATGTCGGGATGTGCCTCCCGTAATTCCGTGCTGACCTTCACCATTGCCGCGTTCAAACCGAGTCCTGCTTCAACCGAGATAACCATGAGGTCGAGCGCATCGGCGAGACCCCAGCGAACCAGTTGCTGGCGAGAGCGGATCATTCGCTGCAACGCATAGCGCGGCAGAAAGAAACCCATCACAAAAGCACCGAGGATGTATAACGCAGCACTGCTCATCGACCGCCCCAGAACCGCACACGCGATAGCAACTACGGCTGGTAAACCGGCCAGCGTAAATAGTTGAATCGCGCGATAAGTGAGGGGCGCACCAGGCGACCTAAAACCTGCTTGCATCAACTGTTTCTGGAGTTTCTTGACTTCAGCGGCCGACGGCGGCAACAGGCGACTAAGCGGCGAAGCTATCCGCTGGGCCAAATCCGCCGAAGCGCGAGAATCATCGAGCGACACCGAACCACTGACCGGACTTGTCGTTCTCTCGCCCAGCCTCTTCAGCCGCTCGGTGGCAGCGCTTTGTGGCCGGTAGAGGAGCCAGTAAACTCCCAACATCCCAAGCGAGATGCAAACAAAAGTGGAGATGGCGATTATTAGAAGCATGGTATTAAGTAGTCAGTCGTCAGTGGTCAGTTGTTTGGTGGTCAGTTGGTGTCATTGGTGTGGTGATCAGCGGTCTGTGGTTAGTGGGGGGTGGTTAGCGGTTAGTTCGGGTCGGTACAACTGACCACTGACCACTGACTACTGTCACGGTTCTATATTTTTATCCTCAAAATCTTCCGCACTATAAGCATGCCGGTGACCTGCAGAAAGAGGGCCGTGGCGATCAGGTAATGTCCTCGCTGGTCTTTCCAGAGAATGCTCATGTACTCGGGATTCATTGCCGTAATGATGAAGGTTACGAATATTGGCAGGCCGCAAAGCAGCCAGGCCGACATTCGGGAGCTGGTTGTCAATGTCTTCAAGTCGCCCATGATGCGGAAGCGCTCGCGAATCGTGTAGGCTACTTTTTCAAGAATCTCGGCGAGGTTGCCGCCGGTTTCCCGCTGAATCAGGACCGCCGTAACGCACATACGCAAATCCAGAAGAGGTATTCGTTGCGTCAGGTTTTCCAAAGCAAGCTTGAGCGAGAGACCGAAGTTCTGTTCTTCATAAGTCTTGCGAAACTCGGTTGCAATCGGCTCCGGCATCTCGGACGCCACCATATGAAGAGCTTCCGAGAAAGCATGTCCCGCAGACAGCGCGCGACTCATTAAATCCAGGGCGTCGGGCAAGTGCTCCAGAAATGCGTCAAAGCGGGCTTTGCGCTTCCACCACACATGAATGAAGGGGAGCAAGGCGGCCACGAACCCACATACGATCATTATGAGGAGCGACGTGATAACAACCGACGCGGCGAGGGCTGCCATCATTCCCGCCATGATTGAAAACATAATTAAGCGGGAGGGGGTGATATGGAGATCAGCTTGATCCAGCAACCGCTTCAGTTGCATTGCAGCCTGAACCTTAACCAGAGATCGGTTCAGCCAGGGAATCTCGCTCATCAGCTCATTGCGTGCCAGTACGACATCTACGTCTTCCGAGTGCGAAGAATGAAGCAGAGCTTCTGCGAGCCGCTTTTGCAGCCGCGCGCGTTTCGCGTCGCTGCCGTGGGTGGCGAGCAGATACCCGCCCAGCACCAGAAAGAGCCCAAACAGAAAAACTAGAAAAGAAATAAGCATTTGAATTTATGTCTCCTCAAAGAAGACTCGCGGCAACTGCAGCCCGCAGGCCTTGAGCCGCTCTGCGAAACGAGGACGAATACCAGTTGGACGAAAACGGCCGATTACTTGTCCTTGCGAGTCAACGCCGGTTCGCTCAAACTGGAATATCTCCTGCATGGTGATCGTCTCGCCTTCCATTCCGGTAATTTCCGAAATGGCGGTAAGTCGTCTCGTTCCGTCAGAAAGACGCGCCACCTGGACCACTAGATTGATGGCAGCGGCGACCTGCTGACGCATGGCGCGATCAGATAGACGCATTCCGGTCATTTGAATCATCGTCTCAAGCCGTGCCAGCGCATCGCGTGGGGTGTTTGCATGGACAGTTGTCAAACTGCCGTCGTGTCCGGTGTTCATGGCCTGAAGCATGTCGATGGCCTCTCCGCCGCGCACCTCGCCGATGACGATGCGATCGGGACGCATGCGAAGTGCATTACGGACCAGGTCCCTTTGAGTAACTTCGCCGCGCCCCTCGATGTTGGGTGGTCTGGTTTCAAGCCGCACTACGTGTGGCTGCTGAAGTTGCAACTCTGCTGAGTCCTCGATCGTAACAATGCGCTCGTTTTCAGGAATGTAGGCGGATAGAGCATTCAGCAAGGTGGTCTTGCCGGCGCCGGTGCCTCCCGAAATCAGGACGTTAAGTCGGGCATTGACACACATCTCCAGCATGTCAGCGATATCCCGGGTCAATGCTTTGTTCTCGATCAATGAGTTCATGCGCAGTGGTTCGGCTCCGAAACGGCGGATTGAAAGCACTGGCCCATCAATCGAAAGTGGAGGAATGATCGCGTTCACGCGCGAACCATCGCGCAAGCGAGCGTCAACCATCGGCGAAGACTCATCAATTCGCCGCCCGACGGAGGAAACGATGCGCTCGATTACACGCATCAGGTGTTCGTCGTCTTTAAAAGCGACGTTGGTGGCTTCGAGTTTGCCCCTGCGTTCGACGTAGATTGTCTTATGCGAATTGACAAGAATGTCGGAAATCGTCGGATCCGCCAGAAGAGGCTCGAGTGGCCCAAGCCCGAAGAGTTCATGTTGAACTTCGTTAACCAATCTATCGCGTTCAGGGGTAGAGAGCGGCATGGCCTCCTGGGCCAGCACACTCTCGGCCAGCCTTGAGACTTCGGCGTGCACCTGGTCCTGATTCAACTCCGCCAGCTTGCTCAGGTCCATCCGATTGATCAAAGCTCGATGGAGCCGTGACTTCATCTCCTGAAATGAATACTGGACATTGCCCTCCTGGCCGTTTCCGTTTCCGGCGCCCGGACCACTTACTGTTTCCCTGATCAATCTTTCTCGCAATGCCATATTGTTTTCCTACTCTTCCGCTGTTGGACCAAAGTCTGCTTCTTAAACCTTCTCCATCGATGTTTGCAGCTCAAACTGATTCCGGGACGGCTGCCGCTTGAAGACTGAATTCCACAAGGCCCGGCGCGGCTTGGGTTCCTCTTGAACTACAATTGCCCCTTTAGAAATGGTGTGCGCAATACGCTTGATCTCCAGCGCAATCTTGGAGTTTGGTTCGGATTGCACGAGCGGCCGGCCGAGGTTGATCGAGGTCACTGCAGTTTGATAGTCACTGGGGACAAAGCCTATCACTGGCTCGCCTAGAAACTTCTCAACGTGTCTCAGATCAAGATCGATCTGCTTGCTCCAGCGGTTGACGACAATACGGATTTTTTTGCGCGGGTAGCCGAGCCGGTCGAAAATCTCCAGCGCTCGCTGGGTGCTGCGAATGGCAGGTATATCCAGTGTCAGGACCAACACTATTTCATCCGCCTGATCCAGGGCCGCCAGTGTGATCGAGTCGAAGGTGTGTTGGGGATCGAGCACTACGTATTCGTAGGATTCGCGCAGTCGTCGTAATACCTCAAAAACGTGCTCGGGTTCGATTTCGTCAGCCTGGTCAGCTTCTTTCGGTGCGGCCAGAAGTGAAAGATTGGACGAATAAGGAGTGACGAAGCTGTTGATCAAAGCGTCATCAAGTTTCATGCGATTCTCTGACATTTCAGCGAACGAATACTTTGGATCAACTCCGAGAAAGAGCGGAAGGTCGCCTGCCTGGAGGTTGAGATCAACGAGGACCGTCCGGGCCCCAGTACACGCGGCAAGGTTGGTGGCGATAAACGAGGTGCCGCAGCCCCCCTTGCTCGAAAAGACAGCCACCATGCGCCCCTTTTTCTTCGGTGCCTCAACCTGGCCCGCACAAAAGTCGGCGACTCGATCGAGAACTGTTTTTAACTCATCGCCTTTGATTGGAAGCTGAAGAAACTCGCGTGCGCCGGCCCGCAGACTTTGCAGTAGCAGATCAGGCGTTGCGTTTTGTGCGGCCGAAATAAGCGCGGTCTTCGGAGATTCCGAGCACAGTTTTTTGATCAGGTTAATACCCTGTTCCGAATTGGCACCCAGACTAATAATGGCCGCCATGGGCTTAAGGCGAATGATCTCCTGGTGCAACTGCTCGACATCGTTTCCGCCCGCCAGCAACTGAATCCGTTCGTCAGCTGACAATGAGGCTCGAATCTCCTTGAAGTTATCGAGGCCCGTACTCAAAACTACGACTGTGATTGGCTGTGTCATTCGTTTTCCTGGTAACAAAACTAGATAGTTGTAATCTTGTGGCCTAGAGGTTGGCCGGAATGAGGCCGGCACTTTCACCGGTAAGCGTGGTGGAGTAGTTCGGCATCTGGATGCTCGTGCTGACGATCGGGATAACGAATTTAAATTTGTAGTTAGTGATGGTGACCGTGGCGGTGCCATCGGTCAATCCAAAACCGGAGTAGGTGACGTTGACGTTAGATGTCTTAAGGTCATTCACCAGGGGAGTACCGCTACCGGCGGCATTACCGTAAACCACCACATTCTTAACTGCCGCCGCGTCGCCGGCATTATGAACAACCGCGTAGCGAGCCCCGCGGCGCGCTGCATCAGACAGAGCGTTGTGAACCCAGAGAGCGCGGCCAAACTCAATGACGGCAAACATCATTGTTAAAAACACAGTTGCGCCGATGGCAAATTCAACCAGGGTAGCACCTCGTTCTCGCCCTCTATTTGTTTTGGTTTGTCTCATCATTTGTATTAGATCGGAGGCTGCGTCAGCAAATAGCGCATTGTCACACTTGGCTTCACATCGACTTTGAGCGAGAGATTCTTGATCTTGGTAATCTTTCCCAAATCAAAGATGGGCTGATGCTTGAAGCTGGTTATGCTGACCGTGACAGTTTGCGGCAAAACTGGTACACCACCCTGACGACTGATCACCACATTTCCAGTGGTCATACCTGGAAGTATGGGAGAGCCTGTACCGGCGGAGTTTCCGTAAACCACGATGTTCTTTGCCTTGGCATCTTCCGTTGCATTTACCGTCGACGTGGCCAAAAACCGCGTGCCGGCCCTCGAAGCTTTTGCCAGCGTTGTGTACTCATAAAAATACCTGCCAAACTCCGCGGTGGCTCCGAACAGCATGATGAAGATTGGTAAAACTATGGCCAGTTCAACCAATTGAGTTCCTCGTTCGTCCCTGCGAAGACGATCGAGTCCAACCAAGCGTCGGAAGCGTCGAAGCGCGCGTATTTTTCGGAGTCGTGGATGCATTTGGTGTGACCTATTTATAGAGAACCGGCGTTGCCATCAGATTGTTTCCGGCACCGCCACTGGGGTTGTAACCGCCATTTCCGGCAACCACGATTTTGTCGATGTACTCCGCCTCAAGCTCGCCGCCGTTGCCACTACCCACCTTCGACTTCAGGAAAAACTGGCCGAAGCGGTTGAACTTGACCACGTTCCTGCCCTGGTCATACTCGGCTAATTTGACAATCGGAATGATTACAATACGGCGCCCGGGTACGGACGTGTGTGTCGGAGCTTGGAATGGACTGCCATTGGCATATTGTGCGTAGGTTATGTTCTCTCTAATGTTTGAATCTGGAGGCAAGTCCACTGGATTGACCTGCGAAGTTCCATACTCGTCAAAGCGGGTGTTAATTCCTACCCGCACCGGTCCGGCTGTGACACCCGGCTTGGTATCCACTGCATAGGTGGCGCCGGCCTCTGCGCAAAGGTCTACGCCGCTGGCGATGCCAATGCGGACATCTTTTCCGCCCGATCCCGCTACCGCAAGAATCTGATAATTGCCGGGAGAAACACCGCTTCCCGAGCCGCCACGAAAAGTATAGGTTTGTCCCGGCACCATCGGGACGTCGTAATCAATCACCGACACTGGCAGCCAATTGCAGAAGACATTAAGGGGAACTGAGTAACCGGCCGTTGCGCTGGCGCTAAGATTTTTACTGCTGCCCAAAACACTGCCGGCAAATGAAACGCCCACTGGAGATGGCGGCGTTGTCACTTGCACAAAACGTATATCCCCTGGATCTGTCTGAGCAGCAGCCTCGCTCATGTATGGGCCATTTAAATTCTTCGCAAACAAGACATTCGCGCGCGGAAATGTCACTGCTTGTTTATTAAAGTTGTAGTTGTTCATCGCCTGCACTGCTCGATCCGTCGCCTTCGTAATTCCTGCAGGCGCGGAATTCAGAGCGGAGACAGCCGCCAGAGCAGCAGCATCGGCGGCGTTCTGCAGCTCAGTTTTAGCCAGGTAGAAACGACTAATATCGACACCCAGCCCCACGGCCAGCAGCACGGTGAGCATTCCCAGTGCTGAGATGGCCAGGATCGAGCCGCGTTCACCTTTTCTTTTTTTTCCTTGGGCTAATCTGTTCATTTCTGCCTTCTCCTCAAACTTTGTCTTGGGTGGACCACTACTTAAGGTTTGAGAGGTTCAGGGCTGAAATCAAAACGAACCGCACGAGCCAGGGGAAGGGTTGGGTTGATACGAGCGGTATTGGAAGAGATGCTGGTGGAGGAGCCGGTGCTGGTTTCCGTGGCGCTCTTGGCTTTTGGGTTTACAACCGGCTCGGCCGTTTTGGCAGGCTCTGCAGGCTTGGAAGTCGCGGCCGGCGCGCTATCTGTATTCTGGCCGGTAACTGAGAATCCCGTTCTTCCCTGAATTCCTTCTCCCTTGGGCTCAACGCCCAGCGGGGATCCACCCTTCAGCCCATCGACGCCCCGCATCTGCGGCAGGTCATCACGATTCATTGGCTTGACGAGTTGCGCCGTGACAATAAACATCAACTCTGTTTCATTTTTCTGGAACGACTTGGACTTGAAGAGCGCACCCAGGATTGGAATATCACCTAGTACTGGAACTTGCGATAGCGATTTGGTCTCACTGTTATCGAGCAGTCCGGCCAGAGCGAAAGATTGGCCGTCACGTAACTCCACAGCGGTCTTGGCGCGACGGGTACGCAACGCGGGAATGAGAAAGCCGTCAAACTTTACGCCGTTGGAAAAGTCGATCGTTGAGACTTCGGGCTCAAGTTCAAGCCGGATGTGATCTTCATCAATGATTGTCGGTTTGAAACTCAACCTAATGCCGTATTCCTTGAACACGACTGAAACACTGTTTTGGCCTGAGCCTGACTGAATTATGGGTACCGGAAACTCGCCGCCGGCGAGGAAACTTGCCTGCTGGCCATCCATTGCGATCAGATTTGGCTCAGCTAATTGACGCAGAGCGCCTTGCGTTTGAAGGGCGCGAATCATTGACAGCGTGTTTCCACCCATGACGGCAATATTCAACGCGCTTGATAAGGTCCCCCCGAGCACCCCGTTTGTTATGTTGGCCAGTGAGCTTGGACCACCCCCGGAGTTGGCATAGACGCCAGAACTGCCACCCTGGTAGGTGTAGGAAGTTCCCAATTCGCGCATCCTGTTTCTGCTAACTTCAGCCACACGGACCTGCAGTTGCACCTGGGCCATGTTTCTCACTGGAGAAACCAGCATGTTCACTGTCTTGAAACCCGCAGCTTCGACTACACTCTGCGCCTGCGCCTGCGTTTTAGGATCTGAGACACTACCGGACATTACGACAGAGCCGTTTGCCTGGCTGAGTCGAATATCGTCCTTGGGAAACAATGCGCGCATCTGGGAGTCAATCAATGAAAGATTAGCCCGCACGTAAACATCAAATACGAGATACTCGCCGCCCGATTGTTCCCAGGCTATGAAGTTGACCTGCCCAAAGGCTTTGCCGTTAACCAGCACCTGGTCAGGCGTGACGAGCACTGCCTCGGCGATCTCCGGATTTGAAACCGAGAAACGGCCGACGGGCTTGTCGAAATTGATCACGCGCGACTGCCCCACCAGAACGTTTACCGCTACGGGTTCTTTGTTGAGCTTGAAAGACGCTGTGTAGGAAGTCGACTGCGCCTGTACCGCGCAATTGATGACTACGATTACTAATGACGCCAGCAATAGGCTTAATCGGCGGGTGGCGGTGGAACGGCTTTGCATGGTCTCTTGCTCCTTAATTTGTGGCCAGTCGAGTTAACCGGCGATATCGAATTGTGATTCGTTGTTGGCGCGTGTTTGTTTGCTGCGATCTATTTACGGAAAATCGACACTGCGCTTCTTTGCGCCCTCAATCATTTCTACCGAAGCACGCGGTGCTTGTGGAACTGGTGCGGCAACTGCGGGCGAACTGGCCTGCACTCGAACGCGTCGGGGCGCCGGCTTGGGTTCCGGACGTTCACTCTTTAGTGATCCAGGATCGGGCGCGGGCGTGGCTCGGTCACCACCTAACAAACCTCGCTTGTTGACGCCGGTGGTTTGTTCATCACCCTGGTCGATGGAATTGCGCATAACCAGCTGTAGCTTGCCTTCGCTTGCAGCTAACGCCAGTTTCTCCGCCTGTTCGGGAGTGACCAGAAGAGTTACAGCTTTGACGCTATTTGCTTCGCGCTGATCTTCCGGTTTGTCGATGTTCTGACCGTTAGCGAGGACCTTTATGTTTTGCAGGACAATCTTGGAGATAGGATCTTCCATACCGGCTTTTCGATCCGGATCAATTGTGACAACCACGTCGACGAGCGTACCGGGCATGATGAAACCCGAGATGCCAACAACATCGTCAACCTTGACGGTCATTGCCCTATAACCTTCCGGGATAACCGCAGAAAGTCCCCCGGCTGTGCCTTCGGGCGCCAGCCTGGCTTCGGTGATCGGCTCGCGGGGAGCGATATTGGTTACCGCCACGCGTCCGGTTAACTTGTCCGGCGATTCGAAAGCACCATCAGGCGTCGACTCTTTGGGGAATTGGACCATCATTACCTGTTCGGGAATGATCTTGGTGCCAACGGGAATTGCGACCTTCGCAACAGCGACCCGAGTAAGATTCTTGGTGTAAGCCTGGGCACTTGATAGGTAACGGCTAACGGATACCGCTGCCAACAATCCGAACATAAGTGCTCCGACTAAAACGATAAAGAAGCGTTTGTTGCGCATAGTTCACTCTCCGTGGTTTGGTCGATTGACCTGACTAAGGATTTGCGCTTGCCTAAGCGCGAAAGATCGTTGTGGAAATGATGCTTCCGATTGTGATTGCTACACCGTAAGGAATTGTGTATCTGCGATCGGAGGGGACGGCGAATTTCGGCATCTCCCATCCCGGTAACAGACCCACGAATATTTGCAGAACCCGGTGCATCGTCGTCATCACCATCCCGGCTCGAATGATTGAGACAGTCGCAAGCAATCCCCCGGTCAGGACTACGACCAGGAAAGTGGGCAGGACAAGGTGGGCTCCGGTAACGGCCCCGATTGCGGCAAACAGCTTTACGTCTCCTGCACCCATCGCTCCGAAGACATGCAGCATGAACATCAGCGCGAATGCGAAAGCACCGCCTCCCAGACTTCCGTAAAGACCGTGCCAACCGCCGAACATCGTGTTTATCGCAATTCCGCTAACGAGCGTTGCCAGTACAAAAGGGTTCGGAATGCGACGATAGCGAACATCGTAATAACCAATCACGATCGCCAGCGGGATAAAGAGAGCTATGTTTGCCAGGGTTTCGGACATTTTTTTCTGCAATCTTTAAGAGATATTTTCCGAGAAAGCGTTTGCGGCAATGTTGTGGCTGTTGCCGCTACCCACTGACTCGCGTGATGAGTTCGTTGAGCCTTGAGCCTATTGCGCCACCAAGAGCTGTAAACGCGCCAACTGCTGCTATCGCCACTAATGCAGCGGCGACGGCATATTCGGAAAGCTCGAGCCCGGTATCATCGAGAAGAAATCTTTTCATCTTGTTTACCCCCAGCACTTTTTTGCGAGAACGTTCTGGAGCTGGAATGGCTTTTTAAGAGAATCGTTTAAGAGCCGTTGGCGCGCTCTACCCGCTTTCAAAATTCAGCGGATAAGGCGCGCCCGGCCTCTACGCTCACCTGGATTAGTTGGTGATTTTGGTGCTGAGATCGTTGATCTTGCCGGTGATGGCTCCGCCCAGCGCGGTGAAGGCACCGACGACGGCGATTGCAACCAACGCTGCGGCAACTGCGTATTCCGACAGTTCAAGACCGGTTTCGTCGCGAAGAAAATTCCTAATCATTTGTTTGCTCCTTTTAGTTTGGTTATTGCTTGTAAACTCGTTCGCTGTTCTCCTCAGGTCGAAGGAAAGCTCGCGAGTGTTGTCAGTAAGGCTCATGATCTGAGGGCCACGTTAGACTGTGTCCCCCTGCGGCTCCGGCGCGAATGGGATTCGTGCGTGGCCGTGCGGCGGCCAAAGCCATTGATTCCACTCACTACAGCGCCACATAGAGCTAATGCCAACAGCAAGAATTCGTGTCCCGCCGCAACCGTGGCTCGTAGGCTGCCAATAAGGGCCAGCGCAAACAAAGGTGCGATGATTGCGATTGCTGCCAGCGATGCAGACTCTTTTGTGGTTAGTGTCTTCATGAGATATTGCGTTGCGTCTCGACTTTGTTTCGCGATGCAGCATTGCCTCGCTAACGAACCTCGTCTTTACAAGACCTATGCCGTGCACTCTTAAGTCAATGAATATCGGCGTGAGAGTTAAATTCGCCTCAGTTAGCAGCTTCGTTTGTCGCCGCGGGTTCACAAAACGAATGGTCACTTTCGAGGCAGGAGGCGGCGCAACTAGCACTATCCAAGCTTTTGTTGGTCTATTGCTGTGTCGCCCGCGGTTAACATCGGAATGAGCACCTGTAGTAGACGGGGCGACATATCGAAGCCCAAACAAAAAAGCATCCGAGATTGCTCTCGAATGCTTTTTAAAGAATCCTAAAAGTAACTGGTCAGTTACCCTCAGCTCTTAACTGTAATCCGGGTTCAGTATCTTCCTGCAGAAAATCCGTGATATCGATGGCCAAACGTTTCAGCTTCTTATAAAGCGTTTGCCGCGAACCGAGTCCCAACGCCTCACTGGTGCGTGCTACGTTACAATCGTTCCGTTTCAGGGTCTCAGTAATGACGCGCCTTTCATAATCTTCCAATAGCACATCCAGATTTTCGATGCTCCGCCCGGCATCCGGCATCTTCCTGGCATTAGCCGGATAGATCTGCTCACTAAGATGGTCCGGCGTAATGTATCCGCCCTCCTCGGCGTACAAAACAAGTTTCTCCATTTCGCCGGCCAGCTCACGAACATTCCCTGGCCAGGAGTATTCTTCGAGCATGCGAATCGCCTCCCAGGTTATTCCCGCGATCGCTCGATCATTCCTTCTGGCGTAATGAGAAAGATAATGGGAAATCAGGGCTGAGATGTCTTCAGGTCGTTCCCTCAGGGGAGGTACCTTAACTGTGAGCGTAGCTATTCGATAATAGAGGTCCTCTCGAAAAAGCTTCTCGCGGACCAGTTGATCGAGGTCCTTGTGAGTTGCCGCAATGACTCGAATGTCAACCTTTCGCGGACCGCGATCACCAAGAGTGTGAACTTCGCCTTCCTGGAGGAACCGAAGAAGTTTCGGTTGTAGCGCCAGCGGAAGGTCACCAACTTCGTCCAAAAACAGAGTTCCACCCTCCGCGGCCTGAATCAGACCCGCGTTATCACGAAGCGCGCCGGTAAAACTTCCTTTGCGATGCCCGAAAAGCATGCTTTCGATTAGATCCGGAGGCGCTGCTGAACAATTGAAGGGGATGAAGTCTCTGTCGGAACGTTTGCTAAGCCGGTGAATAGCGTGCGCTACTAGCTCCTTGCCTGTACCCGACTCGCCGCTGACCAGTACCGTCGAGTTTGAATCCTTGACCCGCGCAACCGCGCCCGCCACTTCGTTCATCGCCCGACTGGCGAAGATCATCCCAGGTAAACTTTCCTTATTGGTGGTCGATTCATTGGATTTCTTTGGCGCGATTGCCTGTCCCATTGAGACATGAGAATGGGCTAGACGTGTTACGTCCATTATCGCGCCAAGATCTCTGGCCTGGTCTTCGGATAGCTCGCGAACACACTGGCCGTACAGTGCTGCCCCGGGGCGACCTGGCTTGGTAGAGGTCAACACAAAGCAAACGTGAGCATCGCCGGCCTTTACGTCAGTCCGACCGAAATCTTCCGCCAGCGCCTCCCTGACAATTTTCTCCCCGACTGCCAGCTCAGGCTCGCGCAGTCCTTCGGCCCACTCCAATCTCGGCTTCTGAGTTCCCTCTAAGGTCCAAATGGAAAGCCCATACATGGGTGCGGCAGCTTCAACCACCAGGCTCAATTTGAGCATCACCTCATAAAGCAGATCAGGGCCCGAATTTGCTGCCTGGCAAAGGGCCCGAACGATTGAAGCTATGGGAAGCCGATTGGCTACCGGGGGATTTGTTGCAGATTCTGGGAAAAAGTGGGTCAACTCAGGCATTTTGGCCTCTCCGATCCTGTAATCCAACGGTGGAATTGCGCCGTTTTAGATAGTCAATGCGGCGGCCTAATTTACTTTTGAGCTAGAGAGGCAAGAATGACGAGCAAAAGTTGGCTTTTTTTCGACTGGGCCGATAAGGTCGGCTATCGAGTTCGGTCATGAGTCTAGACTTGTAACAAATCCGTGTCAACACCTTTGAACACTACGACACTTCCAGAAAAGTCGTGAGAATCTGTACGCCGCACGTTCGCCCCTTTGGTCCATTAAGCGCCGTTACTTCAAGTAACCGTTGAACTTACGTAGCGAAACCGTTGCAAAGATATTACTTTACACCCTTAAGCACTGGTGCTACATTCCGCCAACCTTGACCTAAACTGTTGACTGCCAACGGATTGGCCATGAACAAAGCACAGCCTATTGGGGTGGTGAGCAGCGAGTTACCGAGTATGTTGTGGGCAAACACACAAAGCGTTTAAGCAGCTCCTTAAAAAGATGCCAACGAACATTCGAATTCGAACTTCTGGCTGGAGAGCCGCCAGCGGAGATAAATCTCCTGTTCTGGACGGCCCCGTCGCAGAAGATCGCGTCCTGCCAGATCGCCGAACTCCTTTGGATTACAACAACATCGGAGAATTGATCAATGAAAGCCAGATTGTCAGCAACGGCAAACGGTCAGCGGGATTCTCGATCAAAGGTCACCATTCGAAGAAAGATGGCATCGCTGCGTGTTTGCCTGCAGCGAAGGCGGTCACGGCGCACAGCAAGAGCTTTGATGGTCAGTCGCCACTGACGGGCGGATTCAGCAGTTCATATTTGGGTCAAATCAGAATCAGCGGAGAACTTGGAGGTGCTTCGTGAGCAGGGTCATAAACACATATTGGGTAGATGAACGGATTCGGGCGCAGCGAGTAGTTCCTCGAGCATATTCACCTTTCACATCTGTCAAAGAGATCTCCAGGGACATTATCGGTACGCCCGCCGAGGTTCGGCAGCGCGGTGGAGTCATCCCAGCCTGGGTTATTTTTGGAATGATCATATTAGGGACATTTGCAATATGTGTTGCGGTTACGGTGCGCACCCGCACCAGGATGGCTTTAGCTTCTCAGCAATTTGTTCGAATGCAAACGGATGTCGAAGGGTTACGCAACGCAAACCAAACCCTGCGTGTTGAGATTGAACGATTGCAAACCGACCCACGTGCCATCGAGATGGCGGCTCGTAGCCGCCTCAACATGGTTCGGGCAAACGAAATCGTAGTACCCATCGAATAAGCAACGGGGGATGCTCATCGAAGGGACATAGTCTTCCTGCTGGTTGCCTGCTAGGTTCCCCTTCTTGAAAAGCCACGTTCCGCGATTCCCTGCCGAGCCTGCGCGGCTGTGACTGCCATCTCAGCCGCGCTCCCTTCTTGTGATTATCTATCAAGTACGTGGTTGAGCTCTGTTGACAGTCCAATACTCGTCAACTAATATCGAAATTCCCCTTCTCCAGTTCACTTTCTGAAAGCTCTATGCCTGAAACCAAAGAGATCAGTTCTCCAATCGCAGACGCAGTCGAGCGCTGGGAACGAGACACTCTACAACCAGCGCTGGCGAACCATCCGGAGATAGAGAAACCCTTCGAGAGCGTTTCCCTCGAGGAAGTGAATCGCCTCTACACACCGGCCGACTTAAAAGGAGCGGATTTCTCTCAAGACATTTCCTTCCCCGGCGAGTTTCCGTATACCCGTGGAATTCACCCAACAGGGTACCGTGGCAAACTGTGGACGATGCGGCAGTTTGCGGGGTTCAGCACTCCTGAAGAGACGAATTCCCGATTCAAATACTTGCTGGCGCAGGGTCAGAATGGTCTTTCGGTGGCTTATGACTTACCGACGCTCATGGGCTACGACGCTGATTCAATTCTCTCAGAGGGCGAAGTTGGCAAGTGTGGCGTGGCGGTATCGTCGCTCGCGGACATGGAAGTCCTTTTTGATGAGATACCTCTGGAGCAGGTAACGGTATCACAAACGATAAACGCACCAGCTTCGGTTCTCCTGGCGATGTATCTGGTGGTTGCAGAAAAGCAGGGTGCGGACTGGAAAAGAATTTCGGGCACACTGCAGAACGACATTCTGAAAGAATACATAGCGCAGAAAGAATGGATCTATCCCATTCGACCGGCTATGAAGCTGGTGGTAGATACTTTCGAGTTCTGCACAGAGCATGTGCCTCGTTACAATCCTGTCTCTGTTAGCGGCTATCACATCCGTGAAGCCGGTGCTACAGCCATCCAGGAACTCGCCTTTACGCTGCGTGATGGACTCGAGTATGTCGAGTGGGGTTTGCGTGCGGGATTGGAACTCGATCGTTTTGTCCCCCGCATTTCCTTCTTTTTCAATGCTCACAACGACTTCTTCGAGGAGGTGGCAAAGTATCGCGCCGCCCGGCGAATTTGGGCGCGAGAAATGCGCCAGCGGTTTGGCACAACTAACGAGCGCACCCTCAAACTTCGTTTCCATACGCAAACCGCCGGAGTTTCGCTAACAGTTCAACAACCGCTGAATAATATTGTCCGCGTGGCTATTCAGGCGCTGGCGGGAGTGCTGGGCGGAACTCAAAGTCTGCATACCGACGCCTATGATGAAGCTCTGGCCTTGCCGACAGATCGCGCCGCTCTGATCGCGCTCCGTACGCAACAAATCATCGCCGAGGAGACTGGCGTGGTGAATACGGTTGATCCACTCGGCGGTTCTTACTTCGTGGAAGCATTGACGGAAAAGATGGAGCGTGGCGCGCTCGACTACTTTAGAAAGATTGACTCAATGGGCGGCATGGTGGCCGCCATTGAAAAGGGCTTTCCGCAGCGTGAAATTCAGGATTCCGCTTATCAATACCAAAAAGCTGTAGAGCGCGGCGACCAGGTGATCGTCGGGGTTAACAAGTATGCGATGGAAGACGAAGCTCAGATTTCTACGCTGGTGATTGACGAGTCGGTCCGTGAGCACCAGATCGAGCGTCTTGAGCAAACCCGTTCGAGGCGCGATACGGGCGAGGTGGCAAATGCACTTGAGAAAGTGAAGCTTGCCGCCCGAAACGCTGAAAACACTATGCCTGCCACGATTGAAGCGGTTCGCGCGTATGCCACCCTTGGTGAGATATGCTCAGCCCTTCGCGACGTCTACGGAATCTACGAAGAGCCCGCGTTCTGATAGGGCGAGCTTTCTTCCTAAATTGAATCCCTTCAATAACAAACATGCAACTGTTACCAGTAGTTGTTCTTTTGCTCCTGACCCCAGCCAGCTATTCCCAGTCAAAGCCTTACGCCACAACCGGCAACGATCGAGCCATCGTAACGGCGCGAAGAGTGGTCATCGTGCGCCCGGCATCCCTGGTAAATGATTTTCCGGGAAAGAAGACCGCAACAGTAACGTATCCCATTGTTAGTGGGTTGCGCGATCCGAAGGTTTTACGTCGGGTCCAATCTCTCCTGCAGGTCAAGAATGCATTCGACTCGTCTCTCGCTGAATACAGGGAGGACACCTGGTTGGATGAGTTCACTTTCAAAGTGAACTACAACAGGAACTACATTCTCGACATTACTTTTACCCAGAGTGGCTCCGGAGCGTATCCGGATACCCATAAGAAGCATATCGCCATCAACCTGAAAACCGGCGGCATCCTTAAAGCGGCTGACGTGTTCCTAGGTGATAAGTTACAAGTGCTCGCCACATTGGTGAATCGCAAATTACAGACCGAGCTTAAACAGATACTGAAGGAGAACAGCGGAACCGGGAGTGACGCTGAGGACGTAAGAATCATCAAGGAGTCGCAGGAGGTGCTGGAGTTTAATTCTGAGAATCTTAATGATTTCTCTGTAGGCCCCAAGGGACTCACTTTCTGGTACGACGCCGGCTACCCTCACGCAATCCAGGCATTCGAGCCAAACGGCCGTTACTTCTTCAGCTATTCGGAATTGAAGCCCTACATCAAACGCGATGGCTTACTGGGGCAATTCGTCGAGTAACGCTACAATACGAATATGAACGAAAGAAAAATACGTGTACTGGTAGCCAAGCCGGGGCTCGACGGTCACGACCGGGGCGCCAAGGTAATTGCGCGCGCGTTGCGGGATGCCGGAATGGAGGTCATTTACACGGGACTGCGGCAGACTCCCGAGATGATCGCTGCGGCGGCGTTGCAGGAAGATGTGGATGCCGTCGGTGTTTCGATCCTCAGTGGCGCGCACAACACGCTGTGTCCACGTATAGTCAAACTTCTTCACGACCAGGGAATGAACGATTGTCTTGTGCTTCTTGGCGGAATAGTTCCACAGGAAGATATTGCGAAGCTCAAGGAGCAGGGTGTTGCGGAGATATTCCTTCCTGGTACTTCGACGGAAAACATCGTCAAATTCCTCCGCGAAAACGTTAAGCCGCGCGAATAGCGATGCCCCAAACCATTAGATTTAGATGAACGATGGACCAGGATTCACGCCCACTCGTAGTCGAAATTATTGGCCCAATCGCCATTCTTCGTTTTAACCGCCCTGAAAAACGCAATCCACTTTCCCGTTCCACACTTGAAGAACTAGAAAGCAGTCTGTCTGCTCTACTGCCTCGCGACGATTTAGGAGCCATCATTCTCACCGGAACCAATGACGTGTTTGCTTCGGGCGCGGATATACGAGAACTGGCGCAACTCAATCCGAAGTCTGCCCTAGAGTTCTCCAGGTTTGGCCAGGGCCTGTTTCAATCCATTGCTGACGCAAGGCAGATAACAATTGCTGCGATCAACGGTTACTGCATGGGCGGTGCGTTGGACCTCGCGCTGGCGTGCGACTTCCGCGTTGCTTCCAGCGCTGCTATGTTTTCGCATCCTGGTGGAAAACTGGGAATAATTACCGGCTGGGGAGGAACCCAAAGACTTTCGCGAATCGTGGGCCGGGCGCGTGCTCTTGAGTTGTTTGTGACCGCTGGAAGATATTCCAGTCAAGCCGCCCTTGAAATGGGATTGATTACGAGAGTTGCCGACCCCGTACTCGACAGCGCCGTCGCACAGGCACGCGCATTAATGGCGGCCGCTACTTTTTCTTGAGGAATCGAGCTATTCCATTTTGGCAGTCTTCAGTCATACGCGCGATGACATTCACATCGACGCCCGTCTCCAGTGCATCGCCAAAGGACATGCCATCAGTTTGGTACAGCAACGTCTTGCTTAGCGCCACGGCCGATCTGCTCGACTTTTCAAATCCGCGCGCGTAGGCGTTGACCTCCGTCTCAAAGGCCTCTTCGGTGAAGACCTGATTGACCAGTCCAAATTCCCTCGCCTGCTCCGCACTAATCTCGGCACCGCGCGTCAGTAGTTCAAACGCGCGTTTTTCCGAGATATTTCTCCGCAGAATCGCCATCACCATGGCAGGAACAAAGCCAAGCTTAACTTCCGGATAACCGAAGCGGGCCGTCGTTGTGGCAAGTACAATGTCGCAGGCACTTGCGAGTCCACAACCGCCAGCGAGGGCGCGTCCCCGAACAGCCGCGACGACCGGTACGGTCATTTGGCGAATAAGAGTAAAGAGGTCCATTAACGAGCGCGCGTCGGAGACATTGTCGGAGACAGACGCGCCTGAGATCTTTTGCAAAGAGGCAAGGTCGGCGCCTGAACAAAAATCCGGGCCGGCTCCGGTAATTACCACCGCACGCACGGCTGGGTCGCCATTAGCTTGATTCAAAGCGTCCTTGAGACCGGCAATAAGCGCATCGTTGAGCGCGTTCCTTTTCTCCGGACGATTCAGCGTTATGCGGGCGAGCGCTCCGTCCATCTCGTAAAGGATGGTCTTGTTTTCGTCAGTCATTGTTAGTCTACATTCAAAAACTCAATCAGCGCGGTATTCACTTAATCTACCGCTTCATATTGCACCTAATGGCGCTATCAGGGATTCTTAGCTCTCGATAAGGCGCATCAATGTGATTTGTTACGCCGTTAGGGTAGTTGTGGCTTATGACTGGGTCGGCGCTTTCTGTTTCAGTTGTTTTTTGATTAGCCAAATTCCAAACTTTGAGCTTCCTGATCAGTTATCTCAATTTCCATTCTGAGCAGCGCCGTCGAGAAAGTCTTTCCCTGCGCATCGGTCATGAGAGACAGCGTTCCGCCTCCGCCAAGGCTTTCATGGAGCAAAAAGTTTAAGGCGCTGAGATTTGGTAGCTCGAATCGCTCGACTTCGCCTTTGCAGATTCCTTTGAAGTGTTGCTTCACACGATCCGCCGTCACTTCACGGACCAATAGTGGATAAATCTCATCGCTCAAAGCTATCAATCCAATGTTTGCGGTGTCGCCTTTGTCACCTGATCGGGCATGCGCGAGTTTTGTTAGTTGAACGTGCATTCTTAATTGAACTCCGTAAGCTTCGAACGCTTTCGAGTGACCTAAGCTTCAATCACTTCCACACGCGACACAATCTCCGTCTTTGGAATCAGCGCTGGCCAGTAAGCGACAATCTCTTCTACTTTCGGCCGGCCGCCCGCAAAACCGGTGACGCCGGGAGGGCCGGTCAACACCAACGGGGCGATCTCTTTAGTAAATCTCTCAACGGCGTTCCGGTCCTCGCCGCGCACTCCGACGCGCAGTTGAACCTCAGGTAGATCACTTGACGGCCGGCCCGCAAGTGGTCCATGTGTAGCATTGGCGCCCACAAACTCCGTCAGAATTTGGTCAAACTTCAAGCCCAGCCTATCGAGCCGGGCCCTCAAGATTCTGTCCGCCACCTGCGCTTTGTCATATGCGTCCGGCCACGAATAGACCAGTGTCCCCACAGCCTTGTAGCCGGCCGAGTAGCTGATGGAGACCTTGAAGGAGTCGGTAGCCGGCCGACCTTTGATTCCATAGACGCGCACGCGGTCGCGGCCTTCATATTCGAGGCGTACGCTCGTGAAATCCGCAACGCAATCGGGGGTGATGTATTCGCGCGGATCGCCCATCTCATAAACCAATTGTTCTTTGACGGACGGAATGATCACCCAACCGCCTGTGCGTTCGTGTTTCGTGATTACGAATGTACCATCGGGCGCCGCTTCTACAATTGGAAAACCGACATTTGCGAGATTGGGAACGCTGCGCCACTCATACTGGCAATTGCCGCCTGAGGCCTGAGCGCCACATTCAATGATGTGCCCCGCGATCGTGCCCGCCGAGAGCTTGTTCCAGTCATCAGGCGCCCAGCCGAACTCATGCATCAGCGGTGCGAGCGTGAGGCCGGTGTCGGTGGCCCTGCCGGTGATTACGATTTGAGCTCCGCGATCAAGTGCTTCCACCATGGGCCCGGCGCCCAGATATACGTTGGCGCTTTGAATTCGATCGCGTACGGTCGACAGTGGCTCGTCCGTATCCATGTTGCGCAACTCGATACCCCGCCCAAGCAGGCCGTCAATATCGGACATAATGTCATCGCCGGTAACAATGCCAATCCGAACTTTGCCCGCCAGGCCCAGTTCCCGGGCAACTTCCCTCACCGCCTTAGCGCAACCCTCCACGTTAACCCCGCCGGCGTTCGCGGTAACCCGAATGTTTCGCTCGACACAAGCCGGCAAGATCTGCTTCATCAGCGGCACAAAATCCTTTGCGTAACCTGCCGATGGATCGCGGGACCGCTGCTTCTGCATAATCGACATCGTAACTTCGGCGAGGTAATCGAGCATCAGGTAGTCGATTGGACCGCCTTCAACCTGACGCACGGGTGCGTCAGGGAGATCTCCCCAGAAGCCTTGTCCGGCTGCAATGCGTATCTTTTGTTTCATCTCAAGAAGTTCAAGGCTCAGCTTTCAAGAAGTTCAGAGTTCAACCGTAAGGTTGTGGGAGTCGCGAAACGGCAAGCTGAAGCTTGAACTCTAAACTTCTTGCTGCTGCCGCTCGATGAGCTAAACCAGCGTTGGCGACAACACAAACTGTCCAATGTGGGGTCCGCCGTAGTTCAGGCTGGTCCGCAACGATAGCTCCAGCGCATCCCGGGTAACTTCCGGAGTTATGACCGCATCGACGAAGCCGCGCGCAGCTGCATACTTAGCATCAAGCTCGATTTCATATGTCTCGCGCACTTGATCCATCTCGGCTTCCAGCTCTAACCCGGGTTTCGAATCGTTTCGTTTCAACTTTTCGAGCTGGCTGCCAAACACGGCCTGCACTGCCGAGTCGCCTTCCATCACGCCCATCCGTCCCGTGGGCCAACTGAAAATGAAGTCGGGATCGAAACCCTGTCCTGCCATGGCATAGTAACCAGCGCCAGATGCATGGTTTACCGTTAAAACGACTTTCGGTACCACCGCCGTCGCCATTGCTTCCACGAATCGCGCGCCGGCCCGAATAATTCCCGAGTGCTCGGCTTCAGGACCTACCATAAAGCCGGAAACATCCTGAATGAACACCAGCGGTGTCTTGCGCCGGTTGCAGGTTTCGATGAAGTAAGCCGTCTTCTCTGCTGACTCCGTGTAGATGATGCCGCCAAACCGGGGTGGCCCGCCGCCAGGAGCGCGGATCATGCCGCGGTTGTTGGCGATAACACCGACCTGAATTCCGCGAATACGCGCATGTCCGGTGATCATCTCCTTTGCGTAGTCGGCCTGAAACTCGTCGAGATGTCCCCCGTCAAGCAGGCAGTCAAGCAGGTGCCGCGCGTTGTATGGCTGCTTGTGATCGGCGGGAATGATCTCATAAAGAGCCGAAGCCGGTCGTGCGGCCTCCACACTTGGAAGTATCGGAACTGCACTCGTAGGTTTCACAGGCAGCTCGGAGACAAACTCCCGAATTTTCGCGAGGCAGTCTTTGTCGTCCGCAACCCGATAATGCGCTACTCCGGAAAGCTCGTTGTGTGCGCGAGCTCCTCCCAAAGTTTCATTATCGATCGTCTGGCCGGTCGCCCCCTTCACCAGGTTCGCTCCTCCGAGACCCATGAAAGAGGTACCCTCCACCATCACGATCACGTCCGAAAGAGCGGGTAAGTACGCGCCGCCCGCGATGCATGGTCCCATCACCGCCGAGATCTGCGGAATTTTCAAATAGCGCCGCATGATGGAGTTGTAATAGAAAATCCGCGAAGCGCCGTACTGGCCGGGGAAAACACCACCCTGGTAAGGCAAATTAACTCCGGCCGAATCGACCAGGTAGATAATCGGAACATGCGAGCGCATGGCAATCTCTTGCGCCCGCAGGATCTTCTTAATCGTTTCCGGCCACCACGATCCGGCCTTCACTGTTGCGTCGTTTGCTACAACTACAACTTCGCGATGTTCAACCTGCCCGACTATAGTTACAACTCCCGCCGCCGGCGCGCCACCGTCGTACTGGTCGTAAGCGACCAGCAATCCGATTTCCTGAGCATATGAATCCTTATCGAGAAGAAGAACGATACGCTCGCGCGCAGTTAGTTTTCCCTGGCTGTGCTGCTTCTCAATCTTTTCGGGACCGCCGCCAAGATGCAGCTTTCCTTCAAGCTGTCGCAGCTCGTCAGTTAACTCCTGCAAACGTTTGGGGGTTGATTTGGCAGCCGGTAGGACGTCAGACTTTTTCATGATTCAGACCGGATGCCAGTCTTACAAGGAAGCTCGTTTCGATTTGGTTTCGAGGGCCCAAAATAACATGTCGATTCTCTCTAGACAATGTAGCCGAGCAAGGAGGCTCGTTGACAAGAGCTTGTATGTAGACAGACTCCACACCGGCGCTTTAAGTCTTCTATGATCCCCAAAGAACCTTAACCAGGGTATAGGCATCCACTCCATCTGGAATCCCTTCTATGGCCAGCACCCGCAGACCTTTAAGCTCTACGAATACCCGGCCTTCGTCAGTCTTCCAGCTGAGAGCGGTGTTGAGTCCGGGGGATTGTGTCTCAGGCAAAAGCGTTCCTTCGGGATAACGCTTGGCTGTACGCTTAACATAGGCATCGAAAAACTCGCGCGCATCGTTTTCCGTGTCCCAGGCAGAGACGTGCGCCACCAATACCTGTTTTCGCCTGGGCTCTTCGTAAATCCTGTAGCGATCCCCAGCCCATCCTGCCGCCGCGCGTCTCGATTCCGACGGCGAATTCAGGAACTGATCCAGGATTAGGTAGTAGCCCCATTCACCATTGACGTCGGTATCTATGTCTCTCCAACCCGGCCCCAGAAGGTTGCGCAGGTCCGCTATTTCGAATTTGACCGGCCGTTCGTAACTAAAATACTTTTCCGGATGCAGGATCTGTTCAGTGGACAGCGGCAATTGGGTAAAGGCCTTGGAGACCATACTCCAGCCGCCGCGTTTGTAGAGTTGGGTCGCCCACTCCATGCCCTGGCCATAAGGGAAGATCAATGACTCACGCAACGCGCGAGGTGCCTGGTTAAACTGTACGGACGATATCGCCGTTGACCCAAGAGACCGGCTAAAGGCCAGCGCTACCATGGGGTTCTGTGCCATGTAGATAGTCATCGCGAGCGTGGCGTCGCCTTCAATCAACGCGTGTGCAGCCAGCTCGGCATCAGAGTCGCCATGGGGCCATTTCTCAAAACGCCGCAAGCGGAAATGTTGATCCTGGAGGGCATGCGTTAATTCATGCACCATCACCGGCTTTTGTCCTTCGAGGTCCAGCCAATCGGCCAGATGAAATTCGCGGGTTTTGCTGTCGTAGTAGCCGGCCACTTGCTCTGTCAAAAGCTTGATAATGAACGACCGATACTCAAAGTCGGGCGGCGCCAGGCCAAACTTTCGTAAAGCCACCTCGGTCGCGTGCATCTCAGAAGGCGTCATTTGCTCATCGAGGTTCTTCACCAGCATCCGCTCAATCTCAATACGAGACTGCGCCCCGCTTTTTACCGGTCTCAGAATTGGGAGTTCCCGGATCTTGCTTGTTTCCTTCAGCACGGCCGCCGTGGTGGCAACAATCGCAGCATTTCGAGTGGAACTGCTGGCAACGGTGGCGCGCTGCGGCGCAAAGGCGCCGGAAGAAGGATTAGTTGAGAAGACAGTTGCAGCCAGGCCGAAAGCGGCAAGAAAGACCAGGAAGGGCCTAATTCGCTTTGACATCGTCAGGGTTTCGCTCTTATAGTCCGCTAAACGTTTATAGACCGTAGCCGTTCGAAATTCACGCAATCTCTTCAGGTAGAGTTTGAAGGCATAAGGCTCAGATGACAAGTCCAGCCCCAGAAACCGTCTTCGGAGAGTGGCATGAAACGCTCTTGCGCGTGCGTTACTCGGAAACGGACAAGATGGGCATTGTCTACTATGCCAACTACCTGGTCTGGTTTGAGATTGGCCGGGCGGAATTTTGCCGCGCCCGGGGTTTTTCTTACCGGGACATGGAAGAAAATGACGATGCCTTCCTGGTCGTGGCCGAAAGCTACTGTCGCTACAAAGCACCCGCCTATTACGACGATGAACTTCTCATTCGCACACACATTGCCGAACTGCGACGTCGTTCGCTGCGATTTGGCTATGAGGTTGTGCGCGTATCAGATGATCAGATAATTGCCGAGGGTGAAACTGGGCACGTAATCACTGATGGCAACGGCCGGGTACGCTCTTTTCCTGAAGGGTACGCCCAGCGCTTGTTATCTCCACCCACCGTGAAATCGCAATCATCTGGCGACATCGTTCCGGATAAAGAAGGGCCGGAGTAAAGATCAGTGGGCAGTGGGCAGTGAGCAGTCCGGCGTTGTACGTCTACCCTGACCCTCTGCGATATTCGAAGGGATGGAAACAGCCGCCCTCCTTAACTGGCTTGTAAGACCGTAAACCTCTTCCCTGGGAAAGCTCTTGGAGGCTATGTAGACTTCCTCAACTAGGTCCATAGCTTTTTGCCAGACTATTAGCTCCCGGTAGTTTTTTACCTTCATACGAATCTCCTTTCACTAGTGGTATGACACTAGTGTCCAAGAAGCGGATGAAGGAAACAACCGAGAGTCGAAAGAGTCACCCTACTGTTTGATGAAAAGACTCTTGTAAGGCGAATCACTGCACTGCTTACTGCTTACTGCCCACTGCCCACTGCCCACTGCTCAATTACTGCTCGTGCGCTAAATTCAAACGAACGATGTTCCTCGCCTTGCCTGTCGCCTCATCAATGTCCAAAACGACGGCGCAGATGCGCGCCTCAGCGATGGAATGTTCTGCTCTTCTCGCAATCGCCGAGGTGAAACGGGCAATCACGTCCTCTTTGTTCATCCCAATTACGCCTGAGTAACTTCCGGTCATACCTACATCGGTAAGATAAGCTGTTCCCTGCGGCAGTAATCTCTCATCCGCCGTCTGCACATGAGTGTGAGTGCCAACAACTGCTGAGACTCGACCGTCCAGATACCAACCCATTGCAACTTTTTCCGACGTCGCTTCAGCATGTATATCCACAATGCAAACCCGGGTCTCAGAGGGCAAGGACTCCAGTAGTCGATCGGCCGCGCGAAAGGGATCGTCCGAAGGCGGCATGAACACCCGACCCATCAAATTGATAACCGCGACTTGAGTGTTTTGGATTACGCCGGTCCAGATCCCGTTACCAGGCGTATTGGGTGGATAGTTTGCTGGTCTAATCAATCTTGGTTGCCTGGCGATGTATGGGATCGCCTCTTTCTTATCGAAGATATGATTTCCGGAGGTCATCACATCGATCCCGGAGGCAAAGAGCTGTTCGCATAGGGACGGAGTAACTGAGAAACCCCCAGCGAGATTTTCGGCATTCATGATGGCGAGATCGATGTCGTGTTGTTCCCGAAGATCCTGAATACGCTCTAACACGGCTACCCTGCCGGGCTTCGCCACCACGTCGCCAATCATTAAGACTTTCATAAAAACTTAAATCGGAATGGCCAGTAGAAAAAGAAAAGCCGCCAATGGAAAATCGTCAACCGCGAATAGCTTGAAACTACTATTTAAGACTCACGATTTACTAAGAAGCGGTCCCATGAATACCTTTGGGCTTTAGCGCCGTGAATACAAACACCGACTCAAAATTCTGAGTCTCAACACTTTCTTTAGCGAATGACGATGCCGAAGCCAATGCGGAAATTGTGCCGCGTCAAGTCGAACAACCGCGCCGGATTGTAGTCCACTTGAAACACTCGAACGTCCACTCTGTCTCCGGCACGGATGTCCAGACCCCCGCCGAACGCCCCGGCCAGCCCGGTATCCGAACGGTCCAGATCATCAAAGAAGCTGCCACATAAATCCCTCTCCGGGAAAGGATGACAAGCCGCTCCGCTAAAATTAACTCTGTCGTGCGCTGCACCGACGAGTGCGTGGGCAAACGGCTTGAACCGGCCCTCCCTGGAGTTGTTTTTGATCTGCACGCCGCCGAGGAAGTTGTAGAGGGCTGACCTGCTGCTAAAGTCAGCACAGATGCCGGGCCGGGGAAAGGAATCCACGCAGACCGAACCGGTATTGCCCCTGTTGAAGTGGGCGGAGAAGTCAAACTTCAGACCGATATACTTGCTGATATTCCGTGTGGCAGCGACGTTGAAACCGTTGAACCCGGTCCGACCGTCACTGATGTTGATGGGGCCGAAGTCCGTGTCTGCGACGTCAATGCCGGTGTCAACGCGGTTGTGCGAGAAACCGGCAAAGACTTCGACCTTGCTGTACTCGCCGCTACCCTGCGCGAGAGTCAAAGGCGTGTAGCTTAAAAAGAGCACTGCCATCAAGATCAGTTTCGGCATATACGACCTCTCCCTGGTCCTGCTGGGTTTGCAAGTTCGTAACACGTTGTCAGCATTCTTACGTGTATTCGGCAGACTGGCGGGTGTTGATGAGGGGGTTTGTATTTACGACTTAGTTGGCAGGAGGGAGATCCGCAATGGTCGTTCCGAAGCCGTAATTGAACCTGCATTTACAGGTGGGTGACCTTTTGGAAGCCGCAGCCTCTGGCAATTCTTAACGCTGAAGAATTGCACTGGCAAGCGGCATCGGTCTCCCATTTCAACGGCGTTGGCTCAATCATCGTAACTCGGTGACGGGCCTCGCAGACTATTTCCCTCCGCCGCGGGGGATACTAGCATAAGACGAAGCGAAAAAGTAAGTTAGCTTATTAAATCGAGGCAGGTCCGTTTTCAAAACTTTTTTCTTGACATTTCGAGCCATCAGTCCCAGCCGTAGAAAACTATCGAAAGGGCGGTTATAGGCGCAGTTCGCCCATAACGCATTGGCTTTTCCGGCAGAATTCAGATGAAAGAGGATCAGTTATTTGAGAAGAAAAACGGCGGTGGACTTGAGAATCCGAGACCAGCTCTCAAGTGAAATGAATCTTTTCGGTGGCCCCTTTTTCCTGCTCGATATTGCTTCTCACTTTTAGCAACTTATCAAGCATTTCAGCACACTCGGCACTCCGCGTAGCAAGCTGAGAATCCGCCTGCTCATAGGTTTGTTTCATCCGGTGTAGCTCGTCGGCGATGTGCAACGCTGCCAGTATGGCTACCTTGAGAGAATCCACGGTCAGGGTACCCGAGGAAATCTCGCGCATGCGGCTATCGACAAAATCAGCGAGCTGCATGAGGTACTCCGAGTCGCCGTCAGAACGAATATTGTAGGTTTGGTTGTAAATTTCAACTCTGATGGTTGGTGCAGATGTCGTTGTGGTTTCCATACTGCTTTTTCCAAGGATGGGAGCGATTCCAGTGGTCATCTAAGCTCCTCCGCCATTTCCGGGTCGAGCGCGGCAACAGCATCCAACATGGCCTCAACCTTTGAGCGTATGATGTCGCGTTCGGCTAGAAGCGCCTCTACTTGTTGTTCCAGACGCAGTTGTTCGTTAGAGACCGATCCTCGATTGCGCCGCATTAGGGAAAGTTCCTTTTCCAGGCTTTCCTTCTCCTGACGCAGGGTCTTGGTAAGCTCGATCGTGCGATAGATCTTATCTTCCAGGTGCGAGAATTTTTCCAGTCCTGATAATCCGACCATCACCCTCTTCTTTCCCCAACTTCCTGCTCTGTTTTCAACCCGAGTCGGATTATGCGACTTCAGGCTTTCAAGCGCAAGACTGTTTGCGCGGTTGCGTGCGATTTATTTTTTAATGCAGCTCTGCATTGAATTTTTTTAGGAGTGAATCTACCAGTCCGCGGTGTCGCTCCTCGACTTCTTCATCCCGCAACGTTCCTTCTTCCGAGCGATACTCGATGCGAAGCGTCACCGAACGTTTGTCTTCGGGAATGTTTTTACCCTCGTAAGTGCCCACCAATTTTGCGCTCGAGTAATCAGCTACATGTTCCGATTCAACCGCGTCCAGCAACTCGGCGAAGCTATTGTCACGACCCACCAGCAAAGTCACATCGCGAACCACCGAAGGATAACGCGGCAAGGGCTTGTAATGAATCGTCCTTTGCGCAGACTCGAGCAAAGCGGTCAAGTCCAGTTCGGCAACATAAACAGGCTGCCGGAATTTGTAAGCAACAGCAATCGTTTCAGATAGTCTGCCGATCCATCCTATTGAGGCTCCTCGGTGCGTTGCATCCTCCAGCGTGATCCTCGCGGCTTGACCCTCGCGAAGGTGTTTGACTGTAACTTTGGAAAAGGCCAGGGGGCCGAGCTTCATTGCGTCAACCGCAGCCTCAAGGGCGCCCTTGAGTTCGTAAAAATCGACTTCCTTAGATGCTTGAGCGCGCCCCTCCTCGGTGACCCCGCCGGCAGCGATGAAGGCCAAAGCGTCTCTCTCGAGCGGGAGCTCGCCAACCTTCGAACCCCCAAAAATACGGCCGATTTCAAATAAACGTACGTCGCGGGTCCCATGATTCAGGTTATTTCGCAAAGACTCGATTAGCCCCGGCAAAAGAGTTGGGCGCATACGAGTTACTTCTTCAAGAATGGGGTTATCGAGCGTGACCAGACTTGTGCGGTCGTCCCCGGCAACCATTGCCGGTACGGGCTCAAACCGGTCATCGTGAGTCGTATCAATGAAGCTAAAGTTTATCGCTTCGTCAAACCCCAGTCCGCTCAGGATTCTTCGCAACGCGCGTCGATTCATCTCAGTAGGTTGATATTCCCCTGACATGCTCGACGGAGGTAGTTCCGAAGCAATTTTGTCGTAGCCGGTGTGTCGCGCAATCTCCTCAATCAGGTCTTCCTCGATGCCAACATCGATGCGCCAGCTCGGAACCTGAAATCTCATTGCGCCATTCTCGAAAGAACCTTCAGGGCTGAAACCGAGCGCTCCGAGAATGCGGGTCATGTCTGATAAGTCAACGCGAAGCGAGGTGACGCTTTCAACCCGGGCCGGACGAAAATCTACAACACGTTTCTCTAAAGGATTCGGATACACATCGATTGCGTCCTCAGTTGCAACGCCTCCGGCAATTTCACAAATGAGTTCTATGCATCTCGTTTGAGCCTGCAAGACATTTTCGCAATCGGCGCCTCGTTCAAACCGGCGCGAGGCCTCTGTGTCCATGGCCAGCTTGCGCGCAGTACGCCTGACGGAGTCAGGATCGAAGTAAGCGCTTTCAATCAATACGTCGGTCGTCTGTTCTGAAATCTCTGAATCTAATCCACCCATGACGCCGGCGAGAGCAACCGGACTTTGAGCGTCAGCGATAACCAGCATCTCTGGATCAAGCGCGCGATCCACCCCGTCGAGTGTCTGCAACTTTTCACCCGTTGCTGCGCGACGCACTACGATTCGATGCCCGGCGAGTTTAGCCAGGTCGAATGCGTGGAGCGGCTGCCCTGTCTCATGAAGTACATAGTTAGTGATGTCGGCAACGTTATTAATCGGCCTTTGTCCAATTTCCGCCAGACGTTTACGAAGCCAGTCCGGCGACGGTCCAATCTTGACCCCTCGAACTATTCGAGCTGTGTAACGCGGACAGAGATCAGGAGCCTGGATCTCGACGGACGAGAAATCACTTGTTTTGCCTTCACTCTTCGGGATCCTGGACGCCGGGACCTGAACTTTTGATTGCTCGATTACCGAAACTTCGCGAGCAATTCCGATGTGCGACAGACAATCAGGTCGATTAGAAGGCACTTCGACATCAAGAACCGAATCGCCTTCGATTTCTTCTACGGCGTCGATCGCCAAACCGACCATCGTCAGCCGTTCCCGCAACTCGGCAGGCATCAGATGGGTTTCGGTTAGCTCGCGGAGCCAGTTGTAACTAATTAGCATTCTTGTGCTTTTTTAATTTGTAGTTTGCGTTTTGGTCTTTGGTCTTTGGTCTTTGGTTTTGGTTTTCGCAAATGGATCCAGACCCCTCAAGAGTTGACACTCAACATTCGCAACCGAACAAAGACCAAAGTCCAAAGTCCAAAGACCAATCTGTTTTAATCAAACTGTTGGAGGAATCGAACATCATTTTCGAAAAGCAGCCGGATATCATCGAGGCCGTACATCAAGGCAGCCATCCGGTCGATGCCCAATCCAAAAGCGAAGCCCGAATAAATTTCCGGGTCCACTCCAGCGGCGCGAAGCACGTTGGGATGGACCATGCCCGACCCGCCAAGTTCTATCCAACCGGAGTTTTTGCAAATGCGACAGCCGGTACCACCGCACTTAAAACAACTGAAATCAAACTCAGCGCTGGGTTCGGTAAACGGGAAGTATGAAGGCCGGAAACGAGTGACCGTTTGCGCTCCAAACATCTGCCGCAAAAACTCAGCCACCGTGCCTTTCAAATGCGACATGCTGATGCCCCGATCGACACATAGGCCTTCGACCTGAAAAAACATTGGATTGTGCGTGGGGTCCGGCGTGTCTCTGCGGAAGACGCGGCCTGGTGCAATCATTCGCAGCGGCGCGCCGCGACGTTGCATAGCGTGAATTTGTACTGTCGACGTCTGGGAACGCAGAGCGAAGCCGTCGCTGGTGTAAAAAGTGTCCTGCGCGGCACGTGCGGGATGATTCTGCGGAATATTTAGAGCGTCGAAGTTATAGAAGTCCGTTTCAACTTCCCGGCCATCCTCGATCACATATCCCAGGGCGACGAAGATGTCTTCGATTCTCTCTCTGAGCATCGTAATCGGATGAAGGTGTCCACGTCGCGGGCGCCTGCCTGGGAGCGTTACGTCAATACGCTCGCGCTCGGTTCGCGCGGATTCGATGTGGCTGGTCAGGGCCTCTTCAACCTGTGCGATTCTAGCGGTGATCTCAGATTCATTGCGTTGAACTAATTGGCCGAAAGCGCCTCGTTGTTCGGCGGAGACCCGGCCTATCATTCTCTTGCTGGCAGCGAGCGCGCTTTTCTTTCCAAGATGCCGGGTTCGTAGCTCCGCCAGAGCGCGCTGCTCTGATTCCGCTCTGTCCAGGCTAAACCCGCTCAGCATTCCAGATGGCGACACAGAATCCGGCACTAAACCAGCAAAGCGTTCGAACTCTTGCTCGAACGCTTTGCATGCTGCTTCAACTAGAGCTTTAGGATCTTCCTGGCTTTGACTCTCTGTCATTACCAAACTTGTCCCGGCGGGTAATGCCCGCTTCTTTACAGTTTTTGTAACCGAGGTAGGCGACTACTAAGCAGCGGCTTTTTCGCTCTTGTTTTCAAGAGCGTTCTTCGCTTGCAGCGCTAACCCTTTAAAGGCTTCCGGCTGATTGACTGCGAGGTCTGCCAGCACCTTTCGGTCCAACTCCACCCCGGCAAGCTTCAACCCATGCATAAGCTGCGAATAGTTGATTCCATTCAGCCGCGCGGCGGCGCCAATGCGCACAATCCAGAGGCTGCGAAAATCACGCTTCTTCAGCTTTCGTCCGGTGTAAGCAAAATTCAGCCCGCGCTCAACCGATTCCTTGGCCGAGCGATACAGCTTCGACTTCGTGCCGCGATAACCCTTCGCGAGCTTCAATATCTTCTTGCGCCGTTCGAGACGCTTGTTTCCACGTTTTGCCCTTGGCATAGTTCAATCCCCCTTCTCAAAAGGATGAAGTTAAGAGTTCAAGCTTTAACTTGTTTTTGCCGGCAGCAACCTAAACACTGCCAGGCAAACCGGACGGTGTCCCTCACCGGGGTTGTACTCTAACTTTTCCGCCTTCATCCCTGATCCTTCATCATGGCTTAGTCTCTTCCGTACGGCAGCATTGCTTCCACTCGCTTCTGGTCCGCCTTGGCAACCAGAACATCTATATCCAGCAATCTTTTCCGCTTATTACTTTTCTTCGTAAGAATGTGGCGCGCATGCGAATGACCGCGTTTGATCTTCCCAGTTGCGGTAATTCGAAAACGTTTGGCCGCACCCTTGTGTGTTTTTAACTTAGGCATAATTACTCCACTTAAATTTCAAATTTGAAATCTCAGATCTCAGACTCGCGATCTCAGATTTGAGATCTCAGATTCGAGGCCTTCATTCCGAGTTCCCATCCCAACTCGTTCAAATCCCTCACCAACAACACTATCCCTCAGTTTTCGGCGCCGGCGGAGGCGGTACCTCAGCCTTCGGCTGCGGTGCAGGTTGCGGCGTTGCGTGTTCCTTGGCAACGCCTTTATGCCGTTTGGGCCCCAGGATGATAAACATCTGATTGCCTTCCATCCTTGGTCGCGCTTCTACTTCCCCAACGTCAATTAAGTCCTTCTCCAGCCGCTCAAGAATGCGGGAACCGAGCTCACGGTGCGTCATCTCACGACCACGAAACCAAATCGTGGCTTTCACCTTGTCCCCTTCTTCAAGCCACTCGCGTGCATGCTTCATGCGATAGCTATAGTCGTGATCGTCCGTGCCCGGCCGAAACTTCACTTCCTTGACGGTAATCGTGACCTGCTTCTTCTTTGCCTCATTTGCCTTCTTCTTGGCTTCGTATTGAAACTTCCCGAAGTCAATAATCCGGCAAACCGGAGGATCGGCAGTGGCGGCAACCTCCACTAGGTCGAGTCCTTTTTCTCTGGCGGCGCGAATGGCGTCTCGAATATCCAGAACCCCGAGCTGCTCACCTTCCTCGCCTATCACCCTTACCTGGGGGACGCGAATTCTCTCGTTAATACGGGCAATCGGCAGGCGCCGGTTATCCGGACGCTGGCCGCGACCTCGAAAGCCTGTAGCTATTGCTGCACCTCCTAGTGGAAAGGTCCAAAGTCTAATGTCCAAGGTCCTTTCAGAAACTTGAACGCGGACATTGGACTTCGGACTACATATTAGACAATGCGCGGCTGTCAACCAGCCGGCGCGCCATAGTCTTGAATTCTTCTATCGACATCACACCAACGTCACCTTTCGCCCGTTCGCGAACGGCAACGTTGCCCTGTTCCATTTCCCGGTCGCCAAGCACCAGCATGAACGGTACCTTCTGCATCTGCGAGTCGCGAATCTTTGCGCCAATCTTCTCGCTTTTCAGGTTTGTCTCGACTCGGAAACCTGCACCTCGCAGCTCCAGGGCTACTTTCTCAGCATATTCGTTAACCCGATCAGTAATCGGTAACACAGCAACCTGGAGGGGCGCCAGCCACATGGGGAACGCTCCCGCATAGTGCTCAATAAGCACTCCAAAAAAGCGCTCCATCGACCCAAACAGCGCACGGTGAATCATGATCGGTCGATGAGGCTTATTGTCCTCGCCGATGTATTCGAGTTCAAACAGCTCCGGCAGGTTAAAATCGAATTGAACTGTGGTCAATTGCCATAGCCGCCCGATCGCGTCTTCAACCTTGATGTCAATCTTGGGACCGTAGAACGCAGCCTCGTCTTCCATTCTTTCATATGCGAGTCCCTGGCTCTCCATCGCCTCCACCAGGGCATCTTCGCCCCGTTTCCACTGCTCATCCGAACCCAGATACTTCTTACTGGTGTTAACGCCTCTGACTGACAATTCAATCTTGAACTTATCGAAGCCAAATGCACCCAGAAGCGCGAAGGCGAAGTTAACACAATCTACAATCTCGCCACGGACAGTTTCCGGAGTAAAAAAATGTGCGCATCATCCTGGGTGAACCCTCGAACCCGCATCAACCCGTGTAACGTCCCCGAGAGTTCCGCGCGATAGCAGGTGCCCAGCTCCGCATAACGCAGCGGCAGTTCACGATAGGAGTGTTGAGCTGATTTATAGATGCCGATATGGAACGGGCAATTCATCGGCTTAATTCTGAATTCCGTTCCCTCCAGCTCCATGGGCGAGAACATTACATCGGCATAGTTTTGTTCATGCCCGCTGGTTTGCCACAATTCGCGCTTGGCAATGTGGGGGGTGAATACCAGCCCATAACCTCTCTGAGCCAGTTGTCCGCGAAGATAATCTTCCATTTCCCGGCGAATGGCGCCGCCCCGGGGGTGCCATAGAACCAATCCCTGGCCGTATGCTTCCTGAATCGAAAACAGATCGAGTTCTCTACCCAGCCGCCGGTGATCTCTCTTCTCGGCCTCTTCGCGCTGCTTCAACCACGTATCAAGTTGCTCCTGCGTAAAGAATGCCGTTCCGTAAATGCGTTGCATCTGCGGCAGAGCGGCATCGCCCTTCCAGTAAGCGCCGGCGAGCGACAACAACTTGAAAGCTCGCAGCTTGTTGGTGTTGGGTACATGCGGTCCCAGACAGAAATCGATAAACGGTGAGTTATCGATGTAGTAAACGCTGACTGTCTCGCCTGCCTTTTCATCGATCAACTCACACTTAAGCGGCTCGTCGCGTTCCTGAAAGAGTCGCATTGCCTCAGCCTTCGTAATCTCATCACGCCGGTAAGCAAGGTTGCGGCTGGCGATCTGTCGCATGCGCTTCTCTATCACCGGCAGGTCCGCTTCGGTTAATGCTTGGGGCGTAATCACATCATAGAAGAAACCATAACGCGGATCTTCGAGCAGGGCGGGACCAATGCCCAGCTTGGTTCCCGGAAAGAGATCAAGCACCGCCGCCGCGAGCAAATGCGCCGTGGAATGACGTAAGACGTCAAGACCCTCAAGCGTTTCCGGCAATACTGGTTCGATCCTGACCGATCCGCCGTTTTGTTCATCACCGAGAGTAAACGCGAGATCCACTTCACGTCCGTTGACGCGAGCAGCTAAAGCTTGTTTGGCCGCGTCGCGGTCAAGCTTCTTCAGTGCTTCGCCGACAGTAATGGGACCAGGCATTTGCGCGGCCACACCGTCATTAAGTTGTACGTTGATCTCGCTCATTTCTCTCTAAATCGAAATCAGCCCGGGTCGCTCGTAGCTGAGCCGCAATCTCCTGACAGGAAACACTCAAGCAATTCCGAGCTGAACCTTCAGGTTGCTGTTGCGGCGGCACGCAAGCTAAAGCTTGTACCCCGAACTGGCTGAGTGCCCCCCGAAAGTCGAGTTTCCGACCAGAAGGCGGATAACCCACATGGCATAGCCCACCACCATGATGGTTGGCGGCTACCGCTCCCACTATTCACGATTTGCGATTCACTATTGCTATTACTACAGATCGGATTCGATAGGAGCGCCCTCGCATTTACCAACCTTAAGTGGCTGGCAATCAAAAACTAAGGAATCGAGTAGTTGTTCGATTCATGGCGAAGGTCTTCTGGAGCATCCTATCAAAAGTTAGAAACGTAAAACCTGGTAACACGTCACCAATTGAAGGCTAGAATCTAAACAAAGCGGCAGAATAAGTCAATTCAGGATAGGGTCGGTAGTGCACTAATTCGGAGAACTTCTTTGCGCACCTTGGCGGCTCTTTGCGTACTTTGCGGTCAAAAAGTCTTTAGAACAATTGACCGCAAAAGTCGCCAATAACGCAAAGATCACGCAAAGGGTTGAACTTACGACACCGCCTAAAGATCTGGGTTTGAGTGTTAAGTCAGAGCGGCAGCGAGCCTGCGCTCTTCGCTGACCGTCAAATAATCAAAAACACCTAACTTATCTGGCAGCCAGGCCATTCAGCGCCCGAAAGTGTTTACTAGTCGGCAACCTGTAGTAAAAATCTCCCTGCGTCTCCCATTTCCGAATATTGAACTGTCGCCTTGCTCCACAGCTAAGACAAACCCGGTAGGATTGGCCTTCGCTTGAAAAAGGCCGGCTCATCTCGGAGTGCCAGCAACCGAATAACCGGTTTAAGCCGCCACCGATTCGTCCAATAAAGCGTCCGGACGTCATGGACGCATGGTCCTGCCAAATATTTGGTCTACTTTCGATCGCTGGTTGTCCCACTTTCATCACGCTCTCCTCGCTTCTATTACCGCAAAAAATGTGCTTCACCATGCTAACGCGCAAACGTGAAACAAAATACATCACTCCCGGCAAAAAATAACTCAACCCGCGCGAGAAGGAGGGAATCCAAATGTCTGGTCGGTTATTGAATCGCGGCTAGCCGGGAGAAATCATCATGCGGTTGATCTTTTACTATCCGTCATCTACGATGAATCACGAAAGTTTGCGGCTAAATACCTGCGTCAACTGTATCCCGGCACACCTTACCGCGGGGTGCTCAGGCGCATGAGACTTGACGTACTTTGATTGAAATGAGAAGAGCGTTAACTAAAAGCATTTAGAGCATCTTTGGGTAATCCGTCAGGATCTATCCGTACCAACCAACAATCAATCGATTCTGGCAATGACCCCCGAACGCTGGCGACAACTTGAAGCAGTCTTCCAGGCTGTGATCGATCTCGTCCCTGAAGAACGAGGACGATACTTGTCTGAAGTTTGCGGGGATGACGCTTCCCTGAGAAGCGATATTGAAGCCCTCTTATTACAGCATGAGAGCGCCCGGGACATGCTCGAAGCACCTCTGTACGGTGAAACAGAGCTTAATGTGATTAGTTCACTGATGCACGACGACGTCGATCCCATGATAGGAAGGCGTCTCGGCGCTTATCGAATCGAGCGCGAGATTGGACGCGGAGGCATGGGGGCGGTTTACGAAGCCATCCGCGTCGATCAGGAATTCAATAAGCGAGTTGCGATTAAGTTAGTCAAGCGTGGCATGGATACTGATTTTATCCTGCGCCGTTTTCGCAAGGAACGGCAAATCCTGGCCGCCCTGGATCATCCTCATATAGCGCTCTTATTAGATGGTGGTACTACCGACGACGGCCTGCCCTACTTCGTGATGGAGTATATCGAAGGCCAGCCCTTATATAATTATTGCGATTATCATCAACTCAGTATCACGGAGCGCCTCAAGCTTTTTCGAGCAATTTGCGACGCCATTCACTATGCCCACCAGAAGCAGGTAGTTCATCGAGACATAAAACCCTCCAATGTATTAGTAACCTCAGAAGGCGTGCCCAAACTTCTGGATTTTGGGATTGCCAAGCTTCTTAATCCGGACTTGGCCGGAGACATTACGCACGATCCAACGGCTACCGCGATGCGTCTGATGACCCCGGAGTATGCCTCGCCGGAGCAGGTGCAAGGCGCTCCGACGACGCCGACCACGGATGTCTATTCTCTTGGTGTCTTACTCTACGAATTGTTAACGGGTCACCGACCCTACCGCTTGCGCAATCGTGCTCCGCATGAGATTGCGCGCGTTATTTGCGAAGAACCACCAGCGCCGCTGAGCATTATCATCACCCGTCCAGATGATTTGCTGCCCGCACTTCTCTCCGGAGACGAGGCCACAACGCTTACGCACCTCTATATGGCTCGTAAAGCGACGCTTGAGATGCTCCGTCGCGAGTTTGCCGGCGATCTCGACGACATCGTGATGCGAGCACTCCGAAAGGAACCCGAATGGCGTTATCAATCCGCGGAACAACTGCGCGATGACATCACGCGTTATCTCGAAGGACTGCCCGTTTCGGATCTGCCCGATGCGCCCTATGTAGCTTCCCAAATCAGGTCAGCACCCAGCGCTCCCGGAAATTCACTGGCGGTGCTGCCGCTAAAGGTAATGGAAATGAATCAGGGAGCCGATTCCAGCCCTGACTACCTGGGAATGGGACTGGCCGACGCCTTGATCACGCGCCTCAGCGGCATTCGACAATTTGCGGTAAGGCCGACCAGCAGTGTGCTGCGCTACGGCGCCGAGACTGATCCACTCGTGGCGGGGCGTGAACTGGGAACGGCCTTCGTACTCGATGGCCGGCTCAGGCGCGCAGGTGACCGCATCCGTGTGACGGTTCAGTTGCTCAATGTGAGCGATGGGACAGCTGTGTGGGCCGGACAATTTGACGAACGGTTCACTGATGTCCTTGGTCTTGAAGACGCAATCTCCGCGCATGTCGCGGAAGCCCTGGTGCCTCACCTGACGGGTGAAGAACGCATCCGCCTGGCAAAGCGCGGCACTGACGATCCACAGGCTTACGAGGCTTATCTTCGTGGGCGCTTTTACTGGAGTACCTTCACGGAAGATGGTTTTGCGCGAGCGGTTGTTTGTTATCACCAGGCTATTGCGCTCGATCCAAACTATGCCGTTGCTTATGCAGGCCTGGCGGCATACCACAATTGGCTTGGCTCATTTACGGTAATGCCGTTTGCTGAATGCGCGGCGGCAGCCTATGAGGCTGCGTCGACGGCCGTGGCAATCGACCCTATGCTGGCTGAGGCGCACGCTTCACTGGGCCAGGCGATCCTTTGTCGCGATTTTGCCTGGGCGAGCGCAGAACGCCAGCTACTCCACTCGATCGAACTCAATCCCAATTACTCGGTTGCGCGATTCCTGTACGCCCTACAGCTGGCGATGGAAGGCCGCTTCACAGAAGCCCTGCACGAAGCGAGACTTGCGCGAGATTTAGATCCTCTGGCTGTTGTCTCGCGTTTCACCCTCGTCTGGGTTTCCTACCACGCCCGACGTTTCGATGAAGCCTATCAGCTGGCTCGCAAGACGCTGGATGCCGAACCGCAAAATCTGACGATGCTTCACGGGGCCAGTTTTGTGTTGAGCCGGATGGGACGTCACGACGAGGCCATCGCGGCGGCGGCAAGGTGCGTGGATTTGATGGGAAAAAGCAGTCTGACTCTTGGACGATTGGGCGCGGCTAACGCGGAGGCAGGTAAAGTGGCCGCCGCTGAAGCCGTCCTCCAGGAGTTGGATGAACTCAGTTCGCGTCGTTACGTCTCCCCCTATCATCTCGCTCTGGTTCATTGTGCCCTGGGACGAATTGAAAAAGCTCTGGATCTGTTAGAACTAGCCTATGAAACCAGAGACGCAAAGGTACTTTGGATGGGAGTCGACCCGGAGCTTGATCCACTGCATGGACATCCGCGTTTTAATGATCTGCTTCGAAAACTGAATCACCGTCTGGCCGCGTTACCGACGCTGCCGGCCTCTTCACGGGCGGATGAGGAATCAATAGCAGTTTTGCCATTCAGGGTACTCAGCACACCCATCGAAAACACAGGCGATGAATATCTCGGGGTCGGTCTGGCAGATGCGCTCATCACTCGTCTCAGCAATGTCCAGCGTCTAATTGTGCGCCCTACCAGTAGCGTCATTCAGTATCGTGGCGCGACTGTCGATCCGCTGAGTGCCGGTCGCGATCTCGGCGTCGATTACATTGTTGATGGCAGCCTGCGCCGCTCCGGCAATCGCCTGCGCGTTACGGCGCAGCTGGTGAATGTCATCGAAGGAGTAACTCGCTGGTCCGAACAATTTGATGAAGACTCCACAGATGTCCTGCAAATTGAAGACTCGATCTCTGAGCAGGTAGCCACCGCGCTCCTCCCGCAACTGACTCACGATGAGGAACGCCAGCTATCGAAGCGCGGCACCGACAACGTTGAGGCCTTCGAGTTCTACCTGCGCGGCCGCTACCACTGGAATAGCTTTACCGAATCCGGATTTGCCAAGGCGCTCGAGTGTTATAACCATGCCATTAAGCTCGATCCAGAATATGCACTTGCCTATACAGGCATCGCGGACTATTACAACTGGCTCGGTGTCTTTGGTATCAGGCCTTTCTCCGAGTGCTCCGGCGCCGCGAAAACAGCTGCTCAGAAAGCCGTAGATCTTGATCCAACTTCAGCCGAGGCCTATACCGCTCTCGGTTTCGCAACCATTTGCCACGACTTTGATTGGGCGGTGGCTGACGGGCAACATCGCAGGGCGATCGAGATCAACCCAAATTATGCTACCGCGCATCACTGGTACGGCTTCCATCTGCAAATGGAGGGACGCTTTGACGAAGGCATCAAGGAGATGCTGCGCGCGCGCGAACTTGATCCGCTGACACCCAGCATCCTGCAGGGTCTCGCTTGGTGTTATTACCAGGCACGGCGTTATGACGAGTCGATCACAACTTACCAAAACATGCTTGAAGCGGTTCCCGATTTTGTTTACGGGCTGATTACCTATTCCTGGACGTTGAGGCACGCCGGCCAGCCGGAGGAAGCAGTCAAGGTAGCTGAGAAAGCCCTTCACCTCTCAAGCGGTGGCCAATACATTTTGGCCGCGTTGGGCGCTGCGTATGCGGCCGCGGGACGTCATTCAGACGCTCGCGCCGTGCTGGATCGACTACACGAGATGTCAGCTCACTCTTACGTCTCGCCTTATCACCGCGCTTTGATTCAGTTGCCTTTAGGTGAGCGAGAGGCTGCAATGGACCTCTTGCAAGAGGCGTTCAACATCAAGGACGCCTGGCTTGTCTGGCTTGGCGTCGAACCGCAGCTTGATCCGCTTCGTGGAGAGCCGGCATTCGAAGAACTCCTGGAGAAGACCCGGAATCCAGCCGTCGGCCGCAAGGACGTTTCCGCGTTTGCCGCCGCCAGCCAGCGACGGCGAACACCTGGAACGGTTTTGGACCAGGCGCGGGCATCCGTCACCTCGCCGGTGATGAGCCCGGCTCCTCAGACGCAAGCCGGAGAGAATGAAGAAGCTCGCCAGCTGTACACCGCTGGTCGCTATTACGCCACGCGTCGTTCGGCGGAAGGTTTGCGACAAGCTATCGAGCGGCTGGAGCGCGCGGTGCACCTCGACCCGGATTTCGCCATCGCTCACTCTGAATTGGCCGACTGCTATGCATTGCTCAACTGGTATGTAGAACCTCCGCCGCCTGCAGCCTGGCAGCGCGCTAAGCAATCAGCAGTCAGGGCGGTCGAGGCGGATCCTGAATTGGCCGAAGCGCATGCTTCTCTCGGTTTTGTAAGACTTCATTACGATCGCGACTGGGAAGATGCGGAGCGTGAACTACGAAAAGCGATTGAACTGAAGCCCGGCGCCCAGGTTGCACATCGATGGTATGCCTATAGTTTGTCCGCGATGGGCCGTCACGAAGAAGCCTTTACCGAAATGGAACGCGCGCGGGAGATTTCGCCACAGTCCCCTGTACTTGCGACCGCAGTTGCGAACGTCCTGTTCTTTGCCGGCAGATATGATGAAGCAATCCAACAGTGTCGCAAAGCTCTCGACCTCGATTTCGGAGGAGTTGCCGCGCATACGGTGTTGCGCTGGGCCTACGAGAAGAAAGGAATGCAAAGCGAAGCGCTGGCTGCCTTCGATCAGGAACGCGTCTTTGCCGGTGAGACGCCGACGACTCGCGCGAAAAGAGCCCATGTGCTGGCATCCGTCGGCAGACGTGAAGAGGCCCAGGTCATACTTCAGGAGATTCTTGAGCGACGATCTGACCAGTGGGTCTCGGCTTACGAGATAGCCATCATTTATAGTTTGATTGGTGACCCGGATAGCGCTTTTCGCTGGCTAACGCAAGCCGAACGCGAACATGCGGTTGGCTTTACTTTCGTCCGGGTCGATCCGCGTTTGGAAGCTTTGCGCGACGATCCCCGGTTCAAAGAGTTAGTGCGCAGTACCGAAAAGACCATTCCCTGACCCGGCTGATGCGAATCTTCGCAAACATTCGGTGGCGCGGGTCGCCCACCCTGGACTGCCAGCGTATTTCCACGACCTCCGCACCTCTTGAAAATCCCACGTTAACTCGGCTTTGTTCCCTGCCATTTTGCAGGCTGGCGCGAAGGTTGGTCGCGGTGACATTTTTTGTCTTAAAAATCGTGTCCGTTTGGCCTTTATTAGATGGCTAAGTCTCTTCAAAAGATTTCAAAAGCATATGCTATAGTGTTGGTGAGGGAGGGGTAAGCTCGGAATCCATCCCTGCTAGAGTGCGATTACCCAAAAGAGTTTGCCCCGGCCTCCTCTGACGGCGAAATTTCCAATCAACTCATCTCTCGTTAACTGATTGCACCAAATAGGCGCTGGGCAATGTTCAGAGGGATACTTGTTTGGCGCAAAGCTCCCAATAGTCACGAAAAGTCGATGTCACGCTGAAGCTCGATTCAGCGGACGCCTTTAGTCCTTTCATGTCCACGATTTTGAAGAATACAGAGACGGCTTCGGACGTCAGGGGAACCAGCAGCGCGTTGGCAGACACGCCGGAACAATCAATCGTACTGCCGGCGCCTGCGGTAGATGCACGCCCCCGCGTTCACGGCAAGTTTCTCTTTGTCGGCAACGAGAAATTTTACGTCCGCGGCGTAACCTATGGGACGTTCCGGTCCGGTGCGAATGGTGAAGAAATATTTGACCCGGAAGTCGTCGCACGCGACTTCGAAATGATAGTGGCAAACGGCATTAATGCAGTTCGCACTTACACCGTGCCGCCGCGTTGGCTGCTGGATGCCGCACATAAATATGGTCTGCGCATCATGGTGGGCTTGCCGTGGGAGCAGCATATTGCCTTTCTCGACGAACCAGATCGAGTGCGCTCGATCGAGGAGGGAGTACGCGCGGGTGTGCGGGCCTGCGCAGGACATCCGGCGGTGTTGTGCTACACGATCGGCAACGAGATTCCAGCTTCTATTGCCCGCTGGTATGGTCACCGTCGCATTGAACGTTTCCTGCACAAACTTTACCGGGCCGCGAAAACTGCGGACCCGGAAGGACTAGTCACCTACGTCAATTATCCTTCAACTGAATATCTGCAGCTACGCTTCCTCGACTTCATGTGCTTCAACGTCTATCTCGAAACACAGGAGACATTGGCAGCTTACCTTGCCCGGCTTCAAAACATTGCAGGCGATCATCCGCTGGTCATGGCTGAGATCGGATTGGACAGCCGCCGTAATGGAGAGGAAGCGCAAGCCCGTGGGCTGGACTGGCAGGTGCGAACGGCCTTTTCGGCGGGCTGTGCCGGGGCTTTCGTGTTCGCCTGGACCGACGATTGGCATCGTGGCGGTCACAGTATCGAAGACTGGGACTTCGGACTCACCACGCGAACGCGGCAACCGAAACCGGCGCTGGCTCGCGTGCGACGGGCGTTCACCGAGGTGCCGTTTCCCGCAAACATCCAGTGGCCTCGCATCTCTGTTGTCGTCTGCAGCTACAACGGAGATCGCACCATTCGGGATTGTTTGGAAGGTTTACTCCGGCTGGATTATCCGAACTACGAAGTAATAGTTGTTAACGACGGCTCGACTGACCACACCGCAGCTATTGCCGACGAGTATCCCTTCCGAGTTATCAGCACCGAAAACCAGGGTTTGAGCAACGCGCGAAACACCGGAATGGAAGCGGCCACAGGTGAAATCGTAGCGTATACGGACGACGACGCTCATCCGGATCAGCACTGGCTGAAATATCTTGCCGCGACCTTCATGAAAACATCACATGCAGGCATAGGCGGACCAAACATCGCGCCGCGCGACGACGGTGCGATAGCCGAGTGTGTGGCCAATGCACCTGGTGGGCCCACGCACGTCCTGCTAAATGATCTTGAGGCAGAACATATTCCTGGCTGCAACATGGCCTTTCGCAAAGCGGCCCTCCAGGAGATCGGTGGCTTCGACCCGCAGTATCGAGCCGCCGGCGATGACGTTGACGTCTGTTGGCGAATACAGGAAAGAGGCTGGACGTTGGGTATCAGCCCGGCCGCGGTGGTTTGGCACCACCGCCGCAATTCCGTGCGCGACTATTGGAAGCAGCAGCAGGGTTACGGCAAGGCCGAGTCATTGCTCGAGCGTAAGTGGCCGGAGAAATATAACGCTGCCGGACATCTCTCCTGGACGGGTCGACTCTATGGCAAAGGACTACCGCAGGCGATTGGCTTGCGCCGGGGCAAAATCTATCAAGGCACATGGGGAAATGCGCCGTTTCAGTCGGTTGACGAGCCCGTCTCCGGCTGGCTCCAATCATTGCCGCTCATGCCGGAGTGGTATTTGGTAGTCGGCTCCCTCGCCGCGCTGTATGCGCTTGGCAACGCGCTCTGGAGTCCTTTGTTGCTGGTGCTGCCGCTATTGGTTCTGTCCGCTGGCGCTCCGATCGTGCAAGCCGTGTTGGGTGGAATGAGGGCCTCTTTTCTGAATGCGCCAATTTCACTCTTCGGCCGGCTCAAACTGCGACTGCTCACCGCATTCCTTCACTTAATTCAACCGGTTGCCCGCCTGCGCGGTCGACTGCGCCATGGTCTCAGCCCGTGGCGGCAGCGTGGTTTGAAAGGGTTTTCACTCCGGTTATGGCAAACGGTCGCCATCTGGAGTGAGCGCTGGAGCGATAGCAGTGGAAGACTTCAATCAATCGAAGCTGCCCTGCGGTCCAACAGCGCTGTAGTTCTTCGCGGCGGCCCCTATGATCGGTGGGACCTGGAGGTGCGCGGCGGCGCGCTTGGCTCCGCGCGTATACGTACAGTTCTTGAAGAGCACGGCGCAGGTAAACAACTCTTGCGTGTTCGCTCGTCGCCCAGATTTTCAATGCTGTCCGTCTCACTGATCTTAATGTTCGCGGCGCTGGCTGTTCTTGCTCTCCACGATCGCTCTCTCGTTGCCAGTGCGATTCTCGGGACGATAGCTTTGTCGTTCGTCATGCGCACATTCTACGAATGTGCCGCAGCCACGGCCTCAGTCCTGGGCGCACTCAGGCAAATAGAAGAAGAGCAGCAGACTGTTTTCGAAGACCAGGATGGCGACGTGGCTGATCTAGTCGGGTCACCGACGGTCACTCAGTCTGACGTAGTAGGCTCGCTCTTAATACATCGAGAACTTGAAGGGACGAGGGATTAAATGATGGCCCCTTCACCGCCGCTGAAAAAAATCTCTAGTCGGGGACGCCTTTCACGTCGAACGAATCGTCGCCCAGACAAACACCCGATCCGACAACTTATTGTGGTGTGGTTGGGGTTGCTGCTGCTTATTCTGAACGTCAATCTTCCGACTGCCGCACAAACGGCGATTGTCTTGCAAGGTACAGTCGTGGATGAGAAAGGCGCGCTCATAGTCGGCGCTTCGATCGGCCTCGAGGACGTTAGTGGACGCAGATACGACACAAAGACCAACAAACAAGGCCAGTACCGGATCGTTGCTGCATCACCCGGCAGGCATCGGATGACAATCACTGCCTCCGGCTTCTCGGAAGTCACACAGGCAATAGATTTGAACCCTGCGCGCCCGGCCACTCGCGATGTCACGCTTCAGATTCTCGTAAGCGAACGCGTTGAAGTGCAGGTTCCGCGAGATAATCTCTCCGCCGTCACTATCACGGGACGAAAACTTGCGGTTCTGCCTCAAGATCCCCGTCAACTATTGCTAAAGCTCAAGCGACTGGCGCGCGCAAACGGGATGCCTAACGATCTCGCGATCTATGTAGACGGTTTCCGTGAAGACGGCCGCCTGCCTAACCGAGATGCGATTGAGACCATTCGCATCAACTCCGATCCGTTTGCCGCAGAGTTTGCCGACCCCGGACATGCGCGAGTCGAAATCACTACGAAGCCGGCGACTGACAGCTTTCACGGTGAACTGGATTTCAACTTCAATGATGAGGCGCTCAACGCGCGCAACCCATTCGAGCTCCACCGCGCTCCGCTGCAACTGAGAAACTACAGCGGCGCTTTTAGCGGTCCAATCAAACGCAACCGCTGGGGTTACTTCCTCGACCTGAATCGCAGAGAACAGGAGGAAAATGCGATCGTTAACGCAACCGTCCTCAATCCCACCACGTTGCTGACACAGCCCTTCATCACCACGGTCGTCACTCCGCAGCAAATGACCGATTTCTCCTTTCGGACCAGCTACCTATTCGGGAAAACCAAAACACTTGACCTCAGGTACAGTCAGGCGCGCGAAGAATTGAGTAATCAAGGACTGGAAGGAGGTTTGGATCTGCCTGAACGCGCCGCCGACCGCGCCTCACGCGACGACACGTTCAGATTGTCGTTAACTTCAGTCTTCAACGAAAACGCGTTCAATGAAACGCGACTGGAACTGAGCCGCCGCCGCTCTACCTCTGTCGCGCTCGACTCCGAGCCGGCTGTGTTCGTGCTTGATAGCTTCACTGGCGGCGGCAATCAGGAATCGCTCCTCAGTGACTTGTTGAGCCACAACCTGCAATTTACCGATAGCCTGTTTCAGACCATCGGCAATCACACCTGGAAAACCGGAGTGTTAATTACGGCGGCACGGCTTCATGACACAGATCGCTCAAACCGAGGCGGCACATTTATTTTTGGTACGGACTTCGAACGGAATTCCCGCGGACTACCTGTTCCTGGCCCTC